>Ga0318540_10000004_pt1 | contig 43179 bp, 35 predicted proteins | sample GRESIP166b4f25_FD_203485 | JGI IMG/M metagenome (GOLD analysis project Ga0318540, IMG submission 203485) | Tropical soil microbial communities from Luquillo Experimental Forest, Puerto Rico - GRE.SIPMG.166b4f25 | ecosystem: Environmental > Terrestrial > Soil > Tropical forest > Bulk soil...
CAGCGTCTTGCCTGCGACCGAGCCGCCCAAAGCGGCGATGATTTTTTCGGCCATATGCGCCTTGCGCGCCTCGTTGCCGGCGAGCACCGTCTCGACGATCGTCAGCGCCGCTGCGGCCTCGTGCGCGGTGCGCACCAGCGCGCGGCAATCCTTCGGAAAGCACGATCCGCCAAAGCCGGGGCCGGCGTGCAGAAACTTGCCGCCGATACGCCCATCGAGCCCAATGCCGCGGGCCACGTCCTGCACATCGCCGCCGAGCGCCTCGCATAGATCGGCGATCTCGTTGATGAAGGTAATCTTGGTGGCGAGAAAAGCGTTGGCGGCGTATTTGATCAGCTCGGCGGTCTCGATGCCGGTGAACAGCATCGGCGTCTCGATCAGATAAAGCGGCCGGTAGAGCTGGCGCATGACCACTCGCGCGCGCTCACTCTCGGCGCCGATGACGACGCGGTCGGGGCGCATGAAATCCTCGATCGCCGAGCCCTCGCGCAGGAATTCAGGGTTGGAGACGACATCGAAGCGCTCAGACGGGCAGAGCCGCGACAGCACCGCCGCGACCTGCCGCCCGGTGCCGACCGGCACCGTCGATTTGGTCACCACCACCGTGTAGCCGCCGGTGCTATTGGTATCGGCCAGCGCCCGGGCGATCGCCTCGGCAGCCGCGAAGACATGGCCGAGATCGGCATGCCCGTCGCCGCGACGCGATGGCGTGCCGACAGCAATGAACACCGCCTCGGCGCCGTTGACCGCCGGTCCAAGCTCGGTCGTGAACGACAGCCGACCCGCCGCGACATTGGCCGCCATCAGTCCCGCCAGCCCGGGCTCGTAGATCGGCATCTCACCGCGCTCCAGCCGAGCAATCTTGGCCGCATCGGTATCGACGCAGGTCACCTCAACCCCGAACTCCGAAAAACACACTCCCGACACCAGACCCACATACCCCGTCCCCACGACCGCTATCCGCATACCCGCGCTCCCGACCGGTCCCCCACCAGTGCAGCAAAAAACGGGTTTTGCAATCCCTTATTCCGGTAAATCCTGCCGCGACCGGCTGCCGCACCGAAGTTTAACTCAATCTCAGGAAGAGAACGGCGACTGTTACGTTGTTCCGACACCAACATTGGCCGGGCTAACAACACGGATGGCAAAATCGGTTCTGGTCACAGGCGGGGCGGGGTATATCGGCAGCCACGCCTGCAAAGGGTTGGCGCAGGCCGGATATCGCCCCGTCGTGTTGGACGATCTGTCGCGTGGGCATCGCGAGGCGGTGCGCTGGGGGCCCCTCGTCGAATGCAATATCGGAGACCGCACCGCCGTGGCCGCAGCGCTCGCCGATTTCGAGATTTCGGTCGTCATGCATTTCGCTGCCTACGCCTATGTCGGGGAATCGGTGAGCAATCCAGCCATGTATTACCGCAACAACCTCGGCGGCACGCTGTCGCTCCTCGAGGCGATGCGCGACGCCGCGGTTGATAAAATCGTCTTTTCGTCGACCTGTGCGACTTACGGCATTCCCGCCGACGTGCCGATCCGCGAGACCGCACCGCAGGTGCCGGTCAATCCCTATGGCGAGACCAAGCTCGCGATCGAGCGTGCATTGCATTGGTATGGCGAGGCCTATCGGCTGCGCTGGGTGTCGCTCCGTTATTTTAACGCCGCCGGTGCCGACCCCGACGGCGAAATCGGGGAACGCCACGAGCCGGAAACTCACCTCATTCCGCTCATGCTTGAGGCCGCTCTCGGAAGGCGGCCCCACATCGAGATCTACGGCACCGATTACCCGACCCCGGACGGCACGGCGATCCGCGACTACATCCATGTCCAGGATCTCGCCGAGGCGCATTTGCGCGCACTCGAGCACCTCGAAGCCGGCGGAGAGAGTGAGGCGCTGAACCTCGGTACGGGGCACGGCCATTCAGTGCGGGAGGTGGTCCGGGTTGCGGAGACTGTCAGTGGCCGGTGCGTTCCTTGCCTCGATACCCCGCGGCGATCCGGCGATCCGCCGATCCTCGTTGCCGACCCTGGATTGGCAGCCGAACGCCTCGGTTGGCGCGCCCGCGTGTCTGACATCGAGACGATCGTCCGCACCGCTCTCGCGTGGCATACCGGCCCGGGCGTTCAATCGCGCAGCTCGGAATGAATCTCAAACTCGCTCGTTCTGCGAGCGCCGGCCGGCCAGTTGGTTGGCCGCCGCATCGCGTCGCGGGGCTCCCGGTATGGCGTTAGTCGAGATCGAAGAGGTTGCGGGGCGGCCGCTGATTGCGCGGACCGCGAAATCCGAGCCGCCGGATGCCATCCGCGTCCACGGCAAGTTCTTCTTTGTCGGTGAGCAAAAGTACTTCATCAAAGGCGTCACCTACGGCCCTTTTCCGAAGGGCAGCCATGGGCAACAGTTTCCCGAGTATTCGATCGCCGAGGCAGATTTCGCAGCGATGGTCGAGGCTGGTATCAACACCGTCCGAGTGTTCACGGTGCCGCCGATCTGGCTGCTCGATGCGGCCGAACAAGCGGGTTTGAAGCTCCTCGTCGGCCTACCCTGGGCGCAGCACATCGCCTTTCTCGACAGCGTGGAGACCCAGCGGCAGATAGAGGAAGCGATTGTCTCCGGCATACGTGGTTGTAGGCGCCATCCTGCCGTTTTCGCCTACCTGATCGGCAATGAAATCCCGCCCGACATTATCCGCTGGCACGGTACCGAAGCAGTGCGGCGGTTCCTCAAGGGCTTGGTCGTCGCCGCGAAGGCGGAGCATCCCGAGGCGCTCGTCAGTTACGCGAATTATCCCTCCACCGAGTATCTGACCGTCGATTTTACCGATTTCGTGTGCTTCAATGTTTATCTTCATGATCCATCCGCCTTCCGGCGATACATTGCGCGGCTACATAATCTCGCGCATGACCGCCCCTTGGTGCTGACGGAGTTCGGGGTCGATTCGTTCAGCCAGGGCGAGGACGAGCAGCGCCGCGTGCTCTCCTGGCAAGTGCGCACCGCGTTCGAAGCGGGTATTGCCGGAACGTTTGTCTTTTCTTGGACCGATGAGTGGTTCACTGGCGGCTGCCTGATCGAGAATTGGGCGTTTGGCCTCGTCGGCCAGGACCGGCGACCCAAGCCCTCGCTTCGCGAGGTTGTGCGCCAATATCGAGGCACCTTGCCGCCACCGCTGCAGCGCTATCCGCGCGTCTCGGTCGTGGTCTGCGCCTACAATGGCGAACGGACGATGGATCGGTGCCTGGCCTCGCTCGCCGTGCTCAATTACCCGGATTACGAGGTCATCGTCGTCAATGACGGTTCGCGCGATCGCACCCTTGAGATTGCACAGAGCTACGGATACTGCCGGATTATCAGTCAGACCAATAAAGGTCTGAGCGTGGCTCGGAATGTTGGAGCGCATGCCGCGACCGGGGAAATCGTCGCCTACACCGACAGCGACTGTGTCGCCGACCCCGATTGGCTGACCTACCTGGTCGCCAAGATGGCGGCGAGCAATCTCGCTGCCTGCGGCGGGCCGAATTTCCCGCCGCCCGAGGACGATCTCGTACCGGCGACGGTCGCCGTCGCACCCGGCGGGCCGACGCATGTGTTAATCAGTGATGAGGTGGCCGAACACATTGCGGGTTGCAACATGGCGTTCCGCCGCGACGTGCTGCTGGGCTTGGGTGGATTTGATCCGATCTATCGCGCCGCCGGCGACGACGTCGACATCTGCTGGCGTCTTCAGGACGCCGGCTACACGATCGGGTTCAGCCCCGCCGCCATCGTGTGGCATTTCCGGCGTAATACCGTGGCGGCTTATTGCGCGCAGCAGCGAGGTTACGGGAAGGCCGAAGCGCTGGTTTATTCAAAGCATCCGTTCCGCTTCAATTTGTTTGGGCAAGCCAAATGGCTCGGCCGCATCTACGGCGATCTCTCAACCTCGCTGCTGCTGTCGCGCCGGCCCGTCATCTACTCCGGGATCTTCGGACGGGGTATGTTTCAGACGCTGTACGAACCGCCTTCGTCGCTCACCGCCTTCTTGCCACTGAGCTTCGAATGGAGCGCTGCCTCGTTGCCGCTCGCATTGACAGGGATCATCGGGGGTGGCTGGCTGTGGCTGCTCACGGTGCCGCTGCTCGTCACTTGGTTCATGTGTCTCAACGGCGCCCGCAAGGCTCCGATCGACAAGAAATTTACCGGCTTCATAGCGCGGGCGCTCGTGGCGCTGTTGATCTACGTCGGTCCGTTGCTGCGCGGCTGGGAGCGCATCAGGTGGCGCCTCAAAGCGATGCGGACTGCCGAGCATCTCCGGCTGGCCGAGATCGAGCAGCGCCCGCGAGTTTGTTGGACGACGCGCGCCTTCAACCTCGCGTATTGGAGCGACGCTGCAGCCGAAAAGGAAGCGCTGATCTGCGGATTGATGGATTTTCTGGTGCCGCAAAAATACTTCGTCGTTCCCGACGCCGGTTGGAGCCACTGGGACCTGGAGATCGCGCGCGGGCTGTGCAGCCGGGCACTAGTCGTCGTCTGTGCCGAGAATCACGGGGGCGCCAAGCGGCTGCTGCGGGTGCGGTGCGCCATGCGGTTCTCTCGCATTGCCGTGTTCGTGCTGCGCGGGTGCGCCGCTCTGACCGCATTCGCGCTGATTCTCGAATGGCCGTTGACGGCGGCCGCGATTGGCGCGGCGGGGGTGATCGGCTTGGTGACGATGGGCTGCCAGCTCATCGGTTTTGGCAGGCTGATGCACCGCATCATTGAAGCCGTCGCCAAACAGGCGCGCTTGGTTCCGCTCGAGCCGGTAGCTCGGATCGCCTGATTGAGGCGATGTCTCCGGCCTCGGTGCCGGCGGGGGTCAGCGGTAATGTAACCGACCGATGCTGAAAAAGCTTTTGCCGTATTTGGCGCCGTATCGCTGGCTTGCGGTTTGGGCGCTCCTGCAGGTCTTCCTGATTGCCGGTTTCGAGCTGCTGAAGCCGTGGCCGTTGCAGGTGGTCATCGACAATGTGCTCGGCGGCAAGCCGTTCCCGTTTTCGGCATTGACGTCATCGCCGGCGCAACTGCTGCTGCTCGCCTGTGCCGGGATTGTCGTCGTTCATGTCGGAGCCGGCGCTCTGACCTTACTGCACAATTACACGACAATCCGCGTCGGGCAGCAGATGGTGAACGATCTGCGAGGCGCCCTCTATGCCCATCTTCAGCGGTTGTCGCTCGCCTTTCATAGCCGCCAGCGGGTCGGCGATCTCCTTTATCGGATCACCGCGGACAGCTTCGCGGTTCAGACCATGATCATGAACGGCGTGCTGCCGATCCTGTCGGCGGTGGTGCTGCTTTGTGGCATGCTTGTCGTTTTGCTTCCGCTCGATCCGATGCTGACCCTGCTCTCATTGACTGTCGTGCCGATCCTCTTCGCAGTGATTTCGGGGTTCAACCAAAAGATCGTCGATATCGCCACCCAGGTGCGCAACACCGAAAGCCGCGTCTATTCGGTTGTGCAATGGGCGATGTCGTCGATCAAGCTGGTGCAGGCGTTCACGAAGGAGGAGGAGGAGCACCGGCGCTTCATGGGAGCGAGCCGCGAGAGCCTGCGCGCGACATTGCGGCTTTACAGCTGGCAGACGGTTTATTCGGGGGTGGTCAATGTCGTGATCGCGGGCGGCACCGCGCTGGTCGTTTATGCTGGGGCCCGGGCGGTGACCTCCGGGAGGCTGTCGGTCGGAGGGCTCATCGTATTCGTCTCCTACCTGGCCCAGCTCTACGCTCCGATCAACCAGATCACCCAGAGCTGGGGGCTGATCGCGGGCGCTCGGGTGGGAGCGCGCAGGGTCTTTGAGGTGCTCGATGTCGAAGGCGATCTCAGGGACGGGACCCGCAGCTTTCCCGCGGAGGGTGCTCGCGGCGACGTGACGTGGCGCCACGTTAGCTTTGCTTATCGACCGGAAACTCCGGTGTTACGCGACATCGAACTCGAAGCGATTGCCGGATCTAAAATCGCCGTGGTTGGCCCCACGGGCGCGGGCAAATCGACCCTTCTGGGGTTGCTGCCGCGGTTTTTCGACCCGGTGGCTGGGTGCGTCGAAATCGATGGTATCGACCTGCGCGAATACCGGCTCAAATCCTTGCGCCATCAGATCGCGATGGTCCTGCAGCCGCCGCTGATTTTCCCGCTTTCGGTGCGCGACAACATCGCTTATGGGCGGCCCGGGGCGGCCGGCGAGGAGATCGAACGGGCCGCTCGGCTCGCCTGCATCCACGACCTGATTGCGTCGCTGCCAGAAGGCTACGACACGGTCATCGGCGAATCCGGGGTTTTGCTCTCCGAGGGAGAAAAGCAACGGATCACGATCGCGCGTGCGCTGTTGCGCAACGCGCCGATCCTGATCCTCGACGAGCCAACCTCGGCGCTCGACGTCGCGACTGAATCGCTGGTCATCACCGGCATCGAACGACTGATGGCAGGCCGCACAACGTTTATCATCGCGCACCGATTATCGACCGTGCAACACTGCGATCGGATCGTCGTTCTCGATGGGGGAAGAATCGTCGAAGCCGGTGGCTTTGCGGAGTTGCTGCGTCGCGACGGCCTCTTCGCGCAATATTATCGCACCCAATTCGTACCCGAACGGCAGCAGGACGCCGAATTGCACATTGGCGCATGACACGGCGAGCATTCGGGCGGGATAGCGGCGAGACAGCAAGCCGGAACAACGTTTCTTGAACATCACGCCGGAACGCGTTCCGGCCAGCCGCGGTTCGGAAACGCCGGTCGCCGCCACCTCGACGACTGAAGCCGAGTGAAGCCACGGGGCGCTTCGTCGGAGAATTTGGGGCGCGGCGGCTAACATCGCTGAGCAGGCGAGATTAACGATTGACATTGCGATCCACGGATCGACCGTCTAGGGTGCATCATCAAGAGCGCCGACGGCGCTTTTGACCTGACGGAGCCGCAACCTGGTCCGAGGTTCTTGATCGGACACCCACGGTTCGGCAAAAGCGGGGTTGGGGGCACATGTTCGCCGAAACGCCGAGCCGGGGAAGCAGGCTCTTCCCCGAAAGATGCACTTGCTTTTCCACCCAGACGCGGTCTTTACCGACGCCTCTTCAAGTCGCGGCGGCCCTGATCGTCGCCGCGGTGATCGTAGCGTTGTCGTGCATAGCCGACATGAAGGCGGCGGCATTGCGGGTAGAAGCCGCAAATATCGATCTGCGCCAGGAGGTGGCCTCTCTGCGGCGCGAGCTTGCCCTCGCTACCCGTGCGCGCCGGCAAGTCGAGGAGCGGCTATCGGCATTGTCACGCCAGGTCTCCTCGCTGCGCATGCTCTCGGCCGCGACGGAGAATGAGGCACAGCTGCCGAACCAGCTGAAGCTCTTCCGCCGGGTTGGACTGATCACTACAGCAGACACTCAAACCGAAGCCGCTTCGGCGCAGCCAGAAGTGGTGATTTCTGACGCGCCGCCAGCCGTGGAGCACGAATCGCTGGGGGCAGTCGCGCGCCGAGCCATTGGTGAATTGCGGCACCTGCTAGCCTCGACCGGACTCAATGTCGAGCGCTTGTTTCCACAGCTCGGTCCAAATCGCGCCGAAGGCGGCCCCTTCGTGCTGCCGCCAAACGGCAATCAGCCCACCGAGATGAGCAGAGAACAGCTGGACGCGATCCGCAGTTTGCTGAAGTCGCTGCCGGTAGCAACACCGCTGGATAACTACCAACTCGAGAGCCGGTTCGGCCGACGGTACGATCCGTTCAATCACAGGCTATCTTTTCACACCGGGCTCGACCTATCAGGGCCGTACATGTCGCCGGTCTATGCGACGGCGGCGGGGATCGTGACTTACGCCGGGTATTACAGCGATTACGGCCGGGTGGTCGAGATCGATCACGGCAACGGCATAGCCACCCTTTACGCGCATCTTCACCGCTTCACGGTGGCGGTAGGCCAAACGGTCGCCGAGCACGACCAGATCGGCTTCCTTGGCAGTACCGGCCGCAGTTCCGGGCCGCATGTGCATTACGAAGTTCGTGTCAATGACGAACCGCAGGATCCCGAGAAGTTTATCGGCCTTGCCCGCGTGATGCCCACCGCCGATAGGATGAAGCCTCTGAGCGAGGGTCAGCCGGCTGAACCCTAAACTCAGGTTTCGTCCGGGATGCGTCCTCAGCGCGCTAGATCGCTGGCCAGCGAGAAGGCGGACTCGCGCCCAATTTGGCCGCGATAGATCTGCAGGTTTTCGAGCACGCGCTGCACATAATTGCGCGTCTCAGTGATCGGGACCGTCTCGATCCAGTCTACCATGTCGATGCTGCCGCCGCGCGGGTCACCGTAATTCTTCAGCCATTGCCGCACGCGCCTCGGGCCGGCGTTGTAGGCGGCGATGGCAAGCGCGTATGACCCTCCAAAATCGTCGATCAGCGATTCGACATAGGTCCGCCCCAGAAGCGCGTTGTAAGTGCCGTCTGCCGTCAGCCAGTCGGCCGAGAATGGAAGTTGCATTTTTGCCGCAATCGAGCTCGCCGTCGCCGGCATCAGCTGCATCAGCCCCCGCGCCCCGACCCGGCTGACGGCATCGCGCTCGAAGGCGCTCTCCTGGCGCATGATGGCGAACAGCAGGGAGTTTTCGGCGGTCCCGCCGCTCGGCAGTTCGATCGTCGGATAGCCGTGGATCATCAGCGGGGTGCCCGCTTCGATCGCCCGCTTGGCGACGGCGATTGCGAGATCGATACGGCCGCTATTCTGGGCGAGGGCGGCGAGCATCGCGAACGTTGTCGGGCTCGTCGCATGGTTGGCGAGGTGAAGGAGGAAAACCTTGCCGTGCGCCGCGTCGCCGAGCTCGAAAAAGGTGCGAGCGGCACGGACCAAGACGTAGCCGTCGAATTGCGTGACCTCGTCAGCCGTGGGCTCCGGCTCGGGAACCGGACGCGGCGGCGCGTCGCGCCCCAATTGGTGAGCGGCGAGTTGCCCATAAAAGGTCGCCATATGCTCGGCCCCGGCACCGTACCATTTCGCCGCCAGCTCAGATTTGCCCTGCGCTTCCGCGGCGCGCCCGCCCCAATAGCCGGCTCGGGCTTTGGCGAACGGCGTGTTGACCCGGGTCAGGATCTGGGAGAAGTGCTCGAAGGCCAGCGACGGTTGTTTCATATGGCGCAACGCAATAAAGCCCGCTAGGAACTCGGCCTCGGAAAACGCGTTGCCCTCGATCTGCCCGTGCTGCCCAACGATGCGATACGCAAGCACGGCGTCACCGGCTGCCAAAACCTGGCGAGCGACCGCTTGCCGTTCGCCCCACCACGCGGCTGGGCGGACGAGGTCATTGGGCCGGGAGAGCAACAGCCGGACCGCAGCGTCAGTCATTTCCTTCTTGCGGAGAAATCGCAGCCGCTCGAATAGAAGGCCCGGGTCCGAGCGCAGCTGCGCCGGCACTCGGGCGACCAACGCCTCGGAGTTGTGCGCCTGTGCTGCGAGCGCAAGGCGCGCTTGCGCAACGGCTCGGTAGTCTACGGGCACGAGCGGGAGCATCCGGTGGGCCGCTTCGCTCTGCCCGTCCCACATCAGCCGGTCGATCCGCTTGACGTTGTCCTCGGGGCGGAGGGAGGCGGAATGCCGGGAAAGGAAATTTTTCTCGTCAAGGGGGCCGAAATCGGCCTCAATCCAAATCGCGCGCAAAGCCGCGGTACCGCCCTCGAGATCGCCGCCGCTGAACTTGATCTCGGCTTCGCGGATCCTGCCGGTAGCGCCGACCGGCGGATAGCGCTGAAACCAATCGGCGGCGACTGCATCCGATTCCGCGACCAATGCCTCTTCGGCGTGACTGCGCAGCGCTTTTTGCGCCGGCCAATCCGGGTTCTTTTCGACAAACTCGGCGATGTCGGGAAAACGGCCCGGGGCGCCGGGACGGGAGTAGTCCATCCAGCGCAGCATCTTTGGCGGCAGCGGGTCGGTCGTCGCGGCAACCTCGGCGTAGGCCCCGGTCCAGTCGCCGCTCAGCGCCGCGGCGAGCGCAGAGCGCATGGCCTGCAGGTCGGCCGCCGACAAACTCGGCGTATCCGCCGCTTGCGCGTGGGCGGCGAAACCGACAAACGTGAGAGCCAAAATCCCGCGGAAGATCGGGAGCAACAAGGCCACAGCCTCCTTTCGCCGAGTCATAAGGTGAGGCGAAACTTGCTTATGGTTTTTCGAGAGCTGGAGCAACCCTTCGTCCGCGCTGTTGAAGACGACGCTGCCGAGGACTATCGTCGATCGGTAATGCCGCAGTCCCGGAGGGAACGATGTTCAAGGGATCGCTCGTCGCGTTGATCACCCCCTTTCGCAATCACGAGGTCGATGAGAGCGCCTTTCAGGAGCACGTGGCCTGGCAGCTCGGCCAGGGCACACATGGCCTCGTACCGTGCGGGACGACCGGCGAATCGCCGGCGCTCCATGACCAAGAGCAAAAGCGGCTGATTGCATTGTGTGTCGAGGTCGCCAAAGGTCGAGCCCCGGTTATCGCCGGAACCGGCACGAATTCAACCGAGCATACGATCGAATTGACCCGCCAGGCGAAAGCGGCGGAGGCCGATGCGGCGTTGATCGTTTGCCCCTACTACAACAAACCAACGCAGGAGGGGCTGTATCAGCATTTCAAGGCGGTCCATGACGCCGTCGATCTGCCGATCGTCATATACAACATTCCGGGCCGGTCCGCGGTCGATATGTCGAACGCAACGATGGCTAGACTCGCCAAGTTGCCGAATGTCGTCGGGGTCAAGGATGCCACCAATGACCTCGGCCGCCCATTGCGCATGCGGGTCGATATCGGCGCAGGCTTCTGCCTGCTGTCGGGCGAAGACGCTACCGCGGTTGCCTATCTCGCGCAGGGCGGTGACGGTTGCATTTCTGTGACCGCCAATATCGCGCCGCGCCTCTGCTCGGAAATGCACCAGGCTTGGCAGCGCGGTGATATCGCGACTGTACGCGAAATCAACCAGCGCTTGATCCCCTTGCATGATGCGCTGTTTGCCGAAACCAGCCCGGCCCCGGTCAAATACGCGGCCTCGCTGCTCGGCCGCTGCGCCAACGAAGTGCGTCAGCCGCTGTGCGCGATCATGCCCGAGACGCAAGAGCGGGTGCAGCAGGCGATGCGGAGCACCGGCCTTCTCAACTGATGCGCACGGCGGATCGCTACGTCGCGCAGAACCGGCGTGCACGCCACGATTACCTGATCGAAGACACGTTGGAGGCCGGGGTCGTGTTGCGCGGCACCGAAGTCAAGGTGCTGCGGCAGGGCCAGGCAAGCATCGCCGAGGCCTACGCCGATGAGGACGGGGGCGAACTCTACCTCGTAAACGCCAACATTCCCGAATACAAATCCTCGGCTCATTTCAATCACCAGCCGCGTCGGCCGCGCAAGTTGCTGCTGCACAAAAAGCAGATGAACCGGATATTGGGGGCGATCCGGCGTGAGGGCATCACCGTGGTGCCGTTGTCGATTTATTTCAACGAGCGCGGCCGTGCGAAGGTCGAGCTTGGCCTCGCTCGCGGCAAGCGAAAGGTGGACAAGCGCCAAGCCGAAAAACAGCGCGACTGGCAACGCAGCCGCGCCCGCATCCTACGAGACCGCAACGCCTGAGCTGAAATAGCGCTCACCCCTACACCTTCGGGGCTTGGTCTCTTGTCCGCATTGCAGGGAGAGGCGCCGACCCCGAGATCGTGGCAGGGGAAGGATGACGGTCACCGTTACTACGACGCGAGCCGCTCGGTTATCGCGACAAACACCGCTTCGAACATTTGTGGGCTGAGTTTGCCCGTGTTGGTATTGAGACGAGAGCAATGGTAGCTGTCGGCGAGCATCAAGCCGGTAGGCAGCGCGTGCATTCGGCCATGCTCGAAAGGGAACTCCCTGCGCCGAAAGCCGAGGGCGGCCAGCACGCTATCGTGAGCAACGACGCCGAGCGCGAGGATGGCACGGAGGCTCGGCATTCCGGCGATCTCGGAGGCGAGAAACCGGCGGCAGTTGGCGATCTCGCTCGTCTCGGGCTTGTTCTGGGGCGGAACGCAACGAACTGCATTCGTGATGCGGGCTCGGCGAAGCCTGAGACCGTCATCGGAGCGGGCATCGTAAATGCCCTCCGCTAAACCAAATTTTTGTAATGTCTCATAGAGCAGGCCGCCGGCATAATCGCCGGTAAACGGACGCCCGGTCCGGTTGGCGCCGCGCAGGCCAGGCGCGAGCCCGACAATCAAAAGGTCGGGTCGCTCATCGCCGAACGGCGGCACTGGCGCGTTGAACCATTCCGGATGCGCTGTGCGCTGCGCTTTCCTGAAAGCTGCGAGCCTGGGGCAGAACGTGCAGTCCCGTGGCGGCGAGACCACGGGTCCGGGAAAGCTCACGCGCTGTCGACGGGTTCCGGGCGCGGGCGCTGCATTTCTTCGCGCACGTGATGATTGCGCATGATGTTCGGGGCGAGATCTTGAAGCTCGATGAAGTTATCGGCTTGGCGGCGCAAGTCGTCGGACACCATCGGCGGCGACGACCGTATCGTCGACACCACCGATACGCGAACGCCCTTGCGCTGGACCGCTTCGACGAGTCTCCGAAAATCACCGTCTCCCGAGAACAGAATCGCGTGATCGATGTGTTGAGCCATCTCGAGCATGTCGATCGCCAGCTCGATATCCATGTTTCCCTTGACCCGGCGTCGCCCCATCGCGTCGGTGAATTCCTTGGTCGGCTTCGTGACCATGGCATAGCCGTTATAATCGAGCCAGTCGACGAGCGGTCTGATCGGTGAGTACTCCTGGTCCTCGACAAGCGCAGTATAATAGAAAGCTCGGATTAGTCGTCCTTTGCTGCTGAATAACTCCAGCAGTCGTCGGTAATCTATATCGAATGCCAAGCCTCGTGCAGCCGAATAGAGGTTGGCGCCATCAATGAAAAGGGCGATTCGCTCTTCCGGGTAGAAAATCATCTGCAAAAATTCCCCGTCGGATTCGATAATGTAACGCAAGTGTCTTACACACCGCATGTCAGGTCAAGCCGGGAGAGGCTGCGTGGGGAGAACGATGATCCTGATCGGAATGGGGGGAAATCTGAACAGCCCGGTTTTTGGCCCGCCGCGCGAGACGCTGACGGCCGCGCTCGCTGCAGTCGAGCACGAAGGCATCAGCATCCTGAGCCGTTCCGGTTGGTATCGAAGCGAACCGTTCCCTCGCTCCAGTCAGCCGTGGTTTGTCAACGCCGTCGTATCCGTAGCCACCGAGCTCGGGGCGTGCGAATTGCTCGCGGTGTTGCAGGCGATCGAAACCCGCTTCGGTCGGGTCCGTGCAGAACGAAATGCAGCGCGCATCCTCGATCTCGATCTTCTCGCCTATCATGGCATCGTAATGCAGACTCCCACACTTATCCTGCCGCACCCGCGGCTGCACGAACGACGGTTCGTCCTGGTCCCGCTCGTCGAGATTGCGCCGGATTGGCCGCACCCGCGGCTCGCGCGTACAGGGAGCGAGCTTCTAGCCCGGCTTTCGACCGAACAGCCGCTCCACCGATTGCCGTGCTGATTGATATCGGTTCATGTGGGTGCAGCTCTGAACCGTGGCCGCGATGAGATGATCCGATGAACGTATTCGAGAACGCCCGCATCCATATGATCGAGAGCCAGTTGCGACCCAACAGGGTGGTGGACGACCGTTTGCTGCGTGCGTTCGCGGGCATTCGACGCGAGCTCTTTGTGCCCGAGCATCTCCGGCAGGTCGCCTATATCGACGAGGATCTGCCGCTCGGCGGAGGCCGGTACCTGATGGAGCCGAGGGTAGCCGCTCGGCTGCTTCAGGCGGCGGAGATCGAACCAACTGATACCGCCTTGGTCGTCGGTGCCGGAACGGGATACGAGGCGGCCGTAATCGCTGTGCTCACGCGCCACGTCGTCGCTTTGGAAGAGGATCCCGACCTAGCGCGCCGCGCCCGCGCAGCTCTCGTCGAGCACGCCATTGCAGCAGTCAATGTAGTCGAGGCGCCCCTGCGCGAGGGCTATCGGACGCGCGCGCCTTACGACGTGATCCTGTTCGGCGGCGCGGTCGCCGAGGTGCCCACAGACATCCCCCTGCAACTCGCCGAGGGTGGCCGGCTCCTCGCCGTCGTCAGACCTGGAAATGCGGTCGGCCGCGCTACCCTGACGACACGGACTGGCGGAGTGCTTGCGCGACGCGCTATATTCGATGCTGCTAGTCCCATCTTGCCGAGCTTCTTGCCGAAGCCCGCTTTCGTATTCTGCTGAGGCCCTGATGTCCGGAGCCGAGCCAACCCCCGAGATTCGGCACGCCAGTCGAACCCAGGTCCGCTACTGCGATTGGCGCGTCTGTTATGCGGCCGCGATTCGCCGACGATTTCTGATGGGTTTCGCGCCGGCAGCAGGGCTCGCTGCGATCTCGGTCGCGACTCCGGCACAGGCCCAGACGCTGACCGCCGCGCTCGCCGAAGCCTACAACACCAATCCCCAGCTTCTCGCGCAACGCGCCCTGTTGCGGTCGACCGACGAGCAAGTCCCGCAAGCGCTGTCATTTTGGCGTCCGACGGTCAATTTCACCGGCCAAGTCGGCTACAGTACCGCGTCGTTCCAAACCGCCTTCCCGACGCCCCCCACCAATCGCCTTCACATCCAAACCAGACCAGATTTGGTGCAACTCCAGGCGGCGCAGCCGATCTACCGCGGCGGCCGGACGGTGGCGCAAACCCGGCAGGCAATCAATACTGTCGAATCGACGCGGGCGCAGACGCTGGCGGTCGAGACCACGGTTTTCCAAGCCGTCGCGATGGCATATCTCGACGTGGTGCGCGACCAGGCGCTGCTCGAAGTTGACCGCAATAATGTGAATGTCCTGCGCGAGCAGCTCGAAGCAACCCAAGACCGCTTCCGTGTCGGTGAAGTCACCCGCACCGATGTAGCGCAGGCCGAATCTTCGCTCGCACAAGCGCAGGGCCAGTTGGTTGCTCAGCAAGGCACGCTCGAGATCAGTCGGGCCGAATATGTCCGCGCCGTCGGTCGCCCGCCCGGAAGATTAACATTGCCACGAGAGCGTCCGGTGCTTCCCGCCACGTTGGAAGAGGCGGAAAGCCTCGCCGCGACCAGCAACTTCAATGTGATTTCGGCGGTATACGCAGAGCTCGCCGCCCGCGACAACATCGATGTGGTACGCGGTCAACTGCTTCCGCAAATCTCGCTTGTCGGCAGTCTTTCCCGGGCCAGCGATCCGTCGGTAACGCAAAAAGGTGATCTGCTCAATCAGGCGCAGATCACCGCCCAGTTGACGATGCCTCTCTATGAAGGCGGCGCCATCTACTCGCAGACGCGGCAGGCGGAGCAGACGGTGGGGCAACGGCGCAGCCAGGTCGACGATGCGCGACGGTTGGCCGTCCAGACGGCCAACCAGTTCTGGGCGACCCTGCAAGCGGCGCGAGCCAGCATCGCTTCATTCGCAGCGGCGGTGCGTGCCGCTCAGATCGCCCTTGCAGGCGTGCAGCAGCAGGCGTTGGTCGGCACGAGCACAACACTCGACGTCCTCATTCAGAACCAGCAGTTGCTAACGACGCAGTCGCAGCTTATCACCGCGCAGCACGATGCTGCGCTCGCCGAGTTCAATGTCGCGGCGGCTGTCGGCCGGTTGATCGCACCCGAACTCAAGCTGCCGGTGAAGCTCTACGATATGGAGCAGCACTACAAGGAAGTGAGAGACAAATGGATCGGCTTCCGCGGTGGCCTTTCCCAATGAGCGGCTGCCGCGGCGTGGTTCCGCTGGCAATTCCGGGTCGACTCACCTAGGTTGGGCCGACCATTGAATCTTTGTTGGTGCCTTGATGCCGGACAACGCCAAATCGCCGTCGGAACCCTCTATGGAAGAAATTATCGCCTCGATCAGCCGCATCATAACCGAGGATAAAAAGCCAAACGAAGGCGTCCATCCGGTGAGCCGGGAGAGCGGCGACATTCTCAACCTTACGGATGCGGTGAACGAAGACGGCTCGGTACGTCGGCTGGTGCCATTGGCCGATAATCTGAGCGCACAATCTCCGGTTGTGCCAGCGGCACCCGAGGAACAGCCGGCGCTCGCCGAGCGCATCCTCTCGTCGGCGACATCCGGGGCTGCTGCTGCGGCTTTTGCGCAACTCGGCGCACTGCCGCGCGAGCGGCGGCGGGAAGGCGAGATTCCGCTCGGCGGCGCCGAGCGCACCCTCGAAGACGTCGTCCGAGACCTGTTGCGACCGCTGCTGCAAGCGTGGCTGGACGATCATCTACCGGGTATTGTCGAGCGGCTGGTTCGGGAAGAAATTGCCCGCGTCGTCGGCGAGGCGGGGCTCCGCTAATCGCGCCCGCCCTCGTAAGCTGAGAGGGCGTCCCGGTCAACCAGTAAGTCGAGGACGGTTCAGCGATGCTGGACAAAACTTATCAACCCGCCGCCGTGGAGGCGCGGCGTTATGCACTGTGGGAGCAGTCGGGCGCCTTCGCATGCGATCCTGACGGTGACAAGATCCCGTATACGATCATGATGCCGCCCCCGAACGTGACCGGCAGCCTGCATATAGGGCACGCATTAAACCACACATTGCAGGACGTACTGGTGCGTTACCAACGCATGCGCGGCCGCGACGTGTTATGGCAGCCGGGCACCGATCATGCCGGCATTGCCACCGAGATCGTCGTCGCCGATCAGCTCCGCGCGCAGGGGCAGGTGAAACACGACCTTGGCCGCGAGCGGTTCGTCGCACGCGTTTGGGAATGGAAAGAACAGTCGGGCGGGGCTATCACTCGCCAGCTGCGTCGGCTTGGCGCCTCGCCCGACTGGCGCCGCGAACGCTTCACGATGGATCCGGGTCTGGCGGCCGCGGTGCGCCGCGTCTTTGTCCAACTTTTCCGGCAGGGCCTCATTTACCGCGACAAACGGCTGGTTAATTGGGATCCGGTCATGCACACGGTGATCTCCGATCTCGAAGTCGATAACCGCGAGACCAAGGGCTCCCTGTGGCATGTGCGCTATCCAGTGGTGGAGCTTCCCGGCCGGTTTATCGTCGTTGCCACCACCCGCCCGGAAACGATGCTCGGTGATACCGGGGTCGCCGTCCACCCCGACGATGCGCGCTACTCCGATCTCGTCGGCAAATCGGTTCGTCTGCCGCTAGCCGACCGGCTTATCCCGATCGTCGGCGACGAGCACGCCGACCCCGAGACCGGGAGCGGTGCCGTCAAGATCACCCCCGCGCACGACTTCAATGACTTCGAGGTCGGCAGTCGGCATTCTCTGCCGATCATCAACATTTTCGATCAGGACGCACGGCTCAACGAAGCGGTACCGGCACGCTATCGCGGCCTCGACCGGTTCGCCGCGCGCGAGCGGGTCGTCGCCGATCTCTCCGCCGCCGGCCTCATCGACAAGGTCGAAGACCATACGATGATGGTGCCGCATCACGACCGCTCGGGGGTGGTGATCGAGCCTTGGCTCACCGACCAGTGGTATTGCAACGCCCGGGTGCTCGCCGCTCCGGCGCTCGCGGCCGTCGAGGACGGACGCACACGGTTCGTGCCACGCCAGTGGGAGAACACGTTTTTCGACTGGATGCGCAACATCCAACCCTGGTGCATATCCCGCCAGCTCTGGTGGGGTCACCAGATACCGGCTTGGTACGGGCCGGATGGAGCCGTCTTCGTCGCCGAGACCGAGGAGGAGGCGCAGCAGCAGGCAATTGCACGATACGGCGATGGTGTCGAGCTCCGTCGCGACCCGGACGTGCTCGATACCTGGTTCTCCTCGGCCCTGTGGCCGTTCTCGACTCTCGGCTGGCCCGACCGGACCCGCGAACTCGCCCGGTATTATCCGACCGATGTGCTCGTCACCGCGTTTGACATCATCTTCTTCTGGGTCGCGCGTATGATGATGATGGGACTGCATTTCATGGGCGAAGTGCCGTTTCGCATCGTTTACATCCACGCCCTGGTGCGCGACGTGCGCGGCCAGAAGATGTCGAAATCCCGCGGCAACATCTTCGACCCTTTGGAATTGATCGACCGCTACGGCTGCGACTCGCTGCGCTTTACATTGGCGGCGCTGGCGGCGCCCGGACGCGACATCAAGCTCTCCGAGAGCCGGGTCGAAGGATACCGTAATTTCGTGACCAAGCTGTGGAACGCAGCTCGCTATGCGCAAATGACCGGCTGCGCCCCGGCCTGGGACTTTGATCCTGCAAATTGCCGGCTGACCGTCAACCAATGGATTGTGGCAGCCGTGTCGGATTGCGCGGCAGCGGTCAGCGCCGCCCTCGACGCCTATCGCTTCGATGAGGCAGCGAGCCGGCTTTACCATTTCGTTTGGGGTACGTTTTGTGATTGGTACCTCGAATTCACAAAGCCGATACTGCAGAGTGCCGAGACGGCCGTGCGAGCTGAAACACGAGCAGCGGTCGCGTGGACTTTGGGGCGAATTCTTCACCTGCTGCACCCGGTCATGCCGTTCGTTACCGAAGAGGTATGGGAACACCTCGCCGGTAGCCTGGGTGGAATGCTGATTACCGCTCCTTGGCCCGATTTCGAGCATGATCCCGCCGACCCCATGGCAGCCGCGGAGATGGAATGGGTCGTGCAGGCGATCTCAGCGATCCGTGCGCTTCGGGTCGAAATGAACGTTCCCCCGGGTGCTCGGGTGGCACTGCTGATTAGGGATGCGGAGCCGATCGCAAGAGAGCGCATCGAGCGCCACCGCGAGCATTTCGTGCGCCTCGCCCGGGTAGAGCGGCTCGAGACTGTCGAGACTCTGCCGCCTGGCGGGGTGCAGGTGGTTATCGACGGAGCGACCCTCATCCTGGGTCTTGGCGAGGTGGTCGACCTCGGGCGCGAAAGGGAAAGGCTAGGCAGAGAGATCGGCAAGTTGGACGATGAGTTGGCCAAGATCGCCGCCAAGCTCAGCAACCCCAATTTCTTGGCTAAAGCCAGGCCAGAGATCGTCGAAGAGCAACACGAGCGCCAAGCGGATGCAGCCCGTGATCGCGACCGCCTGAAGGCAGCCTACGACCGGCTCGGGGTCGTGTGAGATTGGACTTCGAGCGCTGCCTTCGATCACCGGGTCTCCATCAGGCCTTCAGAATCGCACTGATGCGGGTCTGATATCGAGGATATCGGCGGAGGTGCTCCCGTGCGTCGCGATTTAGCGGGATGCTGATGGTGCACTTCGCAACGGTTCGCCATATCAAGCGTGGTGGGCGTGGTTCTCGCGAGGGCGGCTGTGATTTTGCGCACCGATGATCTGACCGACCGCGGCCTCGTCGCGCCGGAGCGGGCTGCGGAAGTTTCCCGGGTCGCCGAAAAGTTCGCTGTAGCCATGACCGAGGACATGGCGGATTTGATCGATCCCGCCGACCCGGCCGATCCGATTTTGGCGCAGTTTGTGCCGACCGTAGCCGAGCTCTCGAAAACAGCCGTCGAACGCGCGGACCCGATCGGCGATGAACGGTGGTCGCCTGTGCCCGGCATCGTCCACCGCTATCCCGACCGGGTTCTCTTAAAACCGATACTATTATGCCCGGTCTATTGCCGCTTTTGCTTCCGCCGCGAGGTCGTCGGCAAGAAAGGTGCGATGCTCGACCGGGAAGCGCTCGAGCGCGCTTTCGACTACATCCGTGAGCGCCCGCAAATCTGGGAAGTCATCGTCACCGGCGGTGACCCGTTTTTGCCAGCCCCGCGGCGGATCGCCGAAATCGTGCAGGCGCTCGATCAAGTGCCGCATCTCTGCGTGATCCGTTTCCACACGCGGGTTCCTGCCGTCGATCCGCGCCGCGTCGATGACGCGCTCGTTGAAGCACTTGCCGCCGAAAAGGCGGTCTATGTGGTGATCCATGCAAACCATCCACGCGAGTTGACCGAGCGGATGCGGGAGGCAGTACGAAGGCTCAGCCGCGCGGGCATTCCGCTTCTGTCGCAAACCGTGCTGCTGCGCGGCGTCAATGACGATGCTGCGACTTTGGAAGCCTTGTTTCGCGGTCTCGTCGCGATGCGCGTCAAACCCTACTACCTTCACCATGCCGATCTCGCTCGCGGCACCTCGCATTTTCGCACCGGTATTGCGACCGGCCAGAGCCTCGTGAAGTCGCTGCGGGGGCGCCTCTCCGGTCTGTGTCAGCCGACCTATGTGCTGGATATTCCCGGCGGCTACGGCAAGGTGCCGATTGCGCCATGTGGGGTCGCCCCGGACGGCCCATCGGGCTGGGTCGTCGAGGACGGCATGGGTATCCGGCATCCGTATCCACCCGATCCGGAGCCGCCGGCCGTCGCGGAAATGACCGCCCGGAGCGAGGAGTAGGGGTTCTGCCGTGGCGGACCCCGAGGACCTCGTCATCATCATCATCGTCGGCGGCGGCCAGATCGCGCTCAGCACGGCTCAAGAGCTCTGCGGTCTTCCGGGCCATCACGTCGTCGTTCTCTGGCGCCGCGATCCCGATCTGGCGCGCGCGGTAGAGGGCGCCGGCGCCGTCTTCGTCGCTGCCGCGCGTCCGGACAGCAGCGAGGGGCTCGAACGCGCCGGGGTGCGACGCGCCATCACGATCCTGGCGTTGTCACCCGACGATCAGCTCAATCTGCACGCCGCGCTGCTCGCGCGCGATGCCAATCCGCGCATCCGCATCGTGCTGCGCCAATTCAACCGGACGCTTGCCCAAAAGCTCGAGCAGAACCTGGCGAATTGCTCGGTTTTGTCGCTCGCTTGGCATTCCGCTGCGACTTACGCCGCGGCTGCAATCGATCCGGCATGCTTCCGCGGGCTGCAATTTCCGCAGCCAGAGGGTCCGCTCACTGGATTTGCCACTCGGATCGCCGAAGACTGCAGCGTCGGCGAGTGTACGGTCGCGCAGGCCGAACGGGTATTGGCCGCGCGCATTGTCGCGGTCGACGATGTGATCGATCCCGCTCGGGACGCTGTCCTGCCGGATGGAGCGGAGCTGATCATCTATGGCGAGATTACGAGGCTAGAGGACAGCGCTTCTCGACGACCGATACCTCGTCGCCGTGCGGCGCTCGCGACGCGACTGCGGCTGCGGGGGCGACGGAGCAGACGCCGTCTGACCCGGCTAAACCCGATTCTCGCTCGGCTCGCCGTGGCGACATTGGCCTTCCTGCTGGTGGGCGCGGCATATTTTCATTCCGTCTTCGGCGGCAGCTGGCTCGACGCTGTGTACTTTGTGATCACTACGATGACGACCACCGGCTATGGCGACCTGACCCCCGACCGGGGCGACCCCGTCGAGGTTGTCGCGGCCATGGTGCTGATGCTGGCCGGTATTACGCTGACCGGGCTCTTCATCGCGTTTGGCGCGTCGCTGCTGACACGTGTGCATTGGGTCAAGTTGCAAGGGCTGCGGCCGGTGTATCGCCGTGGACATATCGTGGTCTGCGGTGGCGGCAGCATCGGGACATCCGTCATCGACCTGCTCTTCGGCATCGGCAAACGGCTGGTCGTGATCGAGCAAGATCCCGATACGAGTCTCGTTGAAAGGGCGCGCGAGCAGCGGTTCGATCTCCTTACCGGGGATGCCAGTCGGGATTCGACCCTCGATCTGTGCCACCTCGACGCCGCGCATAGCCTCATCGCGCTGACGAATGTCGATACTTTGAACCTCGAAATCGCGCTGGGCGCCCGCGCCCGCAACCCGACGATGCCGATCGTGCTGAGGATCGCCGAGGCCAGCTTTGCGCAATCGATCGCCCGGCATTTCGAATTCGATACGACTTATTCGGCCGCGGCGCTTGCTGCTCCAGCTCTGGTCGGCTTGTCGCGGCATTCCGGGTCGCGCGGACGCGTCAGCTTTGGCCGGCGAGAGTTTGAGATCGCCGAACTCGGTATCGAGGATCGTGCGCAGGCTCTGCCAGCTGGCGCCGTATCGATCGCGACATCACGCGGGAGTGATTTCGAGATCGCACACGACGTCGACTACCGCACGCTGGGGGCTGACGACCGCGCGCTGGTTCTGATCCCGCTCGCGCCTTTCAGGGAAGACGAGGGCACACTCGTTGCTGCAAAGGAACCAGCTGCTAATTTGGATTAAGGAACCGGGGTGCGCGGCGATTGCCGTGGAAATTGCTCAGCGTTCAGGCAGGACGGAGCGCCGCGTCCCGAAATCGCTTTAGACAACAAACCTTTCGTCGCCGCGCCGGGGCAGGTGCCGGCCCGGCTACAGCGCGAGCTCGCACCAGATCGGCGTGTGGTCCGAGGAGCGGTCCTTGGCCCGCGGCCGCTTGTCGATGTCGCACCCGGCGACCCGGTCCGCCGCCTGTGGCGACAGCAGCAGATGATCGATTCGCAAGCCCTCGTCTCGGTGCCAGCGTCCGGCCTGATAATCCCAGAAAGTGTAGCGGTGCGATTCGCTATGAAAGACGCGGTAAGCGTCGGTCAGCCCGAGATAGATCAGCGCGCGAAAGCGTGAGCGGGCTTCTAGCCGGCACAACGCGTCATCGCGGAATGCCACCGGATCGTACACATCATCGTCGGTCGGACAGATGTTGTAATCGCCGGCGAGCACGAAGGGGATCTCGCGCCGCAAGAGGTCGCGAGTGTGTTCGACCAGACGCTCCATCCAAGCGAGCTTATAGGTGAACTTGTCCGTTCCTACGGGGTTGCCGTTCGGGAGATAGACCGAAGCGATGCGAGCCTCGCCAAAGGCCGCCTCGATATATCGGGCCTGTTCGTCCTCGTCATTGCCGAGCAACCCTATGACAAGCTGCTCAGCCGGCTGCCTCGACAACAAAGCCACGCCGTTGTACGAGCGCTGTCCTATCGTCTCGACGTGATACCCCAGACCCCTGACTTCGAGGGTCGGGAAATCTTGTGCGCGGCACTTGGTTTCCTGGAGGCACAGAACGTCGGGTTGCGCATCCTCAAGGAAGGCGAGGAGATGCAGCAACCGTGCCTTGACCGAATTGACGTTCCAGCTCGCGACCTTCATGTCGATCGGTCAGCCGATCGAAAAGGAATTGCCGCAGCCGCATGACGAGGCAGCGTTCGGATTGCGAATCTGAAAGGACGCGCCCATCAGATCTTCGACGAAGTCCACTTCGGCGCCGTTCAACAGCCCGAGAGAGACCTCGTCGATGACGACTCCAACCCCGTCGCGCTCGAAAACGAAATCGTCCTCGTTACGCTGATCGTCGAACGAAAATCCATACTGGAATCCCGAGCAGCCGCCGCCGGAGACCGCGATCCGCAGAAATGCGTCCTCTGCGTTTTCCTGCGTCTTCAGGATGGCGATCCGACGGGCCGCACTTTCCGTCAATAGGATGCGGCGCTCCTCGACCTCGCTCGTGCTGTCCGCCATGTTCTCGATGCTCCGCACCTGCCGGCGTCCCCGGCTTCCAAAGCCTATTTAAGACTGCCGCCCGGTTTCTGCTAGCGCTGCGCCCCCAACTGCTAATCTCAAGTTGATTTCTACCGGTAACGTCCGCCGCGAGCTGAAAGACTCATCTTCCACACGCATATATCGGATAAGCTGAGCGCGAGGCCGGAGCCGGAGATGCTGCAAGCGCTGGAAAGCAGAACAGATTCCGATCGAGAGGCGGAACCCGGGCACATCGCTTACCTGACGGCGCTCGAGCGCAAGGTGCTGTGGCTGTCGACCTGGATGATCCACAACGCCAACCACCTGCGACCAAACCGCGACGGCCTCAAGGTCGGCGGGCATCAAGCCTCGAGCGCCTCGGTCGTGACCCTAATGACGGCGCTCTATTTCGATGTGCTGCGCCCGCAGGATCGTCTCGCGGTCAAGCCGCACGCCTCGCCGGTCTTTCACGCGATCCAGTACCTGCTCGGACACGAGACGCGCGACAAGCTGGAGCACTTCCGCGGCTTCGGCGGTGCGCAATCCTATCCGTCACGGACCAAAGACGGCGACATTGTCGATTTCTCGACCGGCTCGGTCGGTCTCGGGGTCGGCATGACCCTGTTCGCCTCTCTGGCGCAAGATTACCTGCGCTTGAAGCAGGTGGTGCCGACCGAGGACCCGCCGGGCCGCATGATCGCTCTCGCCGGCGATGCCGAGCTCGACGAGGGTAATATTTTCGAGGCGCTGCTCGAAGGCTGGAAGCACGATGTGCGCAACCTCTGGTGGGTGATCGACTATAACCGCCAGAGCCTCGACGCGGTCGTGTCGGACCGGCTGTTCGGCCGTATCGACGCGATGTTCGAGATGATGGGCTGGCGCGTGGTTACCCTGAAATACGGGCGCCTGCTGGAAGCCGCTTTCGCGCAGCCGGATGGGCATCACCTGCGCGAATGGATAGACGCCTGCCCCAATTCACTCTACTCGGCGCTGGTCTACAAAGGCGGAGAAGGTTGGCGCGAGCACCTTCACCGAGATCTCAACCGCTACCCCGGGATTCGCGCCATTCTCGACAGCCACGACGATGCGGCTCTGCATCAGCTGATGACCAATCTCGCGGGTCACGACCTGCAATCGGTTCTCGACGCCCTTCATGCGGTGAGCGACGACAAGCCGACCTGCTTCATCGCGTATACGATCAAGGGTTACGGGCTGCCCTTCGCCGGTCATAAGGATAACCATGCCGGGCTGATGAACCGCGACCAGATGACCTCGTTCCAGCGCAGCATGGGGGTACCGGCGGGGGCTGAGTGGGATTTGTTCACGGGGCTCGATATCGAACCCGAGCAGCTCTCCGGGTTTCTTTCGACGCTCCCACTCGCCCGTTCCGGCCGGCGCTGGCACGACGCTCCGCGGGTTCCGGTACCGCCGCGCCTGCCCATCCCGCGAGGCGCGAAGCTTTCGACACAAGAGGCTTTCGGCAGGATCCTCGGCGACATCGCCGCAGCCAACGGCGCGATCGCGGAGCGCGTTGTGACGACCTCTCCCGATGTTACGGTCTCGACGAATCTCGGGCCTTGGGTCAACCGCCGTGGCATCTTTGACCGCGCCGAGCGCGCAGACATTTTCCGCGAGGAGCACGTCGTCTCGGCGCAGCGCTGGGCAATGTCGCCTCAGGGCCAGCACATCGAGCTCGGCATTGCTGAAAGCAATCTTTTTTTACAGCTCGCCGCGCTCGGCCTCGCCGCGCCGCTGTTCGGCGCCCGATTGTTGCCGATCGGTACGCTCTACGATCCGTTCATCAAGCGTGGGCACGATGCGCTCAACTATGCCTGCTACCAGGACGCCCGCTTTATTTTGGTGGCGACCCCTTCGGGGATCTCGCTCGCCCCTGAGGGCGGTGCACATCAGTCGATCGGCGAGCCTCTGATCGGGCTGGCGCAACCCGGGCTCGTCGGCTTCGAACCCGCCTTTGCCGACGAGTTGACCGTCCTGATGCGCTGGGCATTCGAGGAAATCCAACGCGAAGACGGGCAATCGGTCTACTTCCGCCTGTCGACGCGCCCGATCGAGCAGCCGAGGCGAACGCTGGGTACCGATCTCGAGGAGGCGATCATTGCCGGCGCCTATTGGCTGCGCGAGCCGGGGGAGGGGGCCGAGCTCGCGATCGCGTATTGCGGCGCGGTCGCGCCTGAGGTGCTCGCCGCGCATCTGGAACTGGCGGAAGATGTCCCAAAAACGGGACTGCTGGCGATCACCTCCCCCGGCCGCCTGCACCGCGACTGGCGAGCCACCAGGGAGGTCGGCGAGATCAGTGTCGCCGAGCGGCTGTTGGGGCGGCTGCGACCGGGTGCCGCGCTGGTCACCGTCGGGGATTTTCACCCGGCAACCTTGTCATGGCTCGGCGCGGTCGCGGGCAACCCGATAGTGCCACTGGGCGTCGACCGCTTCGGCCAATCGGGCGACATCCCCGATCTTTACCAGGCCTACGGCATCGACACTGAAGCGATCCTCGACGCCGCCGCCCGCGCCTGCCTGCTCCCCTTGCGCTGACACTCGCCCGCCGGGCTCCGCTGTACCGATCTTCGCCGCGTTTGCGTCTGAGCGGATGTGGCGGCAACTGATACCGGAGTGGTCCTCGAGCACGGCTCGACAAACCCGGTGGCGGACGGCTAGAAGCCCGCCATGAGCTGGCTGACGAATTTCGTGCTACCGAAGATCCGTGCCGTCGTCGCCCGCAAGTCAGTGCCGGACAATCTCTGGCACAAATGCCCGAACTGCGAGCAAATGCTGTATTATCGCGAGCTCGAGGCCAATCTCCATGTCTGCCGCAATTGCGGCCATCACATCCGCATCGGCGCCCCGCTGCGGCTCAAGATGTTGTTCGACGACGGTTCCTCCACGCAAATCGAGTTGCCGAAGACCATTGTCGATCCGCTTAAATTCCGCGATCGTCGGCGCTACACCGAGCGGTTGCGGGAAGGGCAGGCGGCGTTCGGCACTGGGAGCGATGCGGTTGTCGTCGCGCACGGACGGATCGGCGGCATTGCCGCCGTCGTTGCCGCGTTCGAATTCGGATTTATGGGAGGGTCGATGGGCATAGCTGCCGGCGAGGCGCTACTTGCCGCCGCCAAGCTCGCCGTGCTGCAGGAAGCGGCGCTGATCGTCGTTCCAGCCTCGGGCGGCGCACGAATGCAGGAGGGCGTCCTGTCGCTGATGCAGATGCCGCGAACGATCATCGCCGCCGAGATGGTCAGGGAAGCGGGGCTGCCTTACATCGTTGTGCTGACCGATCCGACCACGGGAGGTGTGTCGGCCTCTTTCGCCATGGTCGGGGACATTATGCTCGCCGAGCCCGGAGCGGTGATCGGCTTTGCCGGGGCGCGGGTGATCGAGGAGACTATCCGCGAAAAGCTCCCGGAGGGGTTTCAGCGCGCGGAATACCTCTTCCAGCACGGAATGATCGACCAGGTCGTGCCGCGCGGTGAACTGCGCGCGACATTGGGGCGAATCCTCGGGCTGCTGCGCGATCGCCAACCGCACGCTGCGAATGTGCTGCCGGCGGAAATGCCGGAAGACTTCAAGGGAACGGAATGACCGCTCAGGCGAGCGATCGGGTCCTGGAGCGGCTGGGTCGACTGCATCCGAAGCTGATCGACCTGTCGCTCGGCCGGGTCGAGCGGCTCCTCGCCGCGCTCGGCAATCCCCAGGATACATTGCCTCCGGTCGTCCATGTCGCTGGCACCAACGGCAAGGGATCGACGATAGCGACGTTGCGCGCTTGCCTCGAAGCGGGCGGCTACCGCGTGCACGCGTATACCTCGCCGCATCTCGTGCGTTTCCACGAGCGCATCCGGCTCGCCGGGCAACTGATTGAGGAAAGGACCCTGATTGCGCTCCTGGAGGAATGCGAACGCGCCAACGAAGGGGCCCCGATCACCTATTTCGAGATCACGACGGCCGCGGCGTTTCTCGCCTTTGTCCGCACGCAGGCCGACGTCTTGCTGCTCGAGACCGGGCTCGGCGGCCGGCTCGACGCGACCAATGTGATCCGCCGTCCGGCGGTAACGGCGATCACGCCGATCTCACTCGATCACCAGGCCTTCCTTGGCGACACGATTGCCAAAATCGCCGGCGAAAAGGCCGGAATTCTCAAAGCGGGCGTGCCGGCTGTAATCGGGCCCCAGCCGCTGGAGGCCGAAGCGGTCATCGAGGCGCACGCCATTGGGCTCGGCGCGCCGCTTCTGCGTTGGCAACGCGAGTGGTGCTGCGAGGCCGCCAATAACGGCATGCATTTTTCCGGCGATCATTGGCGGTTCGATCTGCCATGGCCCTCGCTCCTCGGCGCCCACCAAATTGTCAACGCCGGTACGGCCATTGCGTGCCTCGAACAGTTGCAAGCTTTCCCCCTTTCCTCCGAAGGGGTTGCCAGCGGGTTGCTGCATATCGAGTGGCCGGCGCGGATGCAGCGTCTGACGCGCGGGCCGCTGGTCGCAATGGTACCGCCGGGGTGGGAGCTCTGGCTCGACGGCGGCCACAATCCCGGCGCCGGCGTGATCCTCGCCGATGTCGTCGCCAATTGGCGTGACCGCCCGCTCTATCTCGTCGTCGGTATGATGAATACCAAGGACGCGGCAGGTTTCCTCGCGCCGCTGGCGCCCTATGCCAAGCGATTGACCGGCGTCACGATCCCCCTCGAGGAGAATCCGCTGCCGGCGGAGGCGATCGCCGCCAGCGCGCGCTCGGTCGGAGTGCCCGCTACGACGGCGACGTCCGTCGATGCAGCGCTTGCTGGTTTCATTGCAGAGTCGACCCGCGGGCGGGTGCTGATTTGCGGATCGCTCCATTTTGCCGGGACGGTGCTCGCCGAAAACGGCTAATTGCTAGAGGGAGGGAGATCCTGATGATCTACAGCACTGATCGCATCCTGACGACGCATGCGGGGTCGCTGCCGCGACCCAGCGGCCTGATGGACATGGTTCTCGCCAGGGCGCGCGGTGAGGCTTACGACCAGGGCGTGTTCGAGGTTCGGTTGCGGTCAGCCGTCGCTGACGTCGTCAAGCGGCAGGTCGAGTGCGGGCTCGACGTCGTCAATGACGGTGAGCTGTCGAAGCCCAATTTCACCGATTACGTTTCGGCGCGCATCGCCGGGTGCGAGAGCCGGCCTGGCAGCGGTGAGCGGCGGCTTAGCATCACTGCCCGTGACGAGCGGAAATTTCCCGAATATTTCCAGGCGCACCCGCGCCCGCGCTATGCCGGCGGCCAGACTGTGCCGGTCTGCGTCGGCGAGCTGCGTTATATCGGTCAGGCCGAGCTCGCGCGGGACATCGAGAATTTTAAGGCGGCGCTGGCTGGCAGCAGCATAGTCGGAGCGTTTCTGCCGGCCAATACGCCGGGCACAATCGAGCACTGGCTCAAGAACGAACATTACACGAGTGACGAGGAGTTCTTGTCGGCGATCGCCGAGACAATGCGAGAAGAGTACAAGGCTATAGTCGATGCCGGGTTTTTATTGCAAATCGACGATCCCGACCTCCCCGACGGCTGGAATTGCCTGCCCGACATCGGTCTTGCCGATTACCTCAAGTACGCAACGCTGCGCGTCGATGCGCTGAACTATGCCCTGCGGGACATCCCCAAAGAAAAGATCAGATTGCATGTGTGCTGGGGCAGTTTTCACGGGCCGCACCACAACGATATTCCGCTCAGGAACATTATCGATCTGATCTTCCGCGTGCGTGCTGGAAGCTATTCGATCGAGGCGTCGAACCCGTGCCACGAGCACGAATGGCGCGTCTTCGAGGAAGTAGAGCTTCCCGAGGGCGCAACGCTCATCCCCGGCGTCGTCGGCCATTGCACCGACTTCATCGAGCATCCCGATCTCGTCGCCGAGCGCTTGGTGCGCTATGCGCGGCTGGTCGGGCGCGAAAACGTGCTCGCCGGCACCGATTGCGGGCTCGGCACGCGCGTCGGCCACCCGTCGATTTGCTGGGCCAAGTTCGAGGCGCTGGCCGAGGGCTCGCGGCGTGCGACGAGGATCCTATGGGGACGCGGTTGAGCGTCGGGCTTTCTTTTGATTCTGAGATCATCCGCTGGCTGGAGATCACTTTCATGCCTGACAATGGATTGATTACGATGCAAAGCGTGCACGATTTCGAGACTACGCTTGCGCGGCTATTGGAGGCCCTCGAAGCCAAAGGAATTACAATCTTCGCCCGCATTGATCATGCGGCGGGTGCGGAGAGCGTTGGGCTTCGGTTGCGACCCACGACACTCGTCGTCTTTGGCAACCCTGCCGCAGGTACACCCCTGATGCAAGCTACCCAAACCGCGGGTATCGATCTGCCATTGAAGGTACTCGTGTGGCAGGATGCGAACGGATCGGTTAGCCTTACCTATAATCGTCCATCTTGGATCGTCGCTCGGCACCAGTTGACCGCCGGCAGCGCTCACGCGGCGACCGCGATGGGGGCGGCGTTGGAAGCGCTCGCAGAGCACGCAACGGCCCGCTAAACATCGGCCAGCGGAGCCACTCGGCGAACTACACTCTCAGACGGGCCGCCTAGCTTTTCCCGCACCTCAGCGCAGCGTCTGCATCACGTATTCGGCGCCGGAGCGGACAGCCATTTCCTCAAATAGGGAGCACATTAGTGTACATATACACAAATGGAGGTTGAAGGTCGGAAGCCCAGCGTCTTGCGGTCTTGGATGCCCGCCGGCTCGATTTTCTCAATGGCTGCCGGTTGTTCGACGGCCGTCCGACCCGCACAGCTCCGTCGCCGCGAAGCGGCGGGCGACGCTGGGTCAGCATCGGTTCGGGGCGGGAGCGTGAGCAATCCGGCGAAAGTGCTGGAAACGCGAGGGCCCTGCCGATAGTTTAGCCGGAAGGTTCAAACTGTGCGCGCTTTAAAATAGTGGCCGGCAACTCCACCACGGCCGGCATTCGGGGAGAACGTCGATGAAACTTTCGATGCTGATACGCGCCACCGTCATCGCGGGACCGGCCTTGTTGGCCTGTGCGCGACCTGCACCCGCGCAAGTTTGTACAGGCGGCAACCTCAATCCAGTGCCTTTTGTCTTGACGCCTTATGCGCCGGCAACCAACGCGACCCCTCAGACGGATCAGAACCACCGTTCCAACAGCGATGTCCAGAAGGACCTGGCGGCTGCTTTCGCGGCCGCCGGGACCGACTTTCAAAGCAAGCTCTGCGGCCTGAATGGCATATTTATCGATCCTGCCGGCTGCGCGGACCCGGGCCCGGGCAATACCTATGATCCAACCACGTGCAACCTCAGTGGTGCGCTGATTACCGGCTATTCGTGGGGAGTTCGGACATACTCGCCGAATCCGGATCCCGGAATGAGGTATATCGGGTTATCGCTCGGGCTGTGGAATCACAAGAATCCGAACCTGCCGAAGAAGTACCGCTGGTCGTGTTTCCTTCCCCAAAAAGTGTGCGCCCCGCCGTTCAGCTCATTTCATGCCGCTTTTCTCGACGCTGTCATAAACGTTCCTTCCCCGAACTCGGGTCATGGCTTGTTCTCGGTTTCGGTGACGCCGTCCACGGTCGCGGCGAATCCCGCGATGAGTGTCCTCGCGGTGTTGGCGCATGAGTTCGGGCATGTCTATTGGTTTGACAACTTCGTTCCGAGTCCCGGCGGCTCATTCGCCAACAACTTCTGCGGCGGCACTTTCTACCCCTCGGGATATTGGGGAGGGAGCCTGATCACCTTCCCTCCCCCCCAATCCGGCCGATTTGTCTTCTTTGGCGACACTTCGACTTACTCAGGGTCCCACGTGCCGGGGCTGCCAGGCACTTTGCACAGCATATATGGCGGCGGAAACTGGGCGAGCGCACTCGCGGCGTTTTCTCCTGTTGAGGATTTTGTCGAAACCTTCGAATTGTCAGTGCTTAGGCAAGCGGGATTAGCACGTTTGCAAATCAACTCAGATGCGATCGTGCCTGTTCCCAAAGGGTCGTGGCTGGATTGGAAGTTGGGCTGCTTCTCCTAGTCCTAACAGGCGGCGCTGCCGTCTGCGCACCGCAGTTGCTGTAAAATACAGACAGCATGAATGTCTGTGACAGAACCATCCCCGCCACGCGACGATTATCAGGTTGTATTCCTAGACGATGCGCCCCGGTACAATCGATGTATCGCCAATTCATCTTTAACTCCTTACGATGCGCCGGTTCGCGAAATGACAGATGGAGGTTGAAATTGCTATGGTCGCGTATTCGCGCTAACTCATCTCACGAATGAGGTAGCGATTTCTGCGTGGGCGATAACGAACCTCGATTCGGGGATGTTGAGAAGATTGGTAGAGCCCCGCCCAACGTATTGCTCCCTTCGAAGCCGGTTTTCTACCGCATCGTCGGCATCACGTATTCGGCGCCGGCGCGGATGCCGGTGGGCCAGCGTGCGCTCATCGTTTTGAGGCGCGTATAGAAGCGCACACCTTCGGGACCGTAGACCGCCATGTCGCCGAACAGCGAGCGTTTCCAGCCGCCGAAGCTGTGGAAGGCCATCGGCACCGGAATCGGCAGGTTGATGCCGACCATGCCGATCTGGACGCGGTTGGCGAACTCCCGCGCGGCGTCGCCGTCGCGGGTGAAGATGGCAACCCCGTTGCCGTATTCATGGTCGCTGACGAGCTTTGTCGCATTGTCGAAATCGGGGCTGCGCACGACCGAGAGCACCGGCCCGAAGATCTCCTCCTTGTAGATGCGCATCTCCGGCTTGACCTCGTCGAACAGGCAGCCGCCGAGGAAGAAGCCATTCTCGTAGCCCTGCAATTTGAGGCCTCGGCCATCGACGGCGAGTTTGGCGCCTTCCTTCACGCCGAGCTCGACATAGGCGCGCACCCGGTCGAGATGCTGGCGGGTGACGAGGGGGCCCATTTCGGCCTCGGGGTCGGTACCGGGGCCGATCTTCAGCGCGCGAACACGCGGCACCAGCTTGTCCATCAGCTTGTCACCGACCCCGCCGACCGCGACCGCGACCGACACCGCCATGCAGCGCTCACCGGCCGCACCATAGGCCGCCCCCATCAATGCGTCGGTCGCCTGGTCGAGATCAGCGTCGGGCATCACCACCATGTGGTTCTTGGCGCCGCCCAGCGCCTGCACCCGCTTTCCGGCCGCCGCAGCGGTCCTGTAGATGTACTCGGCGATCGCGGTCGACCCGACAAAACTGACCGCGGCGATGCCGGGATGGTGCAGGATCGCGTCGACCGCCTCCTTGTCGCCGTTAACAACATTAAAGACGCCCGGCGGCAGCCCGGCCTCGGTCAGCAATTCGGCGATGCGCAGGCCAGCCGACGGGTCGCGCTCCGAAGGCTTCAAGACAAAGGTGTTGCCGCAGGCGAGCGCCATCGGAAACATCCACATCGGCACCATCGCCGGAAAGTTGAAGGGCGTGATGCCGGCGCAGACGCCGACCGGCTGGCGCACCGACCAGCTGTCGATGCCGCGACCTACCTGCTCGGTGAATTCGCCCTTCAACAAATGCGGGATGCCGCAGGCGAATTCGACCACTTCGACGCCGCGGGTGATTTCGCCTTGCGCGTCGGAAAAGACCTTGCCGTGCTCCTCGGAGATCACGCGCGCCAATGCGTCGTGGTCGCGGTTCAGCAGTTCGAGAAACTTGAACAAACCGCGCGCGCGGGTCAGGGGCGGGGTTGCCGCCCAGCCGGGGAATGCCGCGGCTGCCGCCTGCACTGCCCGGTCGACCTCGGCGGCGCCAGCAAAGGCGACGCGCCGGCTCTTCTCGCCGGTCGCCGGGTTGTAGACATCCCCCCAGCGCCCGCTCGTCCCCTCGGCGTGCTTGCCGTCGATATAGTGGTGAACGTCGCTCATCCCGCTCATCCGTTCGCTGAACTTTCGCAGGCCCTTATCATAGGCCTGCAGCGCCCGATTTTCATGCGGGATTTCTTCAAGGAAGCGCTGCCCTTAGGATCGGGCGCCAGTAAGCTCGAGCACTGGGAATGTTTTTCGTTGGCAAACTGGTCTGGGCGGTGCTGCAGCCGGGCAATCTGCTGGTGCTGTGCCTGCTCGCCGGCAGCTTTCTTCTATTGGCGTTCCGCGGCCGGCGCGGCAAGGTACTGGTTGGCCTATCCGCCCTGGGATTTACGCTGCTCGTCGTGTTGCCGATCGGCCCGGCGATGCTGCTGGCACTGGAGGAGCGGTTTCCGCGCCCCGCAACGCTGCCGGAAAAGATCGATGGGATTGTCGTGCTCGGCGGCGCGGTCGACCCCGCGATTTCGCGCTCCTACGCCGAAACCGCGTTCAACGGCTCAGTGGCACGCGTGCTTGGTGGCATCGCTCTGGCGCGCCGGCATCCCGAGGCGAAACTGGTGCTCGTCGGCGGTGAGGGAGGGTTTTTCCCGGCGGGGTTTGCCGAATCGCGGGCGACGTTGGGCTTTGTCGTCGAAGAAGGGATCGTCCCAGCGCGCGTGATCATCGAGGAAAAGTCGCGCAGCACGCACGAGAACGCCGTTTACGCCAAAGAGATCGTCGGCCCCGCACCAGGTGAGAAATGGGTGCTCGTCACCTCGGCCTATCACATGCCGCGCGCCGTCGCGGCCTTCCGAGCGGCGGGCTGGCCGGTGATCCCCTACCCGGTCGATTACAAGATCGACCCCGAAACCGGCTTGCGCCCCAATTTCAGCCTGCTCGACGGCCTGAGCGCCGCAACTCTCGCGGGCAAAGAATGGGCGGGCCTCTTAGGCTATCGGCTGATGGGATGGACGCGAGAACTGTTTCCTGCGCCGGCAATTCAGCCGCCAGCGAGCTAACGCTAAAACACCTGGAGCGCGCCCAGCGCAGAAAAGACGCTCCACACAACGAAGAGCGTCACCCCGCTCCAATAGACCAAAGGATACATTGCAATCCCCCCGAGGTCCCTCGCCCGGCGCGAGGGGTCTCGTCATCAAACACGGCTCTTTGGGCTATATGCTTGCTGCACCGCTTTCCTCCCCGCGATCATCGCCGCCGCGCGAGAATTCGCGCTTCCCCAGGGGCGAGCGAGACTCGGATCGCGTGCACGGTCCCGTGCGACGTGCCGCCGTTGTTTACGGCTGTGTCGGCGATTTCCTCGACTGTACAGGTCTGGTCGGTACCGGTGCTGGAATAAACGGTGACGAAGCTCGCCCCCCTTGGGTTGAGGACGGCATCGACGAGGACCGACAGATCGAGGCCGGAATTCAGGTTCGTGTTCGCGACGATGACAGTCTCGCTTTCGTTCAGGATGCGCGAAAAGGCGAGCACCCCCGGCGCAAACTGCGATGGACCGAAGGTCTTCCCGTCGCCCGACACCGGGCGGAAATATTGTCTCCCGTAACGCAATGCAAGGTTCTGCGATCGAGCCTTCGCGATGTCGCGTAGCAAGACATAAAAGGTGTCGGTTTCGTCAAAGGCATTGGGTCGCGCCCACAATGCCTCACGCACGGCTTCGTTTGCCGACCCGCTTCCCGACAGGCCCTGCTCTGTGCCGTAATAGACGCAGGGGATCCCCTGCAGCGAGAACAGGCAAGCGAGCGCAGCAGCGACCTGGCCGTCGTAGCGGCCTGGATTGGCCGGATCAACAAAGCGGATGCGATTTTGCTGATCGTGATTGTCGAGAAACGTGACGAAAAATCCGCTCGCTTCGCCGTGCGAGCTGATGACTCCTTCCCCGACGATTTTCCGCAACGCGTAGACCGCCGCCACGTCGGTCGGCGGCGCGAGGCCCTTGGCGACCCAAGGGAGATGGTAGAACAGCGGGAAGTCGAGAGCGGCGTCGACCCCGATCATATCGCCGTCACTGCTGGCTCGGCGGCCGATGAATTGCGCGATCTTGTTCTCGTCGTCATAGACCTCGCCGAATGTAAAGAAATTCTCCTTGCCGATCTCGAGCGCATATTCACGTGTCGCATTGCCGAACACGAGAGCAAAGTCGGGCTCGATGTATTTTAAGGTGTCGATGCGGAAACCGTCGACGTCCCATTTCGCAATCGCGTATTGGTAGCTGCGAATCAATGCCGATCGCAGGTCGGGCGGCGCCGGTCGCGCGAAGCCCTTCAGCGAATCGAAATCGCCGCCGGCCTCGCCGCCCATCCCCTTACACAGAAAATCCACATTCGAGCGGATCTCGCTGGGCCAGACGGCCGCGGCGGGGGTGAGGCGCGGGTCGCCCGACTGCGGCGCCTGTGACCAGTCCGCTACCGGCAGATTGTCGGCGCCGCGCCAGCGGATCGGGTAGCCGCCATCGCGCCACGGGGCGGAACTCGCCACCGAGCCGCTACCCAGCACATAGGCAAACACATCGCCGGCATGATGCAGCACGATGTCCATGATCACATACATGCCGCGCGCGTGCGTTTCGTCGACGAGGCGCCGCAACTCGCCGTCGGGATCCGATTTGTCGGATGCGAAGCGAGGGTCGACCGTCAGGAAGTGCTGGATGCCATAGCCGTGATAGGTGCCGTCCTGGGCTTGGCAGTTCTGCAGGACCGGGCTCAGCCAGATCGCGCCGGTTCCGAGCCGCTGCAGATAGCCGAGGCGCTGCCGCACGCCTTCGAGCGTGCCGCCCTGGAAACCGCCAAAAGGCAGATTCCAGGGCGCGTTTGGCGGGCGATCGGGATTGTTGAACCGATCGACAAGGAGAAAATAAATCCAGCGGTCCCGCCAATCCTGCGGCGAGGGAAATGGGCACGCTATTTCGATTGCCTGACCGTCGACCTGGACGGTGCGGCGGGCTGGTGTCCGCGCGTTGGCAAATGCATTCTCTACTTCGGAGCCGAAAACCGAGTCCGGCATTGGCACCTCCACGCGGTCGCTATCAGCTGGGCCGACCACCGGGAACCCGGCTCAGTTAATCACGTCGGGCCGACGACAACCATGTTCGAACTTGTCTTTCTCGGGACCGCCGCGGCGGCACCTTCGGCCGAGCGAGGCTTACCGGCGCTGCTCGTCGCTCGCGGACCGCGCCGGTTTCTGATCGACTGCGGGGAGGGGACCCAGCGCCAATTGTTGCGCGCCGGGCTCGGGCTTCGCGGGCTGGAGCACGTGCTGTTGACGCATGCTCATCTTGATCATGTGCTCGGGGTCGCGGGCCTCCTCGCGACAAGGGATCTCTACCGCGCCGGCGAGGCGGCCGACATCATCGGCAGCGACGAAACGTTGGCATTCGTGCGCCGCTATCTAACCGAGACGATTGGGCCGGAGCGGGAAGGGGGTTACCAGCTGCGTTCGGTCTCGCCCGGCCCGGTGGCGTCGTTTCCAGGATGGCGTCTCGCTGCTTTCGCCGTGCAACATCGCGGCACCGAGAGCCTCGGTTACACGTTCTGCGAGCAAATGCGGCACCCGCTATTGCCCGAGCGCCTCGATGTGCTCAGGGTGCCGGAAGGGCCTGAACGCGCGGCCCTTGCCCGCGGACGGCCAATCATGCTGGCGGATGGCCGCCGAATTTCCTCCGAGATGGTTCAGGGGCCGCCGGTTCCGGGCGCCAAGCTTGCCATTGTCGGCGATACCGAGGAGGTAGCCAGTTTGGTCGGGCCGGTGCGCGGCGCAGATGCGCTGGTGATCGAGGCGACGTACCTGGAGCGCGATGCGGCGTTGGCGCGCACGCGCGGGCACCTGACGGCGGCTGCGGCAGGCCGGCTGGCGAGCGACGCCGGGGTCGGCGAATTGCTGCTGACCCACATCTCCGGACGGTACAAGCCGGAGGAGATTGAGGCGGAAGCCGCGCAATTCTTCCCGACCGTCCGCGTTGTCGCCGATTTCGACCGCGTCGCTGTCGCGGCTCGGTCGGACCGCCTCAACCCGCCGCTCAATTCTTGAGCATGCCCTCCGTCAGCGCCGCGGTGTTGTATTGGATCATTCGCAAATAGGTCGGTGCCGGCTCCTCCGGGCGAGACAGCGCGTCGGAGTAAAGAGGCGGGCCGAGGCTCGCGCCGGTCTCGCGTGCGATCTCGTCGATCAGCCGCGGATCGGAAATGTTCTCGACGAACAGCGCCTTGATTCCCTCGCGGCGGATCTGCCGGATGAGTTCCGCGACGGTCCGGGCCGAAGGCTCGCTGTCGGTGCTGATCCCCTCGGGCGCCCGAAACGCGATGCCATAGGCCTTGCTGTAATAGGCAAAGGCGTCATGACTGGTGATAACCCGCCGCTTCTCCGCCGGGATCGCCTGCAATTCGCTGCGCACCTCGCGATCGAGTGTCTCGAGTTCGGCCTTATAGTGATGGAAGCGCTGCCGATATGCCTCCGAATGCGCCGGATCGATGACGACCAAGGCCTCCCTGATATTGTTCGCATAAACGACTGCGTTTCGCGGGTCCTGCCAAGCGTGCGGGTCCGGCGCCGGCGTCGGCTCGCCTGCCTCGGTTGTCGTAATCGGGATGATGCCCCGCGTCGCCACGACCACGGGTCCGCGATATTGCGCCGATTGGGTCAGCCGGGTAAGCCAACCCTCCAGTCCCAATCCGTTGATGACAAAGAGCTGCGCGTTGGCGAGAAGCCGAGCCTGCTCGGGGGTCGGCTCGAACATATGGACGTCGGAATCGGGGCCGATCAGGCTCGTCACCGCGACGTCGCCGCCGCCGATTTCATTCACGAAATCGCCCAGAATGCTGAACGAGACCACGACCCGGATTGGAGGAGAGACCGCAGCGGGATGCTGGTTCGGCCAGAAAAGGACGAGGCAGAGGGGGGCGAGCCATCGGGCACGAAGACTAGGGAAGACCATGTTATATCATATCATGAAATGAAGGCCGTCTTGCGCGAGGAGCTTGCCACCGGATGACTGCGACCGAACCCTCAGTATTGATCCCGGTCACGCTGCTGACCGGCTTTCTCGGCAGCGGCAAGACGACGGTGCTCAATCACGTGTTGAAGCAGCCGGAAATGGCGGCGACCGCGGTCATCGTCAACGAGTTTGGCGAGATCGGGCTCGATCACCTTCTGGTCGAGCGGGCGAACGAGGACGTCGTGCTCCTCAACAGCGGGTGTCTCTGCTGCACCGTGCGCGGCGACATCGTCGACACGTTGACCAATCTCTTTGTCGACCGGGTCAAGGGCAAGGTGCCGTTCTTTACCCGCGTTGCGATCGAGACTACCGGCCTCGCCGATCCGGCGCCGATCCTGCACACGTTGATGACCGATCCGATTGTCGCTGCGCGATATATGCTCGACGGTGTCGTCACGACGGTCGATGCTGTCAACGGCTCGCGCACACTCGACCAGCAACCCGAGGCGGTGAAGCAGGCGGCCGTCGCCGACCGACTGTTGCTGACCAAGACCGATCTCACCGCGCCCGCCGCGCGAGAGGAAATAGAGATGCGGCTGAAGGCGCTCAATCCGAGCGCCCCGATCGTATCGGCCGCGCAAGGCGCCGTCGATCCGGCTCTCCTCTTCAACATCGGCTTCTACGACCCGGCAACCAAGAGTGCCGATGTGGCACGCTGGTTGCGCGCCGAAGCCTTCGGGACCGACCATGCGCACGAGCACGAACACGCCGACGTCAACCGGCACGATGACCGCATCCGCGCCTTTTGCGTCACACGCGAGCGGCCGATCTCATGGGCGGCGCTCTCCGCCTGGCTCGACGGACTGGCGGCGATGCGCGGCGAGGATCTGCTGCGGCTGAAGGCGATCGTCGCGCTCTCCGACCGTCCCGATCAGCCTGTCGTGTTGCATGGGGTACAGCACCTCTTCCATCCGCCGGTGCTGCTCCCGGAATGGCCGAGCGACGACCACCGCACGCGCATGGTGTTCATCACCCGCGACCTGCCGCGCGACGCGATCGAAACAACCTTGGCGGCGTTCGAAGAAGCCGTCGGACCCTCTCCGTAACCCTCCCCCGAGCGGGGGACGAAAGGGCGGGGGCGTCAGTCGATCGGGAAGCGCGTGGTCAGCATGCAGTATTCGAGAATCCCGCGGCCGCGTTCGGGGATGTGGCGCTCCCGGACGAGGCGATCGAGCACGTTTTCCATCCCCTCGGCGCTAGTCTCGGGCATGGTCGGCACGTATTGCACGAGATTGTCGTGGAAGCCTCGCCGGGTGATGAAAATCGGCTCGAGGCCGCGAGCGCGCGCCACTGCCGACAGCGCCTCGGTCATTGGTTTGACCTTGGGGTTCACCGCGAAATCGGCCCAGTTGGCGGCAAAACAGCCGCCCGGTGCGAGCGCATCGAGGCACCGCGCCCAAAAGCCCTCGTCGTTCTCGGCGGGCCCGCCGGGACCGTAGAGATCGACGAGAACGATGTCGTACCGCGCGCTCGACCCGGCGAGAAAGCGCTGCGCCGTATCGATGACGACCGGCTGTTTCAGATAGAACCAGTGGCGCGCGATCGCGATGATCGTCTCGTCGGAATCGACGAGCGTCGGCGCGCACTCCGGCAGGTAGGCGCGAATGAAGCGCCACATCGCCGCGCCGCCGACGCCGAGCAGGAGCGCGTTGACCGAGCGCGTGCTCATCGCGAATGCCAGTGACATCAGCCGCTCGTAATGAAAGACGAGGTTTGCCGGATAGAGCAGGTCCATGCTCGACTGCTCGGTGACCTGCGCTATGCTGCCGAACGAGCCCAAGGTGCGGAAATGCCGCGCCCCGCGGTCGAAATCGACAACGAACACCGCAGCGCCGAAGGTTTCGGCTCGGCGGAGCACTCGGATTCGCGCCTCGCTCCCGAAATAATCGAGAATCAGGCTTTTCTGCCGCTCTTCGCTGTAATCGGTGATCATCGTGCGGCGGCGGCCGGAATCGCATCGGCAAAGCGGCTCAACGCCTGATCGCCCCGCAAGGTCAGCCGATAAATGCCGCGGTCGATCCGCTCGAACCACCCATAGACATTGCGCCGCAGGATGAGTGAGGCCGCAGGCACCTCGGCCATCGTTCTCAGCGCGCCGACGCGCATCGGACCGTAGGCGGCAAGCGCCTGCGCGCAGCGCAGCGCGTCCTGCCGATAGGCGGTGACGAGCGGCACCCCGGCCGCTCCGCCGATATTGGCGTCGCCGACCCGCCGCGAGAACTCGTCCATCAGGCGCAAGGTCCGCGACTTCGCCTGTCGCGGCCGGTATGGCACGGGCTCCTCGAGGATTTCGACACTTCCGCGGGTCAGGCCAACGAGGATAAGCCCCAATCCAACGCGCCGGCAGAGCTTGCGGATCGCCGACCGCTCCCGCACGAGCGCCCCGCCGCGGGGCTGCGGGACCGCGAGGTAGACCCGCTCGGTCAAAGCCAGGCGGTCGATGCCCTGGAGCACCAGTGCCAGGTTGAAGCGCAGTTTGAGCTCGACGATGACCGGCGGCTCCTCGCCGCGCCGGGCGACGAGATCGCACCCTCTGACCTCGCCCTTGACCTCGTATCCCTGCCGTTCGAAGAACGCCTTTACCGGCAGATAGAGCGCCGCCTCTCGATGGGCGTTATCATTCTGTTGCTTCACGCCGAGCACTAGTAACGGAGAGGCTCATGCGCGCACAAGTGCTGACCGCCGCCGGCCGGCCGTTGGCCGTGGCGGAGCTGCCGGCGCCGCATCCCGGCCCGCAGCAGCTGTTGATCGCGGTGCGCGCCTGCGCCGTCTGCCGGACCGATCTGCATGTCGTCGATGGCGAGCTTCCCGATCCGAAACTGCCGCTCGTGCCCGGGCACGAGATCATCGGCATCGTCGTCGAGAAGGGGGAATCGGTCGACCGCTTCGCACTGGGCGACCGGGTCGGCGTGCCGTGGCTCGGCTGGACCTGCGGGGTCTGCGAATATTGCCGCTCCGGCCGCGAGAATCTGTGCGCCCGGGCCCGCTTCACCGGCTATCAGATCGACGGCGGCTATGCCAAGCTGACCGTCGCCGACCGGCGCTATTGCTTTGCGATCGACGGGCGCTACGGTGATGTCGAAGCGGCGCCGCTGATGTGCGCCGGCCTCATCGGCTACCGAACCTTGCGCATGGCCGGCGATGCGCGGCTGATCGGGATCTACGGCTTTGGCGCCGCCGCCCATATTGTGGCGCAGGTGATACGCCATCAGGGCCGCCGGCTTTTTGCGTTCACCCGCCCAGGCGACGTCGCCGCGCAGGATTTCGCGCGCTCGCTCGGCCCCGAGTGGGCCGGCGGTTCGGATGAGCAGCCGCCCGAGCCGCTCGACGCGGCGCTGATCTTCGCACCGGTCGGCACGCTCGTGCCGGCCGCCCTCGTTGCGACGAAGAAGGGCGGCACCGTCGTCAGCGGCGGCATTCACATGAGCGACATCCCGTCTTTCCCGTACCGCATCCTGTGGGAGGAGCGCGTGCTGCGCTCGGTCGCCAACCTGACCCGGCGCGACGCCGAGGAATTCCTCGCACTGGCCCCGGAGGCCGGCATCCGGACCGAAACCGTCACCTACCCGCTTGCCGGTGCCAACCAGGCTCTCGCCGATCTTCGCAACGGCGCCCTGCAAGGCGCCGCGGTGTTGATCCCGTGACAAACGTCACTCGCCGCCATGTCGTTTTTGGAATTGCGCTGGCACTCCCTTGCGCGTTTCCGGCAAACGCCCAGATCCGCGGTGGGGGCGGGGCTTGGGGCGTCCCATGGACCAAAATTCCATCGATGACTGTCCTTTGGAGGGTGGACGACTCGCGCGTGCAACTCGTTCGTGACGCGGTCGAATTCTGGAACCGTGTTTTCACGGAGCCTGGAACACCGTTTCGGCTAGGGGCGGTGACTTATACAGCGGGAGCGCTCCCGGTCGACCAACTCAGGACCCTGAGTGAGAACGCCGTAGGCGGGAGTGGCGGAGTGGGGCTCGCGGCCAATATCTATCAGGTGCCGGGCGATCTTGTTGTGGCGCTGTCCGACGGCGATTTCATCTCGTTCGCCACTCGTTGGCCGGGTAGCCAGAAGGCCCTGGTGGGGATCAAGGATTTCGGATTTTATCCGCTCACGCTCCCCAATGTCCCGCGCAATGTCATCGCCCACGAGCTCGGTCATGCGATCGGATTGCGTCACAACAGTGATCCGGCAATGCTGATGTGCGGCCGGCCGGCGCCGTGTCGGCCGGACGCCTTTGCATCTCCGACCGAAAGATATTTTCCGCTGACGGCGGAGGAACAAGCGATGCTCCGCCACATGTATCCCCCGGACTGGCAGCCGCGCTGACGAGGAACGGCGAGAACTTCCAGGCCTCAGCTCAGCCTCTGGCCTGCGATCGTGATGCGGTGCAACAGGCGGCGTTCGCCGTGATAGTCGTTGACCGCGAAGTGCCAGGTCGAGCGGTTGTCCCAGAAGGCGAGGGACCGCTCCCGCCACTGGAAACGGCAGGTGAATTCAGGCCGCACCGCATGGCGGTAGAGATAGTCGAGCAGGGGCCGTGACTCGTCCTCGGTCCAGCCGTCAAACCGCACGGTAAAACCGGGATTGACGTAAAGGGCTTTCCGGCCGGTGTCGGGGTGGCGGATGACGACCGGGTGCACGGCGTCCTGGGTCGCGAGCTCAGCATTGCGAATGCGTCCCTCGAGATCGCCGCGCCGCGCTGCCGCCGCGGCGCCGAAAACATGGCGGCTCGAATGCGGTGCCTTCAGCCCTTCGAGGGTCGCTTTCAGCCCGTCCGACAGCGCGTCGTAGGCCGCATACATGCTGGCGAACAATGTGTCGCCACCGGTCTTCGGCACCTCACGCGCATAGAGCATCGACCCCAACGCCGGCGCCTCGTCATAGGAGTGGTCGGTGTGCCAGCCATTGCCGATATTGCGCTGCTGCTCCGGCTCCTTGCGCACTTCGGCGATCATCGGATAGCCAGCCACCGTCGCAAAAAAGCGGTTGATGTCGATCGAGCCAAAACAGCGCGCAAATGCGATGTGCTGCTCCGGCGTCAGACACTGGTCGCGAAAGAACACGACCCCGTATTCGCCCAACGCCCGCCGGATCTCGGCGACTTCCGCGCCGCCCGGGGAC
>Ga0318540_10000019_pt1 | contig 29707 bp, 27 predicted proteins | sample GRESIP166b4f25_FD_203485 | JGI IMG/M metagenome (GOLD analysis project Ga0318540, IMG submission 203485) | Tropical soil microbial communities from Luquillo Experimental Forest, Puerto Rico - GRE.SIPMG.166b4f25 | ecosystem: Environmental > Terrestrial > Soil > Tropical forest > Bulk soil...
CAGTATGCCCCGTTAATATTCTTGAGCAACGCTTCAAAGGAGGAATGGATGGTATCGACTCATGTCGACATCGAGAAAGCGGAGTGGATGCCCGGCACGCTGTTTTGCGGCCCGGCGGCAATCTATGACGGCGAGGAGATCGTCCAGGTCAAGGTCCTCAGCGACCGCCGACAGGAGGGCGGGGGCAGCGCTTGGCTCGTCAAGTTCTCTCCGCCGCCGGGCAAGGTGATCAAGATCGTCGCGACCGCACGCTCCGACGAGCATGTCTTCAACCTCGAAGGTGGTCGTGGGACGAAGAGCGGAGGGCCAGCCCGCGCATCCGGGGGCTATACGCTAAACCCGAAAGGGCAGCCGCACAGTGCTTTTATCGGCACTGAAACGGTAAGCCTCGTTATCTATACCGGCGAACTGGACGAGATAGCGTCGATGGAAGTGGTCGACGCCGAGCCCGCCGCATCGGAGATGCTTTGAGAACCTGTCTTCCCCTCCGCCCTTGGAGCAGTCGAGTTATCTGAAGGGGGCCGCGTTCGCCTTTGCGGCAGTATCGATCTGGGCGGGCTGGAGCGTCTTTACGCGGCTGGCGGTTACCACCAGCCTGGATGCATGGGACATCGCAGCGCTGCGCTTCGGCGTCGCGGGCCTGCTGCTGGCGCCTGTCCTGGTGTGGCGCGGCCTTGCTCACGACCGCCTCGGGTGGCGTGGGCTGGCGGTAATCATTGCCGGGCAAGGTGCGCCTTATGTACTCGTGGCAGCAGGCGGTCTGCAATTCGCCCCCGCCCGCGACCAAGGCGCGCTCAATCCGGGCTCCATGCCGCTCTTTGTCACGCTCGTCACCGCAACGGTTCTGGCAGAGAAGTTTTCAATCCCGCGAAGATTGGGGCTCTCGTTCATCTTTGCCGGCGTCGTCGTGATTATCGTCTGGCATGCCGGGAGCGCAGCCTGGAGCCTCTCGCGCACCCTCGGCGATGCGCTGTTTTTGTTCGCAGGCTTCCTGACGGCTTGTTTCACGGTCGTCATGCGCCAAGCAAGGCTCGATCCACTGCATGCGGCAGCGCTCGTCGCCACCGGATCGCTGGCGATCTATTTGCCCATCTATCTGGCCCTCAATGGGCCTCGCCTCGCGCCGCTGCCACTCGCCGAGTTCATCTTTCAGGCGACCTTCCAGGGCGTCCTCGTGACTATTGTTGGCGTTGTCCTCTACGGCCGCGCGGTTACTATCCTCGGCGCCTCGGCGGGTGCGGCCTTTGGCGCATTGGTGCCGGCGTTGTCAGCATTGCTCGCGATCCCGCTTCTCAGCGAATGGCCCGACCGGACCGATTGGCTTGGCATCGCCCTGATTTCCGGCGGCGTCTATCTCGCGAGCGGCGCACCGTTGCCGCGTGGCGCCAGTTTTAGCCCGAGCTGAGGCCGGGCATGCTGTAGGGCGGGTCGAGGCCGACGCCCGAGAGGTGGCCGAACAGCTTTGTCAGGGTCTGACGATCCGCCAGCGGCAGCGGCGGCGACAGTATCGAGGCGATGTTCGCGCGAAGATGCTCCGGGTCGCCGGTGCCGAACAGCACGACATCGACACCTGGCTCGTGCCGCACAAAGCGATAGGCCGCCTCGGTAATCGTGCGCGCGCCCTTTTCATGCAACAGAAAGCCGAGCGGGCGAGGCGCATCGGCGAGCCAGCGCGGCAATTGCCGGCTCGCCGTCAGCTCCTGCAAAGCGGTCGCGAGACGCTGCGGCTGCGAAAAGATGTTGCGTACCGCGAACATCAGCAATGTGCCGATGCGGTTGGCCATCGTCCGCGGAAACACCTTGGCGCGCGCATTCTGGTGCATCATGTGGAACGCGAGCATGGCGGTGTCCCACGCACCGTCCTCGACGGCGCGCGCGAGCATCGCGTGCTCGGCGTCTTCCGAGGCGGCTTCGGTGACGCCGAGAAAACGAAGCTTGCCCTTATCCCGCTCCTTCAGCAGGGCGGGTGCGATCACGTCGCGCGCCTGCTCGTAGGCGTCGGGCATGACGCCGTGCAGCTGGAAGATGTCGACATAATCGGTATCGAGCTGCCGCAGCGAGTTGTCGAGGCTGCGCACCGCGCGCTCGGCGGCACCCCGGCCCTCGCGGTGCGGGAGCCACGCCTTGGTCGCGATGACAACGCTGTCGCGCGGTACTCCCTTGATCGCCTTGCCGAGCGCCGCTTCGGTGCCGTAGGCGGCGGCAGTATCGAAAATGTTGACGCCCAGATCGAAGGCCTGGCGGACGAGCGCAACAGCATCGGCCTCGCTTTTACCCGTGCCGAGGCCGAGGCGGCTGAACCCGCCGCAGCCGAGACCGGCAACGCTGACCTTGAGCCCGGTCCGACCGAGAGTGACGTAATCCATTAAAAGAATCCGATCGACAGCCAGGGAATCGCGGCAACGACGGCGAGAGCGACGACGAGGGCGGCGATGTAGGGCCAGATCCGCCACAGCGCATCATCGGGAGAAACACGGCCGATCGCGCAGGCGCCGTAGTAACCGACACCAAAGGGCGGCGCGAACAGACCGATCCCCATCGCGAGGATCACGATCATCGCGTAATGGACCTCATGCACGCCCATCGCCTTTGCTACGGGGAACAGCAGCGGGCCGAACAGCACGATCGCCGGCAGCCCTTCGAGGACGCTGCCGAGAATGATGAACGCGACGATCGTGATTGCGAGAAACCCGGCCGTGCCGCCCGGCACGCCGGCCATGACGGAGACCAGCCACTGCGAGAAACCGGATTGGGTCAAGGCCCAGGCCATCGCCGTTGCCGTGCCGATGATCAACATGACGGCGCCAGTCAGCGAGACGGTATCGACAAGGATCGGATAGATCCGCCGCCAATCGAACTGACGGTAAACGAGGAGGCCCAAAAGGGCGGTGTAGACGACGCCGACGGTCGACACCTCGGTCGCGGTCGCCACCCCCTGGATGACCGCGGCGCGGATCACAAAGGGTAAGGTCAGCCCTGGGACCGCGATGATAAAGGTCCGCACCATTTGCCTTCCCGGCGCCCGCGTCCCGGCCCCGCGATCGGCGCGGCGCGAGCGAAACCAGGCGACGACGACTAGCCCGAGCGCCGCGACGGCAGCCGGCACCAGGCCGCCGGTGAATAGAGCGGCGATCGAAATGTTGGTGACGGAGCCGATCGTGATCAGCACCAGGCTCGGCGGGATCGTCTCGGACATTGCGCTCGAGGTCGCGAGCAGCGACGCGAGTTCACCGGGATGCGCGCCGCGGCGCCGCATCTCCGGGAAGAGGATCGGCGCCACCGCCGCCATGTCGGCCGCCTTCGACCCTGAAATCCCCGAGACGAGGTACATCGCGCCGAGCAGCACATAGGAGAGTCCGCCTTTGACATGGCCGATCAGCGCTGCGAGGAAATTGACCATTACCCGCGCGATGCCGGTCATCTCCATCAGCAGGCCCAGCACGACGAACATCGGCACCGCCAGCAGCAGCAGGTTGGAGATGCCGTCGTCGATCCGGTTGACGACGATGACGAGCGGCAAGTCGGTGGTCAGCGCGAGATAGGAGAAGGTGGCGATGCCGAAGGTGAAGGCGATCGGCACCCCGATCATCACGTAAGCGGCGACGAGCACGACAAAGAACAGGATCAGGCTGGCATGCCCCATCGCGATCAGCAAAGGCTGCGCCAGCCACAATGCCAGCGCGACGCCGCCCACCAGTGCGACAGCAACCAGGAACCCGCGAGAAGTTGTCGTTTCGAGCAAGCGCAACAGTGCGATGACGGCGGTCAGGGTGGCGCCGACTAGGATCGCGACGACCCGGTAACCGTCCGAGATCGAGAGCGTGATGAGCTCGGTCGATTTCTGGACCTCGAGATACTGCGCTGCCGGCAGCAGGATCTCCAGAACGAACACATGACGACGAGGGCGCCGACGGTGCTGAGCGAACGAGCCCACTGCGGCGCCAGGGAATTCACGAAAGTCGTTAGACGCATGTGTTCGTCGCGGCGCAGCGCGACAACGGTTCCGAGCTACATGGAAGCCGATCTGATCGGCGATCCCGCGCAGGTAATTGCCGAGTTCGCCATCCATCGCCTCCCAAACGTGATCATAGTTGAGAAAAGCATAGCCGACGCCAAAGATCCCGCAGGCCGGGTTCTTGGCGGCCAGCAGGTCGAGCGGCAGTGTGTACATTTCGAGTGCGCCGGCGATCGTCTGCGAGATCATCGCGGTATCGCCGCCGAGCAGGCTGTTGGTGTAAAGCGTGATGTCGAGCCGCCCGCCACTCTCCTCCTTGATGAGCGCCATGGCTTCGCGCAAACGGACCGCCATCGGATGGCCATCGGGGAGCGAGCTGCCGCATTTAAACGTGAACTCGGCCGCGCGGGCCGGCCAGTGCAGGGTGGCGGGGGCGGCCAGTACGGTTGTCAGACCGGCGAGGAGCGACCTGCGCGGCAGCTTCATCGCGTTTCTCCCTCGATGTGATGGATCGCGGCGGTTCCAACCCGCCTTCGCTCCGGCAAGGTGCCGGTCGCCTGCGAGGTGTGTCAAGCCGCGCGGTCAGGCGCAAATGCGCGGAGCCAACGCACGCACCGGGTCATAGTCGTCGAATCAGTTGCTTTCTGTACAATGTTGCTATATCATCATAATTCTCCGGTCGATAACGAGGCGACCGAGCCGGTCGTCGAGGCACGCGACACACTAAAAGGAGAATTAGCTGCAGATTCAAAAGGAGAATTAGCCGTAGATTCGCTGCAGATTGCAACATTCGGGCGAATGCTGCACAATTTATGATTGTCCTTGAAAGGTCATGGGTCTGCTGTGCGCACCCCCCGCGTTCGATCTAATGCGCCCCGGCGGTGCTTAGTGGCAAAACGCGCGAAATCGGGTAAGACTGATCACTTGCAGCTACCCGCAAACGACCCGGAGGGATGAAACATGATCACGAAGTTCACGACGGTGTATGCGGGCCACGTCGATCTCCCCGAGCGCGGACAAAATACTACCCCGGCCAATGAGCGGCGTTTCTCGAACGAACACCTCGCGAGCGTCTTCGACAAGACCGATGCGATCGCGCGGAAGATGGATGCGCTCGGTTACGATACGCTATGGCTCGCCGAGCACCACTTTCAGCATGAAGGGTACGAGTGCATCCCCAACATCCTCATGCTGGCGGTGCACCTCGCGCATGTGACGAAGAGCCTCAAAATCGGCTGCGCCTTCAACATCGCGCCGATGTGGCACCCGCTGCGGCTCGCCGAGGACTTCGCGACCGCCGACATCCTGACCGGCGGGCGGACGATTTTTGGCGTCGGCCGCGGCTATCACACGCGCGAAGTCGAGACTTTCGGCGCCCCGATGCTCGACCAGGACGCCAATCGCGAACTGTTCGAAGAGCAGGTCGAGATCATTGTCAAATCCTTCAACGAGGAGTCGTTCTCGCATAAGGGCAAACACTACACGCTGCCGCCGCGGGTCCCCTATCGCGGCTACGAGCTCGAAAGGCTCACCCTGGTGCCGCGCCCGCTGCATCGGCCCGTCGAGATCTGGCAGCCGATCGTCAGCGCCAACCCGCGCGGGCTCGATTTCATGGTGCGGCACGGCATCAAGGGGGCGGTCGGCGGCGGCGCGGCGACGATGCAGGCGGGTCCGATCACCGGCTACCGCGACGCCGCGGCGCGGGCGGGCTTACAGCTGAACCTCGGCGAGAACCTCCAGCTCGGCCTCCATTTCCACCTCGCGCGGACCCGAGAGCAGGCGATCCGCGAGATCACTCCGATTTACGAGGAACACGTCAAGATGTTCGCGCCGCTGGGGTTCGTGCCGGGGCTTACGCCGGAGCAGATCGCGGCCGTCGCGCGCCGCGGCGGCTGGAGTGCGGCCGGGGTGCCGACCGTCGAGCATTACATGGCCCTCGGCTCGTGGTTCGCCGGCACACCGGCGGAGCTGGTCGAGCTGCTGAAGGGTTTCGAAGAGCGCTACCCGGGTATGGAGCATATCAGCCTTTCGAACCCGATCGGAACTCCGCAGACGACGATGCTCGAGCAGTTCCAATGGGTCGCCGAGGAGGTGATGCCGGCCTTCAAGTCGAACCGGAGGTAATCCGGGTTCGGACCCCTTCGCGACTCCCACTCCTTCCCCCACACGCTGGTGAGGGGTCGGGATGGCGGCCATTGATGAGGGTGACGCCCAGGACAAAGGCGGAGACGAGGCGATGCAGAGCCAGAACAGGATCCTTGACGACCTCGCCCGCGTCGCCGCGGGCGCGATGAGCACGTTGTCAGGGGTGAAGAGCGAGGTCGAATCGCGGTTGCGCGAGCAACTGGAAAGAGTGCTCGCCGGGATGGATCTGGTGAGCCGTGAGGAGTTCGAAGCAGTGAAGGCGATGGCTGCGAAGGCGCGCGCCGAGCAGGAGGATTTGCAAAAACGGCTCGCAGAACTCGAAGCGCGGCTCGCAACCCGAGAGCCTGCGGCGGCTCCCGCCACTGATCCCGCCTCCCCCCTTTCTTAGATTTGCGCAAAATAGACGAAAGGACCGTCAAATCTCTCTTGCGTCATTGTTGGTAGATCGGCAGCCTCGATGCGGTGACCTGCGCGCCGGCCGCGGGGTTGTGACCAGCCTAACGTACCTTGACCGGCAAAGGCGGCTTCCCGTCGAGGGCCCGAGGAGGGCTTGATGACATCCGTGTCCATTGTCGAACCAACGCTGTATTCCGGTAACCCGATCGACCTTGTCGAGGAGATCGTCATCGCCAATGACTGGGTGCACGACCGCGCCAGCGAGGAGGAGCTGGTCGTCGAGATCTCCGGCCGGTGGTGCGATTATCGGCTTTACTTTGTGTGGCAGGAGGAGATTTGCGCTTTGCACTTCTCCTGCGGTTTCGACATGAAAGTACCGAAGAGCCGCCGCGTTGCGGTCTGGGAGCTGCTGGCTCTCGCCAACGAGAAGCTGTGGCTGGGACATTTCGACCTGTCGGCGGAGAACAATTCGCCGGCCTTCCGCCATGCGGTGCTGTTGCGCGGTGTTTCGGCGGCGAGCGTCGAACAGGTCGAGGATCTCGTCGATATCGCCTTGTCGGAATGCGAGCGGTTTTATCCTGCATTCCAGTTTGTCGTCTGGGGCGGCAAATCGCCGGCGCAGGCGATCGCATCGGCGATGATCGATCCGGTCGGAGAGGCCTGAGCGCCGGTTGGCTTGCGATGGATGATGCGCCACCAGCTCGCGGCCTCGTTCTCGTCGGATGCGGAAAGATGGGGACGGCGATGCTCCGTGGCTGGATCGCCGCCGGCGTTGCGTCGCGTTTCTTGGTGATCGAGCCGGCTGGAATGCCGGCGGGTCTCGATTCGTCCGCCGAGATCCTCTGGTATCCGGGGCCGGATGCGCTGCCGAGCGAGCGCGCGGCGGAGGCCGTCGTATTCGCCGTCAAGCCGCAAGTCGTCGATGCGGTGTTGCCGAGCTACCGCCGGTGGGCGCGCGAGGGAATGTTGTTCTTATCGATCGTGGCCGGCAAGACGTTGGGCGGGCTCGCCCGGCATCTCGGCGCCGCCGCGATTGTCCGGACAATGCCCAACACCCCGGCTGCAATCGGGCGCGGGATCACGGTCGCTTGTGCCAACCCGCTCGTGACCTTCGCGCAACGAAGGCTCTGCGAACGTCTGCTCGCCGCCATCGGCGAGAGTGCCTGGGTCGACGACGAGGGTCACCTCGATGCGGTCACGGCGGTATCGGGGAGTGGTCCGGCTTACGTCTTTTTGTTGATCGAGGCGCTTGCGCGCGCGGGCGAAGCCGAGGGCCTGCCGTCCGAGCTGGCGGCACGGCTCGCCCTCAGCACCGTTGCCGGTTCGGGCGAACTCGCCCGCATCTCGGCGGAGAGCCCGGCGCAACTCCGCGAAAATGTCACGAGCCCGGGCGGCACCACCCGCGCCGCGCTCGACGTGCTGATGACTGCAGACGGACTCGAGGCGCTGATCGAGCGCGCCGTCGCTGCGGCCGCGGCCCGCTCGCGCGAACTCGCGAACTGACATGGCAAGAACGCGCGGGACGAGCGGACGCGATCGATCTGAGAGCGCTTCGTCGAGTGAAGCCGACCGGATTATCGACGCGACCCTCGCCCTGATACCAACCGAGGGGTGGCGGGGATTGTCGCTTGCTGCGATCGCCGCGGCGGCCGGCCTTCCGATCCTGCAGGTATATCGCGTGTTTCGGTCGAAGCAGGCGATCCTGGACGGGTTGTTTCGCCGCATAGATGAAACCGTGCTGGCCGATCCCCCGGCCCCCGAGCCGGACGAGCGGCCGCGGGACCGGTTGTTCGATCTGCTGATGCGGCGATTCGACGCGCTCCGGCCCTATAAGGCGGCGCTCGAGGTGCTGCGCCGTGAATTGCCGGGCGATCCCGTAACCGCGTTTTGCGCCGGGAGCTCGTTGTTGCGCTCGGTACGGTGGGTGCTCGAAGCTGCCGACATATCAACCGACGGGATCCGTGGTGCAATAATCGTCAGGCTCGTCACCGCGGCTTATCTTTCGACGATGCGAGTGTGGCGCAGCGACGACTCGTCCGATCTCGGTCGTACAATGGCGGCGCTCGACGCTCGCCTGCGTCGCATCGAGCGCTGCTTTGTGCCAGCGGGCGCGGAGCGTAGGGGCGGCGAACCAGTCCCCGCCTGAATTGCTGCACTGCAAAATATGTCTTGACGGAGCTGCGGGAGGCGCCGATATAGGGGTTGTTGTGCACTGCACAATTACCGAACCTCTCCCACACCGGAACCCCCATCCATGTCCGAAGCACGTCCCAACTTTTTTGATTTCGACGTCACCAAGTTCATGGCCGATTTCCGCTTTCGTCCCTTCGACGTCGAGACGTTGATGGCCTGCCAACGCCGCAACATCGAGGCGCTGACCCAAGCGAACCAGGTTGCGGTCGAAGGCATGCAGGCCGTCGCCAAACGTCAGATCGAGATCGCCCGCCAGGCGATCGAGGATGTGACGTCGCTGCTGCGCGATCTCGCCCAACCGGCTTCGGCCGAGGACCGGCTCGCCAAGAACACCGAATATGCAAAGCAGCTACTCGAGAAGAGCGTCAGCCACGGCCGAGAGATCACGCTACTGGCGACCAAGGCTGGCACCGAAGCGGCCGATGTACTGCGCAAGCGCGCCAGCGAGGGGTTCGACGAGATCCGCGATCTGGCAAAGCAGCAAAGCTCGCGCTAACCGCGGCTTTCGGACCGCCCGCTCCTCCCTGCGCTTTGGCGGGGTGCCCGCGCGCGCTGTTATCGCGGCAAATGTACGCGAGCGCGCAAACCGCCCTGGGGAGAAGTCTCGAGCCTGACGTCGCCGCCGTGGCTGCGCGCCACATCGCGGGCGATCGTCAGGCCGAGACCGACGCCCCCGGTAGACGGATTGCGCGACGTATCGAGCCGGACGAAAGCCCGAAACACCCGCTCCCGTTCGGTCTCGGGAATTCCAGGCCCGTCGTCGTCAACGAGGAGGTCAACCCCGTCGGCGACGGCGATCCCGGTGAGCCAAACGTGGCTGCCGTAGCGCCGGGCGTTGCTGATCAGATTACCGAGGCAACGCCGCAGCGCGTTTGGTCTGACCGGAATCACGTATTCCGGCTCCGCGGCGACCGACAAGGGAATACCCTCGCGCCGCATCGCCGCAGCGACATCCTCGAGCAGCAGCGAGACATCGGTCTCGACCGGCTCCTCGGCACCCTCACCGCGCGCGAAGTCGAGATACCCGTGCACCATCCGTTCCATCTCTACAACATCGGATTTCAGCTCCTCGACCGCGGGATCATCGCCGAGCAGCTCGAGCGCGAGCTTCATTCTGGTCAATGGCGTGCGCAGATCGTGCGACACGCTGGCCAGCATCTGTGTGCGTTGTCGGATCTGACGCCGAATGCGATCGCGCATCCGCATAAACGCCAACGCCGCCTGGCGGATCTCGGCCGCACCCTCGACCTTGAAGAGCGGCACGGGACGGCCCTTGCCGAAGCCATCGGCGGCAGCCGCCAGCCGGCGCAGCGATTTGACCTGATTTCGAAGGAACACGATCGCGACCGCGAGCAACACCAGCGACGACCCAACCATCCACATCACGAAGATGTAAGTCGTCGGGCTATAGAGCCGCTTCCCCGGCACCCCTATCGCCAGCACTCCCTCGGGAAGCTGCACGTCGATGCGGATGCCATGAGGGTCGTCGGCTGCCGCGATCCGGTAAGGCAACGAGACCCGCCCCTGCATAGCTTGGGTTAGCTGGTCTGCAATTAGCGATCCGGTCGCGGGCGAAGGTAAAGGGAGTGTGTCGCCGCGTTTCAACGTGAACTCGAGGTCGGTCAATATCGCGCCGGTCTCCAGCAGCTGGTCAATCTTGTTGGGAGAATCGGCGAGTTTGATGGCCTCGATAACCAGACCGATATCGCCCACCACCGCCGCCGAAAGTCGCCAAGACACGGCCGCCCAATGGCGATCGTAAAACACCCAAGCGGCGATCGCTTGCAACAGGATCACCGGCACCACGACAATCAGCAGCGAGCGGCCGAACATCGTGCGCGGCAGCAATCGCTTGATCCATGCTTCCCGCTGGATCTCGAGCCCGTCGTCGGGTTCCACCGCTTCCGGCTCCACCTCGATACCGCGCGCTGCCATCTGCGGGACTCGAAAGTCCTCAATCCGGCTTCAAGAGGTAGCCGGTACCCCGGACGGTTTGCAGGTAACGGGGATAACGCGGATCGTGCTCGATTTTTCGGCGGAGCCGGGTCATTTGAACGTCGACATTACGAACATTGCCGCTCAGCGATAGCGAAAGCTCCTCGCGCGACACCGCGTGCCCCGCTCTTTGTGTCAGGAGTGATAGGAGCCCGGCCTCGGCCGCGGTCAAATGTACAAGATCGGAGCCCCGATGTAGCTCCCCACGAGTGACATCAAACCGGTAGCCACCGAAACGGATTTCCGGTGGCTCCGTATCCCTGGTTGGTCGGCGTTGCAGAAGGTTGCGGATGCGCAGCACGAGCTCGCGCGGTTCAAACGGTTTGGCGAGGTAATCGTCGGCCCCTTGCTCGAGCCCGTGGACGCGATCCTCGGGCTCGGCCATTGCCGTGAGCAGCATAATCAGATTGCTGCGCTCGCGGTGTAGCGCCCGCGTCAGATCGATCCCGTTCTCTCCCGGCATCATTACGTCGAGCACGATCAGGTCAAAGGCGAAACTGGCGAGCTTCGACCGTGCGTCCGCCGCGTCCGCGGCGGTAGTCACCCGGAAGCCGCTGTCCGACAGGTAGCGACGCAAGAGCTCTCGCAAGCGAGCATCGTCGTCGACAACGAGTAGATGGGGCTCGCTCATCACACTCGACAATACACGAAAAGGCGCGCTTCAGTGCTTCCCCGGAGACGAACAGAAAAAGCGTCCTCGGTCCTCCTCGCCGGTGATGATTCCCAACATGACCTTGCGGAAGCCTTCGACGGCCTGGGCGCCAGCTTGCCGGTATGCGAGGGCTATCCGCGCCCGCTGCGGTTCCGATAATTGCCGCTCGAGTTCCCTTCCCCTCGCCGTCAGGTCGAGGAGACGCTGGCGCCGATCGGCGCCCGGCCGCTGGATGATAAATTCTTGCCGAACCAGCTGACCGAGAACACGGCTCAGGCTCTGCTTGGTGATGCGCAGAATGCCAAGCAACTCGCCGACGGTCATCTGCGGATGCCGTCCAACGAAATGGATGACACGATGGTGGGCGCGGCCAAAACCATATTTTGCGAGGATCGTATCGGGCTCTGCGGTGAAATCACGGTAAGCGAAAAACAGAAGCTCGATCCCCTGGCGCACCTCCTCGTCAGGCGACGCATGCAGGGTGACGAGGGATTTTATGTCAGACATGTTGACTTATCTCGCAACCTTTGACACCAAGAGGGCGTCCCGTGGGGTATAAAGTTCCATCCGGTCGCTCGTCGGGCGTATCGGCCGGATCACCCGAAAGTGCAAGGAAGACCCAATGTCCTTGGTTCCGTTCGATGATCGTGACGGCCTCATCTGGTACGATGGCCGCCTCGTCTCCTGCCGCGACGCCAAGCTGCACGTGGTGACCCACCTCCGGCTACCCACAATTTCGACTTCCAGTTCATCGACAGCCTAAACAGCTCAGGCGCCCAATGCACGAGAACGTAATGGACCAGCCCCGCGCAGCCGGCCTCCTCTTCGCTCGCGAGCCGCATCCCGCGCCGACGCCGGCGGATAAGCGCGCTGCGCTGCTGCGCGATCCCGGGTTCGGGCGCGTTTTTACCGATCACATGGCGGCGATTCGCTACGCCGAGGGCAAGGGCTGGCACGACGCCAAGATCACGGCGCGTGAGCCACTGACAATGGATCCCGCCGCGGCGGTGCTGCACTACAGTCAGCAGATCTTCGAGGGCCTGAAGGCCTACCGCACCGCCAAGGGTGGTGCCGTGATGTTCCGCCCGCTCGAGAACGCGCGCCGCTTCCAGCGCTCGGCGGAGCGCCTTGCGATGCCGAAGCTGCCCAAGGCGGCGTTCGTAGAGGCCTGCGATCAGCTGGTCAAGATCGACCGCGACTGGATCCCCGAGGGCGACGGTAGCCTTTATCTGCGCCCCTTCATGTACGCCAGCGAGGTGTTCCTGGGCGTCAAGCCTTCGTCGGAATATCTCTTCCTCGTGATCGCCTCGCCGGTCGGCTCGTATTTCAAGTCGAAGGACACATCGATCTCGCTCTGGGTGTCGCAAGAGCTGACGCGCGCCGCGCCGGGCGGCACCGGCGCCGCCAAGTGCGGCGGCAACTACGCCGCCAGCCTAATGGCACAACTCGAGGCCGCCCAGCACGGCTGCGAACAGGTCGTCTTCCTCGACGCCGTCGAGCGCCGCTGGATCGAGGAACTCGGCGGTATGAACATCTTCTTCGTGTTCGACGACGGCTCGATGCAGACGCCGCCGCTCGGCGGCACCATCCTGCCCGGCATCACGCGCGCTTCCATCATCGAGCTGTCCAAGGACAGCGGCATCACGGTGCGCGAGGAGCCCTACGCCTTCAGCCAGTGGCGCGCCGACGCCGCGAGCGGCCGCCTCAGGGAGACCTTCGCGTGCGGCACCGCGGCGGTGCTGACGCCGATCGGGCGGGTCAAGTTCCAGGACGGCGAGTTCACCATCGGCAACGGCGACTCGAGCGCCCAGACCGAGGCGCTGCGCGCCGCGCTGATCGACATCCAGCGCTGCCGGGCCCCCGACCCCCATGGTTGGGTGCATCGGGTGTTCTGATGCATGATCGCTGGTCAGCAGAAGAAGCGCAAAGCGGGCTTCCCGGGGTTGGGGGATTTCAACCGCGCCGTCGGCAAACAGGACGGAACGCCAGTTAACGGCAGCTCTCTACGGGTGCAGCTTCCAGCCCTCTCTCGCCGCGCCATCTTCGGTGCGCGCCTCCACCCAGCGCTCGCCGGCGGGGGTTTCTTCGCTCTTCCAGAACGGCGCGTCGGTCTTCAGCCAATCGATCAGGAAATGGCAGGCGGCGAGCGCAGCTTCGCGGTGCGCAGAAGCGGTGGCGACGAGGACGATGCGGTCGCCCGGCTCGAGCCGTCCGTAGCGGTGAATGATCAGCACCGCGTCGAGCGGCCAGCGCCGATGCGCCTCGGTCTCGATCTCAGCCAGCTTCTTCTCGGTCATGCCGGAATAATGTTCTAGCGTCAGCGCTGAGACGCGGTCAGCCCCACCTATATTCCGTACCAATCCGACAAAGCTCGCGACCCCGCCGATGTGGTGGTTGCCGGCCGCAAGGCTCTCGAGCGCGGCACCGACATCGATATCCTCGCGCTGCACGCGGATCATCGCCTCAGCCTCCGGTGACCGGCGGGAAGATCGCGACCTCGTCGCCTTCCCGCAACGGATGTTCACTCCCGACATAGTCCTGATTGACCGCTACCCGGACGATCGAAAGGTCCCGCAGCGCTTCGGCGTATCCGCCGCCCCGCGACCTAAGCCAGTCCAGCAGACCGGCCACGTCACGAACCCGGGGCGGCAATTCCACCTCTTCCTCGGCGCAACCAATGCGCGCCCGCAACCAAGCGAAATAGAGGAGTTTCAACCGATCACCTCAGCGAAAGGCAAGAAATCGACTGTTGCACCTGGAGCGAGATCGCTTGTCATCTCGTCGAGAACGACGAGGCCCTCCGACTGCACGATCGAAGAGAGGATGCCGGCGCCATCCTTCGGAAATTTGACGGCGACCATGCCGTCCTCGTCACACCGCAGGCTTGCCCGGAGATACTCGCGCCGCCCCCGCTTTTTGCGGTAAGCAAAGCCGGCTCGGACGGGGTATAGCCGTGGCGGTGACACTGTCGCGCCGCCAAGCTTCAAGATCAGCGGCCGCCCGAGAACGATAAACGTCACGACGACTGCGACAGGGTTTCCCGGTAGCCCGATCAGCGGGATCCCGCCGATCTGGCCCAGCGCGACGGGGCGCCCCGGCTTGATCGCCAACCGCCAGAAATGCAGGCTGCCCAACCGCTCGATCGCCGGCTTGATATGATCCTCATCGCCCGTCGACACGCCGCCTGAGGTGACGATCAAATCATGTTCGGCGACCGCAGCGGCGATTGTATCGGCAAGCGCCGCCTCGCGGTCGGGGCGGATACCAAAATCGGTAACCGTGCAACCCAAACCCGCGAGCAGTGCGGCAAGCATGAAACGGTTGGCGTCGTAGATCGTGCCGGGCGGCAGCGGTATACCCGGGTCGATGACTTCATCGCCGGTTGACAGAAGCGCGGCGCGCAGACGGCGGAACACCGGCAGCTGGCGGTAACCGAGCGCGGCTGCAATACCGAGATCCGCAGCATAGAGCCGCCGGCCGGAGGCGACGGCAACCGCACCCGCGGCAACGTCTTCTCCGGCATGACGGCGGTTTGCGCCCTTTTTGATCCCCGCCTGCAGCCGGACCCGTCCGTTCTCAACGACGCAATCCTCCTGCATCATTACCGTGTCCGCTCCTGCCGGCATCGGCGCTCCGGTAAAGATCCGGACCACCTCACCGCGCGCTAACGGCCGTCCGAGCGGGTGACCCGCCGCGGCCCTGCCGGAAACTGGAAGCGCGGTTTCGCCCTCCGGCCCCAGATCGACATGGGCGAAGGCGTAGCCGTCGACCGCACTGTTGGCATGCGGCGGGAGGTTCATCGTTGCGACGAGATCACGGGCGAGAATGCGCCCGTGCGCCGCCGCCAGCGGCACCGTCTCGGTCTCGACGACAGCTGTAACCCGCTCCTCGATCCGAGCGAGCGCCTCATCGACGCTCAGCAAAGCGCCGCCAAAGGCAAAGCAATCATCGCTCAGCTGCGTCATCGAACCCTTCCCTCGTGCCGGAGCACAAACCCGGCTATTGCACCGGGATCGGACAGTGGCAGAAACGGCACTGAGAATGCAGGCGACATCTCGTCGGCGGCGATAGCGATGACGTAGGGATCCTCGGGGTGCAACAAGGGCTTTCCGAGGGCGCCGCGATAGACCTCGATCTTGGTATGAGGGTGCTGCTTGAAGCCTTCGACAAGCACCAGATCGACCGGGCTCAGCCGCTCCAGCAATTCGTCGAGCGGTGGTTCGGCGGCACCGCGCAACTCGTGCATCAATGCCCACCGATGAGCTGATGAAACCACTACCTCCCGAGCCCCTGCTTCGCGGTGTCGCCACGAATCCTTGCCCGGCTGATCGACGTCGAAGGAATGGTGGGCATGCTTGACGGTCGAGACCGAGACCCCGCGCGAAACGAATTCAGGTATCAGCGCCGTCATCAGAGTCGTCTTGCCGCTACCGCTCCACCCGGCGAGGCCCAAAATCCGCATCATTCCGTGTCCTCAGACGTCACTTGGGGCGGACAGGAAATGGCCGCAACATGCTCCTAAGCCAGATGCTCGGATTTCCGGTTGCGGATCGCGGATGCCGCCCGAGGATGCGCCATGTGGCGGAGCCCCGCCCGCAGATAGTCATAGCCGGTTACCAAGGTGAGCAAGGCGGCGATCCACAGCAACAGCTCACCAATCGCGGTCACCGGCAAAAAGGCGGGCCCGGCATCACCGACAATCAGGAAACCTATCGCAACCATCTGGATTACCGTTTTCCACTTGGCGAGCCCGGAGACCGGCATCCCGACGCGCAACCCGGCGAGATACTCGCGCAATCCGGAGACCAGAATCTCACGGCATAGGATGACCAGCGCCGGCAGCACCGCCTCGGCCGACAATCGGTCGAACGCGGTCAGCATGAACAACGTTGCCGAAACCAGCAATTTGTCGGCGATCGGATCGAGAAATCGGCCGATTTCGGATTGCTGCTCCCAACGCCGCGCCATGTGCCCGTCGAGCCAATCGGTCACTCCCGCCGCCGAGAATAATGCGCAAGCAACCCACCGCGCATAACCCCCCGGCACGTAAAATGTTGCGATCACCGCCGGGATCGCCAGGATGCGCGACAATGTAAGCAGGTTGGGCAGGCTGGTAATGGGCACACATCACTCCGGCTTATGAGGAAGGCGCAAATGATAGCTTAGCCGTCGGGGTGGAAATGATCATAAATCTTTTTGGCGACGGCCTTGCTTATACCGGCAACGCGTTCGAGTTCGCCAAGACCGGCCCGAGCCACCGCTCGCGCCGAGCCGAAATGGTGCAGTAGCGCCTGCTTGCGGCGAGCGCCGACACCGGCGATTTCATCGAGCGGCGATCGCCCAAGAGCCTTGGTCCGCTTGGCGCGATGCGTACCGATGGCAAATCGATGCGCTTCGTCACGCAGCCGCTGCAGGAAGTAGAGCACCGGATCGCGCGGGTCGAGCGAGAACGGCGCGCGGCCCGGCACGAAGAAGCGTTCTCGCCCGGCGTTGCGGTCGGGGCCCTTGGCGATACCGACGACCGCAACGTCAGCGACACCGAGTTCTTCGAACACGCGCTGCGCCACATTGAGCTGGCCCTGGCCGCCGTCGATCAGGATGAGGTCCGGCCAAGCGCCCCGGTCGCGCTCGGGATCCTCCTTCAACGCCCGGCCGAAGCGGCGCAGCAGGACCTCGCGCATCATCGCGTAATCGTCGCCGCCAGCCAGGCCCTCACCCATCCAGCCCTGCGGGGTAGGTCCCCCCGCTCCGGCATTGCGGGTGAGCGGCGGACCGGCCGTATGTGCCGGTGCAACGCCGCGGATCGTGAATTTGCGATAAGCGTTCTTCAAGAGCCCGTCCGCGCCGGCGACGATCATTGCACCGACCGCATTGGTGCCCTGAATGTGGCTGTTATCATAAACCTCGACACGGTTCAGCGGGCCTTCGAGAGCGAAAGTCGCTGCGACGCCGTCGAGCAATTGCCGCTGCGAAGCGCTTTCCGAAAGGCGGCGGCCGAGGGCCTCGCGCGCCGTTGCGAGAATGCGGTCCGTCAGGCGCTTTTTGTCGCCGCGCCGGGGTACCCCGAGGGCAACCCTTCCGCCGCCGATCGACAGAGCCTCTTCGACCAGCTCGTGCTCCACGAGCCAATGACTGAGCAGAATGAGAGGGGGCTTCAGGCGATTGTCGTAGAATTGACCGACAAACGAGGTCAAAACCTCCTCGACTGAGAGCTGGCGATCATGGCTCGGGAAGTACGCCCGGTTGCCCCAGTTCTGTCCGCCTCGGAAAAAGAAGACCTGGACACAGGTCTGCCCGCCCCCTTGATGCGCCGCGATGACGTCGGCGTCGATGACCCCCGGAACATGGATGTCTTGATGCCCTTGTACCAGCGATAGGGCCCGAATCCGGTCGCGGATCAGCGCCGCCGCCTCGAAATCCAGAGCATCCGCCGACGCTTGCATCTCGGTTGCCAGCCGCTGCTGCACGGCGTCGCTTCTCCCAGAAAGGAAGACGCGGGCCTGGTCGATCAGCGCCGCATAATCCTTGCCGCTGATGCGGCCGACGCATGGAGCGCTGCAACGCTTGATCTGATAGAGGAGGCATGGGCGCGTGCGGGTCCCAAAGACACTATCACTGCACGATCGCAGCAGGAATGCTTTCTGCAACGTCACCAGGGTGCGATTGACGGCCCCGGCCGAAGCGAAGGGGCCGAAATAGCTGCCCTCCTTGTTGCGCGCACCACGATATTTGGTGAGCTGCGGGAAATCGTGCCCCGCGGTGAGATGAATGAACGGAAACGACTTGTCGTCGCGCAGCAGCACATTGTAGCGGGGCATCAGCCGCTTGATCATGTTGCATTCGAGCAGCAGCGCTTCCGCCTCAGTGTGGGTGACGACGATCTCGATCGTGGCGGTCTCAGCGATCATGCGCCGTAGCCGGTTCGACAGCCCGGCCGGATGGGCATAGTTCTGCACGCGGCTTTTGAGGCTGCGCGCCTTGCCGACATAGAGTGCGTCCCCCTTGCGATCGAGCATGCGGTAGACGCCGGGAGTGGCCGGCATGGTCCTGAGGGCCTCCCGGATCGCAGCAATCCCCGCGCCGATCCTGGTGGACGCTGTGTTCGCCGTCGTGTCATCTTCCGCCGGTATTTCATCCCGGGACTCTACTGTCTGTGGCGAACCGGCGAACGCTCCAGGCGCTCGGCGCGGGTCCGTCGGCGGCAGCATACCGCGGCGGGAAATTCGTCGCCGCGAGGTGCGCTCAGTCCCGACCTCCGTCAGCGCGGCGTCATGAGTTTCCGTCATCGTTTCGTCAACAGGTTGAGTTGACAGGTAGATTCGGGGTATCCACGAAATCGGTGGATAACACTGTTGAAAAGGTGGAGTGAGCGACGCCAGACAACTGGCGAACTTGGCGTTTGTGACATTTGACCAAATTTTGGGCAATCGTCTAACAAATTGTTTTGCATACCTTTTTTCAGATGATGGTTAATGTTTTTAACAAAATGTGACAGGAAAATGATCTCGCTCATACTGCCGCCATTTTTCAGATACCTGTGAACAAGTCCCGGGCCTGCGCAGCTCTGATCCTTGGTCGGCGCGCTCTCGGTAATTTCCTATTCAACGGGCGGTAACCTCTGCGGTTGAGCCCAGCCAAGATGCTGCCCGCCATCGAGCGCGATCATCTGGCCGGTCATCGCCGGCGCCGAAAGGATGAAACGCATCGCCATCGCAATTTCTAGCGGGCTGGTGCCGCGGTGCAGCGGCAACTGCTCGCATTGGCGGGCGAATTGTTCGGGGCTCTGCCGCGAGCTCGGCAAAGTCGGGCCGGGACCGATCCCGTTCACCCGAATGCGCGGTGCCAGAGCGAGCGCCATAGTCTGGGTCAGCGTCCACAGCCCTGCCTTCGCCAGCGTGTATGACACGAAATAGGGCGTCAGCGACCAGACCCGCTGATCCAGCAGATTGATGACCACGCCGCCCGCCTGCGGCGGTAGCCTGGCCGCGAAGTTCTGCATCAAGACGAACGGTGCCCGCAGATTGACCGCCAGATGCTTATCCCAGCTCTCGCTCGTCACGGTCTCGACCGTGTCGTTGGCGAAAACCGCGGCGTTGTTGATCAGGCAGCCGAGCGCCCCGAGCTCGCGCTCCGCCCGCGGCAACAATTCTTCTACCGCCCCCTCATCGGCGAGATCGGCTGCGAGCGCAACCGCCGCACCGCCTTTTTGGCGCACCGTCTCGACCAAAGTTTCGGCCGCCTCGCGCGAGCGGTTGTGGTGGATTGCGACGGCAAATCCGTCTTCGGCGAGGGCAAGCACCAAGGCCCGGCCAATCCGCTGCGCGCCGCCGGTCACCAATGCCGCTCTGGGGATAGGCGGAACCGCGAGGCCTCCGGTCAGATCGGGCTCACCAGCGGGCACGACGCTCCCTTCGCTCTTTCCGCGCCCGCATCTTCGCGCGTGTGACATCGCGTGCCGAAATGCCGGCGCGCCCTGCCGTCGAACGGCCCCGAGCCCCCTCGGAAGTCTTCCCCCGAGCAGCAGCACCGTTCGAGTGCTCTGCGGGCAGACCGAGATCGGCTTGCTCGAGACGCCGGATCTCGTCCCGAAGCCGCGCCGCCTGTTCGAATTCCAGCTCGGCGGCGGCTTCGCGCATTCGCTTCTCGAGATCGCCGATGACGGTTTTTAAATCCGCTCCTTGGTAATGCGCGGCTTCGCCTTCCGACAACCCGAGCGTCACGTGGTCTCGCTCGTAGACGCTTTCCAGGATGTCCGCAATTCCCCGCCGCACACTCTCGGGGGTGATCCCATTGGCCGCATTATAAGCCTGCTGTTTCTCCCGCCGGCGATTGGTTTCGTCGATCGCGGCTTTGAGGCTGTCGGTCATCCGGTCGGCATAAAGGATCGCTCGGCCATCGATATGGCGCGCGGCGCGCCCGATCGTCTGGATCAGCGAGGTGCGCGAGCGGAGATACCCTTCCTTGTCGGCGTCGAGCACGGCCATCAGCGCGCATTCCGGGATATCGAGACCTTCGCGCAGGAGATTGATCCCGATCAGCACGTCGAACACGCCGAGGCGCAGGTCGCGAATGATCTCGATGCGCTCGAGCGTATCGACATCGGAATGCATATAACGCACCCGCAGTCCGGCCTCGTGCAGGTACTCGGTCAGCGCCTCGGCCATCCTCTTTGTCAAAGTCGTGACCATGACGCGGTGACCTTTGACCGCCTCGTCGCGGCACTCTGCCATCAGGTCATCGACCTGGTTCTCGACGGGGCGGATGATACAGGGTGGATCGACGAGGCCGGTCGGGCGGACGATCTGCTCGACGAAGACCCCCCCGGTGCGTCGCATCTCCCAAGGTCCCGGGGTGGCGGAGACGAACATCGTCTGGCCGCGCAACGTGTCCCATTCCTCGAATTTGAGCGGCCGGTTGTCGGTGCAGGAGGGCAGGCGGAAGCCGTATTCGGCCAGTGTCGATTTGCGCGTCCAGTCGCCGCCGAACATGCCGCCGAGCTGTGGCACCGTGACATGGCATTCGTCGACGAAGACGAGCGCGTCGCGCGGCATATATTCAAAGAAGGTGGGCGGCGGCTCGCCCGGCTTGCGGCCGGTCAGGTAGCGCGAGTAGTTCTCGATCCCGGCGCAGCTGCCGGTCGCCTCGATCATTTCGAGGTCATAAGTCGTACGCTGCTCGAGCCGCTGCCCCTCGAGCAGTTTGCCGTCGCGGGCGAACTCGTCGAGACGGATCTTGAGTTCCTGTTTGATCTGCTCGATCGCCTGCAGCAACGTCGGGCGCGGCGTCACATAGTGACTGTTGGCGTAGATCTTGATCGAGCGCAACGTTGCGGTTTTCTCCCCGGTCAACGGGTCGATCTCGTGGATCGCCTCGATCTCGTCGCCGAACAGCGAGATCCGCCAAGCACGATCTTCGTAATGCGCCGGAAATATCTCGATCGTGTCGCCGCGCACGCGGAACGAACCGCGAAAGAAATTGTGGTCGTTGCGACGGTACTGCAGTTCGACAAACCGGGTGAGCAGCTGGGTGCGGTTGATACGGTCGCCCTTGGTCAAAGACAGGGTCATCTGCGAATAGGTCTCGACCGAGCCGATACCGTAAATGCACGACACCGACGCGACGACAACGACATCGCGCCGCTCGAGGATCGCGCGGGTCGCCGAGTGGCGCATGCGGTCGATCTGCTCGTTGAGCGACGATTCTTTCTCGACATAAGTGTCGGTGCGCGGAACGTAAGCCTCGGGCTGGTAGTAATCGTAATACGAGACGAAGTATTCGACCGAGTTCTCCGGAAAGAAGCTCTTCATCTCGCCATAGAGCTGCGCCGCCAAGGTCTTGTTCGGGGCGAGGATAATCGCCGGCCGCTGAATGCGCTGAATGACATGCGCCATCGTAAAGGTCTTGCCGGAGCCGGTGACTCCGAGCAGCACCTGGTCGCGCTCACCGGCAGCGATTCCGTCGCACAATTCTTGGATCGCCTCAGGCTGGTCGCCGGCCGGCTCAAATTCCGAATGAATCGCGAATGGCCTGCCGATATCGCTCTGCGGGCGCTCGGCGGCCATCAGCGGCAGCATCGTGATCAAATCGAGAGTGTCGGCAGATTTCATGCCAGCTACCGGATCAGCAGAGCCGTCAGTGGGTATATAGGATGGGCCAGCAGCGCGAGCTATCGGAGAACGATCCCGAACTTAAGGTTACTCGGCCTCGAAGGGCTGCGCGTCGTCTACGCCCGGTGATGCCGGATCTCGCCGGTGGCAATTTAGGACTCGACAGCTAATCGAGCGCCACCCTGCCGGCTCGCCGCCAAAAGAGACGAGGGCTCAGAGCGGCGACGGTCCGAGAAGCTCCCAGCCATGGCGCTGGAGTATGTCCGCCAATTCGCGCTCGTTCATCGATCCAAATTTGCGACCGGTGCGTTGCTGCTCTTCTATCAACCCGCCAGCCTTGGTCGGGGTATAGAGAAACAGCACGCGTCCGGTTTCGGCACCGGTGCTTTTCCAAGCATGAGGGACGCCGCGCGGCATGAAGGCGCAGGAGCCGGCGCTGCCGACCGTGACCTCGTCGCCGATCCTGAAGGTGATCTCACCCTCCAGGACATAGGCCACCTCGTCGCTGTCGTGATGCAGGTGGAATGTGCTCTTCGTCCCGGCGGGAATGGTTTCCTCGAACATCATGTTGCTGTCGCCGGTCGCTCCGCCCAGCAGCTTGAGGGTGTAGGACCGGCCCGACGTTTGGCTTCGCACCGGGCCTTCTCCCGGCTGTACGACGATACCCTGCGCGCCCATCGCTGATTTCTCCGCGTCAGAACACCATTATTGTAATTGCTCATGCCGGCTTGTGCTCGACAGTGCGAGGATCGTCGACATCGAGTTCGATCACCTCGCTGGGAAAGGGTGTGGCGGTCATCAAGGTCACGCCCTCCGACGAGTGAAAACGGTGCCAAGCACCCTGCGGGTTGACAGCGATCATGCCCGCGCGGAGCCCAAAAGACCTGGGCGGCCCGTCATCGCAAACGATTTCCAGCGTCGCAGTGCCGTCGAGGATGTAGATCAGCTCGTCGCCGGCGAGATGGGATTCCCAATGGCCCTTCCCAGCAAACTTGGTGGCGAAGAGGCCGCCGTCGCGGTAGGGAGCCAATCGTCCGCCGCTGCCCTTGCGATCGGCCATCGTCGATTGCGGGGTCCGGCCACGGAACATCGTCAGCTTCGCCAGTTCCGCGTTGAGATCGATGATGCTGGGGGTTCCGCTCGGCATGACCCTCATTGGCTCTGCCGTCCGCGGGTCGTCGACATCGAGCTCGATGTGGTCGCCGGGAAGCGTCGCGCTCCAGGTCGTCCCGCCCTCCGCAGAGCGAAAGCGGTGCCACGCACCCTGCGGCACGATAGCGATCATTCCGGCGCGAACCTCGAAGGACTTGGGCGGACCGTCGTCGCACACGATGTCGAGGATCTTCGTGCCGTCGAGAACGTGTACCAGCTCGTCCTCGGCATGGTCTTCCCAATGGCTTGTCCCCGCGTTCTTACCGGCGAAGAGGATACCGTCGCGATAAGGGCCCAATAGCGTCGCGCTGTCCCGGCGCTCGGCACGCGTCGTTGTCGGGGTCAGCCCACGGAACATCGTCAGCTTCGCGAGTTCGGCGTTGAGATCGATGATGCTGGGCGCTCTGCTTTCCATTTCCCTCTCCATTGGTTGATGGCTGCCGCACCGTAATGGAGAAAAGCCTAGCGCCACAATTTGATTGCAGTGAACACCGTTTCTGGAGACCCCTAGAACGTTTTCGTGGCACCCTATTTGATGGTAGCGAATTACCGTCTGAAGTCGGCACATTGAGCCTAGCCACAAAGGAGCTTGCCATGGCTGCTCTCGACGGATCGGCGATTGCGGGGCGCGAGACGCGGCATCAGCCGAAGACCCGCCCGCCGCGATCCAGTCGCGGGGCGATGGACTGGGACGATGTCCGGGTATTCCTCGCCGTCGCCCGGGAGGGCTCAATGCGCGCCGCGGGCCGCGCGCTGGGACTGAGCCAACCGACGATCGCCCGCCGACTGGCCGCGTTCGAGGCCAGTTTTGGTGGGCCGGCGTTGTTCGACCGTCTCCCCGAGGGGCTGCGCCTCAACGCCGCCGGCGAGCGGCTGGTCCTCGCGGCTGAGAGCGTCGAGGATGCGGTGCTGACGTTAGAGCGGCAGCACGCGGCGTCGTCGCCGGCGTTGAGCGGTACTGTGCGGGTATCGACCGGCGAGTGTGCCGCCGGGTTTCTGTCTCGTTGCCTGTCGGGATCGACGACGTCGTCGCTTCCGTCTGGCATCACCTTGGAATTGGTCGACTCGCGACAGACGGCAAACCTCGCGCGGCGCGAAGCCGATATGGCATTGCGCCACCAGCCGCCGGAAAGCGGCGACTTCTACATCTCGAAGGCAGGCACTTTCGCTTGCGCTGTCTACCGCCGCCGCGGCGCCGGTGCCGATGCGTGGGTCACCTACACCGAGGAGCAAGCACACTACGCGCCGGCGCGCTGGGTCCAGCGGCAGGTAGAGGAGACCGGAAAGCCAGTGGCGCTGCGCGCCTCATCCATGCTGATGCATCTGGAAGCGATCCGCGCCGGCACCGGGCGCGGCGTACTGCCCTGCTACGTTGGCGACGGCCATCCGCCGCTCGAGCGGCTGACACCGCCGATCCCCGAAATCGCGGCCGAATACTGGATCATCGTCCATCGCGATCTGCGCCGCGCGGCCTGCGTGCGCGCGGTGATCGATTGGGTCAAGGCGCTGTTTGCCGAGCAGCGGGACGTACTAGCCGGCGCCGGCTAATATCCAGATTCAGACCGACGATTCACTCGATCGTTCGTGACCGGGTCCGGCCCGGCCACCCACGAAGCCCGCGGTACGCCGTCGCCGGCTTGCGTAGATGCCCGGCACAAGAGCCTGTCCCCTGTCCTCGGGCTGCGCAAACGTCAAATCTCGCTCCTGGCGCAAGCCTAAGTCCCGGCTCAGTGGGGAGACGCACCAGCGCTGGAGGTTCAGCCGATTCGCGTGCCTTCGATGGCGCCGATTGGGTCAACCGCTGCGCGATGATATGCTGGTGTCGCAACAAGCTGCGCTGCGGAGGAGCGGGAAGCAGAATAGCTCGTGCAGATCCTGCTCATTCCCGGGTGCAACAGCGCGCCTCCCATTCACCTGAAGGAGGGACGTTCATGACAATTTTGACCCGACTCCATGTTGTGATCTGCCTTTTGGCCCTCGGCATGCTGTTGATCCTCCCTGCGACGTCAAGCGCGCAGCAGCGTCCGCCGATCCTTGAAAAACTCAACAAGACCTATGGTCTCGAATCGTTTGGGCAGATCGAAGCGATCCGCTACACCTTCAACGTAGAGGCTCCGGGACTCAATGTCTCCAGATCATGGACCTGGGAGCCCAAGACCGACCAGGTCACCTTTGAGGGGAAGGACAAGTCGGGCAATCCGGTGAAGGTTACCTACCTGCGCTCTCAACTTGGCGGCCAGCCGGCCAATGTGAGGGACGACATCGATCCGGCCTTCCTAAACGACAATTATTGGCTGCTCCTCCCATTTCATTTTTCCTGGGACACCAACGCTGCGGTCGAAGATGCCGGCGCGCAGAAACTGCCTCTGGGGAATGGCTCCGCCGAGAAGGTTGTCATGAAGTATCCGTCCGACGGCGGCTACTCGCCGGGTGACACCTGGGAGCTATACGTCGGCAGCGACGGCCGAGTCGAAGAAATGGGCTATCACAAGGGCGGGTCCCCCAAGCTCGAGGTCTTTGCCACCTGGGCCGACTACAAGAAGGCCGGACCGCTGCTCTTCTCACTAGAGCACCGCGGAACGCGCAACGGCGATCCGCTGCACCTTTTCTTCTCGAATGTGGCCGTCAAGCTGGTGGGATCAAACACCTGGATGGACGCGCGATAAGCGGCGATTTAAGCCGGGCGGCAGCGAGGCCCAGCATCCAAGCGCGATCACATTCGCGCCGGTACCGGCCGCGCGGCGTACTGCCCCGCTATGTTGGCGACGGCCATCCGCTGCTCGAGCGGCTGACCCCGCCGATCCCCCGAAATTGCTGCAAGTCTACCGTATCGCGGCGTGATAGGGTGACCCGCTCATCGCGCGCGGGGAGTGACATGGCAGCCTCCCGAGGACAGACGTCCACGACCTCCGCTATGGTCGGGCCGATGGAGATCTCGGCTCGACCCACCTCGATCACGCAGCGGCTGTTGCCAATCCTCGGCTGGTTGCCTCGTTACCGGCGCGACTGGTTGTTGCCGGATGTCCTGGCCGGCCTCGCGATCTGGGCCGTCATGGTGCCGGAGGGCATGGCTTACGCCGGCATCCTCGGGGTGCCGCCGATCATGGGGCTATACACCCTCGTCCCGGCCTTGATCGCATACGCGCTGCTCGGCACCTCGCGCCTGCTGGTCGTCGGTCCGGACACGGCGACCGGCCTCATCTCCGCGCTGACCGTCGGCGCCATTGCGACGCAAGGGACCGCAGAGTTCAATGCGCTGACCTCAACCTTGGCGATTTTGATCGGTGCCTTTTTCTTATTGTTTGGCGCGTTGCGCATGGGCTGGGTGGCGGCCTTCATCCCCACGCCGGTCATGCGAGGGTTTATCGAAGGCCTCGTCTGCGTAACCATCATCGGCCAAGTCCCACATCTGCTTGGCATCGCGGGCACCTCCGGCAACTTTTTCACCAAACTCTGGTTCATTGTTCAGCATTTGTCGGACGTCTCGCTCGCCCCGGTGCTGACCGGCTTGCTCAGCCTCATAGCAATGCTGCTGCTGCGCCATCTGGCGCCCCGCACACCTGCGGCGCTCGTCGTCGCGATCTTCGCTACAATTCTTGTCGGCGTGCTCGGCGGTGAGGCCGCCGGTGTCAGCGTCGTCGGCAAGCTCCCTTCCGGTCTGCCTCACCTCGCCTTACCCCACCTCGACCCCGCAATACTATGGGAACTGGCGCCCGGCGCGCTCGCCATCGTCCTGGTCGGCTATGCGGAGGCGCTCGGCGGTGCAAAGGCCGCAGCAATGCAGGGCGGTGGTGACATCGATCCGAATCAGGAGCTGATCGCGCACGGGCCCGCCAATATTCTGAGCGGGCTGTTCGGCGGGTTTCTGGTCGTCGGCAGCCTCTCCAAGACCTCGGTGGCGATAGCCGCCGGCGCACGCAGCCAGCTCACCAATCTCGTCGCAGCCATCTTTTGCTTTCTGACATTGGTTTTTTTGACACCATTGTTCCGCGGCATGCCGCACCCGGCGCTTGCCGCGATCGTGATCGCCGCGATGCTCCATCTATCCAAGCCCGGCTATTTGTGCGACCTGCTCGCTCGCAGCCGTTCGGAGTTTAGCCTAGCCGCGATCGTCATCGCCGGAGAGCTGACCTTGGGCGTCCTGCAGGGCATCGCCCTTGGCGTGGCGCTGTCTCTGTTGATGTTGATCTATCGGACCAGCCACCCGCAAGGCGCGGTGCTCGGCCAGCTGCCGGGCGAGGAAGCCTATCGAGACGTCCGGCGCCACCCGGAGGCGATCACCTTCCCCGGTTTGCTGATTTGGCGCATTGGCGGCGAATTGTTCTTTGCGAGTATCGGCCACCTCGACGCGGGGCTGAAGGCTGCGGTGGTGGCCAGCCGCCCGGCGGCGAAGCATGTTCTCCTCGACGCAGACTCGGTGGACTTCATCGACACCAGCGCCTGCGACGCGCTGCTGAACTCCATCAAGGAGTTGCAAAGCCAGGGCATCACCTTCGCCTTCGTCCGTGTGCGCGACGAAGTGCGCGAGCGGCTTCGGCTCGGGGGCGTCGAGGCTGTCGTGGGCTCGGCCAACTTCTACGAACGCGTGACCGACGGCGTGCGGGCCTGGCAACATCAGGACGGGCTCGATGCTTTGTCCGCCGGACGATGCTGAGGATTCCACGGGTGGATCCGCTGCACCTTTTCTTCTCGAATGTGGCCGTCAAGCTGGTGGGGTCAAACATCGGGATGGACCCGCGATAAGCGGCGAATTCAAGCCGGGCGGCAGCGAGGCCCAGAAGCTAACCGCGATCGCATTCGCGCCGGGAATTCTCAGAACCCTCACGGGATCTTACGGGAGCGCAGCGCCCTGTCTCTGTATTGGGATGGAATTGCTGTCCGCAGTATGTGCGGACGGAATCGGCGACCTCGACTCGTTGATGTGGGGCAATCCTTCGCATTCGTTGATCGCCCGAGTATCGGCAGGTTTGCGCCGAAAACGGGCATCGATTCGTCGCTCGTGAATATAGCGGGTTCGACCCTAAGTCGACCCAATCGGCCGTTCTTTGTCGCGGTCAGTATCGCTCTCGGCGAACCCGGATTGACAAAAATCACCAGCTCTTGAGCCGGCGCAACTGCGGCGTCTTCTTATGCTGGTGTACGTCCATCCGTTCCAGTAGCTGATCGAGTGCATCAATCGCCTCGAACAGATAGGGACCCTTGTTTAGCATCACGCATTCGGCCCGCGCGGCCATTGCAGCATCGGTCATCTCGCCGCGCGATGGGATGCCTTTCTTGATCAGATGTTCGAGGACCTGAGTGGCCCAGATCACCGGGACATGGGCTGCCTCGCCGATCCACAGGATTTCCTCCTGCATCTCGGCCATACGGGCAAAACCGATCGCCACCGCCAGATCGCCGCGCGCAATCATGATGCCGGTCGGTTGCTGCCAAGCCGCATGAACGAGAAGGTCGGGAAGGTTACGCACTGCCAGCGCGGTCTCGATTTTTAGGATCAGCGACAATGATCTCCAGTCGTTCGGACGGCGCTCGGAGAGCGCGTTCTGGAGCATCTTCACATCGGCCGCCGATTGGACGAACGAGAATTCGATGCCGTCCGCATGCGCGGCAATGTAGTCGAGATCGGCCCGATCCTTGTCGGTGAGCGCCGCGATCTTCAGTTCGGTATCGGGAAAATTCAAGCCCTTCTCGGGTTTCAGACGAATTCCCTTAGCGAGAACCGACGTAACGCGAGCGAGCACGCCCCATGCTTCAACCCGTTCCACCTCGGCGCCCAACTTGCCGTCGTCGACAAATAGGCGATCGCCGACCTTGATCGCGCGCAGCGCCTCGGGCAGCGTGCACTCGACTGCGAAATGCTGGTCGTCGAGCTCGATCCGGTCGAGGCCGCCTGGCGGAACAATCGCGAGGATCGCGGCCTTGCCAATCCTCTCGTGGCCCGCGGCCAGGCGCACCTTGCCAGTGCGTATCTTAGGACCGGCGAGGTCCATCAGGATCTTGAGACGCCGCCCGGTGACCTTCTCGGCCGCGCGCACGTAGTCGATCATTTGATGCCAGTGATCGGCGTCATCATGCGCGCAATTGATGCGCACCGCCTCGACTCCGCGCTCCGCAAGCGCTTGCATGAACGAGGGTTCCTCGGCTGCCTCGGTCGGGCAGGTGACCATCAGGGCTACCGCGCGAGACGATGCCAAACTCCCCAGAAGCTCATGGGTGCGCTCAACTAGTCGCCCCTCACCGTCAAAAAAAGTCTCGGTTGACGGTCCGTTTCCCGGGGCCTGACCGGTCAGCGCGGCGAGTGCCGCCTTAACGGCCATCAGCGCCGGCACAACGCGGCTCTCCAACCGGCCGAGCGATGACAGACCAAGCCTCATTAGAGGCCGTTGCAGAGCGCGCAGATCGCGATGGCGGAACGCCAGATAATGCGCGAGGTTTGATGCACTTTCCTGGAAGTCTGCCGGACCGACGTAATCTGCCCAGGCTTCCGCCTGCGCGGCGCCCTCGCGACGGACAATGGCAAGAAGCGCGTCGATCTCCCGATATAGGACCGCTGCCTCGGTCATGACGATGAGTTCTGCTCCCAACGTATGAATGTATGGTCGCCGTTTTTCT
>Ga0318540_10000021_pt1 | contig 28825 bp, 20 predicted proteins | sample GRESIP166b4f25_FD_203485 | JGI IMG/M metagenome (GOLD analysis project Ga0318540, IMG submission 203485) | Tropical soil microbial communities from Luquillo Experimental Forest, Puerto Rico - GRE.SIPMG.166b4f25 | ecosystem: Environmental > Terrestrial > Soil > Tropical forest > Bulk soil...
CCCGTGGCGGCATGCTCACACTGAGTGAGTCGGCCGCCGCCGAGTGGGCCGCCGCCGGTGTACGGGTGAACACGATCGCGCCCGGGTCCATCGCATCGAGCGGGCTGGACACCTACGACAGCAAGGACACCGACTTCATCCGCAACCAGGTCGCCCGCGAAATTCCCTTGCAACGCTTCGGAACCGAGGCCGAAGTCGCCGCGGCGGTGGTCTTCCTGCTGTCACCGGCAGCCAGCTTCATCACCGGAACCTGCATCCGCGTCGACGGTGGAGCACCGAACGCCAAGCCGGGGTGGTGGGAACTGCAACCCGTGCAACACAACACACCCTTCGACGGGTTCCACCGCGCCGCGCTGCCCAGCATCCTCGACTCCAATCAGGCAAGCTAGAGAGGTCCTGTCATGTCAGCAAAGGTGCTTTACGACAAGCGCGGTGAGGTCGCCTACATCACCCTCAACCGCCCAGAGGTCAAGAACGCGATCGACATCGAAGCCCACGAGCTGTTGTGCGATATGTGGCGCGACTTTCGTGACGACCCGGCGCTGCGCGTCGCCGTGATCACCGGAACCGGTGACGCGTTCACCGCCGGTGCCGACCTGAAAACCCATGCGCCGGAGTGGCAGACCGTCGGGCCGATGGTTGGACGCGAACGTCTCGAGGACGGCCTGTGCGGGATAACCCGGGGACCGCTGTCGCGCATCACCAAGCCGATCGTTGCCGCGATCAACGGCTGGTGCGTCGGGCACGGCGTCGAGCTGGCGATGGCGTGCGACATCCGGATCGCCTCGGAGCGCGCCCAGTTCGGCACCTTCGAGGTGCGACGCGGCATGCATCCGGCCGACGGCGGCATCCCGCGCCTGGTCAACACCTGCGGTGTCGGGTTTGCGTTGGAGATGCTGCTGACTGGTGAGCCGATCTCCGCCGAGCGCGCGCTGACGGCGAACATGGTCGCTCGAGTGGTGCCGCACGACAAGCTGATGGAGGAGACCGACGCGCTGGTTCAGCGCATCCTGCGCTGCGATCAGGCTGCGATCGAGTCGGCCAAGGAGACGGTGCTCGAGATCATCGGCCGTCCGCTGTACGACCAGCTTCGTGTCGAAGCGATGTGGGGTTACGCGCTGTGCGGCGGCAACACCACGGTGATGGAGCGCTCCCAACAGTTCTTCGACAAGGTCGATCGCGGCCGAGCCGGCGCAACAGCCTCTCCCCTGTAACCGCGGAGCCTGTTCCTCACTGATCCGACAGGAGAACTCCATGGCAGGGTTCAAGGTTGGTACCAGCGAACTGCCGGTCAATGTGTCGCATGCACCCGCAGCGTTGATCAACGCGAACTATTTAACTGCCGCGGCCTGTGGGGCGGACTCATTCTGGGTGGGTGACCACCTCAACTCGCTGTTTCCCCGCTCGCTCGGCACCCCCGAGTACTATGGGGCCGCCCGGTTGGGGCCCAAGATCGATGCCTGCCTGGAGCCGTGGACATTATTGGGGCACATGGCCGCACGCCACAGGGTGCGCCGACTAAGGCTTGGGGTCTGCGTGACAGACGCCGGCCGTCGCAACCCCGCGGTTACCGCACAGGCGGCTGCGACATTGCATCTCCTGACCCGTGGTCGGGCAATTCTGGGTATTGGCACCGGCGAGCGTGAAGGCAATGAGCCATACGGGGTGGAGTGGTCGAAACCGGTGGCACGGTTCGAAGAAGCCATCGCCACCATCCGGGCGCTGTGGGACTCGGGCGGCCAACTCGTCAACCGCGACTCCGAGTATTTTCCCTTGCGCAACGCCCTCTTCGACCTGCCCCCGTACCGGGGCAAGTGGCCGGAGATCTGGATCGCGTCTCACGGCCCGCGGATGTTGCGCCTCACCGGCCGCTACGCCGACGCTTGGATTCCCGTGATCATGATGCGGCCCACGGATTATCCCGCCGGTCTCGAGGTGATCAGGTCGGCTGCGTCCGACGCAGGCCGCGATCCGATGTCGATCCTCCCGGCGACTGGGTTGTTCGTGTTCACCGGACGCAGTCGCGACGAAGTCGACGAGGCGTTGAATACGCCCTTTGCGAAGACCTTCGCGTTCCTTGTGCCTGGCAAGGAGTGGGCGCGACACGGAGCACAGCACCCGCTGGGCGCCGATTTCACGGGCTTCCAAGATCTTCTGCCGCAAGTCCTCGATAAAGAGACCGTGCTCTCCTACATCAAGGACGTTCCTGTCTCGCTACTGAAAGAAAACCTTCTGACTGGAACCCCCGATGACGTCATCGATCAGGCCGCCGTATGGCGTGACCACGGCCTGCGCTATGCGGTGTTGGTCAATGCCAGCTCGATGCAGCCCAGCCTGCGCCGAGGATTGGCGGCCGGTCTTCCCTTCGCCAAGATCGTCCGCGGAATACGCAGACTGTAGTTCGGTAAAGCGGTTGGCTGGGCTCCCGAACGCGCCCAGACACCGTGCTAACCCCCGTCACAGGTGAACTTGTCCATCGTGCCGTCGTAACGCTGCATCACCGATGCGCAGTTTCTGACCAGCTCGGCCATGATCTCGCGCAACCACTCCGCACCCACCTCCGCGGCGATGTCCATCGAATGCACCACGTCGGCGAACAGCACCGTCACCAGTTTGTACCCCGCCGGTTCGGCCGATGCCGCGACGGCCGGCCCACATTCATTGCAAAACTTGGAGTTTGGCGGCAGCCCAGAACCGCACACCCCACAAACCAAGCCCGCCGTCATGGCATCGCCTCGGCCCACGCGATATGCCCCTCGAAGCCAAGCGTTCTCGCCATGTCGCGGTAGCGATCCCGAAAATCGCCATAAGCCCCTTCATCGCCGTGGGCCCGCGCCAGCAGAGCGTGTAGCCGCAGCAGCCAGATGTCGCGCACAACCAGACCGTCGTCGCTCGGCGCCGCCGCCAGGCGCTCGATCGCGGCCTCCGCTTCGGCCACGTCACCCTCGGCGCCGCGATCGAGCAGTGTCTCCACCAGAACACCAGTCGCTGGAATGCCATAGGCCAGCAGCCGTCCCTCGCGGAACCGATGGTCGACGGCGGCGCGCATGAGCGGTATGGCCTCATCGCGATCTCCACACCTCGCCTTCTCACGCGCCGAGTACACGTTGACGATCGGTAACTCGCCTAGGAGGTGTCCGCGCCGTACGAACACCTCGCTGAGCTCGGCCAGCAGCATCTGTCCGCGGTCACAATCCGTGGCCGCTGGGCGGTGCACCAGCGCAACGCCCAGCGTCACCCGCGCGACGGCCAACGCGAAATCATCACCGGATCGTTCGGCAATCCGTAGCGCATCCTCAATCTCGCGCACCGCGGAATCGTCAGGCCCCAGCACGCCAAAGGGTATCCCCGGGAAGTAGACGTAGGCGACGACCGTGGCGTAGGACATGGGGTCGGCGCTGCGTGCCATGGCCAGGCCCCGGCGCAGGTCGTCGCGCCATCCGCGAAGACCCACGCAAAAGCGGCCAATAGCCCGCTGCGCAAAGGCGAGCGCTAACGGAGACCCGAAAATCAGGTTGCCTTTAGACGGATCACCGTGGGCCAGGTCGATGACTCGCTGTGACCACCGCAGCACCTCAGGCCACTCGGCGTTCATAATTTTGGCGTAAATCGACGCGAGTGACAGCCCCACCGTCAAGGTCGGATCACCGACCGACTCGATGAGGGCCATGGCTTCCGATGCCAGCTGCGACGCCTCGCGCATCCGGTCTTTATACGTGTGATCCATCACCAGCCCCGCCATGGCGATGGCCAGTGACGCCATGTCCCCGGCGGCGCTGCACAACTGCCGCAATTCGTCGAAACGGGCGCCGGCCACATGTTCATAGACTCGCCAGGCGATCCCGCACACCATGGTGCGAGGGGCGATGCGCATGGCTGCTCGCTGCGGGTCATCGACGGGTAACGCGTCGGCGATCCTTGTGGCGCGCTCCCAGCTCAGTCGCGCCGCGGCGATGTCGCGGTTGGTCGCCCAGGTTGCCGCGCGCATGTGCCATTGATAGGCGGCGTGCCGATCACCGGCGGCCTCGAGATGTTCGGCGATCAGCGCCGCGTTGGCGTCGATCGATTGCGGCTCACGAGCTTCGATCGCGGCGGCCAGCCGCCGATGCATTTGGGCGCGTTCGGATTTCAGCTGGGATTCGTAGGCCACCGCGCGGATCAGCGGATGCCGAAACGCATACTCGGCGCGCGGAGTGAACACGATCTGATCGATCAGCTCCGCCCGAAGGAGGTCATCAAGCACCGGCTCAATCTGCAAGGCAGCCAACAGATCAGGGCTGAAACGAGACCCGATCACCGCCGCGGCGCCCAGTGTGCGCTTGGCACGCGGGTCGAGGCGGTCGATGCGCGCGCCAATCGCGGCCTGCAAGGTGGCCGGCACGCTCACGCCGGCCAGCTCGCCGTCGCACACGTAGGCCCCGCGCTGGCCGCCCAGCACACCACGTTCTACCAGATCACGAACGATCTCCTGGGCGAAAAAGGGGTTGCCCGCGGCGCGCGCGGCGATAATGTCGGCCACCCCCGTAACCGAGGGGTGCCCTCCGAGCAGCTCGGCCGCAAGCGCCGCAATCTGCGAATCCTCCAACGGCTCTAAAGCAATCGTCTGCGATCGATGGGTGTGGGCAAGTACCCCCTCATACTCGGGTCGGTAGGTAATCAACACCAGCGAGCGAGTCCGGGGAACGACCGAAAGGAAGTCGGCCAGCATCGACTCACTGGCCTCGTCGATCCAGTGCACGTCCTCGATGACATAAACCGCCGGGCTGCTGCGCGCCAGCGACGCGGTGTTGAGCAGTGCAGTCAGCCGGCGGCGCCGGGCATCCGGGTCGATCTGCGGCAACGCACCGGTTGGATCTGCGATGCCCAGCAGATCGTCTAACAAGACGAGATCCTCGCTGTCGGCATCCGGAAGTTGGCACTGCACCCGGGCCCGCGCCGCCACCTGATCCAGCTCGCTGATCCCCAGGGCCGCGCGCAACAGCCCCGCCACCGCACGAAACGCGATGTCGGTAGTGTGCGATTCGCAGTAGCTGGTGAACACCGCGATGCCGTCCCGCATCGCCAGAGCGGTCGTCTCGCGCACAGTGCGGCTCTTGCCGATGCCGGGCGGGCCGACCACGCCGACCACACACCCCTTTCCGCTGATCGCCTGGTCCAAGAGAGCCGCGACGGTGCTCATTTCCCAGCGCCGCCCAACGAAAGTCGACTCGACTCGGTCTATCCACCGGCGTTGGGCCACGCTGAGCAACCGGCGCGCCGGCACCGGATCGTCGGCGCCTTTGATGCGCACCACCTCCGGCTCCCCCAGCACCCCCGCGCCCTCCACCAGCCGCGCGGTGGATTCACTGAGCATTACCCCGCCCGGCGGCGCCACCGACTCCATCCGCTGCGCCATCCCCACTTGCTCACCAACCGCGGTGTAACCCAAAGCACCCGAACCGATCTCACCGGTGATCACCTGCCCCGAGTTCAGTCCCACCCGCAGGTGCAGGTCCACACTGTCGCGGCGCTCAACCTCGGCCGCAAGCCGCGTAGCCTCATCCTGAATACCGAGCGCGGCCAAACACGCCCGCAGCGCGTGATCCTCCAAAGCAGCAGGCGCGCCGAACACCGCCATGATCCCGTCGCCAGTGAACTTATCCACCGTGCCGCCATAGCGCCGCACTACTGCCGCCGAACGCTCGACAAGCTCGGTCATGATCTCGCGCAACCGCTCTGCACCCACCGCCGCGGCGATGTCCATCGAACGCACCACGTCTGCGAAGAGGACCGTCACCTGCTTGTACTCAGCTGAGTTCGTTAGTGCGGCGACCGGTGCACCGCACACATCACAGAACTTCGCGTGCTCCCGCAGCCCAGTGCCGCATGATCCGCATACAAACCCCGCCACTGTCATACGAGCACCGCCGATCCGAGGGCCCGATTACCCCGATTGCCCAAGAATAGGGCGTTCCACCAGCGAAGTACGCGATCATTGACACCGGCGTAGAGCACTTCGGGTCGAACACCTGCTTTGCCGCGTGCCCCTCTCACCGCCGCTTGGCTACGACGTACGCCTCGGCGATGCGCACGGCGAAACGCAGTCGGGGTCAGCGGAGGCTGATTTCATATTTTGTCCCGTCAGCCGCGCTAGGTTCGCCCGGGCGCATGTCGTGATGGCCGTTGCTGCTCATGACTTCACTGGCCTCGGGGCACTTCGGTCCGGGCTTCGCAGCGTGGCCATCGCCCACCGCGACACCGCTGGCGTTGACTCGCCGTAACAGCCTGAGTCCTCCACCGTTTATTCACCGGATATGAGTGGAAAAGACGCGAGTCGCCGCGACTCAACGGGTGCGCCAAGTGCGCGAATCATGTTGTTCCGCAATCACTAACTGAATCTGCTGAAGACTATTGGAACATCTCCAAGCCTAACGCCGGTGTCGCAAGTTCGAATCTTGCGGGGGCACAGATAGATATACGGTTTTCTTTACTAGACACCAAAGGATGTCCTTCACCGCAGGCCTTCGCAAGCAATAATCGTGATCAGGATGGATATACAGGCCCTGCACCGGCTCATCGGGCGTCGTGTGACCGTCAATTGCAGCCTTCGGTTCCGTTGGTGTTCACCGACGGACACCGGCTACCGGCCCCGCAAAAGACCCGGCCGGACCGTCAGCTAGACAACCCCCAAGCCGCTCGGTAAAGAACCCCTGGGGCCCGCCCCTGGGAATTACCTGACGACAACCCCTGGAAAATCACGCGACGGAGGACAGACTATGCCTCTCATGGGGCATTGCCCCCTACGGAGCTGATGGCCGATCATCGGATGATCGCTCCCGATGGCACGCGGGTCGTAGCTCACGAAGGGTCGTCTCAATGGCATTAGTCCCCACATCCGACGTCCCGTTCCTGTGGATCGAGACGCCGAGCAGTCCGACCAGCTTTATCGCGTTGGAGATTTTCCGGCTCCCGGACGGTGCCGGCCCGGACGTCCTGGACGAGATCTACGCCGGAATGACCGACGAAAGCAAGGTCAAACAGGGTTTCCGGCGACGGCCCTACCGCTCGGTCGCCACGGGGGGGCAATACGCCTGGGCCGAGGACGCCAAGCTGGACATGAGCAAGCACGTGATCCGCCACGTGCTACCCAGGCCGGGGCGGATGCGGGATCTGCTGGAATACATTGGCAAGCTCCACTCGACGCTGCTCGACCGCTCCCGCCCGTTGTGGGAGGGCCACCTGGTCGAAGGCCTCGAGGACAACAGGTTCGCGTTGCTCACGAAGGCTTCCCACGCGTATTACGACGGGATCAACATGACCCGGCATCTCTTGAACGGGTTCTCCACCGACGCCACGGCGACCAACTGCACCGCTCCCTGGATCATCAGCGAGCAGAAGCCGTCCGTCGCGGCCGTGTCGAAGCCGGAGGAGTCCAGTTCAGGGCCGGGGCAGATAGTTGACGCCGGTAAGGCGGTGGCCGGTTCGATCGGCGCGTTTGTCAAGGCCGGGAGGTCGGCGGTGCGCGACCGGGATCTCACGGTCCCGTTCACTGCGCCCGACACGATTCTCAATCAGAAGGTGGACTCCTCCCGCCGGTTCGTCGGCGACGCCTGGCCGATCGAGCGGCTTCGCAAGGTGGCCAGGGCGGCCGGCACGACGTCCAACGACGTCGCCATGTCGATGTGCGGAAGCGCCCTGCGCGCATACCTCGCCGAACGCAACGCGCTGCCGAGCCGTTCCCTGGTGGCCATGGTCCCCGTGTCATTGTCGGGTACCGCCATCCAGTCGGCGGCCAAGGAAGGCAACACATTCGGCGCCGCGCTGTGTCGCCTGGGCACTGAACTCAGTGACCCGATGGAGCGGTTGCAGAAGATCCACACGCAGATGAAACGCAAAAAGGAACTGATGGCCAACCTCGACGAGGCCTCTGCCCAGATCTACAGCACCGCCAACATGATGTCGGTGATGGTGGTCACCCTCCCCGGTATGCGCCCGCTACCCCGGCCGGGGTTCAACCTGGTGGTCTCAAACGTGCCCGGGATTCGCCATCAGCTCTACTACAACGGGTGTGCCCTCACCGACTTCTATCCCGTCTCCGTCGTGCTCGACGGCCAGGGACTGAACATGACGATGATGTCCTACCTCGATCAGCTGGCGTTCGGCCTCGTCTGTTGCGACAAGACGGTCCCACATCTGCAGCGAATGCTCGTTCATCTCGAATCCGGCATCGCGGCCATGGAGGAGGCGGTGGGGCTCTGACGCCGGTTAACGATGTGCGCTGCTCGCCGAGGGATCCGTGAGGTCGCCGACCGCGGTTCTGCATTTTCGTGTGGTCGAGGGGAGGATCGTATGTCAAAACCAGGCACTCGCACCCTTACACGTTATGCGACCTGCAAATCCGTTGACTCCGGCGTTCTCGCCCGAATCAAAGACCGCGATTCGGGGGCCGACTGCACCGAAGAGGTTCTGGGGCAGACACTCAGCTGCTCGACGCTGACGCAGCCGTATCCGAGCAGCGCCGCAACATCCGGAGTCCGCCGAACCCAACCCGAACCTCATCGACACCGGTGGCCATGAATATCGTGGCCGCGGGACCCTTCATCGACTGGGAAGAGTTGACCGGCCAGTCGAAATTTGTGATCGACCTCGTCACCATCCCCATTTTTAGTGCGATTGCCGGACTGATAACGAACTGGACCGGTGTCCTAATGATGTTCGTGCCGGCGCGATTCTCCGGATTTCATGTTCCCGGCCTGAAGTCGCTGTTTCCGTTCCTGCCTCGCAAAGTGCAGATTCTGCCCCTGTTCGCGCCCGACGGTATCCTTGGATTCCAAGGGTTCGTCCCGTGCCGCGCTGAGAAGATGGCGAGCCTGATCGTCGACAAGTCGATCGCGCGCATCGGCAGCGTACGCGACTTCTACGAGCAACTCGAGCCAGATAAACTCGCCCAAAGCCTCGCCGTCAAAGCGCGCCCGGACGTTCGGCGCATCACCACCGAAGTAATCGAAAGCGAACATCGGCAATTATGGGAAGCGCTTCCGAACCGGGTCAAAGAGAGGGTACTCCGCACTGTCGACGCCGAACTACCCCAGATTTCACGGAGGACGTTCGCGAAAATCGGCGAACACCTTGATGAACTGCTCAACGTCAAATTGATGACCATCAGACAGTTGCGCGCGAACCCCGAAATACTGCGGAGCGTAATCATGGGAATGGGTGAACCCGAACTCAAATTCATGGTTCGCAGCGGCGGGCTCGGATTCTTTTTCGGATTTCCGTTGGCGCTGTATTTGACGTGGGTGCAGAATTCCCACCCGCCGTTCCTCAGCGCGATACCGGGCTGGGTCGCCGTGTTGGTGGGCGCCGCATCGATCGGCGTCATCGTCAACATCATCGCCATCAAGGTCGTCTTCGAACCCGGCGCACCGCAGCCCCGCTACAAATACCTGTGGAAACAGGGCATGTTCGCGAGGCGCCAACACGAGGCCGCGGCCCAGCTGGCGGCCACGCTGTCCGTCGAAGTTTTGACGGTCGCCAACTTCGCCGATGAACTGCTCCACGGCGCCAGCGGGGACAAAACTGCAGCGTTCATCGAAGAAGCCATCTCCGAGGAGGTCAACCGAATCCTCGGCCCAGTGGCCGTCGCCGTCGGCCAGACGCTCGGTGTTGCCGATATCGACGCCCTGCACCGCCGGGCGGGGGTGGCCTTGGTCGATTTCGCCCCCACGGTGTTCGCCGATCCGGAATTCAGTTTGTCCCAAGCCCAGAAAATTGAAGATTTCGCTACGGAAAAGTTCCGGGCCCTACCCGCTGAAGAGTTCGGCGAAATGCTGTACGCCGCCGTGGAACAAGACGCCTGGCTCCTCTACGTCCATGGCGGATTACTTGGAATCCTGGTGGGCGCCCTGCATATCCTCATCTTTGGCACCTGATCCCGACCACAGACGCGTCAGGTGCCGGTGTGTTCGGTGGAGCGGCGCGAACCCTTGCCGATGATCTTGTCGCCGCGTTCATCGTGTTCCCACCCGCCGGCGTGGTAGCCCGTTGTGTCGAGACACATCTCGACGAACTGGCTGCCGAACTCCGACAGAAAGATGCTGCGGTAGACCGTGATCGACTTCTTCGCCTTGGCCAACGCGTCCAACGCCGGTATCTGCACCTCGATCAGCGCATACCGACGGTAGTCCGCAACCGGTTCCGAGGAGAGCCGCACCAGACCCAGGCGATTCAGGTTGGCGAAGTAGTGTTGGTCGAGGTTGGGCCACCGGCAACCCGCCATCTCGGCAACCATGTTGATACCAGAACCGAGAAGCTCTGAACCCAGCTGGAACAGCGTTTTGGTCCGAACATCGATCATCGGCTGTGGTCCCGCGACGGCGAGGAAACGCAAAATGCGCGCCTCGTCCGGGGTCAGCTCGTCCAAAATTCCGGAGAAAGACGGATGAACATCGTAGGGCTGAACCTTTGCTATGTGTGATGAATCAAGAATCGCGTCGCCGCGTTCGCGCAACGCTTCCGCACTGTCACGCCTCTGCGACCTGGCCAGCGAATCCTCGACACCGAGCACGGTCGACGCCACCTGCTGGACCTGGCGCACTCCCTGACCGATGGTGCCAGTCACGTTGGTGCCCGTCACCATCTTCATGACAGTGCGCGCGGTGTCGAGCGGACTAAGAGGCGCGGTGGCCACTTTCCAGAATTCCGTGCCTACAGTGCGAGCAGTAACCCCCGCGGCCGCGGCTGCGTTCGTCACTGCGTCCCTGGCCAGCTGAGCGGCGCGACGCAACTCCTCATCAGGACCCGGCGATGTTGCCGATTCGGCCGAATCACTGTCATCGGGCGCACGATCGTCGCTCATCGTGGGTTCCGATGGTCACCACTCCGGGCATTCATCGTCGCCGCTCCCAGATTCGAAAGTATGCCAACCTCGATATTAGCGGCACTGGAAAGGGTGAGGGGATCGATTTTCGTGCCACGATGACCAACTGCCGGCCTGCGCCACGCGCCGGCGCGGCGCTGGCCGCCCGCCTCCGACATAGCGTGAAAGAGGTCCTTCGTAATGAACTCTTCCTCGCAGCATTTGAAGAGCTCTGAGTGCGTATCGCGGCGGTGAAGTTCGACCTGTAGTTCGCTACCAAGCTGCGCCGCCCCCGTGAGAGTGGTCGCTCGACGCTCGTTGGGGTTCGCGACGTTCCCCTGGGAGGAACGCAACTTGGCGATGCAAAATTCGTGGTCGATGCCCCAGAACCTCTACACACGCGACTACCAGCCAGCAGCCTGGCTGCGCGCTCCGTTCGAGGTCTCTTGACGGACCGTGAGTGCGAGGTGCTGGAGTTAGTCGCTCTGGGTCGCACCAATGCCGCCATCGCATCGCGGCTGTTCATTTCCGAAGGCACGGTCAAGCAGCACGTTAAACACATCTTGCGCAAGCTGAAGGTGGAGAACCGGGCCGAGCCGGTGTCGCGGCTGTATCAATCCACTGGATGATTCGGTCAAAGCTGTCCGCCTGTCTTCGATCATGTCGCCCAAGCGGCTCATGTCAGGTTGGGCTCGAATGGCAGGCCGAGGACGCCGCGCATGAAGTTGGTTTTCATCAGTCTCGGCTCACCGGCGACGAAGTCGGGCATCTGTTGGTGCAGTTCACGGAATAGTGACCGCAGCATCGACCTGGCGAGCTGGTTGCCCAGGCAGTAGTGGAGGCCGCCGCCGCCGAATGCGATGTGCGGGTTGGGCTGGCGGGCCAGGTCGAATGTGCCCGGGCGGTCGAACACCTCGGCGTCGCGATTGCCGGAGGCATACATCATCACGACCTTGTCGCCAGGCAGGATTTTTTGCGCGTTGAGTTCATATTCGGCAACCGCGGTGCGCCGGAAGTTCAGCACCACCGATCCCCAGCGCAGGAATTCTTCGACGGCCGAGTTGATGCGGTCCTCGAAGGACTCCCACAACCAGCGCCGCTGATCCGGGAAATCGGTGAGCGCCTTGACAGCAAAACTGGCCGTGTGGCGGGTGGTATCGGTGGCTGCGACAGCGAAAAGCACCATGACGGCTGCGATCTCGAAGTCGGTCAGTTTTTCGCCATCGACCTCGGCCCGCACCAGGTTTGTCAACAAGTCGTTGGCCGGCTGCTCGCGTCGTTGGGCGATCAACTCCTGGCCTATCCCATGGATGCGCATGTTCGCCTCGACACCCACCTGGGCGGGGTCGCGTCCGGCCAGCAGGACCGGATCGGCCCACGCCACGACCTCGTCGGCGGCATGCGCCACCGTCGGTCGCATCTCCTCGGGGACGCCGAACATGTCGCCGAACATCTCGATCGGCAGGTGCCGCGAGATGTCGTTGACGAAGTCCACCGGCTCTCCGGCGGCCGCCTTTTCGGCGGCCGCGGCCACAATCCTGCGGGCCCGCGAGGCGATGTCGTCGTCGATGCGCCGGATCTGGGGGCGGGTAAACGCCGAGGCGACCAGCCGGCGCAATTTGTCGTGCTGCGGGTTGTCCATGGCCAGAAACGACTGGGACATCGCCAGGAACTCCTGCGGGAGCAGGTCGAAAAGGACGCCGTAGCGGGACACGAAGACATCGCTGTGCTGACTGACCTCGACGATGTCGTCGTGGCGCACCACCGCCCAGAAGCCGGGGTCGCCGGGGTCGGGGACCACCGCGGTTTCGATCGGCCGCTGCCAGCTGACCGGGCGTTGCTGACGTAATTGGGCGAAGGTCTGGTCCTGTTGCGTGAAGTCTTGGGCCCAGAACTCGTCGGAGGAGATGTTGAGTTCGTCGTAGGGACGGGTCGCAGCGACGTCGTTTGTCGGGGGGACATCGATGTCGTCGAACTGTGGTGCGGTCACGGCGGAACTCCTATCGGGCGGTTCAGTTTTCGGCGTGGCTGAGCAGAAGGCCGTAGGGTTTGGCGGCTCGTCCGCCGGAGAGGTCAAGCGCCACGGTCTTGACCTCCGTGTAGGCGTCGAGTGCCTGGGGGCCCAGCTCGCGGCCCAGGCCGCTTTGCTTGTAGCCTCCGAACGGCAGCCGGCAGTTGATCCCGTGGGCGTCGTTGATCCACACGCTGCCGGACTGAATCCGTTCGGCCATTGCGAGCGCGCGAGCATTGTCACTGCTCCAGATGCTCGCGGCCAGACCGTAGTCGCTGTCGTTGGCGACTGCGACCGCTTCGTCGTCCGTGTCGTAGGCGATCACGGACAGCACGGGCCCGAACACTTCTTCGCGGGCGATACGCATATCGGGCCGCACACCGGTGATGATGGTCGGGGCCACCCAGAATCCCTCGGTGAAGCCTTCGCCTGTGACCTTGGTACCGCCGAGCGCCACGGTGGCGCCCTCGGCACGGGCCCCCTCGATGTAGCTAAGAATGCGGTCACGTTGGTTGGCGTCGATGACGGGCCCCATGTCGGTGTCCCAATCCCGGGTCGGGCCGACCACAATCGTCTTCGCCCGTGCGATCATCCGGTCGACGAATTCGTCTTGCAGGTGTCGGGGCACCAGGGCGCGGGTGCCCGATTCACAGGCCTGGCCGGAATAGATGAAGCAGCCGTAGAGCACTCCGTCGGCGGCAAGGTCGAGATCGGCGTCGTCCAAGAGGATAGATGGGCCCTTGCCGCCGAGTTCGAGCGTGACCTGTTTGACGTTCCCAGATGCCAGCCGCATGATCTCGCGGCCCACCGCCGTCGACCCGGTGAACGCGATCTTGCCCACATCCGGGTGGCTGGCCAACCGCGCGCCGGCGTCGGGCCCCTCGCCGGGCACGACGTTGAGAACCCCGGGTGGCAGCCCGTTGCGTTCGGCGATGCGGGCGAATTCCAGGATCGACAGCGGCGTGTGTTCGTCGGGTTTGACGACCACGCTGTTGCCGGCGGCCAGCGCCGGGCCGACCTTCCACAACGTGAGCAGCAGGGGAAAGTTCCACGGCGCGATCGCTCCGACCACCCCGATCGGTTCGCGGTGAATCACGCTCTGGCTCAGCGCCGGAAACGTCGCGATCGGACCGGGTTGCTGCCAGGCGTAGGTCTCGGCGAGATCGGCGAAGTAGCTGAAATGGCTGAGTGCATAACCGATGTGGAAGCCGGTGGCCTGCCGGATGGTTGCGCCGTTGCAGGCCATCTCCAGCTCGACCAGCTCTTCAGCGACGTCGTTAGCGGCCGCGGCGATGCGGCGCATCACCGCGGCGCGCTCCTGCGGGGTGATGCGTGACCACACGCCGCTGTCGAACGCCTTCTTGGCGGCGGTGACCGCCGCGTCGATATGGGAGGCGTCACCCTGGGCGACCGTAGCGACAACGGACTCGTCGCCCGGGTCGACGATCGTCAGGTGTTGCGGCGAGTCGATGTCGTTGCCACCGATCAACATTCGGTGATGCTTGACTTTTGCGGTTGTCACGGTTAGCTCCTCGGATCCAGCACGATCTTGGTGGCCTCGCGGGCTTCGAACAGCCGGTAGGCGTCGGGTGCCTCCGACAATTCCATCACATCGAATCACTGCAGGTCAGCAGCCGTTAGTCCTCAAAGGGGGTTGTCTTCATGTCCCGAAAGGGATATCGCCCCGTTGTTTCCATTACCGCGTTGCTTTGGTGTAGCGGTCGACCAAGACTCGCTTAGCGAGTTTTCCTGTCGCCGTTCTCGGCAATTCGGGCACGAAATCTACCGATTTGGGGGCCGTGTAATGCGCAATGCGGTTGCGGACGTAGGCGATGATCTCCTTGGCCAGTTCGTCCGACGGCGTTACACCCTCACGCAGTAGGACGACCGCCTTGACCTGTTCACCCATTTCGGGGTCGGGGACTCCGATCACCGCGACATCGAGAATCTGTGGGTGCAGCGCGAGCACATTCTCGGTTTCCTGCGGATAGATGTTGACGCCACCGGAGATGATCATGAACGCTTTGCGGTCGGTGAGAAACAAATAGCGGTCGGGATCCAGGAAGCCGAGATCACCGACCGTGCTCCAGTTGTCATGCGCGGGGTGACGTGAGGCTGCGGTTTTTTCGCGATCACGTTGCCAGTGCGCAGGCCGTGCGCGTGCAGCGCCGACGCCAGCCGGGCCGAATTGTCATCGAGCTCGGCATAAGTGACCGTTCGGCCGGAGCCGTCGATAATGACCTCCAGACGATTAGGGGCATACGTGGCGTGAGTGCCCGGATGCACATTGCTTCCTACGTGATCTGGTCGGGGCCCTAGGGACAGTCCGATGACTGCCATAACAGACAATCACCGCAGATCACACCCCGTTAGACCCCGAACGGGATGTGTTTGTGTCCCGAAAGGGATATCCACGGCTGGACGACAGCGACGCGGCCATTGGGGTCGGGACGCAGGTCACCCGGTGGCGTGGACCTGAGCAACCACGTCATACCCCTTTTGGGACACCAAGTCGTCCCCTTCGGGGGCTAACCACCCCCCGACATGCGGTGATTGGATCGAGAGACCGCTAAATATACCCAAAGCACGTTAGCGCGACCGAATCCCGGGAGGACGTCATGATCGCCCCGCACTGGACGGGACACGCCTATGCCGCCGATGGTGACCTGTTACGAGTCGACCTGGTGAGCGGCCGATGGGTGGCAAGCGGATTCGCGCCCAACCGCGTGCTTAAGCAGGAGGTTTTCGGCACCAATGAGTTTGTGCACCAACAATTTACGCTATGGCTATCAGCGGAAGGACTCGGCTGATGTCTGCCACGAATCCGTCGACACTAGAGGGTTTGCCCCGGACGTCGGTACGGCTGTTTGACGATTACCTGCTGCCCGCTGAGACGCTGAAGATCCGAGAGGAAGCGAGACAGTTCGCGGAGCGCGTACTGGCCCCACGCGCCGCGGAGCTGAACTCGGCTGAAGAATCATCGGCGGTCTTCCCCCGCGACGTCCTCCGACAGATGGCCGACGCCGGACTGTATGCGATCCCATTCGGCGAGGATGTTGGCGGCCGGGGCCTGCAGTACCCGATGCTTGGCGCCGCGACGGTGCTGGAGGAACTGGCCTACTTCACGCCGGGGGTTGCCTCGGCACTCTACGACGGGCAGGCGCTGCTGGTCGGGCGCACGCTCAATGGCGCCCCACCGCATATCCGCGGCGAGTTTCTGCCGAGGCTGGTCCGCGGCGAGATCGTCGGCTCCTTCGCCACCAGCGAACCTGACGCCAGCACCGACTTGTCGGCCGCCGCAATGCGCACAACCGCCATGCCGGTGTCCGGCGGGTTTCGGCTGACCGGTCGTAAACGCTGGATCACCAACTCCTGTGCTGCAGACATCATGACGGTTCTCTGCGTTGTCGATGGCGCCCAGGCGATGCTGCTCGTCGACATGCACGCCGACGGCGTCGCGGTCAGCGAGCCAGATCTCAAGATGGGCAACAGGCTGCAGCTGACCTCGGACGTCGAATTCACCGACGTCTTCGTTCCAGATGAACACGTCATCGCCGAACCCGGACGGGGGCTCGCGGCCGCTCTGAAAAGCCTGTCGCTAGGCCGGATCGGAGTCGGCGCGATGGGCGTCGGGATGGGCCAGTGCGCCTTCGACCACGCCGTGGCTCACATGCGTAGCCGCAGCGCTTTCGGGGCGAAGCTCGGCTCGTTTCAGCACTGGCAGTTCCGCTTCGCCGAGCACGCGATCGCGCTGGAGAATGCCCGGTCGCTCTATCAGAAGGCCGCCCGCAAGTCCGACGAGCGCGACGCACCGGAGCCAGAGGCCGCGATGGCCAAGGTGAGCGGTAGCAGGGTCGCTGTCGACATCGCGCGGGACGCAATCCAGGTCCATGGTGGCTACGGGTTTGTGCGGCAACTTACCGCCGACGGCCGAATCAATCATCTCGAGTCGATCTGGCGTGACAGCAAGGTCGGCGAAATCTACGAAGGCGCCAACGAGGTGCAACTGTGGAGCATCGCGCGAGTCGCGCTGGGGCGCGATGTCACGGGCTGACGTTTGGGCCGATCGCCGTGGCCGATCCGCAGGGCCAAGTCGTCGGATCTGCCGATAATCACATCGATGCGGGCGGATTGAGCCATGTTTCGGACTGACAGGGTCGCCGCCCTGCGGCGCGAACGGGCGGAATTGATCCGCTTCTGCCGCGATCTCGACGACGCCCAGTGGAGAACACCAAGTAGGGCAGCGGGCTGGCGAGTGCAAGACGTCGTCGCGCATATGGGCTCGGCGTGTCACTCGATGTTCACTCTCGCATCGCTAAAAATTCTGCGTAGCACCAACGTTGAACGCACCAACGATGCCTTCGTCGACGCCCGCCGCGCCTGGACACCGACTCGGACGCTCGCCGAGTATGAACGCTGGAGCCGCGTTCTGATCATCGCGGCCGGGACGATCTCCCGGACACCCCTGGCGGGTCTGAACGTGCCGCTGGCGGAATTGGGCAAGTTCCCGGCCGGCCTCCTGCTCGCCGGCGCGATGACATTCGATCAGCACACGCATTTGCGCCACGACATCGCACCAGCACTTGGCCTGCCGACACCCGACACCGATGGCAACCGGATGGCGGTAGTGCTTGAGTGGATGTTTGCGGTGCTGACTAACCAGCTGCTGGTGACTCGGCCCGCGTGGCTCGAGCGCCCCGTGGGCATTACGCTGCGCGGGCCGGGCGGAGGAAGTTGGGTCGTTGACGCAAGCGGTGCGGCTCAAGGTCGCGCGGACGCCGGTGCCGCCCATATCGTCGGGGTCGCGGCAGAGTTTCCGGAGTGGGGAACGAAGCGGGTCGACTGGCGTAGCAGGGACGTAACCGTCAACGGTGACGCTGACTACGGTGCCCGATTTCTTGACGCGGTGAACATCGTATGAAGGGCCACGACTATGTAGTCATCGGTGCCGGTTCGGCGGGCTGCGCGGTGGCGGGCCGCTTGTCGGCCGATTCTTCACGCAGCGTGCTGCTGCTCGAAGCCGGAGGATCCGATCTGCGGCTCAGTGTGCGGGCTCCGCTTGCCTTCGGCAGCCAATTCGGTGGCGCGACCGACTGGAAGTTACAGACAGAACCAGAACCCGGATGCGCCAACCGCCGCATGGAGCAGCCGCGCGGCAAGGTAATTGGCGGCACCAGTTCGATGAACGCGATGGTCTGGGTACGTGGCAGCCGACACGACTACGACGGCTGGGGAGTACCCGGGTGGACATGGGAGGACGTCGAACCGGTATTTCGCAGGATCGAATCCGGGCCCATTCACGTCACCAGAGTGGCGGAGCCGGACGAGCTGGCCCGACGATTCGTCGCCGCCGCCCGCGCAACCGGGGTAGCAAGTAACGATGACCTCAGTGGCCCGGATCTCGACGGTGCGGCGATTTCCCCGGTAACGGTGTGGCGCGGTCGACGTTGGAGCGCTGCGCGCGCGTACCTGGATCCGGCGCGACGCCGCAAGAATCTCACGGTGCTGACGGGCGCGCTCGTCCGCCGGGTGGTGATCCGAGACGGCGGCGCTGTCGGCGTCGAGTACGAGCACCGCGGGCGGCAGCGCTACGCACCTGCCCGGTCCGAAATCGTGCTCAGCGCAGGAGCTTTCGGTTCTCCGCATTTGTTGCAGCTTTCCGGGATCGGGCCCGCGGCGCACTTGCGCGACATCGGTATCACGCCACTGGTCGACAGTCCGCGTGTCGGTGCGGGCCTCGCCGACCATCTGAGCACATTCATGAACTGGGAGCTCGCGCCCGGCTTCACCGGCTTGGCCGACGCCCAGCACCCCAAGTGGTTGCTGCGCTGGTTGGTGTTCCGCAACGGCAAATTGACCAGCAACTACATGGAGGCCGTGGCCCACATACGCTCCGAACCCGGGCTTGCCGCGCCGGACTTTCAGCTGATTCACGGCCCCGCATACCTTTGGGAATACGGTCGCGCACAGCACCCCCGGCCCGCAATCGTAATCTTGCAGTCGCACTGGACCCCGCAAAGCCGGGGTACCGTACTTGCGCGGTCGGCCGATCCGCGAGTTCCACCGGCGATCCAGACCAATGGGCTCACCGCGGCGGCGGATATCGCGGCATTTCTACGGGCGATCCGGCGCACGCGAGAGATCGCCGCCACGGAGCCGCTGGCTTCGGCGCTTGGCGCAGAAATTCATCCTGGAACCGACGTGGTTTCCGACGCCGCACTTGAAAAGTGGATTCGCGAAACCGCCAATAGCACAGGTCATCCCGCGTGCAGTGCGGCCATGGGCACCGATCCGGACAGTGTGCTCGACGAGCGCCTGCGAGTGCGTGGTGTGAATGGTTTGCGCGCTGCTGACGCGTCGGCGCTTCCAGAGATTCCCCGTGCGAACACCAATGCGCCAGCCATTCTCGTCGGTGAACGTTGCGCCGACTTCATTACAGCGGCCGCCACATTGCCAACCTAAAGCCCGCGCATCTAACCCCGCCGGGCGGTACGGGCACGGCTTCACTTCGGCATGTGCGATCAACACGAGGAAGCGGACCTCGATGCAGATCCCAGTCGCCGATGCGGTGCTCAGCCTCCTCGGCCGCAACCCGGCCGGGCTCATCGGCGCCCTCGGTTTGACCAGCTGCGCGTCGAAGCGATGTGGCGCCAAGCCCTGTGCGACAAAGTCGATCACGGCCGAGCCGGCGCGACCGACAGCCACTGCCGGTAAGTCCGTGGCGTCGTCTCGCGGTGCTCTACCAATACGAGCACCGTGGACGGCTCAGTCCCGTAAGGTGCTCCAGTAAGCGCGCGCTGCGGGCAGCCACCGTGCGCGGAACTCCAGTAGCCGCGCCGCATGCTTGCGGCCGGACCATTCTGGGGCGATAACTGTCGGCAGGCGCGGGTCGACGGAGGGAAGCGGCTGGAGTTCGCCGTCGAGGGCCAGCAGGCACCGCAGCGTCTCCTCATCGGTACGGGGGCTGAGTTCGGAGAAGTGCCGTACGAGGTTCTCGTATCGGGCGCCAAGCGCTTCCAGATCCCACGAGCGTGTGATGAGATCCGTTTCCGCCAAGCCGATTCCGTTCGGCGTGCCAAAGAATGACACCGTGGAACCGCGCAGTCCCATCCGCTCGATTGCGCCCAGAATCCGCTCTCGCCGGTTGCAGTGCGGCGACACCCAGATCCCCGAGAGTGGGCTGCCGAAACCGCCCCACTCGAGCGTCCGGTACAGCCGGGGCCGAACCGCTCGCACTTCCTGTGGAATCGAAATCACCAGTACGAACCAGCGCCCGTCCCAAGAGGTGAACTCGGTGCCGAGTTCCTCGACGCGCCGGATGCCGTCGTCGATGAGTTCCCGACCGGAGCGGGTGAGGGACCACCGGGATACGCGTCCCTCACGGGCACCCGCGATCCATCCCGCCCGCGCACACCGGGACACAGCCTGCCGTGCGGCGTGGTGCGCGTAGCCGACCTCCTCGAGGACGCGGACAAGACCTGCCGTTGGGACGCGATCATCTACGGGATAGACCAAATCGCCGAGGGCATTGAGCAGTGTCGCCCGCGCACCGCCGGGCGCGACCCGCGGGGCCTGCCACCGCGTCGTGCCTTCGATCCGGGCCTCGGTCATGCCGAGCGATTGTGGCAGAACTGGGGCAGAGGGACCGTGGGTCGTTGTGTCGTCACTGTCCCGTGAAGCGCGGGTCCCGCCGCTCCTGAAAGGCTCGCCGTCCCTCGCGCCAGTCGTCGGTGGCGACAAGGGTTTGCTGGAGCTGGGCTTCGAGCTCGAGCTGCTCGGCCATGGCACGCAGAGACCAGGCACGTACGGCGGCCTTTGTGCCCGCATAAGCGCGCGTGGGCCCCGCGGCCAGGCGTCGGGCCAGGGCGGTCGCGTGAGAGCGGACCCCGTCGTCGTCGACGACGTGGCTCACCAGCCCCAGCCGGGCGCAGGTGTCGGCATCAATGGGATCGGCGAGCATCAGCAGCTCGGTGGCGCGGGCGCGGCCAACGGCGCTGGTGAGCAGCGCGGTTGCCCCGACGTCCGGCATCAGGCCGATCTTCGCGAAGCGGAACTGCAGATAGGCGCTGCGTGCCATGAGGGCAACATCGGCGGCCAGGGCAAGGCAGACCCCAGCGCCGATCGCCGGTCCCTGCACCGCGGCGATCACGGGCTGCGGTAGGTCCAGCAGGGCGAGAAAGGCCGGGTGGAACCGGCGCCGGAGGGTCGATTGGAGGTTGTCCCGACCGTCGGGCAGCACCGGGAATCCGGCCACCAGGTCCGCGCCCGCGCAGAATACCGGGCCCTCGCCGGCCAGGACGATGCTGCGGACGTCCTTCCGTGAGGCGACCGCGACGAACGCCTGTTCCATCCCCGCGCCGAGGGTGTCGTCCCACGCATTGCGCCTGGCCGGTCGGTCCAGGGTCACAGTCGCGACCGATTCTGATACAGAAACATTGACAGCATCACTAAATCTGTCCACATTCATGCCAGCAGTTTAGCGGACATCGAGACCCCCGCCCAAGGACTGAATTGGCAACACACGAGCCGGATTCAAATCCCTGCATGGTCGCCGGACTACCAGGCCGCTTCTTTGTAATCCGCATAAAGCCACCGCGGACGGCCTCACAACCGTGCGCCACCAAGTCGAGTAGTCGCTACTCCTGCTCGGGCAAGGCGCTCGCCGTGACACTGGCAACGCAGCGACGCACGACGGCGGCGCAATCACAGTAAGGATGCGGAATGACCTCGAGCACCAATGCCCCCAACATCATCTGGTTCACCGACCCGGCCGGAACCGATATCGACAAAGTAGGCGGTAAGGGTGCGAACCTCGGCCGGCTGGCCAACGCCGGTTTCCCCGTTCCACCCGGCTTTGTCGTCGACACCGGCGCCTACCTGGCGCACATCGAGTCCATCAGGACCGACATCTCAGGGGCACTTGCCAAGATCAGCTACGACGACGCCGAGGCGCTGGAGAAGGCCGTCGAGCAGATCCGCGGATGGATCATCGCAGCCGGCATGCCGGCCAATATCGCTGCCGGGATAACGAACGCTTACGCGCAGCTTGGCGACGTCTACGTCGCGGTGCGCTCCTCTGGCACCGCTGAAGACCTCGAAGGCGCATCGTTCGCCGGCCTGCACGACACCTACCTCGACATCAAGGGCGCGGACGACGTCCTGGATGCGGTCAAGCGGGACTGGGCCAGCCTGTGGACAGCGCGGGCGGTGGCCTACCGCAAGAGTGGAGGGTTCACTGAGTTCCCGTCCATCGCGGTGGTAGTGCAGACCATGGTCGCGTCCGAGGTGTCCGGAGTGATGTTCACCGGCAACCCGCTGAACGCCGCGACCGACGAGATCATGCTCAACGCGAGTTGGGGTCTGGGCGAAGCCGTCGTCCAGGGCATCACCACTCCGGACGAATACATCATCTGGCACAAGAATTTCAAGGTGCTGGAAAAGACGTTGGGCAGCAAGGAGGTCGAGATTGTCCGCAACCCCGAGACCGGTCATGGCACGGTCCAGCGCGACGTGGACCCGGCACGGCGCGACGAGTTCACCCTCACCGACGAGGCGGCAGCCGAGCTGGCCGAGATCGGCGCCGGCGTCCAGGCGCTCTACGAAGGCTTCCCGCAAGATCTCGAGTGGGGTTACGCGGACGGCCAGTTCTACGTGCTGCAGGCCCGCCCGGTGACCGGTGTGGAATTCTCCTGGGACGCCGAGGTCACCGAGTCGGTTCAGGGCAACAGCGAGGCCGTGCCCTACGACAACATCTGGTCACGGGTGTTCCCGGAGGAGATGTGGACCGGCGCAATCAGCCCGCTGATGTTCTCCTGGCGTTGCTGGGGGCTCAACCAGTGCCACAGCGTGGGCGTGCACGCCTTCGGCTACCCCGACCAGGACTACACAACTCGGCGGCTGTGGAAGTACCACAAGGGTGTGTCGTACTACAACGTCGAAGCCGACCGGCAGCGCATCAAGGAGTCGATCCCGCCCCAGCTCCGACAAGGAATGCTGCACAAGGTCCCGACGATGTGGCACGCGGAAGTGCTCAACGCGCCATTCGACTGGGGCCGCTATCTCAACATGTTCCACAAGGTCGAGACAGAGCGGCCGGACATGGGCTTCAACTGGTGGCGGTACCTGGACCGAGACTTCATCAAGAACGCCGAGTACCGCGAGGCCACCAGGCCGCGCACCGTGGCCGAGCGTGAAGCCATGTCTGACGAGGAGCTCAAGGCCCATCTCGCCGACGTGATCCGGCTGGAAATCTCGTCCTATGACCCGCCGTGGAACGGCCTGCTCTGGTACATGGGCGAGTCGATGGGCTGGATCGGTTGGATCTGCGCGAACTGGTATACCGGTGGCCGCGAGAACATATTCGTGGATCTCATCACCGGTACCCGCCGGGAGAACATAGTCGGCGAGGAGACGCACGCCGCGTGGGAGCTCGCCGACATGATCGGCCAATCGCCGGAGCTGCGGTCGCTGCTGGAGAAGTACCCGGACGCGCGGTTCTTCGAGTATCTCGACCAGTGCATCGAGGGTCCGGCCTTCCGTGAGGCGTACGACCAATACGTCGCCGAACGCGGCTGGCGGGGCCACCCGGACCGAGACATCTACTTCGATCGCCGCGGCGACAACGTGATGGTTGACCTGGCGGCCTGGCCGGGGATGCTCGACGAGCCGGACCCGCGGATCAAGGAGCTGGCGACGCGCGAAAAGCTCGAAGAGTCCATCGCGCACGTTCACGAGAACCTCCTGTCGCAAGAGAACGGCGTCTTCAAGGCCCAGCTGTTCGCCGCCCTGATCGACTTCACGCACCGCTCGCTGGAGTACCGGGACAACGAGCGTGAGGTCATGGACTGGTCGACGTACGACATCAAGCTCTGCTTCGAGGAGGTCGGGCGCCGCTGCGTCGGGCGCGGGGGCCTGAAGGAGATGAAGGAGTGCTATTTCCTGACCATGGAGGAGCTCTACGCCGTCCTGGCCGGCACGGAGAACAAACGGCTCACCCGGGCCAAGATCGACGGACGCCGCAAGAATTTCGACGCCATCAACAGCGGCGCGAAGGATCCGGTGCCGTTCATCCAGCGGAGCCGGCCCTCGCCGATCGACGAGCCGGAGATCTCGGGTGATGGGGTCTTCGAGGGCAAGGGCACCAGCGCCGGCAAGATCACCGGTACCGCGCGGGTGGTGCATGAGCTCAACCAGATCGGCCGGGTGCAGAAAGGCGACATCCTGATCGTGCACGCCACCGATCCAGGCTGGATGCCGGTGTTCAGCCGTATCCACGGCATCGTGCTCGAGAGTGGCGGCCTCATCAGCCACGGGGCGATCATCGCCCGCGAGTTCGGCCTGCCCGGCGCGCAGCTGCCCGGCGCGCGCCGGCTCATCCCGGACGGCGCGACGATCACCCTCAACGGCGACACAGGGATCGTCCAGGTCCACAGTGATCACGAGTCGGCGGAGGAGATCGAGACGATGGCCGCCCAGGTCGACGCGATGGAAGAGGAAGCGCCGGCGCACCACCACACGGTCGCCGTCTTCTGACCTGTGATCGCAGCTGGTTGGGCAAGTGACGACCCTGGCCAACGGGCCAGGGTCGTCACTGTGACCGGTCTTACACTAAGGCCATGCGCGCGGAGTGGCCCCTGGTCGGCCGGGACGCGGAACTGTGCGCGCTCAAGCACAGCCTGGTCGACCGCCGGCGAGGCGTCGTACTCGCCGGGCCGGTAGGCGTTGGCAAGAGTCGACTCTGCATCGAAGCGCTCGAGATGTGTCGGAAGGCAGGTTTCGCCGTCGCGCGGGTCACGGCGACTCGTTCCAGCGCCGAGATCCCTCTCGGCGTCTTCGCCCCGCTGCTGCCCACCACCCCCGAGCCGCACCAGGGGCGCATCGACGAAAAGTTGCATTTGCTTCAGCGTTGCACCGAGGAGCTGACCAGTCGTGCCGTAGGAAAGCCGCTTGTGTTGGGAGTCGACGATGCCCACTTGCTTGACGACATGTCGGCGACACTGGTCCACCAGCTGGCCGAGTCCAACGCAGCGATCGTCGTGGTCACGGTGCGCATCAGCGAGGCTGGGCCGGACCCCGTTGTGGCGCTATGGAAGGACGGGCTGAGCGAGCGAATCGAGGTCACCGGCCTCGGCGCCGAAGCTGTCGCCCAGGTCTTGACCGACGCTCTCGGCGCACCGATCGACGAGGCAGCCCTGGCGGAACTGACGGCGCACTCTCGGGGCAACACGCTGTTTTTGCGTGAGCTGGTTGGCGGCGCCGTCGCTGAGGGCGTGCTGCGTAACGAGGACGGCCTGTGGCGGATCGTGGGCGAGCTACACCCCACGGATCGGCTGGTGGAATTGGTCGAGGCGCGGCTGGAGGGACTGAGCGTCGATGAGCGTGAGCTCTTAGAGGTGGTCGCGTTCGGCGAACCCCTCGGCACAGCCGAACTGGCCGTGATCGGCGAGCTGGCAGTGGCGGAGGCGCTGGAGCGTAAGGGGCTGCTCAAGAGCGCACAGGAAGGATCGCGACTCGTCGTCAGACTCGAACATCCGATCTACGGTGACGTGCTGCGACAGCGGGTCCCGGCGTTGCGGGCCCGCACAATCGCGCGGTCACTCGCAGAGTCCGTCGAGGCGGCCGGAATTCGGCGTCCCGGGGACCTGCTGCGAATCGCCACCTGGCGTCTCGCCGGGGGTGGCGCAGATCCGAGGCTTATGTACGACGCGGCTGTCGCCGCGCGCTGGCGTTACGATTTCCCGCTCGCCGAACGGCTGGCGAGAGCCGCGGTCGACGCCGGCGGGGGTTTCGAGCCTGCCCTGCTCGCGGCCCAACTGGCCAGTCTTCAGGGGCGGCCGGAGCAAGCGGATACGGAGCTGTCGGCACTTGCCGGTGCGATGCAGGACGAAGACCAGGCGGCTTTGATCGCGCTGATCCGGCTGGACAACCGGGTGATATACGCGGGCACGATCGACGACGGCCTCAACATCGCCGACGAGGCCGAGCTAACCCTCACCGGAGGCGAAGTGCGCGATGAGATAGCCGCGCGCCGCGCCGCACTGCTGCTCGCCAAAGAAGGCCCCCGACGTGCCGTGTCGGCCCTGCAGCCCATCCTGGATCGCGCAGGTGGGAGGGCCTTGGCCTGGGCGTGCATGCCCGGTTCGTACAGCCTGGCCCGGTTGGGTCGCATCGATGAGGCGCTCGAGGTGGCCAGGCGGGGCTTGCGGACACACTCGGCCCTGGACACCAATATCGACTGGTACCCGTGGATGCATGCGTTCTATGAGGCCGAAGCGTTGGCGCACGCCGGGCGGTTCCGGGAGGCAGAGGACGTCGCCGTCGCCCAATATCGGTCGGGCGTGCAGGCGCGCTCGTTGGAGGCCCAGGCGATCTTCAGCTGGCAGCTTGCCAAGACCGTGGCCGATCGCGGACACGTCGACGAAGCGATCCGGCTCACACGCCGGGCTGTTTCGATCTATCGGGAACTCGCCCGTCCGCAGTTCATCGCCTTTTGCCTGATTTATCAGGCGCAGGCGTTGGCGATGGCCCGCCGACCCGCCGAGGGCGAGCACGCAATGGCGTCCCTCGAGAGATTGGGCGTCGGGCCCTCGTACTTCATGGGCGTCGATCTGTTGCAGGCCAGGGCATGGCTCGCGGCCGCGAAGGGCGACATGCGGGAAGCGCGGGACACGTTTCTGAGCGCCGGCGCGGACGGCGAGCGGATCGGCGACCTCGTCGGCGCGCTGGCGGCCCTGCATGGTGCCGCGCGCATCGGCTACCCCAAGGACGTGGCGCCGCGCATCGCCGACCTCGCCGCACGCGTCGAGGGTGTACTGGCCATGGCGCGTTGCGCGCACGTGGAAGCCCTTGTCGCGGTTGACGCCGAGGCGTTGCAGAACGTGTCGACCGACTTTGAGGCAATGGGAGCTTTGCTGCTGGCGGCAGAATCTGCAGCCGACGCCGCGGTGGCCTGGGAACGGCGCGGTGACCAGCGGCGGAAGGCGTCAGCTCGACAGCGCGCCGCGTGGTTGTCGGAACAATGCCCCGGCGCTCAGACGCCGGCGCTGCTGCCGACGGAGTCACGGGCCCGCCTGACACCTGCCGAGCGGGAGGCGGCGCTGCTCGCGGCCTCGGGGCAGTCCAACCGGGAGATCGCCCGGCAACTGGTGGTATCGGTGCGGACTGTGGAGAACCGCCTGCAACATGTCTACGGGAAGCTTGGCGTCAGCAGCCGGTCGGCCCTGGCCGACGCGTTGATCACGGCTGGCGAGCAGGCGGCCAACTGATCCGCCCGACTCGTCAAAGGAGTAGCGCCTACTCCTGACAGGACGGATCCGCCATTCCTAGCGTGGGGATATCGATTCGCCTGCCTGGGAGGCTCAGTGGTGACAGTTGGGTTAGACAACCACCGTCAGCGCCCGCACGTCTGGCTGCCCCCGGTCGGTCGGGCGCGGCCCTGGTCCCGGCCCGAACTCCTGTTGACGCCGTCGGCCGGCTTCACCTTCGGGCTGCTCTCCGACCGCACCGGGCTGGCTCGCCCCGGTGTGTTCCAGCGGGCGATCGAGGTACTGAACTGGCTGCGGCCCGACTTCGTGGTGCAGATCGGTGACCTGATCGAGGGGTACGTAACCGACGAGCGTGAGATCAGCGCGCAATGGGACGAGGTGGATGCCATTCTCGCCCGGCTCGATGTGCCGCTGTTCCGGGTTGTCGGCAATCACGACGTCAGCAACGAGGCCATGCGATCGGAGTGGGTACGTCGGCACGGCCTTCTGCACTACCACTTCCGATACGACGACGTGCTCTTCTTACTGCTCAATACCAGCGACCCGCCGCAAGATCTGACGGAGTTCGGCGGTAAGGGCGACCACGAGCTCACTCCCGAGCGACTGGCCGAACTGCATGCGCTTCGCCAATCCGACCCGGACGCGCTTCGCAAGCAGTTCGAGGCCATGGCGGACTGGGACTCCACGATGCCGGCGGCGATCTCGGAGGAGCAGGTGAACTACTTTGAGGGGGTTTTGGCCGAACACCGTGACGTGCGGTGGACGGTCGTATGCATGCACATCCCCGCCTGGCAGGGTGACGGGCATCCGGCATTAGACCGGCTCCGCGCTGCCCTGGCCGATCGCCCGTACACGATGTTTGCCGGACACATCCACAACTATCGGCGCGAAGTCATCGGCGGCCGCGACCACATCAGGCTCGGACCCACCGGCGGGGCGTGGGTTCGCACCGGTGATCGTGGCAACTTCGACCACGTCAGTCTCGTCCGCATGGGGCTGGGTGAGCCAAGCATTGCCAACGTCGTCCTCGACGGCGTCTTGGGTGTCGACGGTGGGATATACCCGCCGCGCCCTCGACCAGTCGCGCGGCACGCCCCCACTCCCCAGCACTACGTTCGATACCGCGATTCCTATGAGAGGCAGGCCATGACCACCATCCGGCAGCTGACACAGTTCACTCCCGACGACGACCTGCTGCACGACGAAGTCTCCGCATCCGGCCTCTACGCGCGGGAGAGCTTGCTGCTCACCGCGCCAATCCCGGACGAGCAGCTGCTCATTTTCCTTTACGCGTGGCGGGAGGGCGGCACCAAGTGGGGCAGGTTCGTCTTCATAGCCGGCGCGGACATGAACAGCCCACTTTTCCTGTCCCACGCCGACGACACTGACTACTCGGGTGAGAACTTGCGCGACTTCACAGTGGGCGGCCTGCACTGGCGCCAGCCGAAGCCGCTTACGACCGCCGAGGTGGAGTTCCACGCCGGGCGAGTAGAGCTCGCGTTGAGGTTCGAGGGCATCCACGCCCCGTTCAGTTGGCACGACAACGCCGACGGCTGCCCAGACTGGGCAGCGCACAACAGGTTCGAGCAGTCGGGACTGACTCGGGGAAGTTTGACGCTCGGTGATCGGCACGTCGAGTTCACCGGAGTGGGGCACCGCGACCACTCCTGGGGCAGCCGCAACTGGAACATGCTCCAACATTGGAAGTGGATC
>Ga0318540_10000023_pt1 | contig 28499 bp, 22 predicted proteins | sample GRESIP166b4f25_FD_203485 | JGI IMG/M metagenome (GOLD analysis project Ga0318540, IMG submission 203485) | Tropical soil microbial communities from Luquillo Experimental Forest, Puerto Rico - GRE.SIPMG.166b4f25 | ecosystem: Environmental > Terrestrial > Soil > Tropical forest > Bulk soil...
GGGCACCGCCTCGGAGTCGGGAATCACATAGGCCTTGTCGACACGCATATCGGCAACGATCGGGGTGACGCGCCCGAGGCCGATGCCTTCCGTGATCGAGCTGCCCTCCGACGCCTTTGCCTCGCCACTGGTGAAGAAATTATACATCGCGGCGCCCCGCGGGTCGGCGACGCCGATGACGATGTCTTTGTTTCGCTCGCACAGGAAGGTGGAGATGCCGGCGATCGTGCCGCCGGTGCCGATCGAACAGATAAAACCGTCGACCCGTCCGTCCGTATCCTTCCAGATCTCCGGACCTGTCGTCTCGTAATGCGCCTTGCGGTTGTCGAGATTGTTCCATTGGTCGGCAAAAATGACGCCGTTGGGTTCGCTCTCGCGCAAATGTTCGGCAAGGCGCTTGCCGACATGCTGATATTGGTTCGGATTGCTGTAGGGGACCGCCGGTACTTCGATCAGCTCGGCGCCGCAGAGACGCAGCGTATCCTTCTTCTCCTGGCTCTGCGTCTCCGGGATCACGATCACGGTGCGATATCCGCGGGCGCTGGCGACGAGTGCCAACCCGATGCCGGTGTTGCCGGCGGTGCTTTCGACCACGACGCCACCGGCTCGCAGTTCGCCGCGCTTTTCCGCCTCCAGGATCATGTGCCGTGCCGGGCGGTCCTTGACCGAGCCGCCCGGATTGAGGAACTCGGCCTTGCCGAGGATCGTGCAGCCGGTCTCCTCGGAGACGCGCCGCAACTTGATCAGCGGCGTGTTGCCGATCGTGCCGATGAAGCCTTCGCGAATCTCCATACCTCACTCCGTCGCTCGAGCGATCAACCCCAACACTATCGAGGCCGGCAGAGCCGATGCAACACCCCTCCCGCTATTTTCCCCGCGCGATCGATAGCTTAGAACGAGACGATCGATATCGTGGAATCTGGGATGACCGGACTCACCCCGAGGGACCTATTTTCCGAACCCGAGGCACATGAAATTGACCGGACCACCGGTTTGCTTCCCTCGCAAATGCTTTGGGAAGCGGTTGCCGCGGGGCGCGAGATCCGTGCCGTCGAGTCGATTGCTTATAATCAAATTCAGCCGGCGAGCATCGATCTGCGCCTCGGCGAAGTCGCGTACCGGGTCCGAGCGAGCTTTCTGCCTGGCGGGCGGAGTACGGTAAGAGATAAGCTCGCATTGCTTGAGATGCACCGGATCGACCTGACCAAGGGAGCCGTGCTCGAAAAGGATTGCGTCTACATCGTCGAACTTCTGGAACATCTCGCGCTCAGGAGACGCACATCAGCTGCTGCCAACCCCAAAAGCTCGACCGGTCGGCTCGATATTTTTGCGCGTGTGATCACCGACCGCGGCACAGAGTTCGATCGTATCCCCGAGGGATACAGAGGTCCCCTCTATGCCGAGATATCTCCCAGGGCGTTTAGCATCCTGGTGCGAACAGGTTCTCGGCTCGTGCAGTTGCGGGTGCGTCGCGGGTCACCCTCGTTCAGCGACACCGCCCTCCGCAAGCTACATGAAGAAGTAGGCCTAGTCGAAGCACCGTCGGGAGAGCTTCCCCAACGAGAGGCGATCCGCAACGGTCTCGCCTTCACAGTTGATATCACCGGGGACAGGAGCACCGGGATTGTCGGGTTCAAGGCACGGCCACACGCGGGTGTCATCGATGTCGACCGCACCGATTATTACGATCCAGCCGACTTTTGGGAAACCGTCTATGGTGGCAGAGGGATAGTGCTCGACCCAAACGACTTCTACATCCTAGCGTCACGCGAATCAGTCGTTGTGCCACCCGACCATGCGGCGGAAATGCTTGCCTACGATACACTCGTCGGCGAATTCCGTGTGCACTACGCCGGGTTTTTCGATCCGGGTTTCGGCGCGGCCGAGACCGGCGGCGCCGGCAGCCGCGCGGTGCTCGAGGTGCGTTCGCACGAAGTGCCCTTTATGATCGAGGACGGCCAGATCGTCGGCCGGCTCGTCTACGAGCGGCTGATCACGCGGCCGGACAAGCTGTACGGTACGCCGATTGGCTCCTCATACCAGCGACAGGGCCTGGCGCTCTCCAAGCACTTCAAGGCGTTCGCGTCGCGCTGACGGGTTCAGCGCGCCGCCCAAAGCTGCCGCAGGCGCTGGCGGTGACGCGACAGCCAGCAGAGCGCAATCAGCGTGTGGCCGCTCTCGATCGCGCCGGCATCCAGCATCACCTCGATCTCGGCCCACGGCTTGACAACGACGCGAATGTCCTCGTGCTCTTCAGGCAGACCGTGCACACCGCCGGCCGAGGTCGAATCGACGCGCCCGCAGAACAGAAAAACGCTTTCGTCGGAAGCGCCGGTCGACGGCAGATATCGCTGGATCGGGACCGGCTCGCCGATCAGTGTGAGGCCGGTTTCCTCACGCGTCTCCCTGATGGCGACTGCCTCGGCCGTCTCATCACCATCGATGAGACCGGCAGCAGCCTCGATCTGCCACGGCGAGCTGCCCGCGAGAAGCGCCGGGAGCCGGAACTGCTCGACAAGCACGACCGCCTCGCGATCGGGATCGTAGAGTACGATCGCGACGGCTGGTCCGCGGCGCAGCACGTCATAGCTGCGCAGATCGCTCCACTCGCCGGAGAAGAGCGGATGACGGAAGCCGAAGACATCCACGCGCAGAAATCGCTCAAAAGCGATTTCGGCGGTGCTGATCGCGACATCGGGATGGGCAACGTCCGCTGGACTGCTCTCGGTCATCCCTTCCTCAAACAATCTTGCTGTCGATGACGGCCTCTGCCGATCCGCTCTCGACCTCTGCGACCCAAATATCCGGGTCTCGCTGGCGCTGGCGGGCGATGTAGGCATCGGCATCGGCCTCCGCGACCGGAACCGGGCCGGTCACCCGCATCCATAGGAGCTCGCCATCCTGGCCGCGTGCCTGGGTCAGCACCGCACAGCCTGCGGCACCCGCGTTGAACTTGAGCAGGATCGAGCCGGCATCTGCGTCGCCGCGAGCCACCACGGCAATTGGGATCGCGGCGAGATCACAGCGCCGGATCAGCGCCTTGATCCAGATCGCGGATTTCAACCTCGCTTCCATCGTGGGGTCGGCCGCGCCTTGCCTCAGCCACGGTCGGGTGCCAAAGGCAGCCGGACGTGGATCGCCAGTCCGCATGGGATTCGATTTTCGGCCCCGATTGCGCCACCCATCGCTTCGACATTGCGGCGCGCGATCCACAATCCGATCCCGAAATAGCTCGGCTGGGCATCGCCCGCCGGCTCGGCGCGGCGCTCGGAGTAATATCGGTCGAAGATGCGCCCGAGCCGCTCCGCCGGCACCCCGGGGCCCTCGTCCGATACGGTGAGGTGGGCAAAACGGCCGTCGCGGGTCAGGTGCACCAGCACTTCGCCGCCTGCCGGCGAGAACGAGACCGCATTGTCGATTAGGTTCTCGACGACGGTTTCGATCATTTCTTCGCTGCCGAGCACGAGGAGCCCGGGCCAGAGCTCCGCGGAAATGGTCAGGTCATGACTTGCCAGGATGATCGATACGTCGCGGGTTGCAAGGATCGTCGATCGGATCTGGATCAAGCTGCCGATGACGCGTCCCAGATCGATTGAGACACGCGGCTTGGCGATCACGTCGGCCGTTGCTTCATCGAGCCGGCGCGCCGAGGCGACAAGCCCGTCCAATCGGTCCACTGAGCGTTCGACAACACCGAGCGCACGTTGGGCTCGCTGGTTGCCCTCCGGAAGAGCGCGGCGCAGCGGCTCGATCGATTGTCGTATCACTGCGATTGGCGTCTTGAAGGCGTGGGCATTATCTTCCGCCGTGCGCCGGATATCGGCGGCGGAACGATGCAAGGCTTCCACCATCCGATCGAACTCGGCTGCGACATCGGCCAGTTCGAGCAAATTGTTGCGATTGGCGAACGACCCCGCGTCGGGGCCTCGCTCGCGAATGCGGCGTGCGCGCAAGGTAAAGCGGCGCAATCCGCCGCGCACGCTCAACAAGGTTGCAAACGTGATCGCCGCCATCATCAAATAGCTCGCCGCGGCGATGACCACAGGCGGGGTCGCCCAATAAGGCTGGCCGAGGTGAGCGCCCGGAAACGCGTCCTCGGAAAACGAGGAGACGACCGCCCAGCAGCCAGCTGGCGTCGCCAACGGCGTCACCGCGGTCACGATTTCGGCGCCGCCGGTCGGGCGACGGTATATCAGCGAAAACGGCATTTCGCCGCGGCAGTTCTCGGCTAGACGGTCGAGCACGCCTTGGCTTTGCAGCGTCTCGCGCTCGGCTTGGAGATTGCTCGGGGCCACTGGCGGCCATGAAGCGACGTAGTAAAAGCCGTTCGTTCCGGCCTGGGCTGCAGGCGGTTGCAGAAGCAGCTTTATCGTCGTCACCTGGCCCGCATATCGAGCAAGAGCGCGGCCGATTTCCGGTAGCGCAGCGGCGGTGGCATCCTTGAGCAACGGCAGCAAGGATTGGCTGATTGTGCGGCCCTCCGCACGGACGCTGCGGAGCAGCAGTTCTTGGCTTTCCTCGTGCGCCGCCCGGAACTCCAAGTAGAGAAAAACTGGAACCGATACGAAGACAACCGCGAGAAAGATGATCTTTGCCGTTAGTGACCGCGCCCAGTGTAAACTCCAGCGTCTGTCAGTTATCTGCGATCCACCGGTATCCAAAACCGGCATAATTTCCGATATGGTCGAAGCCAGGGTCGATTTCGCGGAATTTCTTGCGGATACGTTTGATGAAGGTGCGTACGTTGGCGCGATACCCCTCCGCGCCGTGTCCGGCAATGAAGTCTTTTCCATGAACGAGATCATAGATCTCGCGATAGCCGACGTCTTGTCCCGCGTTCTCCGCTAACAAAGTCAGGATCTTGAATTCCGTCAGCGTGAGTTCGACAGTTCGGCTACCCCACAGAGCCCGGTTCGTGTCGAAGCGCAGGGCGAGCCGACCCAAACGCAGCGAGGTCGCCCGCATCGGCGCCGGCTCGCTTGAGGACCGCTCGCCTTCGGCAATCAATTGCAAGCGCTTCAATAGGATGGGAAGTCGACGGGACTTGTCGATGAAGTCGACGGCACCGCCCTGGAGGGCCGCCTCTTCGTAAATATCATCGGAGAGCACGGTCAGGAAGATGACCGGGATGGTTACACCGGCGGCCCGCATTCGGCGCAGCACCTCGAGCCCGGTGAGGTCCGGCATACGCCAATCGAGCAGCATCACATCGGCGCTGCCGCCCTGATCCAAATATGCAAGCGCCTCGCGCCCGCCGGCGAAACTCGTGACGTCGTAACCTTCATCGATCAGATTGAGGCCGAGCGATTCCCGGAAAAGATCATCGTCGTCGACGAGAAGGAGGTGCGGCATCGACGAATTCGGCTAGTTGCCTCGAGACGCGATCAGCGATTGCAGACAGTTCTGTCGTTGCGCCGTATCGCCGGCGCCGTCCTTCAGCGCATAGTGGAGCGTACGCATACGGCCGCTGCGCAGATCGAGGTAAAAGAACAGGTCGAGCTCACAAGACGCACTCTTGTACCGCCAGACCGTTGCGGGCGGTTCTTCGGACCGCTCTGTGGCCGGTCCGAACAGGCGCGTTGCCGCCGGCTGGTCCAACCCGATCAGCTCGACGTGAGACGGAAGCGGGCCAGCCGGCTTACCCGCGGCCACTGAGCCTGTCGCATCACTGGAGGGCGAGGCGGGCTCAGAGACCGGGGGACCCGCCGATGGTTTTGGCTCAGTCATGGCCAAACTTTCGTCGCCGGTCGCACGCGGGGAATCGCCGGTGGGAGCTGGCGAAGTAGGCTTGCGTGCCGGCCGCGGAGCGATGCGCGGCGGCGCCTGTGTTGGCTGCAAGGGATGAACCGCCGCGGCCTGGGGCGGCTTGCTTTCCTCCCAGGCGCATGACGCGAGCGCGCCCACTCCGAGGCCAAGCAGAGCTGGGTAGAGGAGCCAAGGACAGCCTTTCAGCCCCATTAGCCGTATCATGATCCGCCTCGCGACGGAAATATCCCAAGTCAGCGGCGTGCCAAACGATCAATCGCGCCGATGTCGCCGTCGCGATAGATCGCCAATAACTCGCGATCGTTCAGCAGGACATAGGTCTGGTCGCCGCGGTCGCAATCAAGTTCGGCGACCGGATAGCTCTGCTCGACCAAAAGCGTCGACAACCTCTGACGGAGGTCCGGCTGTCGCGAGATCAGGTCGACGAGCGCATCGCGGCTCTTGGTGCCGTAGGCAAAGCGGAAGAGGCCACGGCAAGCGCTCTTGTCGAGCGTTGTGCTTTCCCCGTCCCGCTGATGCTGAACGATTGTATCCGGGCGTATGGTGATGCTGGCGTCCTCTGCCGTGGCCCAATCTCCGACAAACGGGTTTTGCACCTCAGGCGGCGAAGAAAAGGTGCATGCGAGGGGTAGTGCAGCAGCGACAAGCGCGGCAAGCCGATACGTAACCGGTCGCCGTTCGCCGGAGTGGGGCAGCGATCGCATTTGTTAGCCTTCGCCCGTTACCGGTAAAGGCTTGCTCTGGTCACACGCATGAGCCGGTGCAGTTGCCTCGGAGGTGAGGTTGCGCAAAGGCGGACCTCGACTGCTATGGTAATAGCACCTTGTCGCGGAGTCGAGAATTAGGCGTGAAACAGCCAATTTATGCAGGTGCCGGACGGGCTTTGGTCCGGCTCAGCTCAGGCGAATACATATGCGTCGATACGAATTCGCTGGACTCCACTGATTACCTTCTCGGATGGGAAATGGAAGCCGACTTCCTCCCGGTGTTTCGAAATTTTCTGCAACCCGAATCTGTAGTGCTCGACATCGGTGCGAATTTTGGGCTTTACACCGCAACATCAGCCACATTTGTCAAGAATCATGGCCGCATTTATTCTTTTGAAGCAAATCCTCATACTTTCGGCTTGCTGAAGAGAACGCTCTACGCGAATAGGTTAACGCAATATTCTAATGTAATCGCGGTCAATGCTCTGGTTGGAGACCGTGCTGGCCCAAGAGTTCTTCATTATCTACCGCAATTCCTCGGCGGCGCGACGCTGACCGATATCGGCCAATGGGGTGCAGAAAAACGCTCCGTCGAACTCGACATGATCATGATAGATGAGTTCCTGCCCAAAGACTTGGCGGTCGATGTTGTTAAAATCGATGTCGAAGGCCATGAACCCTTCGTCATCAGAGGCATGCAACAGACGATCCGCCGGTCGCCGACTATCCGAATCTTCGTCGAATTCGTCGAAGAGTTCTTAAGACACACAGTCGATGCCGAACAGTTTGTCAAGGAAATTGATCTTCTGGGTCTGAGAATTTGCCGGATACTGCCGAGATTTAGACTGGAGTTGATTGAGCCTCGGCGGGCGTTGCGTGGCGCTAATTTCTGCCTGCTGACCCGGACACCGGAAGCGGACATCGCCCATGCCCGCCGCGCCTGGAGTCGATTGCCCGCTCGGCTGGCAAGGAGCATGCGGCGGCTTGCGGCTACATGGGACAAGTTCGCCCATGCCCTTCACCGAATGTGACCTCGCGCCGGAAGTTATCGGAGGACTGCCAGGGTCTTCGACAGGAACATTTGTCGAGTGCGATGGCGCTGGATCTTTCCGCTCGTCGTCTTGGGCAGCGTGCCGGGACGAATCAATACGATTTCACGCGCGGCGATGTCATGGTCCCTCGCGATTGCCTCGCGAACTGAGTGAACCATCTCGCTCTCGGCAATCCGCTGCCGGTAAGTACGCTCGACCTCCTGGACCACCACCAATTGCTCCTCGTCGTTGCGGTCGAGCACGCCGAAGGCGGCCCCACCGTGGCGCAGCAAGGCGGGATGGCAATCTTGCACCGTCTCTTCGATGTCCTCCGGGTAATGGTTCATCCCTCGGATAACGATCAAGTCCTTAATCCTGCCCGTGATGAAGAGTTCCCCGGTTTCATCGAAAAAACCGAGATCACCGGTACGTAACCAGCGTTCGGCACCGCCACACTCGACTTGCGCCCCGAACACCGACGCGGTCGCCCCCCCATTGCGCCAGTAGCCTTGCGCGACATTCGGTCCGGCAACCCATATCTCACCGATCGATCCCGAGGGCAGGCGCCTGCGACTCTCCGGCTCGACAACAGCCACGCGTTCGCCGCGAAGCTGGCGACCGCAACCGACCAATATTTGGGTATCCTCGGCGCGTAGGGGAGCAATAACCTGGTGCCGTTGCAGCGCATCCCGGCTGACCCTCCGCAACACTGGGCCGGCTCCGCGCTGACCGGCAGAAATCATCAAAGTCGCTTCGGCCATGCCATAGGCCGGATGGCTGCTCCTGGGATTGAAGCCATAAGGCGCAAAGGTTTCGGCAAACCGCTCGATTGTGTTTGCCCGAACGGGTTCCGCCCCATTGAAGGCGACCTGCCAACTCGATAGATCTATCTCCCCCATCTCTTCGGCGCGGTGCCGTCTGACGCACAGATCGAACGCGAAATTGGGCCCGCCTGCGACTTCAGCCCGGTACTTGTGGATTGCCCGCAACCAGTTGAGCGGACGCTGCAAGAAGCCGGCCGGCGCCATCAGCACGCACGCCGCCCCGACGTAGAGCGACTGCAGAACGTTCAGAATGAGCCCCATATCGTGATAGACCGGGACCCAGCTGACATGGGTCGAACTGCGCGTGTTGGCGAAAGCAATGCGGATCATCTCCGAGTGTTCGATCAGATTCCCGTGACTGACGATTACGCCTTTCGGCGCCGAGGTCGAACCTGAGGTGTATTGCAGAAAGGCAATATCGCGTCGCACGGGGACCGGCAACTGTGCTTCTCCTGCACCTTCGGGAAGCGCGTCGACAAAGATCCAATCCAACCGGGTATCTCGGAGACGCGCTGCCAAGTCCGGGCGGGTGTTCGTGATGAAATCGCGACGCGTCATCACAAAGCGCGGGGAGCAGTCCGCCAGGATGGCCGCACTGGCGTCTCGCGAGCTGTCCCGTCGCGGAACCATCATCGGTACGGCGATTGTGCCAGCGAGAAGGCAACCGAAAAAGGCGACGATAAAGTCCAAACCGGGCGGAAAGAGTAGGACGGCTCTTTCACCCCTTTGTCCGCGAGTGGCGAGGTTTCGCGCCACCGCGCGGGCGCGGTCGTAGAGATCGGCAAACGTCAGCGAGATCCGCTCATCGCCGCGGTCCGGAAGGAAAATATAAGCGGCATCATCCGGCTGTTCCGCCGCCCGATGCGGCAACACATCAACCAGCGATTCAAACTCGATCGCGGCCGCATGCGCGGTCTTATCCGACATCGGTTTCACCTGCCGCGAGCGCTGCCAGATAGCGAGCGAGATTGGAAATCGTCGGATGATCGAAAAGAAGGTCGGGGGTCAGCTCCAACCCCAGCCATTCCTCGAGCTCGACGATCAAATACACCGAATTCGCGGAATCGAGGCCCAATCGCGCGAAGTTGACGTCCGGCTCAATCTCCTCGTTCGACAAGCCGAGCGTGACTGCCAGATATTCGACGCACCGGTCGCGGATCGCGGCTTCGCTAGGACTTTCCGGCCGCAAGAGATCCCCCGTGTGGCGACCCGGGAAACGACCCGGATTAAACTCCGGTTCCCTAACAGCGGCATACTCGGCGGGTCAAGGGTTGCTCGTCATTGAGCACGATGGGCGCTTCGCTTTAGGATTGTTTTTGATGCTACCCTCGCGGTCAACAGTCGCCCAGGCCCCGACTTGCCCCGCAATTAACTAACATTTGAACCGCGCTTTAACGACCGGGTAACCCCCGTCTGGCATTTCGTGCATATGCCGTATATGCCAGATGAATACCCGTTTTGGTTGTCGGGTCTGACCGCGCATTATCGCGAGACCATCAACGACCTCCGCGAACTCGCAAGGGAGTGTCTCTTTAGACTTAGAATCGGACGCTGCGAATTGGTGCGGCTTGCCACCTCCTTCGGGCACCAAGCCGGGGCACGTCGAGAACGCTTGCCGGCATTAGACGTGTTTGCTGCATACTTCCGAGAAAACAGCGAAAACAGCCAAAGCCTCGGGATGGTAGGTCTACCAACGCCCCCAGATGCGGCGATAACGGCCCCATCTGACCGGGTGGCGGTAGAGCCATCGCTTGAAACGGATCGGCGAGAATTTCCGCCGGTTCTCGACCTTCTGAATGTCTTCCTCCGGCGTCCGCGTCAGCAGGCAATAGTTGAAGCCCGACAGAGATTCTGCCGGGCTCACCAGCTTTATTTTGAATTCGGGCAATATGCGGCATATCGCGAGGCCCAACCCTCGAATATCGTCGGCAAATTTTCCCGGATTTACGGTATGCGCCAAAAGAGTGTCCGCGAATTCGATTACGATGCGGATATTCGGTGAACGGGCTATGGTGCGCTCCATACCCCGCAGCACCAGTGGTTCGTGGCCTTCGACATCGATCTTGACCAAATCGACCGGCAGATCGGCAGGGAGGAAATCATCGACCGTGGTCATATCGACCTCGACCGAGCGCTGCATTCCGCCGAACAACTGCACATCCGACATCGTGCCGCCGGAGGGCAAGTTTGCCGAATAATGCAGTATTCCGCGGCCGCTCTTGTCGGACAGGAGCACATTCGCAGCGACAATATTGCAATTATGATAAAGATCATTGGCGACGATGGTGCGCTGCAAGGTCTTGAACACGCGGGGGTTGCCCTCGAAAGAGTAGAGCCGGCCATGTCTTCTGACGATGCTGCCAGCGAGCGCGGTGTAAAGGCCAAAATTGGCGCCGATGTCGAGGACCACCGAGTGTTGCGTCAAAAAGGTTCGAAACACGCGGATAACGTCGGTTTCGTGCTCACCGCCGAGAATATAAGCGACAGCCTCGAAGGTGCTGGTGTCGACACACAGATATTCGCCAGACGAGAGCCTCACGAGCGCCCAATTCGCCCCAATGGGGATTGGGCGGCGAATGCTCACCCGCGCATCGGGCGGCTCCTGCCCGGCCCCTGCCCCTGCCTATCCTCGCTGCCGGCCCTGCGCTTCACAGCACGGAATTAACCCACTCGTAGAGCTTGCTCTTCGGCAGCGCGCCAATCTTGGTCGCAGCGACTTGACCGTCCTTGAATAGAATGACGGTCGGGATCCCGCGCACCCCGTATTTCATCGGTGTCTGCGGGTTTTCGTCGATGTTGATTTTGGCGACCGTCACCTCACCGGCCATGTCCTCGGCGAGATCTTCGAGGAACGGCGCGAGCATGCGGCACGGGCCGCACCATTCCGCCCAAAAGTCGACGAGGACCGGCCCGCTGGCGCGGAGCACCTCGGTATCGAAGTTGCTGTCGGTCACGGCGATCGGCTTCATCACGCGGTCCTTCGGTTAATTGCCGAACAGATTAGGGGAGCCGAAAAAGCAGCGTCAAGGCGCGTACCCCGCAAGGATCTCGGGACTGATCGGCATCAGCTGCGGGCCTGCCGTCCATAAGAGAGCGCACCGGATTTCGCGCCCGGGGTAAATCCGGGCGAGCGCCGCCCGATAGATTGCCAGCTGCCGCAAGTAGATAGCCGGGACGTCCTGCTCGACGACGGGCGGCGGGCGCAGTGTCTTGTAGTCGACGATCACTACCCGGTCATCGGCGACGACGAGGCGGTCGATCTTTGCCGACACCGCATGACCGCCAATCAATCCGACAATCGGCACCTCGGCCTGCGAGCCCGCACCAAATAGCGGCGCAAAATCAGGGTGGTTCAGTACAGCGAGGGTAGCGTGCCGGATATCGTCCTGCTCTTCCACCGCAAGTCCGTGTGTCGGCACCGCCAGAAAGCGCCGGGCCGCGGCATCGCGCTCGCCAAACGGCAGCTCCGGCAGGCGCTGCAACAGCCGATGGACGAGAAGCCCGCGCTTGAAACGATCGGAGCCTCTCTCGGCGAGCGGAGAGAGTGTCGGAGGCTCGGCTTCACCAGGCCGCGACGGGAAGAGCGGTCGCGGCGGATGCGGTTCCGCCGGCGGCGCATCCTGGACCCAGCGCGGCGACGATCCGCCGGCAGATGTAACTGCCGCGCCGGCTTCCCGCACCGGGGCGGCGTTCTGCGCGCACCGGAGCCGCAATCCCTCCCCAGACCACCCGTCGCGCCCGACCAGCGCCGTTGCATCGAATCGAAAGGCCGTTGCGATTTCGGTGAGGCCGGCCCGGCACAAGGTGTACCAACAGAGCTCGTTTGGTGCCTCCCGGGTCTGCCAGCCGCAAATATAGAGCCGGTCTTGCGCCCGGCTCAGCGCAACGTAGAGCAACCGGCGGTATTCCTGCAGCTGGCGCGCGCGAGCCGCCTGCTTTTCGGCAGTGTAAAACGGCACGGCAAGACTGCGCCGCGGGCACCATAAGGGAAGGCCGTGGCGTTCGGTCCATAACAGCGGATCCGGGGATTTCGGCAGTTGCATCGTATCGGCTATAAAGACGATTGGTGCTTCCAGGCCTTTGGCGCCGTGCACTGTCAGGATGCGCACCTCGTCGCGCTGCCGCGCACCGAAGTCCCGCTTAACCTCCGTTTCCGCTGAAATCAGCCAGCGCAGAAACCCTTGCAGCGAGGGTACGTGCTCACGTTCATAGGCGAGCGCCAGCCCAAGGAATTCCTCGATCGGGTCCGCGGCCTCGGTCCCCAGCCGCTCGAGCAAGGCGCGCCGCCCGCCGTGACGGCCCAGGATTTCGGCGTAGAGTTCGTAAGGCGGGACAAAGTCAGCGCGCGCGAGGAGGGCGGAGAGGCGCTCGACCGCGTCCTGTAGCCGGGCGTTCTCTTTGGCGCGGGCGCGCAGTCTGGCCCACAACTTTTCGTCCCCGCGATCGTGAGCGAGCTCGAACAGCACCTCCTCGTCCATGCCAAAGAACGGACCCTTCGCTACCGTGGCGAGTACTAGGTCGTCCTCCGGGAAGAGCAGAAACCGGCCGAGCGCCATCAAATCTTGAACCGCGAGCTGCTCGGTCAGCATCAGCCGGTCAGCTCCTGCGACGGGAATGTCATGTTGCTTGAGCGCCCGCAACAATTCGCCGATGAACCCGTTGCGCCGCCTCACCAGCACCATGATATCCCCGGGACGGATCGGTCGGTCGCGCGCTTCCAGCCTCTCCCGGGTCTGAAGCCAGTGTCCGATCGTTGCGGCGATCGCTGCGGCAACGCGGGCGCGCGGTTCCGTCGTGCGATGACGGGTGATCGGCAGCGCGCCGGCGTCTGGCGGCTCCACGGGTTGCGGAACCACCGGCGGCCACAGCTCGACGAGGCCCGCTGCTCCGGCACGAGCGGCGATATGATGGATCTCGCTGCCATCCAGCGCTACGCCGTCCCGCGCCGCGTCGTGCCGGAAGATCGCGTCGATCGCCAGCAGCACGGGCTCAGTCGAGCGAAAGGAAATGTCGAGCGGAACCACGCGCCAATCCTGCCGTGCCGCGTTGATGCGCCCCTCGAAATAGAGGCGCATACGCAGGAATGCCTGCGGATCGGCGCCCTGAAAGCTGTAGATCGACTGCTTCGCATCGCCGACGGCAAAGATCGTACGCACCCGGTCGCGTGCCCCCTCGCCCGCAAAAAATTCCTCGGCCAACGCGGAAACGATCTCCCATTGCTCCGGATTGGTGTCTTGCGCCTCGTCGATTAAAATGTGATCGAGGCCGCCATCGAGCTTGAACAACACCCAAGGTGCGACACCGGGGCGCCGCAGAAGGTCGCGGGCGGTCGAGACGAGATCGTCGTAATCCAGCGCGCCCTGGACGCGCTTGCGTTCAGCGTAAGCGCCCATAAGCGCGCCGCCGATCCGGATCAGCGCACAGGTTGTTGCCACCAGCACAGCTGCCGACTGCGCCCGACAAAATTCCTTGACCCGCTCTGCTTCCTTCTCGAGCACCGCCCGAATATCACAGGCCGATGAGCGGGCCGCACTTTGGGTGATCAAGTGCCTGCGGACCTCGCCCTCCTCCGTCAGGAAAGCTTTCGCATATTCGGGAATCATCTGCGGGCGTCGCGCCGGCGCTTCGCACCACGCGGCAAGTGCGGCGGCGCGCTCGCGGTCGGTGCAAGACCCGTTGGCCAACGCCACCGCGGCAGTGCGCAGCCCTGCCTCGTCGGCGATGCCCTCTGCGCAGAAGCTTGCGATGAGTGTTTGCAGGGTTGTTTCGGCGGGGATCGACAGAGCCCTGCAGAGCCGATTGCGCAATTCCGCATGGCCGTTGGCCAACAACCGGCCGAGCTTGGTGCGCTCGGCCGTAAGTGCCGCCATCAATGCCCCAAAGCGTTCCTCGGCGGCATGCCGGGCGACAATCGAAAGCGCATCGGTGAGGTCTGGGTCGCGGCCTTCGCGTGCGGCAACGACGACGCGCTCGCCAGCCTCGACCAGCGCCTCGCGGGTGCTGCGCTCGTCCATGACGGCGAATTCCGCCGGAACACCGGCCTCGAGCGGGAAACGGTGAAGCAACGCCTGGCAGAAGGCGTGCAGTGTGGAAATCTTCATACCGCCGGGAGTATCGAGAACCCGCGCAAACAGCTGCCGCGCCCGGGCGATTGTCGCATCGTCCGGCATTCGTCCGGTCAACTTCTGCAGCCGCTGTGCGAGCGCGCCCGACCGCAAAGTCGCCCATGCCGCCAGTTCCTCGCTCAGCCGGTTCGCCATTTCAGCGGCGGCGGCCCGGGTAAAGGTGAGACAGAGGATGCGCTGGGGACTGGCGCCGTCGAGCATCAACCACAGCAGGCGGTCGATCAGTACCCGTGTCTTGCCGGTTCCGGCTGAGGCCGAGACCCAAACGGAGGCGCGTGGAACGGCCGCCCTCTGCTGCGCCGTGTCAGGCTGCACGAAAAGGCTCATTCGTCGAGGTCGCCCACGCCGAGGCGTTCGAGATGTCGATAGTCGGAAAAGCGCGGTGCCCAGCGCGCCGAAGGTACCGCGAGGTAAGGCGTTGACGGATCATCAAAACGCTGGATGAGCGCGCGAACTCGAGCGAGCACGCGGTCGATCAGCGCGCCGGCTTCGCCTCCGTCGATCGGGCAGCGCTCACTGGCGGGCTCACCGCCGCTCAGTCGCCAATATTCTAGCGCCATGGCATCGCCGCTGACGCCGCCGAACCCAGCCCCCCGCAAGATCGCACCTTCGAGGGGGAGTTGCGGTGCAAAACCCGCCTCGATTGCCTTTCTGGTCGGGAGGCTGCCGGTCTTGTAGTCGATCAGCAGGAAGCCGCCCTCGGTTAGTCGGTCGATGCGATCGGCCTTGGCAGTGATCGTGAACGGCCCACCCGCCGAGTCCAGCGTCCATCCGCCCTTGCGCTCGCTGAGGGATTCGACGACCTCGGACCGGTGAGCGCGTTCCTCTTCCACGAACCACCGGGCGATCCGTTCGAAACGCGGCCACCAGAAGGCCCAGGCTCCCGGGCGCGAGAGCATCGGACCGAATTGCTCCCAACCGATGCTCAGCAACTGGGCCTCGGCACCCTCGGGCAGCTCCCGCGGGAAGCGGCTGACGAATTTGTCGAGCGCTTGATGAATTACCGTCCCCAGCTCTGCCCGACTAGGATCGGCGTCCAGCTCATCGAGTGCCTTCAGTCTCAAAATGTGGCGGGCGTAGATTGCGTACGGATCGCGCAGCCAGGTTTCGATCTGCGTTACGGAAAGAATTCTCGGTCGCGCCCACAATGGTGGGCGGGGCTCCGGCGGGGGCAGCGGCCGGTACCGGTCTGCGCGATCAATTCGCTCCACTGCCCGCTGCACCGTTTCGTCCGGCCGCAGCGCATCTTCGAGGCCGACGGCGCGCAACACCGCGTCGAGACGCAATAGCCATCGCGAGGGTACGCTCGGCACGCCTTCACTGCGCGTGGCTCGTGTCAGCGCCACTTCCGGAGCGCCCAATGCCTGGATGAAATCGTGAGCAGCGATGCCGATCGCCCGCTCCGGCCTTGCAATATCGAATTCTCGCCGCATCTGGCGCGACATCCACGGGTCGTGCTCGGCGGGACCCGGCCAAGTGCCCTCGTTGAGACCGCCGAGGACGAGCAGGTCGGCTTGCTGCAATCGCGCCTCCAGGGGGCCCCAAATCGCCAACCGCGGGTGGCGTCCGAAAGTCGGTCGCACCACCGCGCCGGCCATCAGCGCTTCAAAAAGAGGCCGATAGTGGCGGCCCGGCAGAGGTGGAAAATCTTTGGCGGCATCGATCAGCTCATGACAAAAGCACGCCGCCGTCTCGCCCGCCGCCTCGCCCCAAAGGCGTGCGCCGCCAGGCTCCGTCGCAGTCGCCGAGAGCCGCTCGACCGCCTCGATGTGCGAGACAACGAGACGGCAAAGCGGCACGGTCTCCGCGGTGAGCAGCTCCGGGAATGGACCGAGACAGGCTTCCAGCCGACCGGCAAACCGGCGCAGGTCGTTGCCCGCATCGGAGAGGGCAGCCTTGAGGCCGGCAAAACCCGGTGCCGGGCGCGGCCCGAGAAGCGCGCGTTCGAGCTGGCGACCGAAATTGCGAAAAACTGCGGGGACGAGCCCACCCGAAGCAAGCGGGTGCTTCAGCGCGGCGAGCAACTGTACCGGCGCCAACCGGCTGTCGGCGAGCTCGAGGACAAGGCGCAGGAAGATACCGGGCGGCGTCCGGTTGAGCGGCACACCGGCGGAATCGTCAATCTCGATGTCCCATCGCCGCAGCTCGGCCGCCACCCTGCGCGCCAGCTCGCGATCGGGGGTCACGAGGGCCGCGGTGGCCGCAGGCGTCTCGAGTTTGCGCCGAAGCAGCAGCGCAATCGTCACAGCCTCGCTCTGCGGGCTCGCGCAGTCGTAGCGGCTGAGGCCATCGAGCGTATCTGCCGGCTCCGGCTGCAGGCGGCGCCAGGCATCGGTGGTCGCGGCCGGCCGCATCGCCTCGCCGAGAAGTCGAACTCGCCGCGCACGCGAACTCTCTTTCGCCTTGCCGGGCTCGCCAATTTTTTCCGCCGAGCGTAAAGAAGGCGCGAACAGCGGGAGGTTTGCGGACGCACCTTCGCGGCGGACCGTGGCTCGAGCGTCCGTGGGAGGCCAATCCCGTACCTCGGCCGGGGTCAGGCCGAGAGCCCCGAGCAGCCCCGCCATCAGATACTGCGGATGCGCTTCGTCCTGTCCGATCGCCAGCCACTCGTCATCGGCGCAGGCTCGGTCGAGGCCGGGGAGAATGACTGCGCCTTGGTCGAGCGTAGCGATGACCGAAAGCAACTCGGTCAGTGCTGGAAGGCCGCCGAGCAGGCCCGCGGCAATGACCGGGTCGCGCGGACGCGAGCTGCGCCAGATCGTGGCCTGGCGCTCGAGCAGCCGATTCCGCCTCTCGGCCGGGTCTAGCGCCCCCTCTTCAGCCAGTATCCGAGGCCAGTGCTGCGGCAGGATCTTCAGAAAGTGAAGGACAATCTGCCAGTGCTCGGCCAGGTTCTCCGGAACCAGGTCATCGATCTTCTCGAAGCTCGCTCCTTCGGTCGCAACATTGTCGAGAAGGTGGGCGAGGCTTGTTGCCAGCGCCGCCGCTTGCCCCGGAAGGATCCGGTCCTTCCCGCGCCGCTCACCCCATTCCAGCACGAGCCGGGTCAGGAGCAGGCGGCGGCGCCGCTCGGGAATGACGGGGGCCACCGCCAATTCGCCGCCGTCGACCACCCCTTCGGCCAGCGACAGCTCCTCGGAATCGAGGTCGCCGATCGGCCACATCCGTGGCAACAGCAGCGGCGTGCCGGCCTCCCTTCCGTCCGGCGTGGCCCGCAAGAACGCCTCCCGCAGGGAGCGAACCGCCCGGCGGGTCGGCAGCAAGACGGTGACCCGCGGCAGCCGCAGCGGATCGCCGGTGGCCATCTCCAGAAGGCCAGCCGCAAGCGTCGCAAGAAACGGCCGGTCCGGCGCGATCGTATAGACCTTGGGCAGCGATGGGCTCACGTTAGTGGTCGCCGCAATAAAGACTCGGGCCGGTCAACTGAGCGTCCGTCACCCAACCCGTGGTCACCGCTCGATGCGCTTGGACGACAGCCTTTCGCGGGTCGCCGCCAGCCCTTCTGGCGTCCCGATATGGTACCACTCGCCGTCGTGAACGATGGCATGCAGCCGGCCGGCTCCCTCAGCACGATCGTACAGCCGGACCAGCGAGAAGATGCGGTCGCCTATGCCATTGAACAGTCGGCGGTGTAGCAGCTGAATGCCGGCAAAGAGGTAAGGGGCGACTTCGTGCTCACCACGACGGCGCGGCTTCCCCGGCGGGTCGAGGAAGTAATCCCCGCTCCCGTCATATCCGATCGCGGTCACCGTTCGCTGCAACAACAACACCGCGTCCATATGATCGGGATCGAAGGCTCGGGCCAGACGCTGCAGAACGTGATCCTTCGCGTCGAGCCAGAACACATCGCCGTTGATGACGAAAAACATGTCATCGAGCAACGGCAGCGCGTGCGCGACGCCGCCGCCGGTATCGCGGAGCTCGGGCTCCTCCGACAGCCTGATGCGGGGCTGGCTGCGGCGGGCAAGGTGGGCGGCCACCATCGCAGCCTTGTAGTGAATGTTGACGATCACCCTCTCGACCCCGACGATCGCCAGCCGGTCTATCGCGTGATCGAGCAAGGTGCGGCCGTTTATCTCGATGAGCGGTTTCGGAATGGTTTCTGTCACCGGCCGCAACCGCGTGCCGAGCCCGGCCGCAAGCACCATCCCCGACCGCGGTGGCGGAATCATGCAGTGAGCTGCGGCGTGGGAATATACCGAGCCGGGAACGGCAGGTGCCGGTCGAGCCACCGCGCGACCGGAACAAGCGCCGGATGGCGAAGCTCTTCTTCGAGCAGGCGCCAGATTCGCGGGATATGAGCGAGATAGCCGGGCTTGCCGTCGCGTTTCCATAACCGCGTAAAAATGCCGAGAATCTTGCAGTTGCGCTGGGCTGCGAGAATGGCGGCGGAACGAAGAAAAGCCGTCGGTTCGAAAGCCGGGAATGCGGCGAGATAGCGCTGGGTCATAGCCTCGCGCAACGCGGCGGAAACATCACGCCGAGCGTCTTCGAGCAGCGATACGAGATCGTAGCTCGGCGGACCGAGCACGGCGTCCTGAAAATCGAGAAGCCCGCAGCCTTGGACGCCACAGCGGCCGGACAACAGCATCAAATTGTCGACGTGATAGTCGCGCAGGACCAAGGTCTGGGTGGGAAGCGCCGCATCTGTGAGGACCGCCCGCCAGCCGGCGAGATATTCGCTACGCTGGTGATCGGGTAGCGGCGCTCCCAATATCGCCGGAGCGTACCAATCGACCAGCAGCGCTGCCTCCGCCAACAGCAGCGTCTCGTCATAGGGAGGCAATTGCTTCGGGGATCCGTGCGTTTCGACCCTCCGTTGCAGCTCGATCAGGGTGTCTACTGCCAACCTGTAAAGCATCGGTTCGTCGGCGCCGCGCTCGAGCAAACGCGTGTAAGTGTCGTCTCCGAAATCTTCGATCAGGAGAAAACCCGCTGCGCGGTCTTCCACGAAAACTTCGGGGGCGCTGAATCCCAGTCCGCGCAACAAAGCCGCGACCGTGATGTAGGGAGCGACATCCTCCTGCGGCGGCGGCGCGTCCATTACAACCGCCCGGCGATCGCCGCGCAGCCGGTAATAACGGCGAAACGAGGCATCTCCCGCGAGCGGCACCGGCGCAAATCCCCCCAAGCCGCAGCGATCGAGAAAGGCCGCCATTGCTCGCTCCCGCGGGTTGCAGGGGGCGGTCGCGGGCGGGGCTGGGAGAGGAGTTACGCCGAAGCAATCGGACGCAGTCGGATCACGCATTGGCGGCAACCGTCGAGAGACGTGCTCGCCAGCCTGTTCCCGGATCTAGCTGAGCCCGCCGCGCGCCGGGCCGATTACCGAATTCCAGAGCGATTTGGAGGCGCCGCGGAGGTAACAGCGGGCCAAGCCGCTCGGGCCATTCGATCAGGGAAATCCCCTCGTCGAAGGCATCCTCTATGCCGAGTTCCCACGCTTCTTCAGGGACGCACAGTCGATAGAGATCGAAATGCCATACGGCTGGAGACGCTGAGAATTCGGGTTCGTAAACCTGTACGAGCGTGAAGGTGGGGCTCGGGACCTCGTCTTCTTGATTGCTGCGAGCACGGATGAAGGCACGCGCGAAGGTGGTCTTGCCAGACCCGAGATCGCCCTTGAGGGCAATAATATCGCAGCGTTCAGCCAATTCAGCGATCCGCGCCGCAAGCGCGGCTGTCGCAGTTTCATCTGGCAAATCGATAACGATCATCGTGCAAGCGTTGTAAAACTTCAAAGTGACGCCGCGCAATATGTGCAGCACCGCGCCATCGGAAGCTTACACGCGACAGAGATCGTCGGCGCCGAAGCCTATCGTCCACACTGACGAGCTCGCGAATCGCGTTCGCGGGTGAAATCGCCGTCTGCTGTAACTGCCGGCTATGCGGCGACGCGGGACTCTTCCCGAGAAATCGACAGCGGCCAGATGCCGTCGCCGTCTGGCCGCGGAAGCGGGAGGCGGCAGATGATCCTGGTTCCCTCGCCGGGTTTCGAATCGACCTCGACGGTTCCATCGTGCATCTCGATCAGGCGCTTGACGAGCGACAGCCCGAGGCCCGCCCCCGATTGCCGCTTGCCGCGTTCGAACTTGTCGAATACCCGGGACTGATCGGAAAGCGGGATTCCGATCCCGGTATCGGCGACGACCAGCGATAACGCGTCTTCGTTGCGTTCCGCCTCGACGCTGATCACCCCGCCGGGCGGCGTGAACTTGATCGCATTGGAGATCAGGTTGAAGAGCGCCTGTTTGAGCCGCCGCTCGTCCGCCGTAACCGCACCGATATCGGATGGACAGCGCAGCGCGAGTTCGAGATTTCGGCTTCTGGCCCGTTCCCGGGTTAGAGTCAGCACCGCCTCCAGCATTTCGGCGATCTCGACCTCATCGGTGTCCAAGACCATGTAACCAGCTTCGATCGTCGCAAGGTCGAGGATATCGTTGATCAGTTTCATCAGCTGTTGTGCGCTTTGCACGATAGAGCGGCTGTAGTCCAGCTGGCGCGGGTTGAGATCCCCAAAGAATTGCTTCATAAGGATTTCGGCGAAGCCGATCACCGCATTCAATGGCGTGCGCAACTCATAAGAAACGTTGGCGATGAACTCGCTCTTCAGGCGGCCGGCGGTCTCCAGCGCTTCGTTTCTCTCGCGTAATGCTCGCTCGACCTTGGCGGTATCGGTTACGTCGAGATACGTCACCAAGACGTTGCCATCGGGAAGCGGCACCATCGCCTCCTGCAACATCGTACCGTCATTCCGGTAAACCGGACCGCCCGCCGCCGCGTGCGCGGTCACTTTGGCGATGATCCGTTGCTTCATCGCGACCCAGCCGGAACCATCATCCAGCTGGGCGCGGCTCTTTTCCAGAATGTCGGCGATATGCGGCTCACCGGCAACATCGCTTTCCGACAATTCCCATATTGTCAAAAAAGCAGGATTGTGGAGCTTCAGCCGGCCATCGCTGCCGAAAACGGCAATGCCTTCGAATAGATGGTCGAGCGTGGCCCGCCGGACCTGCGTCAACGTCTGGCAAGAGCGCTCGAGCGCCAAGCGATCGCTGACGTCTTCGTAGATGAAAGTGAGCCCGCCCAACGGATGCGGTGCAATCGACGTCAGCAACGCCCGGTCGTCCGGCAGATGCATCAGCTCTTGTTGCGGCTGGATGAGGGTCGTGAACATCCGCAGTTGCTCGGCCTTGAATGCGCGGGCATCGGCTGCTTCCGGGAGCTGACGCGCCTCCCGAAGCCGTTCCAGGACCTCCTCGAACGAGGGTTGCGCAGCGAGCCAATCGTCCGCGAGGACCCACATCGACGAGAATGCAGAATTGAAGAATTTGAGGCGCATGTCCCGGCCGTAAACGGCAACGGCGGGGCGGATGGCTTCGAGCACCTCGGCGTGCGCGTCGATGTGGCGCCGCAGCTCTGCTTCCATCGTTTCGAGCTCGGTGCGATCGATCGCAAAGCCGATCGTCTCCAACGCCCGCGCCGGGATCTCGCCGATCTCGAAAAGCCGCCGGGCGCCGCCGATCACCACGTGGCGGCGGTCGCCGGGCCGGACGCCGCCAGCCAGTTCGCGGCATTCGGCGACGGCAAGGTCGGGGGTGGCGTCGACGGCACCCGCGTAGGCCCGGTTGCAATCGAGGAGAGTGTGGTCGGCATTGCTCCGCCAGACGGGTATCGGGATGGCGTCGAGCATTTCACGCAGGCGCTCAGCCTCCCTTCGCGCTCGGTCGGCGACCGCAGTGCCCGAAGCATCGATGAGCCAAAGAACGTCCTCACCGCAGGCGGCCCTCCGGCCCTCGACTAGGTAGGCGCCGCCGCTGCGCATCACGACGTGCGCCGAGAACGGAACCCCCACGGATCGCAGCGTCAGCCGCGCCGCCTCGAGGCGAACGGCATCATCCGCGCCTACCCCGGCGAGGAATTCCTCATAAGCCGCCGGGCGAGCAACCTCGCGATTTTTCCCTCGGGCGGTGTTCCAACGGAAACAGCGGAGCGGAACGGTGTCGAGAACAGCGCAGCACCGCCGTGTTTCACGAAGCTGCCGCCGGGCGCGCAACAGCAAAGCGCTCGAAGTGAGCGCCACAATAACGCACAACGCATCGGCGAGCTCGATCACGGTCGTAGGCCCCATCGTCAACCAAGAATCTATCGTAGATCGATAGATCCATTTCGATGTGCATCATAGGGCGTTCTTTGCCGCAAAACAAGAGTAAACTCACGGATATGCGTAGTTAAAGTTGTACTCCTATTGCTAATACCGGTAGTGTTCGGGCTTGAAGGGGCCGGAGCGCGGCAGGTTGAGATAGTTGGCCTGCGCCGCACTCAACGCAGTGAGCTTGACACTGAGCTTGTCGAGATGGAGCGCCGCCACCTTCTCGTCGAGGTACTTGGGCAGGATGTAGACCTTATTCTCGTATTTGCCGTGATTGGTCCACAGCTCGATCTGCGCCAGCACCTGGTTGGTGAAGGAGGCGCTCATCACAAAGCTCGGGTGGCCGGTGGCGCAGCCCAAATTGACCAGCCTTCCCTTGGCCAGCACGATCAGCCGCTTGCCGTCGGGAAAGACGACCTCGTCGACCTGCGGCTTCACCTCCTCCCAAGGGTAGTTGCGCAGCCCGTCGATCTGGATCTCGCTATCGAAATGGCCGATGTTGCAGACGATGGCGCGGTCCTTCATCTGCCGCATGTGGTCGACCGTGATGACGTCAATATTGCCGGTCGCGGTGACGAAGACGTCGCCCTGGGCGGCTGCCTCTTCCATCGTCGTCACCTGATAGCCCTCCATCGCCGCCTGCAAGGCGCAGATCGGGTCGATCTCGGTGACCATGACGCGCGCCCCCTGGCTTCTGAGGCTCGCCGCGGACCCCTTGCCGACATTGCCGTAGCCGCACACCACCGCGAGCTTGCCGGCGAGCATCACGTCGGTGGCGCGCTTGATGCCGTCGACCAGGCTCTCGCGGCAGCCGTAGAGGTTGTCGAATTTCGACTTGGTGACACTGTCGTTGACATTGAACGCCGGCGCCTTCAGCGAGCCGTCGCCCATCATCGCATAGAGCCGGTTGACCCCGGTCGTCGTCTCTTCCGAAATGCCGCGGATCTCGGCCAACAGGTCGGGGTAGCGGTCGTGCAGGATCTTGGTCGCATCGCCGCCGTCGTCGAGCACCATGTTCGGCGTCCACCCCCCCGATGGACCCTTTGCCGGGCCCCGCAAGGTCTGCTCGATGCACCATTCGTACTCGTCTTCGGTTTCGCCCTTCCAGGCGAAGACCGGGATGCCGCGGGCAGCAACCGCCGCCGCGGCGTGGTCCTGGGTCGAGAAGATGTTGCACGAGCTCCAGCGAACCGTCGCGCCGAGTTCCATCAGCGTCTCGATCAGCACCGCAGTCTGGATCGTCACATGAAGGCAGCCGACGATGCGAGCGCCGGCGAGCGGTTTGGCGGCGCCGAATTCGTCGCGCAGCGCCATCAGCCCCGGCATTTCGGTTTCGGCAATGGCGATCTCGCGTCGCCCCCAGTCGGCAAGCGAGATGTCGGCGACCTTGTAATCGGTGAAGGCGGGCATGTCGGATCTCCTGAGCAAGTCTGTGCTGCGCGGAGACAGAAAGATATACAGATATCTTTATATCGTCAATCGCCGGGAGGCCGATCCTCCGCCGCGCGTCCTGTTTCTCCTGTTTTTACAGGGAAATACAGGTCTCACCATCGCTCCGCCGGAGCCCGCGATGCAGTCTCGCGTGCAGCCGGAGAGGCTCATGGATAGCACCACGGCAAAAAAAGACCGAATCGTTGTGCCATCTTTCGCCACCGTTCCGCGGTCGCCGTTCTAACGCGGATTATATCCGAGTGTTTCTTCGACGTCAACATTAAATATCTAAATAAGCAATAAAACTTATGCGGCGGTTATGTGAATTTTAACGGCAACAGGACGCGCGGGTCATGCCCGCACGGGAGGCCGCCGCCCGGCCGGATAGTCCAGTTCGCGGCATAGAAATTGTGTCGTATGATCGTGCCAGTTTATAGCCCGGAGCAGGGTGGGCTGCCGCAGCCATGGCCTCGACCCGCCGTCTCGCCGCAATCCTTGCCGCCGATGTGGCGGGCTATTCGCGCCTGATGGGTTTCGACGAGGAGGGCACCCACGAACGCCTCAAGGCGCATTTCCAGCAACTGGTCGAGCCAAAAATCAAGGAATATCAAGGCCGCGTCGTCAAGAATACCGGCGACGGAGTGCTTGTCGAATTTCCGAGCGTCGTCGACGCGGTGCGCTGCGCCGCCGAGCTCCAGCGGGCGATGCTCGATCGCGAGGCCGGGATCCCCGACGACCGCCGGATCAGGTTCCGGATCGGGATCAATCTTGGCGATGTCATCGTCGAGGACGGCGATATCTTTGGCGACGGCGTCAATGTCGCAGCGCGCCTGGAGGCGCTCGCCGAGCCTGGCGGCATATGCATTTCGCGGACAGCACGTGACCAGATCCGCGACAGACTTCCCTATCAGTTCGAAGATCTGGGTGAGCAGAACGTCAAGAACATCGCCCGACCGGTGCGTGTATATGCATTGCACTCCGAGGCCATCGCCGCACTGGCGGCTGCGAGCGTTCCGCCAGCGTCGATCTCACAGTCCGGCATCGCGCCCCGTCTGTCGATCGTGGTGCTGCCTTTTGCCAATCTTAGTGCCGACCCCGAGCAACAATACTTGGCCGATGGCATTACCGAGGATCTGACCACCGATCTGTCGCGGATCGCCGGCATGGTCGTGATCTCGCGCACGACCGCCTTTACCTACCGGGACAAGCCGATCGAGGTCCGGCAGATCGGCCGCGAGCTGAATGTACGCTATGTCCTGGAAGGCAGCGTCCGCCGGTTGGGCGATCGCATTCGCTGCAACGCTCAGCTGATCGACGCTGAAACTGACAGCCATATCTGGGCCGACCGCTTTGATCTCCTCGCCGAGGACCTTCTGTGGTTGCAGGATGAGGTGACCGGCCGCATCGCGATCGCGCTTGAGCTCGAACTGCTCAACCTGGAGGCGGCTCGCCCCAGCGAGAACCCGGACGCGTTCGAGTACATCCTGCGCGCGCGAGCCGCCTACAACCGAGATTCGACACGCGATCGTTTCGGCAAGACAATTAGCTTGTGCGAGTCAGCGCTGGCGCTCGATCCCGGCTCGATCCGAGCGAGGGGATTGCTGGCGCAGACGCTGACCGCCCGCGTGCTTGACCAGATGACCGATACGCCCGCGGCCGATCTCGAGCGCGCAGAGACGCTGACTTCCGACGTACTGACGACCTCGCCGAGGGATCCTGTTGGGCACTTTGTCAGAGGCCAACTGTTGCGTGCGCAAGGCCAGTTCGAGGCGGCCATACCAGAATACGAAAGGGCGGTCGCACTCGATCGCAACTGGGTGGCCGCCATCGCCGCCCTCGGCCAGTGCAAGTTTCTCGCCGGTGCGATCGAGGAGGCGATCCCGGCGCAGGAACAGGCGATCCGCCTAAGCCCACGTGACCCGCGCCTGCCGAATTGGTATTGGCGGATAGGGATGGTCCATTTACTAAAAGCGCGCGTCGACGCCGCGATCTCCTGGCTTGAAAGAGCGCGCAGCGCCAATGCGGGCCTGGCAGGGCCGCCCGCGTGGCTTGCATCCGCATATGCGCTGGCCGGCAATGGCGAGGGTGCCGCCACCGAACTCGTCGAGGCGCGCCGGCTGAGCGGCGACAATCGCTATGCGAGCATCGCCGGTTACAAACACGCCAACGCATTGGGGGCGAAGACGCAGGCCCTAGCCGAGGATACCTTCTTCGCCGGCCTGCGCAGGGCCGGGGTGCCAGAAGAGTGACCGTCAGGTGCCGATTTTCAGGAGCCGGCCTGGCTTGATCGCGGCGATGCTGCGAGGATCGCCGGCACCAGCCGGCCCAAATGCTGCATGCGATTGGACCGGGCACGGACGACGGCTATACAAAAAAGGAGCGTCGAGACCCGCTGTTGGAACTCGATACCGCGGTCCATTGTGATCAGAAGGCACGCACGAGCGCCTCAAGTCGCATCGCCACAAGCTCGTCGATCCGAACATCAGCGAGCATTCCGGCCGCATCGTCAAAACTACCGGCGACGGGATGCTCGTGGAATTCTCGAGCGTCTTCGACGCTGTGCGCTGTGCCGCCGCATTGCAGCGGGCGATGATCGATCGCGAAGCCGCATCGCGGGACGACAGAAAGAAGATATCTTTATATCATCAATCATCGTCGCTCGCTGTAGGTTCGCGACATTCCTATAGGGACTTTGCCGTGGTCCCGGTCAGGATATCGGCCTTGCGGTTGAGCGCCGTGATCAGACCGTCGATGCCCTCGTTCCTTAAAATGGTGGCGAATTCCGAGCGGCGGGTTGCCACTTCGCTGATCGCACCGTCGAGGTAGATGTCGGAGATCAGCCAGCCCTCGCCGTTACGATGCATCATGTAGTCGACCTTGACCGGCTCACCATTGGCTTTGATGATCTGGCTCTTCACCATCACTCCCGATTGGGCCTGCTGTTCGCCGGTCACCTGCAGCTTTTGTCCGTTGTAGCTGTCGAAGCGGTCGGCATAGATCGCCGAAATGTAGCGACCGAAGCTTTCGGTCATCTGCTGGCGCTGCGCCTCGCTCAGACCAGCCCATGACGAGCCGACCGACAACCGGGCCATCGAATCGATGTCGAAGCTCCGGCGAATGACCGGCGCCAGTTGAGTGAAGCGCCCGCTTTGCCCCAGTATCCGGCCGTTCTTCATCGTGCTGAGCAGCGCGTCGTAGAGCCCCTGCACGGTATCACCGCCGCTCGCAGGTGCGGCATGGACTGGATAGGCAAACAGGCCGAGACCGAGCCCTGCGCCGAGAGCTGCGGCTTTCAATACCCGCGTCTTCGAGAGCTTCGCCCTGCCCATCTCTAGGCCTCCTCCATCAGAATTGTGGAGCGACGCTAACAGGGCGCTTCAGGCTGTGCCATTGCACCTGGGGGTGCGTGGATGCTGCTTGCGAATCATTCGTATTATACTTTGGTTTGGGACAGCTCAAAGAGAGCCCCAGACGGGGCGGCCATGCTTGGGCCGATGTGAAGGGGAGGAGGCTGACCGGGACTAACTACCGGTCTAGACCACATGTCCGCCTGAGGACGGGTCGACCCGTCTCACAGTATGCAGGTAGCGAGGGTTGCGCCGGATTGGCCGGTGCCGAGCCTCATGCATAGGAGACGGGTCTTTGGGGATCGTATCACGTATATCGGGCTTGATGTTCACAAGGACGGAATCGTCGTGGCGGTCGCGGAAGGCGGCCGGCGGGGCGAGGTTCGGAACTACGGCCGCATTGCCAACACGCCGGCGGCGTTGCAGCGGCTGGTTCGTAAGCTCGGCCAAGAGGGGGTGAGGCTGCGGTTCTGTTATGAGGCGGGCCGTGCGGCTATGGCATCCAACGCCAGTTGTCGGCGCATGGGCACGAATGCATTGTGGTGGCGCCATCGCTGATCCCGAAGCGGGCGGGCGACCGCGTCAAGACCGATCGGCGGGATGCCGCCAGTCTGGCGCGGTTGCATCGGGCGGGCGAGCTGACCGCGGTGTGGGTTCCCGATGCTGGACACGAGGCGATGCGCGACTTGGTCCGGGCCCGTCTGGATGCGGTGCGGGCGCTGCGCCGGGCGCGCCAGCAGCTGTCGGGGTTTCTGTTGCGCCAGGGCTGCCATTATGGGCGCCCGGCATGGACCAAGCTGCACCGCCGCTGGCTCGCAGGTCTGCGGTTTGAGCAGGCAGTGCATCACATCGTGCTCGAGGACCACATTGCCGCGGTCGAAGCCGCCGAGGCGCGCCGTGATCGGCTGACGGCGCAGATCGAGGCGATGCTGCCGGACTGGGAGTTGGCCCCGGTCGTGGCGGCGCTGCAGACGATGCGCGGCATGGCCTTGGTTGTAATAGCTCGAACTTAATCTGACATTCGTTGTTGGTTTCCGAAGCGGAGCCGGAGGGGCAGGGCGCGGTTCTCACCCGAAGCTGGGACCGCGACCCGCCCTCCGGCGGGACGGAGATCACGAG
>Ga0318540_10000031_pt1 | contig 25645 bp, 23 predicted proteins | sample GRESIP166b4f25_FD_203485 | JGI IMG/M metagenome (GOLD analysis project Ga0318540, IMG submission 203485) | Tropical soil microbial communities from Luquillo Experimental Forest, Puerto Rico - GRE.SIPMG.166b4f25 | ecosystem: Environmental > Terrestrial > Soil > Tropical forest > Bulk soil...
GCCAACCGCAGCGCCGACCAGGGCACCGGCCGCCACACCGGCAGCGACCCCACCGCCACCATAATAACCACCCCCATAATAGCCGCCCCGATAGCCGCCGCCATAATAGCCGCCGCTGTAACCGGGACCGCGCACCGCGACGTTGCCAGCGGGGCCGCGCACCGCCGCACCGCCATAAGGGCCGCGCGCTGCGGCACCGCCGTAAGGGCCGCGCACCGCTGCACCACCCATGGGCCCGCGGTAGGCCGCACCGCCCCTGGGTCCGCTCACAGCCCCCCAGCTAAAAGCGTCAGACCCGGCCGATGCGACTAACAAAACGCTGACACAGACAAGGCCTAAGTATTTCATTTGGCGCCCCCAGCAGCGCGCTCCTTGGCCGCTCTGAGTGCGGCGGATGGCTCAGTTTACATCTTCATTCGGGCACGGCAAGCGACCCCGAAGGCGGTCTGAGCGCACGCGGTTATCAGCCTTTGTCGAAACGGTCGCCAGGGGCACGAACAGCGCCACCGACTCGGTCGCCGGTTTGATCCTGCGTCTCGTCGGCCGGGTGGCGAGCCTCGAACGAACGGTCGAGCAGCAGGCGCAGAAGATCGACAAGCTCGCCAGGCGCCCAAGCCGGTGCGGGCGACCGCACAGACCCGGATCGTTGAGACGGGGGTCGACGTGCGCGACGGAAGCCCGGTGCGTATCGAGGAGCGGATCAAACGTAAGCCGGGCAAGCCGCGCGGCTCCGAGGACAGCTATGCCCGGACCCGGCGCTTTTTGCGGGCCGAGCCGTCGTCGCACATCGTCGATGATGAATTGGGACGAGCTGGCGTGAAGACGCCGGTCGGCAATGTTGTCAGGCTTTTCCCCGAGGCCGCCAACCTCAACGTTCCCGGCATCGCCTTTGCCAGCATTACCGAGAGCTTGCACGTCAGCGATTAGGCCGGCGCTCGCTGCCCGTGCCGGCTGAACGATGGGGTGGCCCCGCGGCGGCAAACTTTGATGGATTTGTCTTCTAACGCATGAAGCGCCGCCTTTGGCGCGCGCCCAACATCGCGATCCCGGCCAGTCCCGCACCTAGGAGCAGCAGAGATGAGGGTTCCGGGACCACGGAAAACGGCAGGGCAAGGTCCAGGCCTTCCACCAGAGGGCTGGTGACCGCAATCAGAGCCCCGGCCCCGGTGGCCGGATCGATGCGGATTAACTGACCATTATCGTTCAGACCGTAAAGGATGCCCTGGTCGAATTCGAGACCAAAGATGTCGCTGAACCCGATGGCTCCCACAAGACTTCCCGCCCCAGTAGCCTGATTAACGGTTACTAGATCGCTCGGACCCACGCCGCCCGCGCTCATGTACAGGGTTCTTCCGTCCGGTGAAAACGCGAGGTCGCCCGCTGGAATGAAACCAGTGTTGCCGACCACGGTCGCTGCGCCTGTCGAACGATTGATCGTCTCCAAATCGCCGCTGCCTGAAGATGCATAAAGCGTTCCGCCGGAACTTGACTCCAGGGCGATAACGAGATTGCTCGAGCCCAGACCCGTGTTGCCGATCAACGTGGCATGATTGCAAGTGAAGGGCGCACATGGAACTGTGGTCGGATCGATCTGGTAAACATTGTTGTTGTCGTCTACTCCATAGAGGATACCCGACGGCACGAACGAAAGCGCGTTGATCCTCAAGGCATCGGTGGGAATGTCAGGCGTTATGAAACCGAGCGCGGTCGAAAGACCGGTTGTTGGATCGATCGTATAAAGGATGTGGTTGGCGCTCGGAGCATATAGGAGCGGTGTCGCGGTGACGCTCCCCGGCCAGAACGAAGCGAGAATTGCCACGAACGGGGCAACTACCAATGCCCGGTATGGCATGCTCGTTCCTCCCTGCTTTGATTTAATAGCTTCGGACGTCTACCTGGCGACCGTTGTCGGGGAGAATATGCCAGGCGCGCGCAGTCGCAAAGCGCGAAATTAGGCAATTGGCCAAAGACAGCACCGAGAGAGGCTTTTTGCAGGCGCTCGAACCGGACCCGTGGGGCCTGAGGCGCAAGATCTAGTGGGCCGCCGACTGTACCCTGTGACTGAGCGCTGAAAACCGGGATATTCGCGTTTCCGGCGAGGCGGTGCTATGCCGGTGGCGCCGTGTCATTCCCCCTGGCACGGCATCGGGCAGCAGCCCAGGCACGCGATCATTCCCCCGGCTCGCGCTTCGGCTGCACGAGGCGGGCCTGATCCGGTCGAGCCCGCAGAAGATCATCGCCGACGGCACCGATTGGCGCTTTCTGAACGAGCTCAAACGCGAGCTGAAGGCGTGAGCGCTCGAATAAAGGGAGGCTTCGAATGCCAACGACATACATCCGACGCCGGCTCCTGAAGACGCTCTCCGCGGCGGCGGGGGCGGGATGCGGCTGAAGTAGTTGCTTCACGGCATATCGCAGGATGACGGCCCGGCGCCGGCTGTGACCGGGGCTGAACAGCACATTTTTAGCGGCGGTGTGGTCGGCGCTGATTCGGCAGCAAATCCGCAACCGTTGCGTACTTGCCGGCGCGAACCGCCAGGATTTCTGCGGCGCTACTGCAACCGCACTGGACGCCGCCGGCAACGGCGGCAAGCTGGCCGGGATCGTCAACCTTCTGGAGCGCGATAGCCCAGAAAAAGCAGAAGCCCGCCGAGGGCGGGCCTTGCATCCGGTCTGACCGGGGAAACTCTCGATCTGGCAGTCGTGAGCTTCCCCGAAATTCCGACCGGCCGTCAAGCGGGTAATTTCCGCTGACAGGGAAGGTCTGTGCCTGGCGCGGGCGGAAAGGACCGCATTGCAGCTTGTTTTGCCGCGACATCTGCGGGCCCGGCGCGAGAAGATTTTCGGAGACGCCCCCTCGCATCGCCTCGACGGCAACGCCAAGGCTCGGCTGTGGGCCGCGGCGACGGCCTACAACACGGCGAATCGCCAGCCCCGGCAGCACCAGGGTCCGCTGACCTGGGCGAGCCTCAGAGTGCTGCGGGCGTTGCTGTGGCGCTTCCACGGCGCCGATGGCGGCGGGCGGTGCTTTCCGAGCTACGAGCGAATCGCCGCTGCCGCGAAGTGTCACCGCGACTCGGTCTGTGTTGCGATCGCCGCGCTGGAGGACGCGGGCATCCTGACCTGGGTGCACCGGCTCACCAAGATCCGCCGCCGCGAGCAGGACCTGTTCGGCCATTGGGGCTCGGTCTGGCAGGTGATCCGCATCTCGAACGCCTACCAGTTTCTCGACCCGCTCGAACGCGAGCCAGGCCGACGGGTCTGGTGTAAGTCGGAAAATCCGGCGCGACCCCAGAACCGAGAGAAACAGGAAGACGGAGCGCCGCTTGTCGCGGCGCGAGTCATACCAAAGGAGACTTCCCCAGCACCGCCCGGGCAGACGGAACCGCCCGCAATTGCTCTCCAACGAGAGCACGACCATGCGTGCGGAGCGCCTCTATCGAGCGCCGAACGCGCTGCACTGCTGGTTCGTCTCGACACCAAGCCCACCAGCGAGGACTGGGCACTCTGGAACCGCGATCTCGATGCCCGGATCGGCCGTAATTGAGACCGTCAGCGCACTAAGCTAGGCTTTTCCGGTCTGCGCTTTCCCCCAGCGCAGCTTTGACCGCCCTCGACCGGCCTTCTGACCGGGCGCGACCAGGCTGCTATGGGGGGAAATCATGCGCGAACCAGATCAAGAGCGGTGGCTGACCTATGCCGAGGCGGCTGCGTTGCTCGGTATCTCGACGGAAGCAGCACGCATGCTCGCCCGGCGCCACGGTTGGCCCCGGCGCAGCCCGAACGCGTACGGCGGTCGCGCCCGGGTGTTACTACCCGACGATATGGCGCGTGACCGGGAGCGACCGGCCTCGACCGGCGGTCGCATGACCGGGCAACCAGACGGTCACGACCGGGCGAATGAGGAGCTCGTCCGGGTGTTCGACCGGGCGGTCTGCGCCCTGCAACAACAACTCGATCGAGCTGACCAGCAAATCGACGGCTTGCATGCCGACCTGGCTAGCCTGCGTGTTGAACTCTCCGATGCGCGGGCGGCGGAGCGGATCAGCGCCGATTCGGCAGCCGCACTGCGTCACGAGCTCGAAATGCTGCGAGTCCGTCCGTGGTGGCGACGGTGGTTCAGGTGAGCTATATCAGCGAGGCGACGGGCTGAGGGAAACAGCGCCGCCGCCTCTAACCACGATCGAGAGGAACCCTCGACAATGGCTGAAGACACCGTAGAGCAACGGCTCCAGGCGAGCATCGCGGTAATACGCGAGGAGATGGCGACCAAGGCCGACTTCGAGGTCGCGATTGCGACCGCCGTCGCCGGGCTCGCCACCAAGGACGATCTCGCCGGCATCGCGCGCAACGTCGACATCACCGCGCTGGGCCGTCAGGTCGGGCAGGCGATCGCCGAGACGCGGGCGATGCGCGCCGACATGCGACTGTTGACCGGCATCGTCACCGGCATGGCAACCTCGGTGCAGGCGCTCGTCGACCATCAGATGCAGCTCGCCGACCGGGTCACAGCGCTCGAAATACCGCCCGAGACGCACTGACCGGTCGACGCGTCCGCCCGTACGCCAAAGAATTGATCGCCCACGCCAACCTGCGCGCCCGGCCGTGGCACCGGTGGCTCAGATGAGCAGGGCGAGTGCGGCATCCCACGATAGTTCGGGCTCGGCCCGCAGCAACCTCAGAATCTTCTCAGCCAGCTTGGCGGGCAATTTCGCCGCCGCGGCGCGTTTGGCGATTTTCTCGGCATGTTCGGCGATTAGCTCATCGGTCAGCTTGGTTTCAAGGAGGTGACGCGCCTGTTGCCGTATCACCTTGCCTTAGGAGGGTGACGTTGATTCGCCGGTAAATCCGTCAGCGTGACGGATTTGGGCTCGCCGACCGCCAGGGTTTCCGCGGCGCTACTGCAAGCGCAGTGACGCGGCCGTCAATGCCTTCAAGCTGACCGGCTGTCGTCAACCCTCTGGAGCCTAATCGCCCAGAAAAGCAGAAGCCCGCCGAGGGGCGGGCCTTGCATACCGGCGAACCGGAAAACTCGCGTGTGGCAATCGCGAGCTTTCCGAAAAATTCGCTGGCGCGTCAAGCGGTGAATTTCCGCTGACAGGGAAGGTCTGTGCCGATCGCGGGCGGGAAGGACCGCATTGCAGCTTGTTTTGCCGCGACATCTGCGGCATTGCCGGGAGAAAATCTTCGGCCCGGCGCCCTCGTATCGTCTCGACGGCAACGCCAAGGCCCGGCTGTGGGCCGCAGCCGGCGCCTACAATTCGGCGAATCGGGTGCCGCGCCAGCACCAGGGGCCGCTGACCTGGGCGACGCTACGGGTGCTCCGGGCGCTGTTGTGGCGCTTCCACGGCGCCGATGGCGGCGGGCGGTGCTTCCCGAGCTACGAACGGATTGCCTCCGTCGCGAAGTGTCACCGCGACAGCGTGTGCGTGGCGATCAGGGCTCTCGAGGAGGCCGGGCTCCTGACCTGGGTGCACCGACTCACCCGCATCCGCCGCCGCGAGCAGGATCTCTTCGGCCATTGGGGTTCGGTCTGGCAGGTGATCCGTACCAGCAACGGCTACCAGCTCCTCGACCCGCTCAACCGCGAGCCCGGCCGCCGGGTTTGGTGTAAGTCGGAAAATCCTGCTGGACCCCAGAACCGAGAAAAACAGGAAGACGGAGCGCGCCTCGACGGCGCGCAAGTCATGTCAGACGAGACCTCGCGGGCACCGCTCGAGCGGACGGAAGGGTCCGCAATTGCTCTCCGACGAGAGCACGCCGCTCCATCCGGGGCACGGCTGTCGAACACCGAGCGCGCGGCGCTGGTCACCGGCTCGACAGCAAGCCCACCCGCGAGGATTGGGCGCTCTGGAGCCGCGATCTCGAAGCCCGGATGACGCGCTGATCGCTAAAATTCGGATACAAGGGTTCAGCCCCTCCGCGACCGGCGCCGAACCGTCACCCTGCAATATGCCGTGATGCATGCCGAGTATGAGGATGCCGCTGCCAAGAAGGGTGAGGGAAGCCGGCTCCGGGACCGGGTCCGCCCGGAACCCGAGGGGAGTGTCATCTAGCGTTTGAAAATTCCCGACGATCTGACCCGCATTGTTGATGCCGTTGGCAAATGTCAAACCGTTCCCCTTGGGGGGTGAGGGGGCTGCGTCGGGCACGTCGATTTGGGTGAAGCTTCCGCCGGAGAGGAGGAAGCCGTGGTTTCCGAAAAACGGGGTGTACAACAGTGGGCGTTTAGATGACGACCAACCCTCAAAATTCACGGCCCCGGCGTCGAGGCCCGGGATTTCCCCGAGGAGCGGAGCCGTTCCGAGCCGGCCCCGCCAGCCGAGCCGGCAAGCCCATGAGAAGCGGACGGTTGCGCGGGTTGGCCGCGTTGCGGGCCGCACTGAAGGCGGGTGAGGAGCCGACCCCGTTTGCCGCGTTGCTCTGCGGCGGGCTGAGAACGCTCTCAAGCGGGCTCTGGCGAGGTTTCTGAGCCACATCTCGCGCCCCGCGAGGCGAGCCAGCCGGACTAGCGACCGGCCCCAACAGCCCACGGGGGAGACCGAGCATGCGACTCCAAGACGGCGCAAGGTACAAATGGACGGACGCTGGCCAGATCGGAGGCGATGAACAGCACGGCCTTGGCGAGATCATCGGGATCGCCGGTGCGCCCGAGCGGCTTGATTATCGAGCAGATTGTGAATGCCGGTATGGGCCGCCTACCGCAAGCAGCTTGAGGACGAGGAACAGGAGCACCAGCTTCATTAGAGGAAGGCGGCTTCAGCGCCTGCCGGCGAAAAATTCAGTGAAGGAGTTTCGATTTCCGAATTCAAAGTCGCACTGCCGCTGGCCAACGGCATCGCCGTTGTCATTGCCATGGCCGGATTATCGCAAAATGATGATGATGTGGCCGGCCCGCCGGTCGCCGCTTATGACCAGATGATGCGGACCGGGCCCACATTCGAGGGCATCGAGGACATCGCGTTCGAGGTCAAGCCCGACCTGATCTGGGGATAGTATCACTCAGGCCGGGCTGATCTTTTGGTTGACAGCAACACCGCGGCGGCGGCGGAATAGGTGCATGAGGCGATGCGTTTCAGAATTTGACCCGGACGACATTCCGCCTATTTCGGTCGCCGCAGAGGACACGGCGATGCGTGAGGCCCGGCGCCGCCTGGCGGAGCGCGCCGCGGCCAAGGAGGCGGCCGCGAAAGCCGCGCTTGAGCGGCAACTTCACCCGGGCGACGACTTCGACCATCGCTTGGCTGCTGCCCGGAAAGCGGTAGCCCCCTCCGAGCCGATCGCTTACCGCTTGGTGCCGCGTCAGGGCGGCTTTGCGATCACCGCGATTACCGAAGAGGATCTCGCCGTCCGGGTTAGCCCAAAAACCCCGTTGAAGTGGCCAAAAGTGTAAGATTCCTCGACAAGCGGTGTCGGCCGCTTTTACGGTTTTTCGGGTTTGTTCCGACCATCGCGCCGACAGGAAATCAAATAAATCAAACGCTTGAACGTTTGGCACGGTATTTGCTCCTGTTAATTTTAGGTAAGCCCTAAGGAGGTCAAGATGAAGGGAAAGTTTGCAGTTATCGTGGGGGCCGGGATCATCGTGTCCCTGTTCGGAGGTCAAGCGCAAGCCGCGCCCACATTCTGCACCGGCGCGATTGATACGGCTATGAATGGGGATACTGTAAACGGGCCGTTCCTGCTGACGCCGGGCAACTGTGTGCTGGCGGGCGACAAGTTTTTTGGCGCCGCCAGCGTTTCTGGTGCCATAACGGGTAACGGTACCGCTAGTTTCCAATTCCTCATGACTCCGGGTAACGTCACCATCGGATTCTTGGGCACAGTTAATCCAGGCCTGACCGGCGCTCTCAACTACACGGTCGCCGTCAACCCAGCCAACTCACAAGGCTCTTTGATCAGCGATCTCGAGAAGGACTTCACCCTTAACGCGAGCTTAACCGGTAGTCCCGCAAGCGCGACCCTCACGGGGTTTACCAACCCGGCGATGGCGAGCATCATCGGGCAGCCCCCTGGGACCACCACGTTCAATTGCACGCGGACGGTCAACCCTGTTACGACAGGGTGTCCACAGACCGGACTTCTTGCTACTCCGGTCGCTCAAATGACCGTCAACGAAACGATCACAACCGGTACTAATGCCGTCGTGACGGCGATTACCGACACGGTCTCACAAACAGGTGTTCCGGAGCCGGCCTCGCTGGCCCTGCTCGGCTCGGCCTTGGCCGGGTTTGGCCTCTTCGGCATTCGCCGGCGGCGGCAAGGTTGAGCGCGGCATAACCGTGACCGGCGCCGATCCCCGAACCGGCCAGCCTGGCCCTGCTCGTCGCCGCACTCGCCGGGTTGGCGCTCGCCCGCCGCCGCACCCCCGCGGGCGAGACCTAGGGGCCCCCGCGTGATCGGTCAGGCGGTGCCGCGCCTGATGCGCTCCTCGGCCAAGACGCACCTGGTCGCCGGCGGGCTGTTGCTCGCCACCCTCGCCGCGCCGGCGCAGGCGACGCTGACCCTGACGGTCAGCGACCCAAAGACCGGCGGCATCGTCACCGCGTGCAACGCCAATGACAGCGCGACCCCCGGGACCATCATCACAAGCTGCAGCGACCCGGACTTCTCGCTGACCTTGGCCGCGAACAGCGTGTTGGGCTCCCCCCTGTTGCCCGCCCCGGGGCTGTCGACCAATCTGACGGCGCTCAACTCCTTTGAGTCGAGTTCCGGTGGTAGCTTCCCCGACACCCTGACTTTTGAGATCATGCAAACCGGGCTCAGCTACCCCGCCGGCACACTCAGCGCGATCCTCGCGGTCAACGGCTTGCTCAACACGGCCGGCGGCAGCATGACACCGGGACCGGTGACCCTGACCGCCAAAGCTGGGGCAAACCAGGTCTCAAACCCGTTCTCGATGACCGGCACGCTACCATCCATGCCGCTGATGGCCGCGGCCAACGCAGAGACTGACGCGATCTTTGCGGTGACCTTTACCGCCCCCTCGCAGGCGGTGCTGGGCAGCATCGTGATCACCGCGCCGCCGGGAGTCCCCGAGCCGGGCTCGCTGGCGTTGCTCGGCACCGCGCTGGCCGGTCTCGGCGTGTGGTTGGCATCCGCCGGCGCGGCCGCCGCTGGACGCTGTCGCGAACCGAACCTTCCGCCGGAACGCGCGTGTCGCGTGGACCACTTCTAGGCTAGTGGAGACGGTGATGCAAAAAGCCGCTCGCTATCAACGCCATGTCAGCATGACGATGCCCCTGCCGCGCGGTACCGGCGGGGGTCCGCATGCTCAACAGAGCCGGCTCATCAAAAGGCTTGCGCTGCTGGCCGGAGCCGCCTTGCTGGCTGGGCTGCTGACGCCCGGCTTCGCAGCCCGGGCTGCCCCAGTCCTCCTCGCGGGGAACTCGAACAGCAGTACTCTGTCGAATTGCATCGGTACGCCTGCCAGCACGTGCGGAAGCGGGGGTACGGTCACTTCGCTTGGGTTGGACTCGTTTACGCTCGATATCACTACTCCTTTTCCCTTTAGTGTATCGGCCAATACAACTGCGCTACCGCTGGCACAGTTGGAACTGATTACTGGGAACAATCCAAGCGGAACCGCCACTTTTCACTATAATTTAGTACTGAATTTTACCACCCCAAGCGGGAACTTCTCCGATACGATTCCTCTCTCGATGAGTGCAACGGGCAACGGCACAAATAGCAGCGAAACATTGTCCGGCTTTCCGTCGAGCTTAGCGAATCTCCCTTCCCTTCCCGGCGTCATGGTGTCCAATTTCGCCTTTGTGACCGCCGGCGGCAGTGCTGGCGGCAACACCTTCTCGGGTGGAGCCTGGACCATCACGCGGGGTCCAGGAGGGCCTGGGAGCACCGCTTTTCTAGATCTGCAGGCCGATGTAACCGCTGCCGCCGTCGCCACGCCTGAGCCCGCCTCGCTCGCCCTGCTCGGCACCGCACTCGCCGGGCTCGGGGTCTTGCGCCTCCGGCGGCGCCGGCGCAGCTGAGGCCGGCGGGACAGAATGGGCGCCGTCGGTTACCTGACCACCGGTCGCCGATCGCGTCGGAAACGGCAATAAGCCGAGGGTGCCGGTTAACGGTTGATCATCTCTCTCCACGGGAGACGTTGAGTGCGCGGACAAGCAGGTACATTCGAGTTTGGGCGGGTGTGGCTGGCAACTGCGCTGATCGGTTTGGCAAACGGCGCCTGGGCCGCGCCGATCACCTACACGGTCGTGCAGAACACGCCAGTCACTGCGACCAACTTCAACACGCTGAGCGACGCCGCCAATCACGAAAGCCCCGGCAACAGCTACCTGATCAATATCAGCCCCGGCACCTATCTGAACGACTTTCCGGTGTTCCAAGCCGGCACCACGACCGACATCGAGGGGATCGCTCCCACCAACAGCAGCGTGATCCTGCAACAGTCTGGTGTCACCAATGACCAAGGCATCATCGAGACTTTTGGGGCGCTGACCGTCAACAATCTGACGATCGACGGGGCCACGGCGAGTGCCGGCAACTCCGCCGCCGGGGTCCGCGATCATCAGGAGAACGGCGGCAGTCTGACCGTCACCAACAGCGTCATCGAGAACTCGCAAAACGGCATCCAGACCAGCACTGCGCTGGGCAACACGCATCTGGAGGTGGTCACGCTCAGCGGCGACACGTTTATCAACGATGGCGGGCCCAACGGACCAGCGCACGCCGCCTACATCGGCGATGCGCTGACCGCCTCGATCATCAACTCGACATTCTGCGGCACCAATGTCGGGCACGACATCAAGAGCCGCGCGCCGACCACGACCGTCACCGCCAGCACGATGTATGTCGGGGCGGTCGATCCTGGCATTCTCGCCTGCGCCAACAATCCCGGCTCGACCTCGGCCGGCGTCGATCTGCCCAACGGCGGTGTCGGCGTGATCCAGAACGACATGATCATCCAGGGGACCGCCAACAGCAACGGCGCCTTGCTGATCTATGGCGGCGAGAGCCCGTTTGTCGCCGGCAGCCTCGACATCGCGGGCTCGCTGTTTCAGGGCGACGGCGCCAGCACCTCGGTCGGCATCAACCAGCTCGGCAGCTGCGCGGTGCCGGTCACCGGGGTCGCGACGTTTCAGAACCTTGGCACCGACATCAAGGCGCCGGCTCAGGCATGCACGCCGGAGACACCGGCCGTGCCCGAGCCGGCGAGCGGCTGGCTGCTGCTGACCGCACTCGGCGGCGGCGCCGGGTGGTTGGCCGCCGCGCGGCGGCGGTCTGGTCGCGCGATCAAAGGCTGACCCGTTTCTGACCTACGACGACAGAGTTGAGGATTGCGGCTTCAAGTTCTTGCCGAGAATAAAGTTATCACCGCCTTGATACGTCGGATCCGTATCGGGCAGTGAGCTGCAGGAAATTTTGTGTGGCCAGCCTCTCCCCCGAAGCGAAGGAAGGCATTGCGCAGTTCATTAAAACCCGTCCGCTTGACGCGCTTCCTCACCGTATAGGCTTGCGCTGAATACGTACTGCCGTGTGCTTCAGGGCTTGAGGGCAGCAATTTCCGCGCCGCCTCGACGTCCTCGATGACAGCGCCCATCGCCACCTCTAGTGGATGAAATCTGACGCTTGGTACCCGTGCTAGGGGTCCGCTCGGGGCGACCAACCCGCTTGCTGTGTTTAAGGTGTATTAGCTAAACCTCGTCGCCGAAACCGGGACAAAATCCCAAAACCGACGAAGGCCGATGCGAGTAGAGCCAGACTGGTCGGTTCTGGTGCCGCCGTCACACTCCCGATACCGGACACGCGCGGCTGGTCATATGTATCGAAGCCGCCCGGCGCAGATATATTTACTGACGAGAGCGTCTCGCCGCCTGTTGTCGTAATTGTCGAAAAGTTCTCACCGTTTCCAAGAGAGGGGATGGTATCCATGAATGACCCGTCATTAGCAACAGCGGTCACGGTCGCAGCGCCACTGCCGTGCATCGGGTCAAAGATATAGTCTGTAAAACTATCGCCTGGGATAGAAAATGTGACATTGGTTATCCTCCCTCTCCGGTTAAAGCAGGGTGGGTTGTTATGTTCTTGATATGTTCCTGTTGAGCGCGTATCCTGCGCCGGTCTTGAGGTGGCGGCAGGGGCCTATGATGTCCGGATTTCTCACATTCATGGATCGCTATCGGGATGAGGCGGCGTGCATCGCCGCCTTGGCGGAGTTGCGTTGGCCCAACGGGTTCACCTGCGTCGGGTGCGCCGGGCGGCTGGCTTATCAACTGGCGGCTCGACCGCGGGTTTTCGAATGTGCCGACTGCGGGCGGCAGCATTCGGTGACTGCCGCGACAGTCTTGCACCGCACCCGCACGCCGTTGCGCAAATGGTTCGCGGCAGCATGGCTGATCGGGCAAGACAAGCGCGGCGTGTCGGCTCTGTTCCTGGCGCGCGAACTGGCGCTGCGCTACGACACAGCCTGGCTGATGGCGCACAAGTTGCGCCACGGGCTGAGCGAGCGACCGGAACACCCGCTCGACGGCCTGATCGAGATCGATGAGAGCTATTATGGTGGCCGCGGCAAGCCTGCAAGCCGGGGCCGCGGCCTCACCGATCCGAATAAGAGCCTGATGGCGATCGCGGTCGAAACCGTCCCGGCCTCGCCGCGTCAGGGCAAGGGGATCAAGAAGAGCCACTTTGTCGCCGGCAGCGCCCGCATCGCCGTCCTGCCCGCCGCCACCGCGGCGGATCTGGGCGGCTTTGTCCGCGGCGCAGCCAAGCCCGGCGCCCGCATCATCACTGATGGCCTGAAGAGCTATGACGGCCTCGCCGACAGCTTCCGCCACTACTCGATCGTCCAGGACGGCGGCAAAAACGCCGATGCCGTGCTGCCCATCGTCCATGTCCTGTTCAGCAACGTGAAGACCTGGCTCAACGGCACCTTCCACGGCGTCAGCGCCAAGCATCTGCCGCGCTATGCGCGCGAGTGGAACTACCGCTTCAATCGCCGCCGACGCATCGCCGATCTGACCGATTTCCTGCTACGCCGAGCGGTCACCCGGCCAACGATAACCTACCGCCAGCTCGTCGACGGCGCTCAAATCAACGGAGCCCTACCTGCTCTAACCGGATAGGGAGGTTATGTTTTCTTCGCCAGATTGAGGATTGTCTCCTGGCGTGAAAACAACACCGGCTTGAGCGATCACGCTTATAGCCGCGGAAAGCACAACCCCCACTAGCAAACCTGAGGGCACTTTGCTCATGGGATTTCCTTTCCCCGACTTTAAAAAAGGCACTCATCCCGCGTACCAGCTTGCCCCCCGCCCTGCATTCTGGAAGGTTTGATACGGCGGGCGGAGTGTCGGGTAAGGGTCCGCGAGCCGCCCTCCGAACCGGGTACCAAGCGTATGATTTGTACCACTAGCATCGTGTAAAAGGTGTACATTTCCCGTGCAATGCGGCTGCGCTCGAGGTCGCGCATGACGGCGGTTTGTCGCCGCGCAGCTTGGGTCTGCTCTTGCGCAGCGGCGACCTGGCGCTCGGCCGCGGCCGCAGCGGCTTTTATCTGACGGTCGGCAATCGTCGAGAACGCACAGCGCGTCCTGGAATAAGCTCATCACAAGGCCGGGCGTCACTTCCGGCGGGGTGCTGACGGGTAGAGATACTGGGCGAACCGCTGGTCGCGACGCGCCTGCCGCTCGAGCGGTAGCTCAACCCTGCCGGCGTATCCGCCGCAGCTCGTCGACCAGATCGAGGATGATCGCGGTCTGGCGGCTAACCTTGCGCGCGCCCGACATTTGCTTGTTCAGCCCGTCGAGGGTCAACCCGAGGCGCTCGGCCGCCTGGCCGTAGGTCAAGCCGAGACGTTTGATGCGGGCCCGAAGCTCGGGGCCGGAAATCGTCAGGGATTGCGCCATTCCGCTTGCGTCCGTCCCATACAATGGGCATATAGACGATGTCTCGCAAGAGGCGCAATAGTAGCGAGACGCCGTCTCGGGTTGTGGCCGTGACGGCGTCTCTGACCATCATCGCGAAAGGACCACGACAATGGCTGAAGACACTGTAGACCAGCGGCTCGAACGCATCGAAGCCGCGATTGCCGCAATGCGCGGCGAGATGGCGGGCTTCGCCAAGGGCGCCGACATCACGTTGCTGCAGCGGCGGGTCGAGCAAGGGATCGCGGAAAGCCGTGCCGTGCGCGCCGACCTGCGTCTGTTAACTGGCATGGTCACCAGCATGTTGTCGGCGGTGCAGGCGATCGCCGACCATCAGATCCAGCTCGCCGACCGGGTCAGCGCGCTCGAAACGCCGCCCGAAGCGCCGTGACATGGCCAGCGTCTACAAGCGCACCTGGCGCGGCCAGGACGGACGCGAGCGGGTCCGTTGGGTCGCCGCCTACAAGGACCAGCACGGGCGCCGGCAAGCGCGGCGAATTGGAACGGCTCGAAGCTCGCTGCGCCAGTACAAGAACCACGTCGACCTCCACATCCTGCCGCTGATCGGCGCGGTGAAGCTGGCCAAGCTGTCGACACCCGTCGTGCAGCTCTTCCGCGACAAGCTCTTGGAGACGCGGTCACGACCGCTGGCGCGCAAGGTTCTCGCCTCGCTGAAGTCGATCATCGGCGAGGCGATGCGCCGCGGGCTGGTCGCGCAGAACTGCGCTGCCCCGGTCACGATCGACACCAAGAAGCGCGAGCAGGGCCGGCTCACGATCGGCGTCGACATTCCGTCGATGTCCGACGTCAACACGATGATCGATCACGCCCAGGGGCGCTGGCGACCGTTCCTGATCACCGCCGCGCTGACCGGCACGCGCGCCTCCGAGCTGCGCGGGCTCGTCTGGGACGCGGTCGATTTCGACAAACGCGTGATCCATGTCCGCCGGCGCGCCGATCTGTGGGGCTCGATCGGCAAGCCGAAATCGGCGGCCGGCGCCCGGGTGATCCCGCTGGCGCCGCTGGTGTTCAGTACGCTGCGCGAGTGGAAATTAGCCTGCCCAAAAGGCAAGCTCGGGCTGGTCTTCCCGAACGGCGCCGGCAATGTCGAGAGCCACGCCAACCTCGCCGCCCGCGGTTTCGAGCCACTGCAACGGGCGTGCTTCGGCGAGGTCAAGTACGGGCTGCACTCGCTGCGCCACTTCTTCGCATCCTTGGGCGATCGAGCAAGGCTTCACCCCGAAGCGGCTGCAGGCGCTGCTCGGTCACTCCTCGATCCAGATGACCTTCGACACCTACGGCCACCTCTTTCCGAGCCTGGAGGACGACCACGCGAAGTTCGCGGCCGGCGAGCTGCAGATCAGGGCGGCTGGCGGGATGTGATGCCGATCATCGCCGTCATCGATGGGATCCGGATCGCGATCTATTACAACGACCACCCGCCGCCCCATTTTCACGCTATGCAGGCCGAGCACGAAATTCTCGTCGAGATCGCCCGGGTGGTCGTCTTCGCCGGCAGCGCTCCCGCGGCCATGGAGCGCACCGTTATGGATTGGGCGAGCCGCTATCAGAGCGAGCTTGCGCTATGCTGGGCCCGCGCCTAATGCGCCCAGCCGCCGGGGAGGATCCCATGATGGAGCTGCACACGATCACGCGCGTGAAGCTGTGGAATCCCGAAAAATTTTCTTTGCTGCTCAGCTTTGACCAGGGCGAAGAAGCCGTGGTCGACTTGTCGTCGATCTTTGCGCAAGGCGGCGTGTTCGAGCCGTTGCGCGATCCTAAGCGGTTCGCGGCCGTCGAAATCGGCGAGCTCGGGCGTACCCTTTTCTGGCGGGAAGGCGATGACGACGTCGACCTGTGCGCCGATGCGTTGTGGCGGATGGCGCATCCCGATCGCACGGCCGAACTATAGCGCTTTTGAGCCTCCCGACTTCACAGCCGACATCAAAGGTGCGCTCGGCCCCCTTAAGACCCGAGCATTGCTGCGGCTGACAGCGGCACGGACTATCGGAATATTCATCCCTGCCTCGCCCCCGCTCGCGCCCGTCCTGGCCGCTCCATGTGCGTTGTAGACTGAGGCCATTACGCAGCCACCTCGCGAGGCTGAACATCACGCTCGATCGCATCACCGTGCGCATCGATCTCGCAGGCCAGGTCGTAAGCCGACCGCAGGTTCAGCCAGAATTCAGGGCTGGTTCCGAAATAGCGCGCCAGGCGGAGTGCTGTGTCGGCCGAGATGCCGCGCGGATTCTCGGCTCGGATGATGTCGCCGATGCGGGTCGCCGGCACGCGCAAGGCCAGCGCCAACGCATTGGCCGACAGCCCCAAGGGCTTCATGAATTCTTCGAGCAGGATTTCACCGGGGGAAACGGGTGGGTGCATAGCGGGGCTCTCAGTGGTAATCGACAATCTCGACGTCCTCGGCGGCGCCCTCCTTCCAGCGGAAGCAGATGCGCCATTGGCCATTGATCCGGATGCTGTGCCGGCCGCGGCGCTCGCGGCGCAACGCCTTGAGACGATTGCCTGGAGGCCGTGCCAGCTCATCGAGCCGGGTTGCCGAGGCGAGCATTACCAGCTTGCGCAGCCCGGCCCGCTGGGCGGTGCCGAGCTCGGGAACGATCTGTCGTTGGTAAAGCCGTTCGGCGAGCCGGTTCTTGAAGGATCGGATCACACGATGGTTATATAACAGGCTTCGTTATATATGCCACCAATTAATGACTATCGACTATCGGCACCGCCCTTAATCGTCGCCGAAAATTCGCAGGCTTCCAGTCTGCTTCAGCGCGCCTTGGCGTAAGGCGATGCACGCCTAGGTCGACATATGACGGTGCGCCCTCACTCGACAGATGTCAGCGCCGGAGGCCTCAGCAACGACCGGAAAAGAGCTAGCCCGGAAGCTACAATAAGTCCTACGAGACATCGACGCCGCTCATTAGCCTCGCTTCAGGTGCTGCAAGAGCTTTTCCGCTTCGGCCTTGTCGGAGAACGTGATGCCCGAGCTGAGCAACGTCTCGAGCATTGCCTGAGCGTCGGCAGTCCGGCCGAGCCGGTTGAGGGCGACGGCTAGGTGATATTGGATATCGGGGTTTTTTGGGGCTGAGAGGCTCGCGGCGCTCAGGTATGTTAGCGCCTTGTCGGCCTCGCCTTGGGCTAACAATATCCATCCCAGCGTATCATCGATCAGAGGTGCCTGCGGAGCGGCACCAAACGCTCGCTCGGCCAATTCGCGCGCTTTCGCCAGATCACCCTTTTGCTGATAAAGCCACGCCAGATTGTTCAGCGCCGCTGCGTCACCCGGGCGTTCGGCAACGACGCGCGCGTATTCGGCAAGGCCGCCGTCGTATTTCTTTTGCTCGAGATAGAGCAAGGCCAAGGCGGAACGGATCGCAACGTCCTTTGGATCGGCCTGCAGGCGGGTATTCAAGACCGCCTCCGCCTTGCCGGGGTTGTCTGTCCGAGCATACAAGCGGGACAGCGCGCCGATCAGCGCGTCGGCGGCCGGCCGGCCCGCGACGGCGTTTTCGAGCAGGTCGACCGCGTCGTCCCGACGCCCAGCCTTCTCGTATAATTCTGCGGAAACAATGTCATAGAGCGGGTTTCCCGGATCCTCCCCGGCCAAGGCGCGCGCCTTTGCGAGGCCCGCGCGCATACCGCCGATTTCCGATTCGACTCGTATCAAGTCCGCTTTCACCGTGTCGTTCTTGGGATCGCGAGCGAGCGCGTCTTGCAGCACGGTTTGCGCTTTTGAGAACTCCTTTACTCCATTCAGCAGAGCAACATAGTCTGCCATCGCGGGAATAGAGTTGGGTGAGAGCTCATATATGCGTTTATAGGTAGCAATCGCGCCTTCGGTATCACCAGAGGCGGTCTGCGCCCGCCCTTTGGCATCGAGAACATCGGTATTGGTCGGAAATTGCTCGGCAATCTGGGTCGCCGTCGCCACTGCGTTCTTTGGATCCTGACGCAAAAGCGCCAAGTTGACGAGTACGATCCCGGGTGCGGGATCGGTTGGTTTGGCCGCGCGCGCGCGGTTGACATAATCTGTCGCTTCCGCCCAATTCCTCTCTGTGGTCGCGATTTCAGCAAGGCCGAGCAGAACGCCGACGTCATTCGGCTGCCGTGCAAGGAGCTCGGCAAATAGCTTCTTGGCATCCTGCGCGCGCCCGGTTGTCAGATATTGCCGCGCCATAGCGGTCCCGATGGCAATGTTCTGCGGATCAGCCTTGAGCCGTGGAGCCAACACGCTCTCGGCCTTGAGAAAATTTCCCGAGCGGTTGTAGAGCCGGGCCAGAGCGATCGTCAGACCTTCGTCGGATGGTCTTGCCGCAGCCGCCTTTTCGAGCACGGTGATCGCATCCGGGGTACGTCCTGCCTTTTCATAAAGTTCGGCCGATACGAGGTCGTAAATGTTGTTCTCGGGATCGCCCACGGCCAAGGCGCGCGCCTCGGTTACGGCTGCATCGACACCAATTATTTCTCCCTCGACCCGGATCAGGTCGCCCTTTAAGGATGAGTTACGCGGGTCGCGCGCGATGGCTTCCTCCAGGACCCCGCGGGCCTCGGCAAAATATTTCGCGCCGCCGAGCGAAGCGAGATAGCGCGACAAGATCAGTGCGGAATTCGGCGCAAGCTCGTAAGCCCGCTTGAAGCTCGAATTTGCACCGTTCTTATCACCCGCCGCGAGCTGGGCTTGCCCTTGGATGTCGAGGATATCGGCGTTCCCTGGGAATTGCGCGGCGAGCTCCGCCGCTACGGTCTTTGCACCGGTCCAGTCCTGGCGCTTTTCGTAGACGCCGACCAGCTTGAGCCCGGGCGCCGGATCATTTTTTGCCGCCGTGCGCGCCCGGTTGATCGCGTCGATAGCTTCCGTCCACTTCTGCTGGGCTATGTATGTGTCGGCGAGGCCGAGAAGGGCGGTAACCTCATTGGGGTTTTTGGCAAGCAGATTGTTATAGAGAATTCTCGCCTCGCCCGTGCGACCGGTCGCCGCGTAAAGCTGCGCTAAATCGCGTGTGGCGACGGTGAGGTCTGGGTTGATCGCCAGACCCGCACGAAGCGCGCTTTCTGCTGCGGAATAATCCTGCTGAGCGGCGCGGACTTCCCCAAGCAGGGTGTGGTAGATCGGGTTCTTCGGGTCGCGCTCGATCAACGAGGCGGCGACCTCCGCCGCTTTGTCGAGCCGCCGCGCACGCACTTCGGCGACCACGAGCATCGGTCCGGCAATTGGCGCGCCCGCCTCGGTGCCGAACACCTGTTCCAGCGTGGCGCGACCCTGCTCGCTTTGGCCGGCACCGATCGCCGATATGCCCACCCGTGTCTTGGCGCCCGGGTTATCGGGCTCGAGAGCGGCAGCTTTTTGAAACTGCTGCAAGGCCAGGTCCGGCTTGCGGTCCGCCATATAGGCGTTTCCCAGAACGGCCAATGTCGCCGCGTCTGCTGGCATTTTGTCGACCAATGGTTTGAGATATTCGATCGCCCGCGGCGCCGCCTGCTGCTGCAACGCGGCGGTCGCGATGAGCCGGGCCGCCCCCATGTCGTCAGGCACATGGGCACGATATTTGCCCAAGCTCGTTTCCGCCTGGGCATATTGCCCGAGCTTGAGTTTCGTCGCTCCCTGCACATAGTACCCGGGCCAAAACGCGGCGAAGCCGGGGCTGATATGATCGAATATGCCATCGGCTTCGGCATACTTCTCCTGCTTAGCAAGCTCCAGCCCCCGCAGATAATTTGCCATGAATTGATCCGGGGAAGCTTTGAGGATCGGATCGATATCCTCGTCAGCTGCCTTGTATTTCCCCAATGCAATGTTTACGTCGGCACGGCTCAGATGAGCCGAAATGTTCTTGGGATCGATCTTCAGCGCCTCGTCGAGGAGCCGCTTGGCGCCCTCTTGGTCGTCCCGGCTGCGGAGCATCTCACTCTTGACCTGAAGAGCTTCGGCCGAGTGCTGGTTGGCAGCGATCGCTTCGTCGATCAGCTTGTCCGCCTCAGCTGGCTTGGTTCCGCTCAGCAGCCGCGCGAGCTGTATTTTTGGCCTCGCGGCAGTGGGATCGAGCTTGACCGCCTCGCCCAGCAGGGTCTCGGCCTTGGCTCGATCGACCAGACCCCAGGCCGCGGTACCAAGCGCCGTCCGGAGCTTGCTCTCGAGGACCGGATCCCGATCGCCCGGCTGCACCAGGTCTATGAGGTTGGCAAATTTTTCCTGGCGAAGCAGGGCGTCTGCCAGCACCGGCAAGTAATCGGCCTCATTGCCATTTCGGTCGCGGGCGGCTCGTGCCTCGCGCTCAGCCGAAGAAGCATCACCCTCCTGCAGATAGACTTCGGCAAGACGAGCATGCAGAACGGGATCTTGTGGCGCCTCGCGGATCGCGTTGCGCAACTGGATCTCGGCGGCCTTGAGATCGCCTTGTGCGATATATTGTTCTGCCTCCTTGATATAGCCCGTAGAGTCTTTGGCGTACGCGGCCGACCAGGCGAGTGCGGCAAACGCACCGGCGACAACTACGCGCCGCCACCGATAGCGCCTTTCACCACCCGGCATCGGCTCTCCTTTTCTTGCCCATGGCCATGGGCACTCGAGCCCTATCTGGTGCCGTCAGATCGGGTCGTAAAGCATAGGTCGGGTCAACACCATCATTGCCGGCCGGCGCGGCCAGTGGTGACGTAGGACAAGGCGGCGCGCTGAGGAGCAGGCGCGCGACTGGAACGCGGTGCTCGTCGACCTCTGTCGCTCACCCGACACGGCCGATCGCCTCGTCGCCGAGCCGTTGCGCAACAGCGCGAGCGCGGGCTAATACCTCAAAAAAAGCGCCGCCCCCAGGGGAAGAGGGGCGCCGGAGAAAGTCGACGACAACGTGGCCTCAAACCGGTTCGCATTCTAGCCAACCGGGCCGCCCGATGTCACCTTTCCCCACCGCCTCGAGCACGATGACATCTCTACTACAGACCTCGTGCATACCGTCGCCCGCGCGTTCAACGTGCCGCTGCTAGGACGACGCGGGTTTGCCGCATCCGCGCTGTTTCGATGAGATCGGGCCAGCGACTCGGACGACCGCGACCATTCCGCCAGATGTGATCAGTGGCATCGAACCAACGGCCGTCAGGTATACTCAGCGCAGGAGGGCTCACTGTTTACATCTACCGGATGCGCGACGGCAGCTATTGGCTCGATCAGCTGCCGCCGCGGCGCGTCAAGCTCGAATTCATGGAAAAGGTCGAAACGGAATGAGCAACGGGCAGTTCGACGGCGTGCCCAGGCCGGGAGCGGCCGGCGCGATTACAGGCGGAAATATTACCTGGCGACGGGGCCCTCGATCGCGCCTTGGTCCAGACGGGACGCCGTTCCTCGCCCCGCTGTGAGTTCCCGTAGCCGGCTGATCTTTCGAGGGTGGCGATGTCCCGGATTGTTGCGCCAGGTGGTGCGATGGGCGGCGCGAAATCGCGAACCCGGTGATGATCGCTTTGCCCACTGTAATCACGCCGATGGAAACGGCCCCGGCGATCAGCAATTGGATCCATAACGACATGGGCGGTCAGCCGTGCGGCGGCCAATAGTGCCGTGCGGCGAACAGCATACCGGCGACGATGAACCGTGTGGGCATAAAAGATCGCCCCGACGGAGGAGCCCGCCGGGGCTTAGTTGGGAGACGCCATGTTCAGCTTCGGGATCGCTTCGACCGAAGACTTTGGCGCCGGCCGCAGATTAACCTGCACGAGTTCTCAACAAAAAAGCCCCGGCTTTGCAGTCCGACGAAGCCAGGGCAAGAGAGAGTATCAATCGGGATACTGCGATCCTACCCCTGCGGAGGTTCCCCGTCATGCGATTCGTTCGAATCTCCACGCTGCGCTGAGCTCTCTCGATGTACGACGTGATCGCCGGCTCGACTTCGCTTCGGGTCGTCCGTGCCATTCCGCACTTCCCGCTGCAACAACATGCTTTTCCGGGTCAAGGTCTAGCGGCGCTGTGAAAACACCCCTGTTCGCGTTTCTGGCGAGGTGTGCTAGGCCGGTGCCGCGGTGTTTCTCCCGCCGCATGGCACGGTGTCAGGCACGTCGGGCACTCCCCGGCCCAGCGTGTCGGTCACGTCGGGCACAGGCACAGGGGGGCCGCAAGTGTACACCTTGGGACAGGCGGCAAAGGCGGTCGGGCGGTCGAAGACGACGCTCGGGCGCTACATCAAAGCCGGCCGGCTCTCTGCTCTCTGCCACCCGGACCGAAGGCGGCAGCTATACGATCGACCCGGCCGAGCTGCACCGGGTGTTCCACGTGGCGCGTGACGGGCATGGTCACGTGGAGCGATCCGTAACCCCCAACGGGCTGGCACCGGCACCGGCACCGGAGAGCGTGACGCTGCGCCAGTTACTTGCCGAGCGCGACCGGCTGGTCGAGGAGCCGGCGTCGGCGATTCGCGATTTGCGGCAACGCTTCGACGACAGCGAGGGCGAACGGCGCCGGGTGCAGGAGCGATTGACGGCGCCGCTGACGCACCGGCAGGCGGGCTCTGTGCCGGCGGTCGCGCCGCGGTTGTCAGCCTGCGCCGCCCGTGGTGGCGACGGTGGTTCAGGTGACTTTACCGTGGCCGTCGCGAGGTCCTCTGGTGTGGGAGGCCGAGGCCGGGCGGGAGGTGGCGGTCCATAGCCCGGCGCACTCGCGCGGCGAGTTCCGGCGAGAACCCGCCCACTCCGCCGGATGCGCGACGGAGGTTGCAGGATGGTTCGGCGGGGAGGCTGCTAAGCGAAGGTCATAGACCGAGGAGAGCTTAGCGTGGCGAACTATCACTAATTAATTTACTCATGGGCGTGACCGGCATTTCTGCTGCTTTTTCCGTTAAGAGTTGCTTAAATCTTTCTCTAGCGGGGTCGATGATTGCTTTTTCCAATCCACGTACCAGCTCTTCTGTTGAAGAATAGGAAATCGGAGGAAAAACCCACTTCTCGTACTTCACCCAGAGATCACTAAACAAAGCAAAGGGCTTCTCTCCCTCTTCGATAATGGTAACGAACGGAATCATGCATTCGGGCACGACTGCTTGCAGCTCAAGTGGGGTCGACCTCGGTTTGGTGATGACCTGGTCATCGTCGACGCGGCGAGCGATAACCTGGACTTGGTCTTCACCCCGCCCACAGCAGGCTCGCTGGTTGGATACGCCGGCGGTTCATTGACCTCAGAAACAGAGATAACCGGGTCGGCGACGCCGCCACTGATGGGACCAGTATGGAACCTAGCTTCGGGTTCGCTGACCCCCGCTCCCGAACCGCCCTCGCTGCTGCTTCTGATCCTCTCTCGTTGCGTTAACTATCGCTTACCGAGCGCGCTCGCCCTGCTCGGCCACCCCCCTCGCCGGCCTCGCCGAGCTCGGCTGGTAGAGCTAAAAGGACGGCCGCCAAGTCCAGCCGAGCATGAGCCGATGAACCGTCAGCAACGGCGCGCCGCCGCCCGACGCGGGCAGGCCCAGGCGATGCAGCAGAACCGGGACAGCCCGGCCTATTGGGGCAATTACGGACTGGCGCTGCATAATCTCGGGCGGCTCGAGGAGGCGGTGGCCGGCTATGACCGCGCCCTCGCCCTCGCGCCGGATATGGCCGAGATCCACTACAACCGGGCGAATGCGCTGCAGAGCCTCGCCCGCCTGGACGAGGCGGTGGCCGGCTATGACCGCGCCATCGCCCTCAGACCGGACCTGGTCGAGGCCTATGCCAATCGTGGGGTCGCGCTGCGGGCGTTGCGGCGGTTCGCCGAGGCAGTCGCCAACTTCGACCATGCCATCGCGCTGAAGCCGGGCTCCGCCGAGGTCTACTACAATCGTGGTAATGCCCTGCGACATCTCGATCGTCTCGATGCGGCGGTAGCCAGCTATGACCGCGCCATCGCGCTCGCACCGGACATGGCCGAGGCCTATGCCAATCGCGGGGTCGCACTGCAGGGTCTGCGGCGTCTCGACGAGGCGCTCGAGAGCTGTGACCGCGCCATCGCGCTCAAACCAGACTTTGCCGAGGCGCTGAACAACCGTGGCAACATCTTCAGGGAATTCGGGCGTTTCGACCAGGCACTCGAGAGCTGTGACCGCGCCATCGCCCTCGCGCCGGATATGGCCGAGGCCTATGCCACTCGCGGGCTCGCGCTGCAGGGTCTGCGGCGTCTCGACGAGGCGCTCGAGAGCTGTGACCGCGCCATCGCGCTAAAACCAGACTTTGCCGAGGCGCTGAACAACCGTGGCAACATCTTCAGGGAATTCGGGCGTTTCGACCAGGCACTCGAGAGCTGTGACCGCGTCATCGCGCTCAAGCCAGACTTTGCCGAGGCCTATGTCAATCGCGGGATTGCACTGCAGGACCTGCGGCGTCTCGACGAGGCGCTCGAGAGCTGTGACCACGCCCTCGCTCTCAAGCCAGACTTTGCCGAGGCCTATGTCAATCGCGGGGCCGCGCTGCAGGGTCTGCGGCGTCTCGACGAGGCGCTCGAGAGCTGTGACCGCGCCATCGCCCTCAAGCCAGACCATGCCGAGGCCCTGAACAACCGCGGCTACATCCTCCGGGATCTCGGGCGTTTCGGCCTGGCACTCGAGAGCTACGAGCGGGCGCTCGCCGTCAGGCCGGACTTTCCCGATGCATTGGTCGGCTGGATTGAAGGAAAACGGCGCCACTGCGATTGGTCGGGCGAGGGCGAGCACGAGTGGAAAGTTCGCATCACGGGCGGGCTGCAAGCATCGCTTCGTGTCGTGTTTTCGTTGCTGTCGCTCGCATCCCCCGCGGAGCATCTCGCCTATGCCCGCCAGGTGGCGGCGCAGTTCGGCGCACCCCCCGCCAGCTTCCCGCCGGCGGCACCCCGATCAGGCGGGCGGATCCGCCTTGGCTATCTATCGGCGGATTTGCGCACTCATCCGGTGGCGTTTCTGGTCGCCGGGCTGATCGAGCGCCATGACCGCCGACGTTTCGAGGTCCTCGGCTACTCCTGCGGCCCGGACGATGGAAGCGCAATCCGCGCTCGCCTCACCGGCGCCTTTGATCATGTTGTCGACCTCCAGGCGGCCTCGGACCGCCAGGCGGCCGAGCGGATCCACGCCGACGCCGTCGATATTCTGGTCGATCTGACCGGGTATACCGCGCACGGCAGAACCGCGATCCTCGCCCACCGGCCGGCGCCGATCCAGGTCAATTATCTCGGCTATCCGGGCACGACGGGCGCTGATTTTATCGATTACATCATCGTCGATCGGTTCGTCGTACCAGCGGATCAGCAACCCTTCTTCAGCGAGCGGCTGGTGCATCTGCCGAATTGCTACCAGCCGTGCGAGATCATACAGGAGGTGGCCGAGCGAACGCCGTCGCGGGCCGAGTGCGGTCTGCCCGAACAGGGTTTCGTCTTCTGCTGCTTCAACAACGTCCTCAAGATCACCCCCGAGCTTTTCGACATCTGGATGCGGCTGCTGGCGGCGGTGCCGGGCAGCGTGCTGTGGCTGGTCACGGCAACCCCCAGCGTCAAAGACAACCTCTGGCGCGAGGCGGTCGACCGCCGGGTTGCCGCGGACCGGCTGGTCTTTGCCGCCCCGACGTCACGGCCGGAATATCTGGCGCGTCTCGGTCTGGCCGATCTGTTTCTCGACACCCTGCCGTATAACGCCGGGGCCACCGCCAGCGACGCCCTGTGGGCCGGGCTGCCGGTGCTGACCTGTAGCGGCGACACCTATGTCGGGCGGATGGCCGGCGCGGTGCTGACCGCGGCTGGGCTGCCCGAGCTGATCACGACCTCGCTGAAG
>Ga0318540_10000044_pt1 | contig 23639 bp, 22 predicted proteins | sample GRESIP166b4f25_FD_203485 | JGI IMG/M metagenome (GOLD analysis project Ga0318540, IMG submission 203485) | Tropical soil microbial communities from Luquillo Experimental Forest, Puerto Rico - GRE.SIPMG.166b4f25 | ecosystem: Environmental > Terrestrial > Soil > Tropical forest > Bulk soil...
ATTCGTGCCGCACAGCAATCTTGTTGACGTGCACATGGGTCGGCTAAGGCGAAAGGTCGACGCAACAAACGAGCAACCGATGATCAACAGCATACGCCGTGAGGGGTTCATCCTTCGTGCGCCTGCCTGAATTCATGCGAAGCACAACGTTTCGCTGGACGCTTGCGGTGTCCGGCGCGTTCATCCTCTGTATTCTCCTGATGTTCGGCTTCATCCTCGCGCAAGCCTACTCTTACATGACAACTGACGTTGATGCGTTAAACAACGAAATAGCTAACGCAATTGGGGGCCACCAACCGGAGCAACGCGTCTTAGGGCTCGAGCAGTACCTGCGAGCAGACCCGCATCACGTGAAGCTTGGGGGTTTATTTGCTGCCGACGGCCACCGCATCGCCGGCAATATCGAAACTTTGCCGCCGATGCTGCACGGGGACGTCGGTGCACAACTCGCTTCCTTGATTAAGATCGATGGAGAGACGCGCGAGCAGCACGCCGTTCGCGCCGTCGCTCGCGGGCTCCCTGAAGGCGGAACCCTGGTCATTGCCCGCAGCGATTACGAATTTACTTGGATTGTTCACATTGTGGAACGCGCACTGACTCTCGGCTTGGTCCCTGCGCTGTGTCTCAGTCTTGCAGCGGGGGCGTTTCTGAGCATTCGAGCACAACGGCGTATCGAGGAGGTTAACCGGAAGGTTCAACGCATTGTCGATGGTGAACTCCGGGAACGACTCCCTACGCGAGGAACGAACGACCCCTTTGATGAGCTTGCACGCCTTGTTAATTGTATGCTCGGTGAAATCGAGGTCCTCGTTCGGCGCTTGCAAGGGGTGGGAGACGATATTGCACACGATCTGCGCACCCCGCTCACCCGGGTACGCGTATCCCTGGAGCGCGCCCGGCAGAAAGCGGGAAGCCTCGATGAATTGCGCAGGAGCGTCGATCAGGCGCTTGTAGGACTAGACCAGTCGCTTGCGATCATTACGGCGCTATTGCGGATATCCGAAATTGAGCACAGCCGCCGTATGGATGGATTCCGCAGTGTTGCGCTTGCCGATCTCGTGCGCGAGGTCGGTGACCTTTACGAGCCGATTGCAGAAGACAAAAAGGTTGATTTTGCCGTTCGAGCCGAAGCGGATACCACTGTGCAGGGGGACCGCGATCTTCTGTTCGAGGCGATTGCCAATCTTGTCGACAATGCCGTCAAGTTTACGCCGCAAGGCGGGCAGGTCGAACTAAGTTTGCTTCGACAAGGCAACGAGGCCGTCGTGCGCGTCCGCGACACCGGACCCGGAATTCCCGCCGACGAAGGCGAACTCGTGACGCGGCGCTTCTACCGTTCCGACAAGAGTCGGAGCGATCCCGGGTTGGGACTGGGACTGAGCCTGGTGAGCGCAATCGCCAAACTGCATGGCTTCAGCTTGAAGTTCTCGTCCGGCCCGGGTTGCGTCGCGGAACTGGCGGGTCAAAGCGCGACAACGTAAAAACGGTTCCCCAATTGCACCAGGCGCTTTTGCCTCAAATCAGTCACGGCAAAGATAGTGGGTGTCCACGCGCCCACTTTTAAATCCGTGCAGAGCAAATTGCGTTAAGCGATAGTCCAGGTGCAGCTTTAAAAAGACGCGCGGTGTTTATTCTTTTCCGAGTTCAAATTGGGCTCAATAAAATCGAATTTAATATTCTGAACCCCTATTTAATTGTGCCTGTGGGTCACCGGCTTATCTTCGATGGCGACGGAAAACGCATTCCAAAAGCACGCGACAAAGTCACGACCTCGCATTCGTAAACGCACAATGCGTCAACGACAACTAAGGAGATCGAAGATGAAAATGCTCAGCAAGATGTTCGTCATCGCAGGCCTAGCAGCGTTCGTTCCGGCGCCGGTGTTTGCGCAATCGGCGGATCTAATCAAGCAAGGGGATTACTACGCTCCGACCCAGACCGTCGTGCAGCACGCGACTTCCCAGGTCAACGAGTTCAAGCAGGGCGATTATTACGCGCCCGGCAAGACCGTCGTTCAGCATCCGACCGCTCAAGAGCTGAACCAGGCTCGTCAGGGCGATTTCTACGCGCCGGTCGCGGGCGAGTAGGTTCATTACTGGCTCAGCCCTCCTTAGGAACACGGTTTTTGAGGAGGGCAACTCATCCTAACGACGGAGACGCTCCATGAAAATTTTGCCCCTCATAACGGCTGCGATCCTGCTCGGTAGCGGTGCAGCCCACGCGCAGAGCGCGATGACCACACCGGGCCTGGGAGCGACATCTCCGCTGGGCATGCTCGGTTCGAGCACGTCCGGCGGATCGAATAGCCCCACAGGTATTCCGCTCGGCGCGACCGAAATCGATCCGGGCGGCTTGAGTCCCGCGCCGGTTTCGAACTGCAACACGAGCGGGTCGGTCGCCGGCGCGGTCTTTGATGGCGGTGGATCCGGTTCGACCATGGCTTCGGCTTGCGCGTCGACGAGTGCGTCGGCTGCCAGTGCAACGTCAACTGGCACGGCCTTCCCGCTTTCGTCCGTGGGAACGAATTCGAATTTTACGTTGAACGGCGGAACGATTCCGCTCGGCTCGACCGAAATCGACAGCGCCGGCGTCAGCCCGCTGATCACTAATCCGTAAAACCGAAGAGCGAGGGCGACACATGCGTGCGAAATTGATCATCATCGTCGCCGCGCTGATCGCGTCAGGCGGCGCTGTAGTGGCGGCCAGGCACTTGCACGCTGCTACCGAAACAGGGCAAGCCGCTGCTCCACCGCCTGCCGTTCCCGTCGTCGCCGAAACTGTTCATCAGGGTGATGTGCCGATTTACCTGCGTGGTGTCGGAACGGTCATCGCCTACAATAATGTCATTGTCCGCAGTCAGATCACCGGCCAGATCGTCAAGATCGCCTTCAACCAAGGCCAGACGGTGCATCAAGGCGATCTGTTGGCGCAGATCGATCCACGCCCATACCAGGCGCAGCTCGATCAGGCGATCGCGAACCGCGACCGTGATCAGGCGCAACTCGTCAATGCACAGGCCAATCTTGGCCGGTACACGTCGCTTCAGCAGAAGGGTTACGCCAGCACGCAGCTCGTCGAAACCCAGAATGCGCAATTCGCGCAGCTTCAGGCCATGGTGAAATCCGATGAAGGCGTCATCGAGCAGGCGCAGACGAATCTAAGCTACACGAATTTGACCGCGCCAATCGACGGCGTGAGCGGCATTCGTCAGGTCGATATTGGAAACATCATCCATCCCACCGATCCCAACGGCTTGGTGGATGTAACTCAGATCCAACCAATCTCGCTGATCTTCTCGCTGCCGCAAACCGATTTTGTGGAAATTCAGCAGGAAATGGCGCACGGGCCGCTCACGGTCCAGGCCTATAGCCAGGACGACAAGACCAAGCTGGATGAAGGCAAGCTCGACCTCATCGACAACCAGATTGTCCAGACCACCGGCACAATCCGACTGCGCGCAAGTTTTCCCAACGCCAAGAGGATGCTCTGGCCAGGCGAACTCATCGATGCGCGGCTTCTTCTCGAGACACGTCATGACGGTTTGACCGTTCCCGCATCGGCGGTGCAGCAGGGTCCGAGTGGCTCCTTTGTCTGGGTCATCGGTCCTGATGAATCCGTACAGACGCGTCCGGTCGTGGTTTCGCAGATCAGCGAAGGACAGGCGCTGATCGACTCCGGTCTGAAGGCCAACGAAGAAATCGTCGTTCAAGGTCAGTATCGGCTGGTCGCCGGCACGCACGTGCGGGAGCTGCAGGGGCAGGAAGCACAGCAAGCCGACTTACAGAGCTCGGTAGAACAGGAAATCCCATGAATATCTCCGCGCCATTTATTCATCGCCCGATCGCAACGGCGCTACTGATGGTCGGCCTGTTGCTCGGCGGGCTGGTCACTTACCGGTTGCTGCCGGTCGCGGCGCTGCCGAATGTGAACTATCCAACCATTCAGGTGACGGCGCAGCTGCCGGGCGCGGATCCGCAGACCATGGCGTCATCACTGGCGACGCCGCTCGAGCAGCAGTTCTCGCAGATTCCGGGCGTCACGCAGCTGACTTCAGCCAGCGCGCTCGGCTTCACCCAGATCACGGTCCAATTCGATCTTACGCGCGACATCGATAGCGCCGCGACCGACGTCTTGGCGGCGATCAATGCCGCAAGCCCTTATCTGCCGCCGGGCATTCCTTATCCGCCGACAATTCGCAAGGTCAATCCCGCCGATACGCCGATCCTGGTTCTCGGCCTGACGTCAGACACGCTGCCGCTGACAACGGTCGACGCTTATGCCGAAAATATCCTGGTGCCGAAAATTTCGCAGATCTCGGGTGTGGGTCTGGTCGGCATAGGCGGCCAGCAGAAGCCTGCCATCCGCGTTCAGGTCGATCCGCAGGCGCTGGCCAACCGCGGTATCGCGCTTGAGGATGTGCGCAATGTGCTCGCCCAGGCGAATGTGGACCTGCCAAAAGGCACGTTGAACAGTCCGCAGCAGAGCTACACGCTCAATACCAACGATCAGCTGCTCAAACCGGACGCCTACAGCAATCTGATCGTCGCTTACCGCAGCGGCGCACCGGTGCGCATCCGCGACATCGGCAAGGTCATTGAAGCGCCGGAGAATGATCTGCTTGCCGGTTGGTACAACAATCACCGCGCCGTCATCCTGGCGATTCAGCGCCAGCCCGGCGCCAATGTGATCAAGACCGTCGACAGCATTAAAAGGTTAATGCCGCAGCTGCAAGCCTCGTTGCCGCCGGCGGTTAAAATTAACGTCGTTTCCGATCGGACCCAGACCATCCGTGCATCTGTCTCCGACGTGCAATTCACGCTGATCCTGACGATCGCGCTGGTCGTCATGGTTATTTTTATCTTCTTGCGTAATTTCTGGGCCACGGTGATCCCTGCGATCACCGTGCCCTTGTCGCTGATTGGGACGTTCGCAGTTCTCTATGAGCTGGGCTACAGCCTCGACAATCTGTCGCTGATGGCGCTTTCGATTGCCATTGGTTTTGTGGTCGATGACGCAGTCGTGGTGATCGAAAATATCGTCCGCCATATCGAAGGCGGCTTAAGCCCGACGCAAGCGGCATTGAAGGGCTCGCAGGAGATCGGATTCACGATCGTGTCCATTACATTGTCGCTGATCGCGGTGTTCATCCCGTTGTTTTTGATGGGCGGTTATGTCGGCAAGCTGTTCCAGGAATTCGCAATCACCGTGAGCGTTTCATTGCTGCTTTCGCTCATTATCTCGCTCACGCTCACTCCGATGATGTGCGCTCGCCTACTCAAAGCCGAAGCTAAACAGCACGGTTGGCTCTATCGGTTCTTCGAACGCGGCTTTGATGGTTTGCTCAACGCGTATGAGCACGGCCTCAAAATCGCTCTGCGCCACCGCCTGGTCACGCTGATGATCATGCTCGGGACCATCGTCCTTACCGGCTATCTCTATTTCATTATTCCGAAGGGCTTCTTTCCGCAGCAGGATACCGGGATGATTTTCGGCATCGCCGAGGCGGCGCAGGACATCTCCTATCCAGATATGGTTAAGCGCGTAGGAGCCATCATCGACACAGTGTTGAAGGATCCTTCCGTCGATTCCGTCGGCGCTTCAATCGGCGCCGGTGGCGGAACCACAACGCTGAATCAAGGTAGGGTGTTCATCGCGTTGAAACCGCGCGACCAACGCAAGGCCAATGCCGACCAGATAATCACACGGCTGCAGACCAAGCTCGCCGCGGCACCTGGCATCACGCTCTACATGCAGGCGGCGCAGGACATTACCGTCGGCGCCCGGCTGTCAAAGACACAGTATCAGTACGCGTTGGCGGACGCGGATTCGAACGAGCTTAATCATTGGTCGGCCTACTTTCTCGATAAGCTCAAAGGCATTCCTGGAATTACCGACGTCACCACCGACCAGGAGAACGCCGGGCCGCGGCTGAACGTGACGGTCAATCGAGAGGTGGCGTCGAGCTTCGGCATTCTGCCGGCAACCGTTGACAACACGCTGGATGATGCTTTCGGGCAACGCATTGTCTCGACTATGTACACCGCGCTCAATCAGTATCACGTCGTGCTGGAAGTCGACCCGCGCTTCCAATCGAGCCCGGACTCACTCAACAACATCTATGTGAGTTCTTCAGCAGGACAGGAGGTGCCGCTTCGGGCCGTGACCAACAGCTCGATTATGGCGGCGCCGATCGTGATCAACCATCAAGGCATGTTTCCTTCGACCACGATCTCATTCAATCTGGTGCCCGGCACGGCGCTCGGGGACGCCGTTGCCGCGATTCACCGCATCGAGCAGGAAAGCGGCAAGCCGGCATCGCTCACCACCTCATTCCAAGGCAATGCCAGCGCTTTCCTATCGGCGCTGTCGGGCGAGGTGATCCTGATCGCAGCGGCGCTGGTGGTCATCTACATTATCCTTGGCGTTCTTTACGAGAGCGTCATCCATCCGATCACGATCCTCTCGACGTTGCCCTCGGCGGGTATCGGTGCGCTCCTGCTATTGATGGCGGTGCATGTCGATCTCAGCGTGATCGCCATGATCGGCATTATTCTGCTGATCGGCATCGTGAAGAAAAATGGTATCATGCTGGTCGATTTCGCGCTCGAGGTTGAGCGCACCGAAGGCCTTTCAGCGGAGAAGTCGATCTATCAGGCTTGTCTGCTGCGGTTCCGTCCCATTCTGATGACCACAATGGCGGCATTGCTTGGCGGTGTGCCGCTGATGCTCGGCACCGGAGCAGGATCGGAGATTCGCCAGCCGCTTGGCTACACCATCGTCGGTGGTTTGATTCTCTCGCAGCTTCTGACGCTGTTCACGACGCCTGTCGTCTACATCTATCTTGACCGATTGCAGGGCTTGCTGCGTCAATGGCGTGGGAGCATCCAGCCTGCCAAGGCGGTCGCATGAAGCCTTCGCCGGCGACCGGCCTGGACGCATCGCACTTGTTGAAGCGCTCACCCTGTGCGCTGCTGCGATGGGAACTGCTGTCGCGAGAGCGTCGCATGGATAAACTGACCTTTTGGAAGCGCCTTCGCGAGACATTCAGCGGTTATAGATCGCAATTGCGCTTCTCTTTGCGCATGACTGCTGCCGGCTTGTTGGCTCTGATAGTCGCGCAGAGCTTGGCCTTGCCGCTGCATGGATTGTGGGTGGTGCTCACGGCTGTCGTCGTGACCCAAATGAGCGTTGGCGGATCCCTTCGAGCGACGATTGAATACACTATTGGCACGCTTGGCGGAGCCGTTTACGCCGCCGCGATTGGCGTGCTTGTTCCTCATGCGGGCGCATTTGCGCAGGGCGGCGTTCTCGCCCTCACAATCGCTCCATTAGCGTTCGTGGCAGCGATCTACCCGAACTTTCGCGTTGCGCCATTTTCAGCTGTGCTGGTGCTACTGCTGTCCGGACAACTTGGCGAAGGTCCGATCGAGTCGGCATTCACTCGATTTCTGGAGGTCACGCTCGGCGGCGCAATCGCGATAATCATTTCGCTGCTGGTGTTCTCCCAACGAGCTCATAGCCTAGGAGCGGAGACGGCTGCGGAAATTTTGCGGCGTATGGCCAAGGGCTTTCCCGATTTATTGGCCGGCTTCACTCAACGGCGCGATGTCAACACAATGCGAGAGTTGCAAGATGACTTGGGCAGGTCGGTCATCGCTTTTCAGGAGATCGCGGCAGAGGCGAAACGCGAGCGCCTGGTCGCGCTGGGGTCTGAGCCCGATCCAGCGCCACTTTCGCGAACCTTGCTGCGGCTGCGGCATGATTTTGTCATTATCGGCCGCGCAGTAACGCCGTTTCCAAATGATATCGCGCAGCGGCTGGAGCCGCTACTCAGCTGCATCGGACAAAATGTCAGTGAATTTCTGGGCGGCAGCGCAACGGCGCTTATATTGCGCCGCGATTGCCCCTCGCTCCAGCCGGCGGAGGCGTCGCTGAACGCTTATGGCTTGGCGATTAACGCGCTTCGCAACGAGGGCCTGACGCGCGCTCTTTCCAACAGTGAAGTTGAACGCTTGTTCGCGCTGAGTTTCGCGCTCGAGCAGCTCCACAACAATTTAATCGATCTTGCCCGGTGTGTGCGGGAATGGGCTGGAGGCGTTGGAGCAAAAACCACGGCGTGAGTTTGTATTTGCCGGGATAGAGCGCATTTCTGCCTGCGTTCGTTGGTCGCGATTCGTCTCCAAATTCTTGTCAGCGAAGCTGCAAGTTAAAATCGAATTTAGCCAGCGTGCTTTGAATTTAATTGGCCGTTCGGTTCATCGCGAGCATTTTATCAATGCGGGATCCGCACTCTAGCGAGGGCGACGGCGCCGCCGGACGTGGTGCTGATACTCGGCCGCCGTTTTCTGAAGGAGGCAAAGATGCTGCGATTTCATAATATGCTGCCGGCGTTGGCGTTTGTCGCAGTGACCGGCACGGCTTTTTTTGCCTATGCGGGGCCCTGCACCACGCAAATAGCACAAGTCGAGGAACTGGGAGCGCTGCAATGAAGCTCGGCATCATCGGCACGGGGAACGTCGGAAACGCCATTGCGCTTGCGGCAGCTACGCGCGGCAGTGCGCGCGAGATCGTGCTCGTAAACCGCACTCGAAAGGTGGCGGAGGCCGTGGCGACCGATCTGCGTTATGGGATACCACTCGGTCCGCGGATCGATATTTCCGATGACGATTACGACGCGTTGAACGGTGCCGGCGTGGTGCTGGTCACGTCCGGCGTAAACGAAAAGACCGGTGGTGCAACTGACCGCAGCGATCCGCAAGGGCGACTGAGGCTTCTGGAAAAGAATGCCGCGATCTATCGGGATATAGTTCCAAGAATCGTGGCTACTGCGCCGCAAGCAGTGCTGGTCGCCGTTACGGATCCGCCTGATCCACTTGCCGACATTGCGCGAAACGTCGCCGGCCATAATCGCGTGCTCAGCACCGGCACCTTTCTGGACAGTTTACGGTTTCGTGTGCATCTCGGCGCCCACTTTGGTGTTGATCCCGTCAATGTCGAGGCGCAGGTTATCGGCGACCACGGCACATCGCAGGTGTTCCTGTGGTCATCCGCTCGTATTGCCGGCGTGCCCTTGGCGAGACTCTTGCAGGAACGCCGCGAAAGCCTGGCAGACCTGCGCGCGAAGGTCGAGAAAGATGTTCGCTACGCCAACATCACCATCATCGAAGGCCACGACGCGAGCCAGTACGGAATCGGTATCGTATCAGCCCGCATTGCTGAAATGGTGCTGCACGATGAGCGCAGCGTGGTCCCGATCGGCAGTTACCAACGAGAATTTGGCATCACACTGTCCTTGCCGAGTGTTGTTGGTCGCAGCGGCGTGACGATGACTTTGCCTCCCGATCTATCTGCCGAGGAAAGGAATGGATTACAGAGGAGCGCAGAGAACTTACGCAAAGCGCTAGAGCGCGTTAGATAGTCGTGGGTCCGGCACGAACGAATAACCGATGGCGTAACCGCTTGGCAGCGCCGATTTTGCCGCCCTCATCCGAGCTCCCGCCAGTCCAAATAAGCGCTCATTCCGGGACGCAGCTCCGGGACCTTGTCGCCAGGGTAGGCGCGTATTGAGAACGTCCGCAGGTCAAAGTCTCCGGTGGTGCGGGTGGCCCGCCAGCTTGAGTATTCGCCCTTCGCCGCGATCACTTTGACCTCTACGAGGATGCGCCGATCACTGAGCGCCGGAATGCGAACGCCGAAGCGATCACCGATCTTGAGCGTCTTGACCAGATCCTCGCGCAGATCGAAGTGGATCCACACGTCACTCAGATCGACCAATGTCACCAGTGGCACGCCAGGCGAAACGTATTCACCCAGTTCTACGTTGCGTTGGTAGACCTGGGAAGCCACCGGCGCGTAGATCACCATCTGATCGACAATTGATTGGGCGGTGCAGGAGGAGGTTCCGGCCGCCGAGAGCGCTAACGGGAACAGCACACACATGAGCATGAGTGTCGAAGAAGCGCGGAAGATCGTCGCGCCGCTCGCCTGGAGTCAGAATCTGACGACGCAGCCGCCAGCGCCGCCGGCGCGACGGTCGTCGACAAGCAGGCGCTGTTCCGCCAAGCCGATATCGTCACGATCCATCTTATCCTGAGCCGACGGACCGCCGGACTGGTCGGCGCCGCCGAGCTCGCTCTCATGAAGCCGACGGCGTGGCTGATCAATACGTCGCGGGGCCCGATTGTTGAAGAAGCGGCTCTGATAGAGGTGCTTGAGACACGCAGGATCGCCGGTGCCGCGATCGACGTGTTCGACGCTGAGCCCTTGCCCGCGGATCACCCGTTTCGGAAGGTGGACAACGTGCTGATGACGCCGCACATCGGCTACGTCACAGAAGAGCTCTATCGCACCTTCTACGGCGACGCCGCCGCCAGTTATCGCGGCGTGGCTCAATGCCAATGCCCCCTAAACAGAGTGCCGCTGGGTGCGGGTCGCGCGCCTCAGCCTGATGTTACTCATCCAGGCTGGACCACCATGGAAGTGGGCTGAGCGCCGGTTATGCTTGAGGTACTTGGCCCAAACCGCACGAACTCCCGCGCGATATGATCAACAAACAGACGAATGCGAGGCGGGACCGGCTTGCCGGGCGCAAAGATGGCGTACAATTCCATCGGCGAACTCTGATATTCGGGCAAAAGATGAACAAGCCGGCCATTAGCCAGATCCTCCGAAACATCCCAAAACGCCTCCCAGGATATGCCTTCACCCGAAAGCGCCCACTCGTGCAGAACGGCTCCGTCTCCGCTGGAAAGGTTGCCTCGTACGCGTACCTCAAGGTCGCTGCCATCGCGCCTGAACCGCCACAGATCATCCAAGTGATGCCGCCGCGCGAGACGGAGACAACTATGCCGAAGGAGGTCGTCGGGTGACTGTGGCGTGCCGTGGCGTGTTAAATAAGACGGCGCCGCACACAAGACGCGAGTGGTCATCGCCATCTTGCGTGCCACCATCCCCGGATCGTTGGGAAGGCCGAACCGGAGAACGACATCGCAGCCGTCCGCTTGGTTTTCCAACCCGGCATCAGAGAGCACAAGATGCGCTTCCAGTCCGGGATGCTGGGCCGTGAAGAGCGCCAGAATGGGACCCAGATGGCGGCGGCCGAAATCGGATGGCGCGCCAACTTTTAGCAGTCCGCGAGCAGCACCTCCTCGAGAGGCAACTTCTGCCTCAGCATCGCGGATCTGCTCGAGAATGGAACGACTGCGCTCGTAGAGCAGCAGACCTTCATCAGTGAGGCGAAAACGGCGTGAGGTGCGGTCTGCAAGGCGCACGCCCAACTTAGCTTCGAGCGCAGTCAAGCGGCGGCTTACGGCGGCGGGTGAGGACTGCAGGGCGACGGCGGCCGCTGAAATCCCGCCTGCGTCCACGATGGCGCGAAACAGCGCAAAATCAGAGATTGCATCCAATCGTCGCTCCTAACTGCGGGCTTGAGTGACTTTAGAACCTCCGATCCTGATCGGACTCGTACTCCCAGGGCAGACGATTTGCCCGGACTATTTGATCACTCCGATACCACGTTTCCGGACCCGCGGCCGATGCGTTACCTCCTGGACGAAAGCTGACGAACCTGCGCCAGCCGCGAGAAAGATGGCCCACAGATCGATTGCGGGCAACTCCCATTCTCAACCGTGCGTTTGCAATCTCGCGTGCGAGCATCCATTCCGTGGCGATGCCCGAGGAAGGCCGCATGTGCGCCCCTCGCTGGCGTGATCTCGCAAGCGCCCCTTAGCGTGACCACTACTTCCGTGCCGGCCCGTGGGTAGGGTCTAGCGCCCGTCTGGTGCCCGAGGCACCCGTCGCTTCCACTTGGCGCAAAGATCGCTTGCGCCGGTGATGCTTTCCGATCCCGAAAGTTTCGCACATTTTCATCGTCGGAAGCTGAGCTCACCCGCCAGACTGCGAACCGAGCTCGCCCTTGGACATCCTCCGCATCGGAGATGAAACGTGGAAAACGTGCTGCCCGACAAGTTCTCCGGCTCCATCATCGAAGATGAGGTGTCCGTGACCGATAAGGTTCTCGCCGCGATGCGTGGCGCAGCAAGCCCGCGGCTCCGTGAGGTGATGGCGGCTCTGGTCCGACATCTGCACGCATTCGCACGTGAGGTGCACCTGACGGAAGAAGAATTCGAAACCGGAATCGATTTTATCAATCGCATCGGCCAAGCCACTAATAACGCCAACAACGAGGGCATGTTGCTGTCCGACGTTCTCGGCTTCTCGACTCTCGTTTGCCTGCTCAACAATGGCCGCAACGGAGCAACCGAAACTGCTTCGGCGCTTCTCGGCCCATTCTGGCGAATGAATTCGCCCCGTACCCCGAACGGTGCATCGATCGTCCGCTCACCGACGCCGGGTCCTGCTCTGTTTGTGGAGTGCTCGATCCACGACCCGCAGGGCCGACCGATGGCTGGCGCGGAGGTCGACGCCTGGCAGGCTTCGCCCGTCGGGCTGTACGAGAATCAAGACCCCAACCAGGCGGACATGAACCTCAGGGGAAAGTTCACAACGGATGCCGAAGGAAAATTCTTCTTCAGGTCGGTGAAGCCCGCAGGGTATCCGGTCCCAACCGACGGTCCAGGTGGCGAACTCCTTCGCGCGCAGAACCGGCATCCCTATCGGCCCGCGCACCTGCATTTCCTCGCCTACAAGCCAGGCTACAAGACGCTCATCACGCAAGTCTTCGTCGACAATGACGAGCATCTGCAGAGCGACGTGGTCTTCGGCGTTACGCAACATCTCATCGGCAACTACCAGCGCCACGATGAACCCCGTGCCGACCACGACCCTCCCTGGTACTCGCTCCGATACACATTCGTGATGGAGCCCGGCGCAGCGAAGCTGCCACAGCCGCCGATCAAGTGAAGACGATCGGATCGACCATGAGCTACTCGAAAACACTCGTATCCAAGATGGCCCTGATATTTGGGGGCTCAGGCGGAATTGGTGCAGCGGCGAGCCGCTTGCTCGCTGAGGCCGGCGCGCGAGTGGCGGTCACATATCGGCCGGAGGGGCAGGGGGAAGCAATCGCCGCAGATCTAGTCCGTACTCTGCCGGGGGATAAGCATTTGGCCTTGGCCGCGGACGTTTCGTCTACCGCGTCATTGGTAGCTTTGCGCGACGCCGTCACCCAAAAATTCGGCCGTCTGCACATCCTGATCAACGCTGCCGGCTTCACCAAACCGGTGCCGCACGCCGATCTAGATGCGCTCGACGATGATCTAATCGATCGGATGTTTCAGGTGAATTGGAGGGGCCAGTTCGCCACCATTCGAACGTTTGCTCCGCTGTTGAAAGCATCCGGCGATGGCCTGATTGTTTCCATTTCTTCCATAGCTGCGCTCACTGGGGTTGGTTCCTCCATCGCTTATTGCGCAGCGAAGGCGGGCATCGATGTAATGACGAAGTCGCTGGCGCGGGTTCTCGCGCCCGAAGTTCGTGTCCTTGCCGTTTCCCCGGGCGTCGTCGATACGGCCTTCGTTCCCGGTCGCAGTGCCAACTTCAATGAAAGAGTCGCCGCCGCAACGCCACTCAAGCGGATCGGGCGCCCCGAGGACATCGCCACCGCGATCCTCGCCTGTGCGACCCAACTGACATTCTCTACCGGCACCACCATCGTCGTCGATGGCGGTCGAGCACTCTAAAGCGGAGCAGAAACCATGCGCGCACCGAGACAAAAGGTCTTCATTACTTGTGCGGTGACAGGCAATCTCACCACCCCCGAACAGACGCCACATCTTCCCAAATCGCCCGAGGAGATTGCCGAGGCGGGACTCGGCGCCGCAGAGGCCGGCGCCGCCGTCGTCCACATCCACGTCCGTGAGCCGAAGACCGGCAAACCGTCGATGGAGCTCTCGTACTACCGAGAGGTGGTCGAGCGGATCCGGGCGAAGAACTCGCAGCTCATCCTAAATATCACGACCGGGCCGGGCGGGCGCTTTGTCCCTTCTGAAGATGATCCCAAAGTTGCTGCTCCCGGCTCAACGCTGATGAATCCAGAGAAGCGGGTGGAGCACATCGCGATCTTAAAACCGGAAATCTGCACCCTCGATCTCAACACGATGAATTCCGGCGGGCAGGTCGTCATCAACACCCCCGCCAACGTGCGGCGCATGGCGAATATCATTCGCGAGGCTGGGGTCAAACCGGAGATCGAGCTGTTCGATTCAGGCGACATTGCGCTCATGCTCGATATGTTGAAAGACAGTAGTCTGACCGGTCCGCTACTGACCTCCTTGGTGCTCGGCGTCCGCTACGGATTCCAACCCTCGCCTGAAACGGTCATCTACGCTCGGAACATGCTGCCCGCCGATGCCCAGTTTACCGCGATCGGCATTGGGCGCTGGGCGTTCCCGACAGTGGCGCAATCCTATCTCGCGGGCGGCCACGCGCGGATTGGCATCGAAGACTCGGTTTATCTCGCCAAAGGCGTTCTGGCCGAAACGAATGCCAGCATGGTCGAAAAGGCGCGACGCATTTTAGAGGAGCTCGGCGCGCAGATCATGACGCCAAGCGAAGCACGGGCTGAGCTCGGTCTTGCAACTAGACCGAGGGGCGCGCGCAGCGCTGCTTGAGAAAACTTTCTTTGAAAAGGACCCGGCTATGAACCTCGCGCCTCACGTCCTGGAAAGCATCACGACCAATGCATTACGCGTCGGCAGCGCTGCGACCCCCGGCGACCTCAGCCTGCCGATCGGATCGGTCGCTCTAGCGCGGTCCCGCGAAAGCGCCGTCATCGAGATTGCAGCCGCGGGGGTGAACCCGTCCGACGCCAAGGCCGTGCTCGGCGCCATGCCGCAAGCGGTATGGCCGCGGACACCGGGGCGGGACTACAGCGGTATTGTCGTTGATGGTCCGGCAGACCTTATCGGCAAGGAGGTTTGGGGTTCGGGTGGCGAACTGGGAATTCGCCGCGACGGCACCCACGCACGCCATCTGGTAATCGACGCATCGTACATCAGGGCAAAGCCCTCAACATTGTCATTGCGAGAGGCCGGCGCGATCGGCGTGCCATTCATTACCGCCTATGAGGGCTTGCGCGAAGCCGGGGGCGTTCGCAAGGGCGACGTTGTTCTGGTGTTTGGAGGAAACGGCAAAGTCGGACAGGCCGCGATCCAGCTCGCCACGATGGCGGGTGCGGGGCAGGTATTTGCCGTTGAGCGCGACGCCGAACCATTCCTGGGCCACGCGATCGGTCCGGTTGAGATGCTCAACGCGTCAGCCATCGATGTGGCCGATTACGTACGGGCCAAGACCGGCGGACACGGAGCCGACATCGTCTACAACACGGTCGGCAGTCCCTATTTCGAAGTGGCCAACAGGGCGATGGCCATTAAGGGCCGGCAGATCTTTGTTTCTACGATCGAGCGCTCGGTCCCGTTCGACATCCTCGCGTTCTATCGCGGCCGGCACAAATTTGTTGGCATCGATACGCTTGCGCTCGACTCGGGCGAATGCGCCGCCATTCTCGACGACCTTAGGGCGGGATTCGAGTCCGGCAGTTTAAAGCCGTTCCCAGTGCCGGACGATCACGTCTATCCACTTGGACGCGCCGCGGAAGCCTACAAGGTAGTGCTGGCAGGTTCGCGCGAGCGGATCGTGCTGGATCCGCGGGCCTGAGGCACCTCACGTAGAACACAAGCGACACAGCGATCCATTTCACACAGTCTGAGAGGAGAAGCTCTATGAAAAAATCATTCGTGCGCGGGACGTGGCAGAAGTCACGCTCGTTCTCGCCAGCGGTGATCACCGAGGGGGGCAAGGTCATTTGGATCGCTGGCCACACCGGTCAAAAGGATTCGGCTGGCAATGCACTCGCCGGCGACTTCGACGGGCAGATGCGGCAGACCTTCAAGAACATTGAAGCGACGCTGCAGGAGGTCGGCGCATCCTTGAAGGACATTGTCACTGTGACCGTCTTCCTCACCGACTCCCGCTACACGACGCGGATGACTGAAATCCGAACCGAAATATTCGGCGAAGACTTCCCAGCAAGTGCGGCGATCACGGTCACGGGCTTCGCCGATCCGAGCATTCTGATCGAAATCCAGGGCATCGCCGTCGTCAGCTAACGCAAGCCCGCCAGAACGGAGGAAACAAACATGTCCGCAATCAGCGTGGGAGCGCGCCTCGATCGGCTTCCGGTGACCCGATTGCATCGAAAGGTGTTCAACCTAATCGCGGTTGGAATGTTCTTCGAGGGATTCGACATCTACATCGCGGCGAGCGTGCTCGCCGCGACCTACAAGACTGGCTTCTCGACTCTGGCGCAGAACGGCCTTTTCATTTCGATAACATTCGTCGGAATGACGTTGGGCGCGCTCCTCACCGGTTTCCTCGGCGATCGCTACGGTCGACGATTTACCTACCAGCTCAATCTCATCATCTTCGGGGCCGCTGCGCTCGCTTCTGCCGTCGCTCCCGACATGCGCACACTGATCGCGCTGCGGTTTTTCATGGGCCTGGGGCTTGGGGCCGAGGTCGTGGTCGGCTACTCCATCATGGCGGAGTTCTTTCCGTCAGCAATCCGCGGACGATGGTCGGGCATGATGTGCACGGTCGTCACTGCGGGACTGCCGGTTTCCGCCCTTCTTGCTTGGCTGTTGGTGCCGACTTTCGGATGGCGCGTCATGTTTCTGCTGGGCGCGCTCGGCTCCCTCGTCGCATGGTTTCTCAGGCGCGAACTACCAGAATCGCCGCGATGGCTGGCGGTCATGGGGCACGATGCCGAAGCTGACGCTCTCGTTTCGAGCTTTGAACAAGCGGCGAGTTTCGATTCAGCTAACAACCCGCTTCCGCCTCCCGAGATCATCGTGCCGCACACTGCGGGCGATCTGTTCCGGGGTCCCCACCTGGCGAGTCTGGTCGTGGGAAGCGTATCCCTCGTGGTAGTGAATACGCTCATCTACGGATTTGTGACCTGGTTGCCGACCTTCTTCGTTGGCCAAGGGGATTCGATCGCACGGAGCACCGGCTTTGCCCTGCTGATGTCTTTTGGCGGGCCGATCGGGTCGGCGTTCGGCGCACTGGCCGCAGATTATCTCGGTCGCAAGCCGACGATCGTGACCGTCTCCTGTATCGCCATCGTCCTGAGTGCCGCGTTCGTGTTTTCCGGCACGTCACCGCTCATGCCGATCATCGGCTTTCTCCTCACGATACCAATCTACGTACTCGTGGCGGTCCTGTTCGCCGTATACGTTCCGGAACTGTTTCCGACAGCGTTGCGGCTCAGGGGCGTCGGCATCTGCAATGCCGTTGGCCGTAGCGCAAGCATCATCGTGCCGCTACTCATCGGGCCGCTGTTCGCGAATTTTGGAATTCCGGGCGTGCTTGCTGCGATGAGCATTGCATTATTCGCCATGTGCATCGTCGTCGCTGCTCTGGGCACTGAGACACGCATCCAAAAATTGAGCATGGCTGCAGCGTAATCAACCGAGCACGCTTCTTACTCTGGTGAATTGGCGCTCCGCCAAATCCATGAAATGTGCCGCTTCGTGGGAGGAAACTGAATATGGGAGTCACGCTCACGATCAATGGAACGCCGGTCGAACTGCGCGCGGACGGAACCACGCCTTTGATTTTGGCTCTGCGCAACGAGCTTGGATTGAAGGGAACGCGGTTCGGCTGCGGAGGTGAAGACTGCGGCGCGTGCATGGTCTTGGTGGATTCCGAACCGCGGTACTCCTGCACGCTTCAGCTGGACGACGTGAGGCAGAAACGGATCACCACGATAGAGGGGTTGAATGACCGTCTCTCTGAAGTGCTTCGAGAGGCGATCCTGGCGGAAAACGCCGGACAGTGCGGCTACTGTCTTAGCGGCATATTCGTCACCCTACATCGCTGCATCTCCGCGTCCGCGCACCCGAAATATGCCGAAGTCGCCGGAGCGCTCGACCGCCACCTTTGTCGTTGCGGAGCAAACGCCGCGATTTTGAGGTCTGTCGGCAGAGCACTCAAACTCATCGAAGCGGGAGCAAGCGATGCCTGAACTCGGGTCCAGAAGCAGCCTGGAAACACCCTTGGCCGCACGCTTTGACCTCTCCAGCCCTGGGGTCGTCATACTGAAGACGGGCAAAGTCGAGTTGGGTCAGGGGATATTGCTCGCTTTGCGTCAGATCGCGGCAGAAGAGTTGGATTTGACTCCGGACGCCGTCGTCACTGTCTCGGGCGACACCAGGGCGTCACCGTTGGAGGGAGGAACGGTCGGAAGCATGTCGGTTGAAACGTCCGGGCGCGAGGTTCGTGATGCGGCGGCGGAGCTGAGGGCAGTGCTCTTCGATGCGGCCGCGCGTAAGCTCGGAGTGTCCGTATCTGAGATCACGGCCGAAGGCGGCCAAATCTTCGCAGCGGGCAATCCATCGAAGGAGACGCTCTGGAGTCTGGCGGCAGAAGTCCCTTTCGACCGGGTGCAGCGCGCCGCCGTGCCAAAGTCCGCGAAGCTCTACAAGACGGTTGGGACGAGCATACCACAAACGTACTTGCTTGGGCGCCTCGGCGGCGGTGCTTTCATTCATGACCAGTCGTTTGACGACATGCTGCATGGACGCGTTCTAAGAAAGCCGCACCCGGACGCACGGCTCGAAAGCGTCGATGCCGATGCCATCGGTGGGCTCGGCGTTTGGGTGGTGCACGAGCGCGATTTCATCGGAGTGGTGGCCGAGAGCGAGCAAGCACTGGCGACATCGATGGGCCGCTTAGAACGTCGCTGCAGATGGAGTGGGATTCCAGACGGCGGACCACAGACGCCGCTCGACATTCTCGCCAACGCACGCGTTACGGAAAAGCTGCTTCGGGATGACCAGGGCTCATCTGGTGCGAACGCAACGGAAGACGGACAGGTGCTCTCGGCCGTCTACAGCAAGCCACTGATTGGCCACGGATCGATCGGCCCATCTTGCGGCATCGCGACCGTATTCGACTCCGGAGCGGAAATTTGGTCACACTCCCAGAACGTCTTTGCATTGCGCGATCAGATCGCGCGGGTGCTGGGCAGACCGGCGCAAGAAGTGATCGTGCGGCACCGGCTTGGCGCCGGATGCTATGGCCACAACGGAGCGGATGATGCAGCCATGGACGCGGCCATGCTGGCGCGTGCAGTTCCCGGGCGCCCCGTGCGGGTTCAATGGACGCGAAAGGATGAGCTACGTTGTGAGCCGCTCGGTTCGCCTATGCGAATCTCGATATTGGCTTGCGTTCGGGAAGGGCGCATAGCTCAGTGGAAATTGACCACTCGGTCGGGGACTCACATCCAGCGTCCCGGCTGGGGTGGGCAGGTCAATTTGCTTGGTCCGGCGGCGGCAGACCCAGAGTTCGCTGCGACCGTTCAGATGGATCTGCCCGACCACAACGGTGGGTCGAAGAATGCGGTCGCGCTGTACGACTTTCCGCAACACGTGACGTACGAATTCGCCCCCGACTTGCCCTTCCGGCTTTCGGCCCTTCGGTCGCTCGGCGCTTTCGCAAACGTCTTCGCCATCGAATGTTTTATGGACGAATTGGCCGAGCTTGCCGGATGCGATCCGGTCGAATTCCGGCTGAGGCATCTCGCCGATCCTCGCGCGCGCCGGGTGGTGAGTCGTGTCGCCGAAATCTCGGACTATTCCAAGCCGTGCGACGCTGGCTTCGGTCGGGGACTTGGCTTTGCGCGTTTCAAGAACACCGGAAGCTACTGCGCGGTCGTCGCGTCCGTTTCTGTAGATGAGACCGTCAAAGTGCACAAGCTGTGGGCAGCGGTGGACGCGGGTCTCGTGATCAATCCGGCAGTTGTCGTCTCACAGATCGAGGGAGGCATGCTGCAGGCTGCGAGCTGGGTTTTGAAGGAAGCCGTTCCGACCGACCGCACGCGGCTCTTGGCCGAGTCCTGGAAGGATTACCCTATTCTCACCTTCGCAGAGACGCCTGAAACACGCGTGGAAATCATTGCGGGTCCCGAATTCCCATCGACGGGCATCGGCGAAGTCTCGCTTGGACCGACCGCCGGTGCCATCGCGAACGCGGTGACAAATGTTTTTGGCCTGCGCGTTCGAGACCTCCCACTTACGCGAGAACGACTGATGAAGGCGGCCTTCGAGGCAGAATGAATATCGATCGCACCCTGGCCGCAGCCGCAAGCTCACTTTTTCATTTCTGTAGGAGAATGTCATGCCCGAACCAATTCGCCCATACGAGCCGCTCACATCTGAAAATGCCGCTCTCATCCTCATCGACCATCAGGTCGGGCTGATGACCGGGGTTCGCGATTATTCCACGGGAGAGCTCAAGCATAACGTCGTGGCGCTGGCCAAGGCGGCCAAGGCTCTGAGCTTGCCGATCGTCGTGACGACCACAGCGCGCGACAGCATGTGGGGCCCGACCTTCCCTGAACTTGTGGAAGCGCTGCCTGGCGTTTCGATCATCGATCGCTCATCGGTCAACGCATTCGACGATCCAAAGGTTGCCCAGGCGATCACGGCGACCGGCCGCAAGAAGCTGATCTTCGCGGGCATCTCGCTGGAAGTCTGCGCAGCGTTCCCAGCCATCACCGCTATTGGCAAGGGTCTCGACGCCTATGTGGCCGTCGACGCGTCCGGAACCTTCAGCGAGACCAAGCGACAAGTTGGACTTCTGCGAATGCTGCAGGCCGGCGTGATACTCTCCGACTACGCCACGTTGATGGTTGAAATCCTCAAGGACAATGCGCGGCCGGAGGTGCGGGCCGTCTACGGCGCCATGGACATGCCGTGGGCCAAGCTCGTGGGGCAGATCGCGCAGGCCTACGGTAAGTAAAACGTGCGCCGCTCAGCTCCGGCTGTGAGCCTGACCCACCGTCGGCAGGAGGCAGAGCTCGCCGCTCGTGTCGATGAAACGCACTGCATGAGATCTGTACAGCTCAGTTTGTGGACGCGTAGTGCATGGAGGATTTAATGAACATTGCATCGGCCATTACGTTCGACACGGCGGAACTCGAGTACAATGAGGCCTGGACGGCGCCATCGAACACGCGCTTCGAGCTTCCGCCAGTGGACGTGAACGCGGTCCTCAAAAAGCGCTATCGAATGAGCCCGGAGCAGACCCTGACGCGTGCCATGATCTGGGACATGGAGACCAAGAAGGCGTGGGACCCACTCACCTACATTCCGTATGTGGTTTCGCAGGCCCGGTCATGGGGCAGAACGACCCTGCGCGACGGCTCCAGGCGGTTCTTTCGATCGTCACTGCAGCACGGATGGATTACGTCGGATGAAGGACGTATCCTCGAGGACGTTTTCGTCAGCGACGCCAAGCAGACCATCTATTTCCTGGGGCGCCCCCGGATGGTTGAAGCAAACGGCAGCACTCTCGCGGCAAGTCCCTTCCAGCCACTGTTTCACGTCCAACATGCTGTGGGTGGATCGAAGCAGACGCCTTTGAACCTGTGGAGCATCGTTTTCCTGACAAAAGCGCCGGACCCGCGTTACTGCGAGCCGTTCGAGCAAATGGTCCGCGCAGGACTACTGCCGGGATTCATCGAGATCTATATAGAGCGGGACCTTAAGCTGAGCTTGAGCCGCATCTGACCATGACCTGACTGGATCATCCACGCTACTCATCAATCCGGTCAGTTCTTTAGGTCCAAAGGCAGACTAAATCCGATGTCCGCAGAACGTCTGCTTTGCTTCGATAAACGGACTTCAACGCGACATCGAGCGATGTCTCCGACGCTACCGTTCAGTTGGCTGTATAGTCGTGGCATGAATGAAGCCTTTTTCGCCGAATTGTCAGCGTGGCTGACGCAGGCTGGTCTGGCCGGCACGTCTGAAACCGACATTGTGTCTGGCTTTTGCGATCGTTGCGGCGCGGCCGGACTGCCGCTCGCTCGCACGACGGTGCTTATCGACACGCTTCATCCTGTGCACGAGGGCCGCCTGTTTCGCTGGGGCTTTGGTTCAACGGAATCGCCTCTGCTCGAATATGGCCGCACCAGTCCGGACGGGCTCGCCGCGACTGGCTTCGATCCCAAGGATGTTGAGGCGGCCGAACGCTGGCGGCACAGTCCATTCTACCGGATGCTGCAAACCGGCGAATCGCTTTTGCGGCGGGGCGGCATCCTCGCCAAGAACGATCGCATCGATGCGCAGTTGATCGCAGAATATGTCTCGATCATGCCGACACGAGTTGTGCAGCGTAACACCGCCACCGAACGGCTCACCGAAGTTGTCACTATGCGCCGACAGCTCTGTGACGACCATGTCGCAGCTGAAAACCAGGCTGCTCAGTTCACACTTATCGCCTTGTTGCCGGAGCTCGGCCACATGAGCCGACGGGGGCGATGGCGTGAATCGACCCCCGTCAAAAGCAGCCACTACGACGCTGCCGATCGGTTTCATAACCGACGTCGATCCGGTCGAGGCCGGGCTCGTCGCGAGCCTCAATCGGCCGGGAGGCAATATCACGGGCATCAGCCTGCTTGGCTCGGCATTGGAGGGCAAACGTCTCGGGTTGGTGAACGAAATTGTTTCCGGCACAGCGCCGATTGGCGTGCTGCTGGACTCGCGCTTTCCGGATGCCAATCGTCAACCGCGCGAACTGCAAGACACCGCAGGTGCGATCAAGCGACAGATCATTGCAGAGTGGGTGACTAACGAGCCCGAAATCGAACCTGCTTTCGCTAATATCGCTCAACAACGAGCGGCCGCGCTCCTTGTGGCGCAAATTGCCTCCTTCGCTAACTTCATGGACCAGCTCGCGGCCTTGGCGGGCCGCTATAATCTGCCCGCCATGTACACAGGGCGCGAATTTGCCCAAGCGGGCGGTTTGGTCAGTTACGGGCCTGACTTTGCAGACGGGTATCGCCACGCGGGACTCTACGCCGCAAAGATTCTCAAGGGCATGAAACCAGCCGATTTGCCTGTGATGCAGTCGATCAAATATCCGCTCGTTATCAATCTCAAGACCGCTAAAGCGCTAGGCTTCGACATCCCGGCCAAGGTGCTCGCGATTTCCGATGAGGTCATCGAATAAGGACGCTTTTTGCTGTGGTGCACGAGTCCGTTCATGGCACAAAGCGGACATTTCGCGACTGGGTTCCAATGTCCGCTTTTGGAGGTAAAGCGGACATCCGCACGGCATTTTGCCGTGATGCACCGCGCGAAGCGGCGGGTTGGGAATCCGAGTACTTTTGGTTTTTTTGGAATCCCGTTTTTCTGGCGATCCCGGTTTTTCTTAGCGCTCGATGGAAACGAGACCGCGTTCGGTGGAGAGCTGATAGGTCGCCCATTAGGATGGATCGGGGTGTCGCAACTGGCGCGCCAAAGCGATCAGCCGTTTGCGCTCGGCATGACTATTCGCACGTCCTCCGCCCTCTTCCAGGGTAGCGCCGAGTGCGCCGGATCAGTGCGCCGGGTACCAGCAACCGACATCGAGGCGCTGGTCGTCAAATCGATTCGCGACCATCTCAAACCCGCGCAGCCCATTGACGACCGGAGTCTCGTCCATACGCACGTTGCGCGTATCGAGGTCCAGCCAGGCCGGTTGGTTATCCAGCTTGCCGAGCCATCAAGCACCCTTGAGGTGCCTTGGCAGAAGACACCGGCAAGACGGCGCCGCGAGATTCTTCTGCCCGCGGGGATCCGCCCGGAACACGTTCGTCCGATACGTTCGGAGACGCGGGCAAGATTAGTTGCATC
>Ga0318540_10000056_pt1 | contig 22412 bp, 17 predicted proteins | sample GRESIP166b4f25_FD_203485 | JGI IMG/M metagenome (GOLD analysis project Ga0318540, IMG submission 203485) | Tropical soil microbial communities from Luquillo Experimental Forest, Puerto Rico - GRE.SIPMG.166b4f25 | ecosystem: Environmental > Terrestrial > Soil > Tropical forest > Bulk soil...
CCTCCGGCCGCCGCAACGGTGGGACGGTCTTCGGTGGCTGGCGCCGCGCGGGCAAGGCCGCCAGCAGTCGCGTCGTCGCCTCCGTGACCTCGCCAACCGCCGCCTCGAACGCTTCGGCGGCGCCGGGTGACGGGTGCGTGATCCCGCTGACCTTGCGCACGTACTGACGCGCGGCCGCGGCGACCTCCTCGGGTGTGGCCGCCGGCTGCAGGCCACGCAGTTCGGTGATGTTCCGGCACATGGCTCCACGATAAGCGCGGTCGGGCACATGCGTCCGTGGCAAGCGACCCCTCTACGGTGATCTGATGACCGACGACATCCTGCTGACCGAGACCGACGAGCGGGTGCGCACGCTCACCCTCAACCGCCCACAGGCGCGCAATGCGCTGTCCTCGGCGTTGCGGGATCGGTTTTTCGGCGCCCTGACCGACGCCGAAACCGACGACGACGTCGACGTCGTCATCCTCACCGGCACCGATCCGGTGTTCTGCGCGGGACTGGACCTCAAGGAGTTGGGTGGCCAGTCGGCACTTCCGGACATCTCGCCGCGGTGGCCGCCGATGACCAAGCCGGTGATCGGCGCGATCAACGGCGCGGCGGTCACTGGCGGGCTGGAGCTGGCCCTGTACTGCGACGTCCTGGTCGCTTCGGAGCAAGCACGCTTCGCCGACACCCACGCCCGGGTGGGGCTGCTGCCCACCTGGGGGCTGAGCGTGCGGTTACCCCAGAAGGTGGGCGTGGGCGTGGCCCGGCGCATGAGCCTGACCGGCGACTACCTGTCCGCCACCGACGCGCTGCGGGCGGGCCTGGTCACCGAGGTGGTGCCGCACGACCGGCTGCTGGCGACGGCTCGCCAGGTGGCGGCGTCCATCGTCGGCAACAACCAGAACGCGGTGCGGGCACTGCTGGCGTCCTACCACCGGATCGACGACTCGCAGACGAGCGCGGGGCTGTGGCTCGAAGCGATGGCGGCCAGACAATTCCGCACCAGCGGCGACGACATCGCCGCCAACCGGGAGGCGGTCCTGCAACGCGGGCGGGCCCAGGTGCGATAACCACTAGGATCCGTCCAATCGCAACACTCATGCAGGAGGAATCGCGATGCGTGCCGGCTCCCTAACCATGCGGGCCCTCACCATGCGGGCTCTCGGCGGCCTGGCCCTGGCCGCGGCGTCCGCGATCGCGGCACCCGCGCCGCAATCGGCCGCGCAGCCGCCCCCGGGATTTCCCAACCTCGACGGTTTCATTTCGGTCCCGGCGGATGGCTATGCCGCGCCTCCTCGGGAGGGCGCCCCGCCGCGGATCAGTTTTTCCGCGACGCCCACGCTGACGTGCGACTTCTACGGCGGGACAGGGCCCCCGCCGCAACCGTCACAGGACATCAAGTGCACCGGAGACATGCCCGGAATGGACGACGTTCCCTTCCCCGGCGGGGGCCACACCAAACCGGGCGATTGCGTTGTGGGTTCGGTGAACTTCAAGGGACCCGGCTACGAGTTGAGCCGCATGTCGTACGGCGGATGCGGCGGCAGCCAGCCCCCATTGCCGCCCGGCGGCAAATCGTTGGGCGTGGGCCAGAAGTTGTCGTACCTGAACGTGACGTGCGCCGTCGGCGTCGACAATCTCGTCGCCTGTCTGGACACCACCAGCGGGGACCACGGGTTCGTCCTAAAGCGCTCGGGAAGCCGGGCGTTTTAATCGAGGGCCGCGCGCAGCGACTCTACGGCGTCGTCAATCGAGCCGTCGGTCGTGTAGCCGGCGGCCAGCCGGTGGCCACCACCGCCGAAGGTGGACGCGACCGCCGCTAAATCCACATCGGCCTTGGCCCGCATGGACACCGACCACTGCCGCGGGGAGACCTCCTTGAAGACCGCCGCCACCTCGGCCTGCTGCGTGGTACGGACGATATCGACGATGCTCTCGACTTCCTCCGGGCGAGAATCGATCCAGTCCCGATTCTCGACGACGGCGTAGACCAGCCCGCGACCGCCGACCGCATCCGGCAACAATTGCGCCGACCCCAGCACCCGCGACAGCAGCGGCAGCCACCCGAATGGATGGCTGTCTATCAGCGTTCGGCTGATCTCGGCGTTGTCGACGCCGATGTCGACCAGCCGGGCCGCCAGCCGAAGGGCGCGGGCGCTGGCCCAGCGGAACGATCCGGTGTCGGTAGTGAGGCCGGCGTAGATGCAGTGCGCGACGTCGGGGTCGATCGGCTTGCCCCACGTGTCGAGCATGTCGGCAATCATCATCGTGGTGGAATCCGCCGACACGTCGATGAAGTTCGCGGTGCCGAACATCTCGTTGGAGGCATGGTGGTCGATGACGAGCAGCTGCCGGTCGGGGGCGGCCAAATCACTTAACGCCCCCAGCCGCTTGAGGCTCGGAACGTCGACTGTCACAACGAGATCGACATCGCGGCGCATGGCATCCGGGTCGACCAGCAGATGACAGCCGGGCAATGACGCCAGCGACTCCGGCAGGGTCGCCGGCGCGGCGAAACCGACCTCGACATCCTTGCCGCACTTGTCCAGCACCAGGGCCAGCGCCAGCCCCGCGCCGATGGTGTCGGCGTCGGGATGCACATGAGCGACCACCGCGATCGTCGTGGCGCGCGACAGCAACTCGACGGCACCGAGGGTGTCTACGCATGCCCCCACGCCCGGCTCAGTCTTCGGGTTGATCGTCGTCATCGGTGTCCATCGCGTCGAGCCCGTCCAGCGCCGCCAATTCCGGCCCGGGCTCACGGTATGGATCGGCATCCCCCGCCGGCTTCGCTCCCGAGCGAACCCGCGCCACGTCGGCGTCCGCGGCGCGAGCGCGCGCCAGCAGTTCGTCCATGCGATGCACGCTGTCGGCGGTGGTGTCGCGGGTGAACGTCAGCGTGGGGGTGAAGCGCACGCCCGTGCCCGCGCCTACCTTGGTGCGCAACGTGCCTTTGGCCCGCTCCAGCGCAGCCGCGGCGGCCGCGTAATCCGGCTCGTCGTCGAGCGTGCGCCCCATCACCGTGTAGAACACCGTCGCGTCGTGCAGGTCGGCGGTTACCTTCGCATCGACGATGGTCACGCCCTCCAGCCCCGGATCCTTGATCTCGTACTCGATCGCCGAGGCGACGATCGTGAAAATCCGTTTCGCCAGCCGACGTGCCCTCGCGGGGTCCGCCATCAGGTGCGCTCCTTCTGGACCAGCTCGTAGGACTCGATGATGTCGCCTTCCTTGATGTCGGAGTAGCCCAGCGTCATACCGCATTCGAAGCCCTCTCGGACCTCGGTCACGTCATCCTTTTCCCGTCGCAGCGAGGTCACCGTGAGGTTGTCGGCGACCACGATGTTGTCTCGCAGCAGGCGGGCCTTCGCGTTGCGGCGCACCACACCCGAGCTGATCATGCAGCCGGCGATGATGCCGACCTTCGAGGAGCGGAACAACGCCCGGATCTCGGCGCGACCCAGCTGGTTCTCCTCGTAGATCGGCTTGAGCATGCCGCGGAGGGCCTTTTCGATCTCGTCGATCGCCTGGTAAATGACCGAGTAGTAACGGATCTCGACGCCTTCGCGGTTCGCCAGCTCGGTCGCTTTGCCTTCGGCGCGCACGTTGAACCCGATGATGATCGCGTCCGAGGCCGACGCCAGATTGACGTTGGTCTCGGTGATGCCGCCGACGCCGCGGTCGATGACGCGCAGTTCCACCTCGTCGTCGACCTGGATGCCCAGCAGCGCCTCTTCCAGCGCCTCGACCGTACCGGCGTTGTCGCCCTTGAGGATCAGGTTCAGCTGGCTGGTTTCCTTCAGCGCCGAGTCCAGGTCCTCCAGGCTGATCCGCTTGCGCGAGCGTGCCGCCAGCGCGTTGCGCTTGCGGGCGCTGCGCCGGTCGGCGATCTGGCGCGCGATGCGGTCCTCGTCGACGACCAGGAAGTTGTCCCCGGCGCCGGGCACCGACGTGAAGCCGATCACCTGCACCGGACGCGACGGCAGCGCCTCTTCGACGTCATCGCCGTGTTCGTCGACCATGCGACGGACGCGCCCGTAGGCGTCGCCCGCGACCACCGAGTCACCGACCCGCAGCGTGCCGCGCTGCACCAGCACGGTGGCGACCGGCCCGCGGCCGCGGTCCAGGTGCGCCTCGATCGCCACACCCTGGGCCTCCATGTCGGGATTGGCCCGCAGGTCCAGGGCGGCGTCGGCGGTCAGCAGCACCGCCTCTTCCAGCTGTTCGATGTTGGTGCCGACCTTTGCGGAGATGTCCACGAACATCGTGTCGCCGCCGAAATCCTCTGCCACCAAACCGAATTCGGTGAGCTGGCCGCGAATCTTGGCCGGGTCGGCGCCCTCCTTGTCGATCTTGTTCACCGCGACCACGATCGGCACGTCGGCCGCCTGGGCGTGGTTGATGGCCTCCACCGTCTGCGGCATCACGCCGTCGTCGGCGGCGACCACCAGGATGGCGATGTCGGTGGCCTTGGCGCCGCGGGCACGCATGGCGGTGAACGCCTCGTGACCCGGGGTGTCGATGAAGGTGATCGGCCGCTCGGTGCCGTCCAGGTCGACCGAGACCTGGTAGGCGCCGATGTGCTGGGTGATGCCGCCGGCCTCGCCCTCGCGGACGTTGGCCTTGCGGATGGTGTCCAGCAGGCGGGTCTTGCCGTGGTCGACGTGACCCATGACGGTCACCACAGGCGGACGGGTCTGCAGGTCTTCCTCGCCGCCTTCGTCCTCGCCATAGGTCAGGTCGAACGACTCCAGCAGCTCGCGGTCCTCGTCCTCCGGGCTGACGACCTGGACGTTGTAGTTCATCTCGCCGCCCAGCAGTTCGAGCGTCTCGTCGCCGACGGATTGCGTGGCGGTCACCATCTCGCCGAGATTGAACAGCGCCTGCACCAGCGCCGCCGGGTTGGCATCGATCTTTTCGGCGAAGTCCGACAGCGACGCGCCCCGGGCCAATCGGATCGTCTCGCCGTTGCCGTGCGGCAACCGCACGCCGCCGACGACCGGCGCCTGCATCGAGTCGTATTCCTGGCGCTTCTGCCGCTTGGACTTGCGGCCGCGCCGCGGCGCACCACCCGGACGGCCGAACGCGCCGGCGGCGCCGCCGCGCTGTCCGGGACGGCCACCGCCGCCAACACCAGGGCCGCCGCCGGGGCCGCCGGGACGGCCCCGGAAACCTCCGGGCGCGGCGCCCACGCCGCCCGCACCGCCGCGGTAGTTACCGCCACCGGAGTCGGAGCGGCCGCCGGGCCCACCGGGGCGGGCGCCCCCGGGGGGGGGTGCGCCCGTACGCGCGGGCCGTGCCTGTCCACCGGCACCGCCGGGACGGGGCGGCATGCTGCCGGGCGAAGCGCCCGGGCGCGGCGCGCCCGGCCTGGCCGCCCCGGGACGGGGAGCCGGCGGACGCGGGATGGGCCGGTCGACGGGTTGCGCCGACGAGAACGGGTTGTTGCCGACGCGCGGGGTACGGACGCCCGGCTTCGGCATCGGACCGGGACGCGGGCCCGGTGTCATGCCTGGGTGCGGGGCCGGTTGGCCGGTGGGCTGTCCGGGGGTCGGCCCGCCCGGCTGCCCGGGCGGCGGCGCCGACGGCCGTCGGGGCGCCGGCGTCGGCGGCGCGGGCGCTTCCGTGGTCGCAGCCGGGGACGCCGGGGCGGCAGCCGTCGCCGTTGCGCCGGTCTCGGCGGTCGCGGCGGGGGCGCTGGTCGCTTCGCCGTTGCCGGTGGCCTTGCCGATCGCCTTGTCGAGGGCCTTGTCGAGTGGCTTGCCGGGACCCTTCGCGGGTGCCTTGGCGGGGGCCGGCTTGCTGCCCCCAAAGGACTCGCGCAGCCGGCGAGCGACCGGCGCCTCTACGGTCGACGATGCGGATTTGACGAATTCGCCCTGTTCATTCAGCCGGGCGAGAACTTCCTTGCTGGTGACACCGAGTTCCTTTGCCAACTCGTGCACGCGGGCCTTGCCTGCCACTACATCTCCTGTCTATGAGGCGACAGCAGTGGGCCGCGCCTCGGGTTTAGCTATGACGCATTGTCATCGGGGCTTCACGGTGTGCTCATGTTCTTTGCTACCTATTCTGTTGCCGTGGGGATCGGACGCGCCTAGCGACTCTAGGTGCTCGACCACCGCGGATGTGTCCGGTGAACCGGCGATGCGCAACGCTTTTGTGAAAGCCCGCCGCCGAATCGCCTGTTGCGCGCACTGCGGTACGGGATGCAGCCATGCACCCCGCCCCGGCAGGCTACTCCCCGTGTCGACGATCACGGCGTATTCACCGTTCCCGCTCGGCACAGCCACCACTCGAAGCAGTTCGACGGCCAACTCTCGCTTCCGGCACCCCACACACGTCCGCACCGGTCCTTCGATGCTTCGATGCGCCGAGGCCGAAGTCTCGCGCTGGATCACGGCTCAGCTTACCTTCACCCAACCGGTGGTCAGAACCAACCGCGGCACTGCCCCGGCGACGAACGTCAAGCCAGCTTCGCGGCGGCCGACGAACGCTTAGGCCGGCGTCACCCGTTCGCTCGCATGCCATGCGCCGATATGTCACCGTTCTGTTGTGTTCACCAAGTCAGCGCAGTTCACGATGGTGTCGCTGCTCGCCGCGGTGCTCCTCGTTGCATGCGCGGGCAGTTCGGGTCCGCCACACTCGAAACTCGTCGACCTGACGCTGCCCGCTGGGTCAACCCCCGGTCATCCCTCGGGGCGAATACCGATCCCGGCGGATGAGGAACGGTGGGACGTTCCCCTGCCCTATGCCGATCTCATGGCGGCGATGCGCAAGCAGCTGCCGCTGAACCACGACTTCGACGGAGTGCCCTGGTGTGACGGAGACGAAGATTCCGACAACCTCACGTGGCTATGGCAGAAGGTCGGCGACAAGATTCAAATCGATATCGGGGGCGACGCACACAGCTCCGGAATCACCATCACCCGTGACCACGGCGGCCAGTCTAAGTGCGTACCCTGGCCGCGACCCCAGCCGACGCAGCTTTCGACAGTCGGCAACGCGAGGGTGATCGGACTGTGGTTCGAACCTGCCGAGCTGACGTTTAGCAGCGGCTCCAACAAGCTGTATGTGTCGACCATCTACGGGAAACCGGCAACGTATGTGGTCTCGATGTCAACGCTGACGGAAATCCCGCCGCGACTGGACGAGTCGATCACTGACGGCGCCAATCACATTGCGGTCAACAACAAGCTGAAATTGGGCTACGCGCTTCATCACACCGGCGCCCTACGGGTGTTCAACACCGACACCGACAAGCTGATGTCGACCACCAAACCTCGATCGTGCCGGGCGGAGGTGCTCGCAGTCGACGAGGCAACCGGCACGGTCTACGGCGGTGGGCAATCAGCCACCGGGGAGTGCCTCGTTGAATTCGACTCCGCCGGTCACTTTCTCGCCGAGAAGGACGTCGCCCCCGCAAGCGGCAAGCAGAACCGGATGATCCAACGGATCGCGGTCGATCCCGCCAGCGGCGACGTCATCTACACGGATCCCTACAGCGTGGGGCGCGCCGACCAGACGCTGACCGAGAAGTGGCGCTCACCTGCGCCGGGCGTAAGCACTTCCGGCGACATCTATTCCGGACCGCATGCGAGCGACATGGGCTACGAACCTAGCTCGGACACGGTTTACGTCTGCGTGAGCCCGACGTCAACGACCGCGCCGGCAACGATCGCCATCTACGACGGACACACCGGTAAGCAGACCGGCCAGTTCACCGCCCCCGCCTCGACAGATCAGTTCGCTGCCGACCAGCAGGGTCGACTGTTTGTAGCGCTTACCAACTCCCGTGACTTGTACGTCTTGGACCACGGGGCGCAATCGCTGACCAAGTTTGAGACACTGCCCGAGGTTCCCGACGGGTCCACGAGGAAGGTCGAGTGGCTGGCAGTGGATTCGGCTGGACACCAATTGTTCGTAAACCCGGGCAGTGGGAGCAGCGTCTACGAGTATCCCTACTGAGCCCTGCTCAGCCCGAGTCAGCGTTTCAGCGTGCTGCCAGGATGAGCGTCTGCCCGTCGATCAGCCTTATTCCATCAGGGAATTCGATGCCCGTGCTGGTACACCGGATAGGCACGGCGGTCCCGTCGACAAACGCTTTGCAGGCGCCTTCGCCACCGACGACCGTGAGCCGGTGCACGTCGAGCCGCCCGCCGGTACACGCCATGACGAGCTCGTCACCCTGCTGCGACCACAGGCCCCACCCGGACCGGGCGAGGAAGGGGACGGAGGTACTTGGGACCCCCGGACGGCGGAGGGTGTACGCGCCGGCCGGGCCGTCGTGGGCGAAGCCGGCCAGCGCCTCCAGCGCCGACCAGCCGGCCAGCGACCGGGCATAGTGGTCGCCGCACTCGATCTCGTTGAACGGGTTGCGCCGCCGCCCGTCGTAGCGCGCCCACACGCCGTCCAGGACGGCGCGCCCCTCGTGCTGCAAGCCCTCGCGCCAGCAGTGCGCGGCCACCTGGTACTCCGAGCCGGTCCACACCTCGTCGGCGTAGCGGATCGGCACCGCGGGCCGGCCGCCGCGCGGCCAGGTACACAGCAGCAGCCCCGCGTCGTCACCGTCGGCGAACACCCGGTACGGGCGGTTGAAGTCCCTGGGGTCCCCGAACCCACGACGCAGGTTGTGCCGCACCACGGCGGCGAGGGCGGTGCGCACGTGCTCGGCGGGCAGCAGGTAGCCGAGGTCGAGCTGGTGTGCCCACCACTGCCCGATCAGCTGGTCGGTCAGGCACCCGTCACCCCACTGGTAGTCCGTGTTGTCGCCGGGCAGCAGCCGCTGCACGTAGTACTCGCCGGTGAACAACGCGGCGTCATAGGCCTCGCTGGCCTGGGAGAAGGTGGCGCGGTAAGTGGCCGCCGCGTCAGCGTCGTCGACGAGCAGGGCCATCTCCTCGGCGGCACGCAGCGCGGCCAACCACAGGGTGCCCATGAACGGGTTGCGCCCGGTGAGGTCGATGTCGTGGGTGCTGGGCTGGACGCCGCTGAGCATCCCGGTGCCGTCGACGTTCCACGTGCGGTCGACATGGCGCACCAGGCGGGTGAGGTTGGGCCAGTACCGGCGCAGCCATTCCCTGTCCGCACCGCCTGCGCCCCCGCGATATTCGCGGTAGGCCTTCAGGATTGTGCCGAGCATGCCGTCCAGCGCCGGCTGGTCGGGGCCGCCGATCGGCTCGCCCCAGAGCTGCCGAAGGTAGGTCGGCGCGATCACCCGGTGGGGTATGTACCCGTCCGGCGCCTGCATGATCTCGAGCTCGGTCTCGCGCATGCTGCGTTCCAGCTCGGGAAACGCCGCCGCGAGCGCCTGCGCGTAGTTCCAGACGTGCGTGCAGTTGAGCGGGCAGGAACCGCCGGAGGACCCCGACCACATCACCGTGGAGGCGCCCAGCACCCCCTCGAAAGCGAAGAACCGCCCGTCCGCGCCGCGAAAGCAGGTGGGGCTGCGCACGGTCGCGAGCTGGGCGGCGAAGTGGGTGACGGCGGCGTCGTCCAGGCCGGAGCCGGCCAGCGTGCCGGTCCACGCGCCGGTGGCCTCGCGCAGCGCGGACCAGTCTCGACGCACCCGTTCGAACACGTCCTGCGCGTCGCCGTAGCGGGTGGCGTAGTGATTGCCCAGCCAGAACCGAGATCGCCCCCACTCCGGCCGGTCCGGCCCGAATTGTTCGAAGTTGATGTACCGGTTGGGGAAATACCAGGTCAGCGCGATCCGGATCAGCCGCTGCTGGCCGGGCTGCAGCAGGAACGGGACGCCGAGGCCGGTGTTCCACGTGCTGCCGGCCGGGCTGGCGACGGTCGCCGATTGTGGGGCGTGCCGCTGCGGGTCGGCGACGCCGGCCGCGAGGGCCAGCCGCGGCGCACCGCTGGCGAGCGCCCGCGAGCGCAGAAAGGTGACGAACTCATCCGCGTGCCGCCACCGGAGCAGGGCGGCGGCGTGCGGGTCGTCGGCGGCCAGCACCATCTGCCCGGCGCCCGCGGCGTCGTCGGGAAGCGCGCCGTTCTCCAGCACCACGCTGGTCCAGCCCTCGCGACGCAGCAGCCGGTTGGTGTTGCCGCCGTACCCGGGCGCAACGACGCCGTCGATCGGGGTGATGCCGTCCCAGCCGACGGCGTTCTGGACGGTCGCGCCCAGGGTTCCGTGCAGCGGGTGGTCGCCGTCGTTGATCAGGCGGAACGTGAAAAACGCCGCCGGGATGGAGCTGACGTCGACGTCCAGCGGGACCAGTGGGTTGAACGCCTCGAGCGTGACGCCCAGCGGAACGGCCGGGTCGAGGTAGCGCACCCGCGCGATCGGGTAGGTGCCGCAGAAGGTCGTCCGGGCCACCCCGGGACACCGGCTCAGCAGGTCGCGCTGCCAATCCGGCACGACGTCATCGCTGACCAGCGGGGTGCCGGTCGAGTCCCGCGGCGGCGCCTGCAGGATGCGCACCTCGTCCAGCGGCGGCTCCCACCGGCTGACCCGCAGCGCGAAGAACGACCCCGGGAGGGCGCCGGCATGGTTGCCGATGTTGTGCAGCTGCCACTGCCGCAGGCCGCCGTCGGCGCAGATCGCCAGATTCCCGGTACCGATGCCGCCGAGCGGCATGGCCAGGTGACCGAATTCCGCGCCGTCGCACTCGGCCGCGCGCACGTCGTCGGGCCAGGTCACGTGGGCTCGCCCACCTCCAGCTCGTCGGCGTCGGGCAGCGGCGGGCGAGCACCGGACGGACGGTCCAGGTAGAAGACCGCGGTGGAAGCGATGTCGTCGTGCAACGGCTGGTAGCGGTGTTGCGACGTCCATCCGAGGGCCTGGATGTCCACACGCAGGTCGGCGTGGAAGTGGATGGGGTCGAGGACATGCCAGCGGTACATGCCGAACCGCTGCTGGCTGCGGTACAACCCGTCCGGGCGGATGACCTGGTGCAGCCCGAGGAAAGGTGTCGAATACGTGGTGTACCCCTGCCCGGGCACGTCGAAGTTCCAGGCGCCACCGAAGTAGTCCTCGGTGCCGGTGCCGCAGATCGTGGGGAATTCCTCGTCGCCGTCGAGATAGAACTTGACCTCGCCCTCGCCCCACCAGCCGGGACGGTTGACGCCCCAGGCGAGGTAGGTGCCGACGTACTTACCGGCGCCGTGCACCCGGTCGACGATCGGGTGCACGCTGCCGGCGGTCAGCGGATTGCTCCGGTGGAACTGGCAGTGCAGGTACCCATTCCCGACCACATCGACGTCGATCTCGTAGCTGATCTGGTAGTACACGGTGGCGGTCTGTGGCGCGCGGTTCTCCAGCGTCAGCCGGGCATAGCGTGGCACCGGCATCGGCCAGTAGCTGTTGAAGCCGCCGTGCGGGTTGGCCGCGACCGGCACGGACGAGAGCTGGGCGAACTCACACCAGCCCTGGCCGAAGAAGTCGCCAACCGGTGTCTCGATCGCGGGCTCGTCCGCACCGTCCCAGTAGGCGCGCAGGATGAGGCTGCGCCAGCTAACGGGGTGCGTGGTGAGCCAGATGTGACTGATCACCGCCGGCCCGTCGATGGCGGCCAGCTCGAACGTGCTGTGCCCGCCGATCTGGACGCTGGGCGAGATCTTCCAGCCCGGGCCGAGGTGTGCCGCGGACGCCGCGCCGGTCCCTTCGGTGGCACGCGCACCGCCACCCACGGTCCCGTCGAAGTTCTCCGGGCTGATCGACCGCGATCGCGCACCGCTGAGCAGGGCCAGGGATCGCAGATCGATCATGCTGCGTCACCGGGCTAGCGGTCGTGTGCCATTCCGTGGCTGGCGCCGTGTTCGGGCTGGTTCTCCGGATGTGCCGGCGAGTCCCCACGAATGTCGATGCGCCACCCGGTGAGCCGGGCGGCCAACCGCGCGTTCTGACCCTCCTTGCCGATGGCGAGCGACAACTGGAAGTCGGGCACCACCACGCGGGCGGCCCGGCCGGACTGGTCGATCACCGACACGGAGACCACCTTGGCGGGTGACAGCGCGTTCGCGACGAAGCTCGCCGGGTCTTCGTCATAGTCGATGATGTCGATCTTCTCCCCGGAGAGCTCGCTCATCACGTTGCGGACCCGCTGCCCCATCGGACCGATGCAGGCGCCCTTGGCGTTCAGGCCGGGAACGTTCGACTTCACCGCGATCTTGGAGCGATGACCGGCCTCGCGGGCGACCGCCACGATCTCGACGGACCCGTCGGCGATCTCGGGGACCTCCAGTGAGAACAGCTTGCGGACCAGGTTGGGATGGGTACGGGACAGGGTGATCAGCGGCTCACGGGACCCGCGGGTCACACCCACCACATAGCACCGCACCCGGTTGCCGTGCTCGTAGCTCTCGCCGGGAACCTGTTCGGCCGCCGGGATCACGCCCTCTGAGGCCTTGGTCTCGGTGCCCATCCGGACGACGACCAGACCGCGGGCATTGGCCCGGCTGTCGCGCTGAATCACGCCCGCGACGATCTCCCCCTCGCGGGTGGAGAACTCGCCGTAGGTCCGCTCATTTTCCGCGTCCCGGAATCGTTGCAGCATCACCTGGCGTGCGGTCGTCGCGGCGATGCGACCAAAACCCTCGGGGGTGTCGTCCCACTCGCTGATGACGTTGCCGTCCTCATCGGTCTCGCAGGCGATCACGCGAACGACGCCGGTCTTGCGGTCGATCTCGATGCGCGCGTCCATTTGGTGACCTTGGGTGTGCCGGTAGGCGGTAAGCAGCGCGGATTTGATCGTCTCGAGCAGTTCAGTGACCGAGATGCCCCGATCCACCTCGATCGCATGCAGCGCACCCATGTCGATGTTCATGTTCCGGCCTCCGTCCTGTCGGCCCGCCCCCTGAAAGCCCCGGTCGCCAGTTCCAGCTCAATCTGGGCTGGCTGTGAAAACTCCACCTGGACAACGGCTTTCGTTACCTGAGCGAGCGGGATCTCGCGCACCGTCCAGTCGCGGCCGTCGGGTACGACCAGCGCGACCCCGTGGTCGCGCGTCTCGCCCACACGACCGGTCAGCTGCGACCCGTCCGACAACACGATCTCGACCTTGCGGCCCCGGGCACGGCGGAAATGCTTCTCGCTGGTCAGGGGGCGCTCCACACCCGGCGAACTGACCTCGAGCACATAGCCGTCCCGGATGCTGTCCATGCCGTCCAGGCCGTCCAGGCCGTCCAGCAAAGCCGATGCCGATCGCGACAGCGTGGCGATCGTATCGAGGTCGAGGGGGCTGTCACCGTCGGCGATCACCGTGATTCGCGGCGGGCGCGCCCGCGCATCGATGACCACGTCTTCGATTTCATAACCGGCGCGCGCGAAAAGCCCACCGAGTAGCTCGATCACCTGCGTCTGCGAAGGTAGCCCGGTGGTCACGGCGAGCTCCTCATCTTGAGTTGTGCGGTCATCAGGCGGGTGTCGCCGCCCGATCAACGTCCGGGCGGCTTCCGTGTCCCAGCGGAACGCACCCGCTTTCGTTCCGCAAGAGCCAGCTATCAACGATACGCCAGGAATCGCATATGACGGCGTGATCGCCGCGCGCAGGTCAAGGTCCTCGCGCTGCCATCTCCATACCAATGGCAGGATGTTGCTGTGCCTAGCGCAGGACCCGTCACCAGCAGGCGGGGTGTGCTCGCCGGTGGCGCTGCTCTCGCTGTGCTCGGGCTGGTCGGATCCGCCTGTGGCGAGTCCCCGCCCAAGCCGCCCCCCGTCGAAGACCTGCTGGGGCCGCTGGACCAGGCCAGGAAGGACAGCGCGCTGGCGGGCGCGGCCGCCGCGGCCATCGGAAACCCACCCCAGGTCGCCGCTGCGCTGGCGGTGGTCGCCACCCAACGCGCCGACCATGCCCGCGCCCTGTCCACCGAAATCTCCCGGGCAGCAGGCAAACTCACGTCCTCGTCGAGCGAAACCACCAGCCCCAGCCAGGCCGCACCGGCGGGTCCACCGCCACCGCCGCCGCCGATATCCGACGTCATCAATTCGCTGCGCGCATCGGCCGAAAGCGCCAGCCGCCTGGCGGCCACCTCTCCCGGCTACCGAGCGGGGCTGCTCGCGTCCATCGCCGCCTCCTGCACGGCGTCGTACACGGTTGCGCTGGTGCCCGGGGGACCGTCGATATGACCTCCGGCAAGGACGCGGACAACGCGGCGCTGTGCGACGCGCTGACCATCGAACACTCCACGATTTACGGGTACGGAATCGTGTCCGCGCTGTCGCCACCCAGCGTCAACGACTTGGTGGTGGAAGCCCTGACCCAGCACCGCCAGCGTCGTGACGACGTCATCGCGATGCTGGCCGCCCGCAACGTCAACGCCCCGGTCGCCGCGGCCGGCTACCAGCTGCCGCTGCTGGTGGCCAGCGCCACGGATGCGGCGAGGCTGGCGGCGCGGATGGAGAACGACGGCGCGACGGCGTGGCGCGCCGTCATCGAGCACGCCGATACTGCGGACGACCGGGCGTTCGCCTCGACTGCCCTGACGCAAAGCGCGGTCATGGCCGCCAGATGGAACCGGTTGCTGGGCGCCTGGCCCATCACGACGAGTTTCCCCGGCGGCAACGAGTAGCCCGGCTGCCGGTCTACTTGCCGATGGCCGCCGCGATGTCGCCGGCCAGCGACGCACCCGCAGCCAGCTCGCGAGTATCTCCGCCGAAACGGTCGCGCAGCTCGACCACGCCGTCCGCCCAACCCCGCCCCACCACGATGATCCACGGCACGCCCAGCAACTCGGCGTCCTTGAACTTCACGCCGGGCGACGCCTGGCGGTCGTCGAGCAGCACGTCGACGCCCAACCGGTCCAGGTCGGCGGCCAGGGTGGTGGCTCCGGCCCGAGCCTCCGCGTCCTTGTTGGCGATCACCAGGTGAACATCGAACGGCGCGACCGCCGACGGCCAGCGCAGGCCCAGCTCGTCGTGGTGCTGCTCGGCGATGACGGCCACCATCCGCGAAACCCCGAGGCCGTAGGAGCCCATGGTCAGCCGCACGGGCTTGCCGTCCTCGCCGAGCACGTCGACGGTGAACGCGTCGGTGTATTTGCGGCCGAGCTGGAAGATGTGGCCGATCTCGATACCGCGCGCCGATACCAGCGGGCCGGCGCCGTCCGGAGATGGATCGCCGTCGCGCACTTCGGCGGCCTCGATGGTGCCGTCGGCGGTGAAATCCCGGCCGGCCACCAGGCCGACGACATGCCGGCCTGGCTCATCTGCCCCCGTGATCCAGCTGGTGCCGTCCACCACCCGCGGGTCGACTAGATAGCGAACATCGTTGTCGCGCAATGCCTTCGGCCCGATGTAGCCCTTGACCAGAAACGGATACTTGGCGAAGTCGGCATCGTCGAGCAACGCGTAATCGGCCGGTTCCAGCGCCGCGCCCAGCCTCTTGTCGTCGACCTCGCGGTCGCCCGGCACCCCGATGGCCAGTAGCTCCCACTCCCCGCCGGGCTGACGAACCTTGACCAGGACGTTCTTCAACGTGTCGGCAGCCGTGACAACCCGACCCAGATCAGCACCGCCGGCCTTGTTGGCCCAGTCCACCAGGGTGGCGATCGTCGGGGTGTCGCCGGTGTCATAGACCACCGCCTGGGGCAGCCCGGCCACGACTTCCGCGGGCGGCGCCTCCGGGCGGGCGGTGACGACGGCCTCGACATTGGCCGCGTAGCCGGACTCCAGGCACCGCACGAAGGTGTCCTCGCCGACCGGGCTCTCGGCCAAAAACTCCTCGGAGGCGCTGCCGCCCATCGCTCCCGACACCGCGGACACGATGACGTAGCGCACCTTGAGCCGTTCGAAGATGCGCTGATAGGCCTCCCGATGCGCGTGGTAGGCGGCCTTGAGCCCGGCGTCGTCGATGTCGAAGGAGTAGGAGTCCTTCATGAGGAATTCCCGGACACGCAGGATGCCGGCCCGCGGCCGCGCCTCGTCGCGGTATTTGGTCTGGATTTGGTACAGCAGCAACGGAAGGTCCTTGTAGGAGCTGTACTCGCCCTTGACGGTCAAGGCGAAGAGCTCCTCGTGGGTCGGGCCCAGCAGGTAGTCGTTGCCGCGGCGGTCCTGAAGCCGAAACACCCCGTCGCCGTATTCGGTCCACCGGTTCGTCGTCTCATACGGTGCGCGTGGCAACAGTGCCGGAAACAGAATCTCCTGCCCGCCGATCGCGTTCATCTCGTCGCGGACGATTCCCTCGATCTTGCGCAGCACCCGCAACCCCAACGGCAGCCAGCTGTACAGCCCCGGAGCGACGGGCCGGATGTAGCCGGCCCGGATCAAGAGTTTGTGGCTGGGCACCTCGGCGTCGGCGGGATCGTCTCGCAGGGTGCGCAGGAACAGCTCGGACATCCGGGTGATCACAGCGGGCAAGCCTAGTGGTTGCTAGCAGACAAGCCGTGAGGGCGGCGAAGGCGATGCCGGACTACAGCTCGCCGGAGTCGATCGCGTCCTTGACTTCCTGGGCGTGGGCAACCTCGTCCGGGGTGTAGCGGATGAACAGCGCCGCACCGCCGACGATGACGGCAGCCCCGGCGACCCACAGCAGGCCGTACGTGTAACCGTGGTCGAGCGCCCGCAACTGAGCATCGTTCATGAACTTCACCGGGCCGTTGGTACCGCCCAGGTACATCGTTCGCGAAGTGATCACGGCCTGGATGACGGCCAGCACCAGCGGGCCGCCCAGGCTTTGCAGCATCAGCGCGATCGCCGACACCGGGCCGATGCGGTCGAAACCGACGCCCGCGATCGCCGACAGCGTCAGCGGGACGACGGCCATGCCGATGCCGATCCCGCCCACGACGATCGGCGCCACCAAGTTCGGGAAGTACGACACGCCGCGGTGCATGAAGAACGAGCCATAGATCATCGCGACGAACAACAGGTATCCGCCGCCGATCGTCAATACCCGCGGCGAAAACCGCGACACCAGCTGTGACGAGACGCCCAGACCGATACCCATCGCGATCACGAACGGGATGAAGCCCACGCCCGCGCGCAGCGCGCTGTAGCCCAGGATGTCCTGCACGTATAGGCCGATGGACACCGTCAGGCTGAACATGACGCCGCCGGCCAGGAAGATCGCGACGAACGTGACCAACCGGTTGCGGTCGCGGAACAAGTCGAACGGCACGACGGGATTTTCGGCGGTGCGCTCCACCACGACGAACGCGAGCGCGGCCGCCAACGCCACCGCACCCGAGCCGATGGTGGTGACCGAGATCCAGCCCTTTTCCGGGCCCATCGAGAAGGCGAACACGGCCGCGGTGCAAGCCAGCGTGGCCAGGACGGCGCCGGTCGCGTCGAGCTTCATCCGCTCCCTGTTGGTCTCCCGCAGCGCGGTGCGGGCCAGGTAGAGCATCACCAGCCCGATCGGCACGTTGACCAGGAACGCCCACCGCCAAGAGAATTCGGTCAACGCCCCACCGATCACCAGGCCCATCACCGAGCCGATCGCGGTCATCGCGGCGAACACAGCCGTCGCGGCGTTGCGCGCCGGACCCTTCGGGAAGGTCGTCGCCACCAGCGCCAGACCCGTAGGCGATGCGATGGCCGACCCGACGCCTTGCGACAGCCGGGCGACGACCATGGTCACCTCGTCCCAGGCGACCGCGCACAGCACGGAGGAAATGGTGAACAGCGCGACGCCGACGATGAAGGTGCGCTTGCGCCCGATGGTGTCGCCGAGGCGCCCGCCGAGCAACATCAGCCCGCCGAACGTGAGCACATACGCGGTGATGACCCAGCTACGGCCGGCGTCCGACAGGCTCAGCTCGTTCTGAATCTTAGGAAGCGCGACGATCGCGACGGTGCTGTCCATGGTCGCCAGCAGCTGCATGCCACCGATTGCGATGACGGCCGCGATGAATCGATAGGACGGCAGCCACGCCGGGTAATACCTGCTAATACGCGATGAGGCGGTCTCCGCCGGCTGCGTTGCGCGCGCCGGGGCCGGACGATCGGGGCGCGCGGACGTCCAGTTTTGGGCCGCGCGCTCTGTGTCGTTGAGAGCCGTCATGATTGGTTACCTTACAGTAATCTTAAGAATCGTTTAAACGCCGAACGCGGCAACAGCACCGATGACGATGATCGCGGGAGGTCGGATCCCCTCCGCCCGCACCTTCTCCGGCGTGTCGGCGAGCGTGGCCCGCAACGTGTGTTGGGCTGCCGTCGTTCCGTGTTGCACGACAAGTACCGGCGTATCCGCAGGTCGGCCGCCTTTTAGCAGGACGTCGACGAACAGCTCGATGCGTTCGACGGCCATCAGCAAAACGATGGTGCCCGTCATTGCGGCCAAAGCGTCCCAATTCACTAACGATTCGGGATGTCCCGGCGCAACGTGCCCGCTGACCACGACAAATTCGTGATTTATGGCCCGATGCGTGACCGGAACGCCCGCCAACGCGGGCACACCTATGGCACTCGTCACACCCGGCACCACCGTCACCGGGATTCCGGCCTCGGCGCACGCCAACACTTCTTCATAGCCGCGCGCGAAGACGAACGGGTCCCCGCCCTTGAGGCGGACCACGAAGCTTCCGGATCGGGCCCGTTCGATCATCACTTCGTTGATCGCGTCCTGGGCCATGGCCCGCCCGTACGGGATCTTGGCGGCGTCGATGACCTCGACGTGCGGCGGCAACTCGGCGAGCAGCTCGGGCGGTGCGAGCCGATCGGCGACCACCACGTCGGCCTGAGCGAGCAGCCGACGGCCGCGGACGGTGATCAGTTCGGGGTCGCCGGGGCCGCCGCCGATCAGCGCTACCCCGCCGCGCACCACGTCGGAGGTCTCGGAGCCCACAAGGCTTTCCGGGGTGATTACCCCGGTCTGCAGCGCCTCACGGATCGCCGACCGGATCGCCGCCGACCGGCGGTGCTCGCCGCCGGCCAGCACCCCCACCGACAATCCCGCGTAGGCGAACGATGCCGGGGTCACCGCCGTCCCCTCGACGGCGATGTCGGCACGGACGCAAAAGATTTGGCGACGCTCCGCCTCGGCGACCACTGCCGCGTTCACCTGAGCGTCGTCGGTGGCCGCGATCGCGTACCAGGCCCCTTCGAGGTCGCCGTCGCGGTATTCGCGCCTGGACAGGGTGACCCCGTTCATCGCCTCGACGGCCGGGGTGGCGCTGCGCGAGATGACGTGCACGTTCGCGCCGCTGGCGATGAGCAGGGGCAACCGGCGCTGTGCGACGCTGCCCCCACCGACCACCACGACCTTCTTGCCGGCCAGCCGCAATCCGGCCAGGTAGGGGCTCTCGGTCACCCGCCAAGCCTAGTTGGTGCGGGCGGCGGCGTGGGCGACGAAGCGCGCCACCGCATCCGGCGCCGCGGCCGGATGGGTGTGCAGGTACGACGCGTGCACGCCGGCGTGCACGACGCCGTCTCGCACGGTGGCGACGTCTTCTAGGTCACCGCCCCCATACACCCAGGCGGGCTGGTAGCCCTCGGTGAATGTGACCGCGGTTCGGTGGAATTCGTGCCCAACGACCCGCCGGCCCGCGCGATACAACGGCGAATCGGCGACGGCGACGGCATCGCGGTACGCCAGCGTGAGGTGGGCCGTGAACCGCGCCGACCCGGCCAGCACGCCGCACATGGGGTGCCCGTCGAGCTCGGAAGCCAGGTAGATCAGCCCGGCGCACTCGGCGTGCACCGGCGCCCCGGTTGCGGCCAGCTCGTTGATCTGCCGGCGGACGACGTCGTTGGCGGAGAGCTCCGAGGTGAACTGTTCGGGAAAGCCGCCGGGCAGCAGCACCGCACCCGTGCCGTCGGGCAACGGGTCGGCGAGCGGGTCGAACTCGACGACATCGGCACCGGCGGCGCGCAGCAGCTCGGCGTGTTCGGCGTAGCCGAAGCTGAAAGCCTTTCCGGCCGCCATCGCGACCGTGGCCCGCGCGCCTTGTGTCTCCCCCACCGCCATCTCCGGGTCCCACGGCGGATCGGCGCAGCGGCATCCGGCGGCGGCGACCACGCCGGCCAGATCGACGTGGCGAGCGACCAGGGCGGTCATCGCCTCGACCGCAGCGTGCGCCCGACGGCCGTACTCAACGGCGGTGACGAGTCCGAGATACCTTGTCGGCAGCTCTAATTCGGCGGTGCGCGGAATGGCACCCAGCACCGGGACACCGGCTTGTTCGCATGCCTGTCGCAGCACTTGCTCATGCCTGGGCGAGCCGACCCGATTGAGGATCACACCGCAGACGCGGGTCGCGGCGTCGAACGTCGAAAAGCCGTGCAGCAGTGCGGCAATGCTGTGGCTCTGGCCGCGGGCATCGACCACCAGGATCACCGGGGCACCCAGCAGGCCGGCGACGTGCGCGGTGGAGCCCGGTGCGGGTGGGGTCGCGGCGGGACCGATGCGGCCGTCGAACAGCCCCATCACACCCTCGACCACGGCGATGTCCGCACCACTCGCGCCGTGGGCGTATAGCGGCCCGATGAGGTGTTCCCCCACCAACACCGGATCGAGGTTGCGGCCCGGACGCCCGGCGGCCAGGCCGTGGTAGCCGGGGTCGATGAAGTCGGGGCCGACCTTGAACGGTGCTACCGTGTGACCGGCCCGACTGAGAGCCCCGATCAAACCCGTTGCGACCGTGGTCTTTCCGCTTCCCGATGCGGGCGCGGCGATCACCACCGCGGAGGCGCTCACCACTCGATGCCCTTCTGGCCCTTGCGTCCAGCGTCCATCGGGTGCTTGACCTTGGTCATCTCAGTGACCAGGTCGGCGGCCTGCACCAGCCGCGGCGGGGCATCGCGCCCGGTGATCACGACGTGTTGGTGACCGGGCCTTGCCAACAGGACGTCCACCACGTCGTCGACGTCGACCCAGCCCCACTTCAGCGGATAGGTGAACTCGTCGAGCACGTAGAAGTCGTGGCGCTGCGCGGCCAGCCGGCGCGCGATCTCGGCCCAGCCGTCGGCCGCGGCCGCGGCGTGATCGACTTCGCTGCCCGCCGTGCGCGACCTACGCGTCCACGACCAGCCCGCCCCCATCTTGTGCCACTCGACGGCCCCGCCGATCCCGTGCCGGTCGTGCGACTCGCCGAGTTGGGCGAATGCCGCCTCCTCGCCCACTTTCCACTTGGCGCTCTTGACGAACTGAAACACCGCCACACTGAGGCCGGCGTTCCAGGCGCGCAAGGCCATTCCGAACGCCGCCGTCGACTTCCCCTTGCCGTCGCCGGTGTGCACAGCCAGCACCGGCGTATTGCGCCGGGCTCGGGTGGTCAGGCCGTCATCGGGGATTTGGAGCGGTTTTCCCTGTGGCACGGACGCTTATCCCTCGCTCGCTCAGGCCACGCTGCGCACTGCGCGCATCAGATGATCGGCGTGCAGCTGCTCCAGCCGTACGGACGGCGCACCGAGCTGACGGGCGAGTTCGCGGGCCAAGCCCAACCGCACATGCGACGTCTCGCAGTCGACCACCACGGCGGCGACGCCTTCGGCGACCAGGCGGGACGCCGCAATTCGGCTGCGGCCCAACGGGTCCGGGCCGGCCGTGGCCCGGCCGTCGGTGAGCACCACCACCAGGGGACGCCGCGCCCGGTCACGCGCCCTTTCCCGGACAATCAGCTCGCGGGCGGCGAGCAGGCCCTCGGCCAGCGGGGTCTTGCCGCCGGTGTCGAACCGGGCCAGTCGCCGTCCGGCGATGTGCGCCGACGACGTCGGCGGGAGCAACAGCCGCGCGTCCGCCTGGCGGAACGTGATCACCGCGACCTTGTCACGGCGCTGGTAGGCGTCGCGCAGCAATGACAGGGTGGCGCCGCTGACCGCGGCCATGCGATCCCGGGCGGCCATCGAACCCGACGCGTCGACGACGAAGATCACCAGATTGCCTTCGCGTCCTTCGCGAATCGCCCGGCGCACGTCGTCCGGCTGGGGCCGCAACGGCCCTTCCCCGGCGCGCTCGGCGGCCGACAACAGGGTGGCAAACAGGTGCAGCCCGTGAGCGGTCGCGTCGCCGGGGTCGGCCGCCGCCACCACCCTGCCGGAGGCGTTGCGGGCCCGCGACCGTCGTCCCGGTGCGCCCTCGCCGACCCCGGGAACGGTCAGCGCCCGGGTGTGGAACACGTTCGACGGCGGCGCGCTGGGTTTCGTCGAAGACGACTTGGACGGTGCGTGTGAACTCGGTTGCGGACCAGGGTCATCCGCGGAATGGCCGCCACCGGGTGGGTCGGGGTCAGGGTCGGGTTGCGGCTCTTCGGCACCTGCTTGCGCCAGGGCTTCATCGAGCTGCTCGCGATCGATGCCGGGCTCGTCGAACGGGTCGCGGCGGCGCCGATGCGGCAACGCCAACTCGGCCGCCACGCGGATGTCCTGCTCCTCGACGGTGTTGGCCCCGCGCCAGGCGGCGTGCGCCGCGGCGGTGCGGGCGACCACCAGATCGGCCCGCATCCCGTCGACGTCGAACGCCGCACACAGCGCCGCGATGCGCCGTAACTCGTTGTCCGGCAAGACCACATGGTCGACGAGGGCACGCGCCCCTGCGATC
>Ga0318540_10000081_pt1 | contig 20016 bp, 22 predicted proteins | sample GRESIP166b4f25_FD_203485 | JGI IMG/M metagenome (GOLD analysis project Ga0318540, IMG submission 203485) | Tropical soil microbial communities from Luquillo Experimental Forest, Puerto Rico - GRE.SIPMG.166b4f25 | ecosystem: Environmental > Terrestrial > Soil > Tropical forest > Bulk soil...
AAGATTTGCCGGAACAGCGAAGCCGATCCCGACCGAACCGGTATTCGGCGAATAGATGGCCGTGTTGATCCCGATCACGCGACCGTTGAGGTCGAAGGTGGGGCCGCCAGAATTGCCAAGATTGATGGCTGCATCGATCTGCAGGAAGTCGTCATAGGGGCCGAGGTGAATGTCGCGACCTCGTCCGGAAATGATCCCGCTGCTGACGGTGGCGTCGAGGCCAAAAGGATTGCCGATGGCCACCACCCAGTCGCCCACCCGCGCAGTATCGCTATCGCCCCAACCGACATACGGTAATGGATGGTCCGCATCGATTTTGAGAACCGCAAGATCGGTCTTGGGGTCGCGCCCGATGATCCGGGCCGTATGCCTCTTTCCCTCTTGGACAGTCACCGTCACCTTCTCGGCGTTCTCGACGACGTGGTCCTCGGTGACGATGTAACCGACGGGATCGATGATGAAACCTGAGCCCGTCGCTCTGATCGGCATTTCCGGCATGCCGAAAAAGCGACGCAACAGCTCGTCGAGCGCCGCGGGCGGCAAACCCCGGTCGGCGCTCCGATGCTTCGAGCGCCGGAGGCCTGCCGAGTCTTCCTCGCCAACACTCGTCCTACCCGGTCTTTGGACAGCTGAGACATGGACGACTGCAGGCATCACGGCCTGCACGACAGGGGCGAGGCTCGGAATCAGGACATGGTTCTGAGACGGGGTCAATGGTGACCCACGATCGGGCTGCGCGCAGCCCGCCGACACCAGGGCGAGGCCGAGCGACAGGATCAAGGCAAATCCCGCGAGGTTCGATCGGCGGGTTTGCACTCGTCCGACCAACCGACTGGTCCGCGCATCACGCATCATCTTCTCCATCCCAATTAAGAGTGATGCAGACATGCGCGTTCTGGGTTGATGCAGATCAACGAAAGCCAATGTTAAGTAGCCGGGTTTACTGGTGCGTACTGCTGACAGGATCAGCAGGGTGATCAGCGACGACAGCTGGCCCCGCTGTACCACTCGCTTCTACTGCGAGAGCGATGAGACATTGGCGAAGGGCATTGGCAACCCGCTCCTCGTCGGTGCGGCCGATACCCCTTGCACACAAGGACGCGACCGGCTCGGGACGGCCAAAGGTCACGGTGATGCGGCGAAACTTCGGGATGCGGCGCGCCCGGGGCAACGCCTCGAATGCGCCCGTGATATACGCCGGCACAGCCGGCGCTCCGCTACGCAGGAGCAGCTGGCCGATACCGGGCAGAAATCGCTGGAGGCTTCCGTCGGGAGAACGCCAGCCCTCGGGAAACCAGACCAATATATTGCCTGACCTCAGCACCCGGACAGCCGTTTCGAGCGCCGCATCGGGATGCCTCGAATCGATAGGGAACAGATGCATGGCTCGCGAGAACAGGCGAGCGAGCGGGCTGGAGAATAAGAGCAGCACGCCGCCGGACCAATAGACGTGCCACAGCTGGCGCCAGGGTAACGCCGCAGCAATTGCCAAGGCGTCCAGATAACTGACGTGGTTGGGCGTAATCAGGAATGGCCTGGTCCCGGGCAGCCTCTCGACGCCAGTGGGTCGTAGGTGGAACAGCCCACGCATAAACAGCCAGTTCAGCGCGTAGAGCACGAAGCCCAACGCAGTCAGCAGCGGGCCGGTCGGCGCCAGCCAGCGCTCAATGTCTGCCGCGATGGCTGGTTCTTGACGCGGGAGAGGTCGAGCTCCCGTCCGGCGCTCTATCGACAGACGCAGCAGGTCGCGGATTGTCTCGATCGCGGCGATATCCGTGTCGGTTAGATGGATGCCCAGCCGGTCCTGCAACAGGATCGTCACCTCCATCCAAGCGAACGAGTCCAGATTTAAGTCGAGGCTGAGATTGATGTCCAGGTCGAGCGCCTGGTTTGGGTAACGTTGGCGCAGCAAGGTCCAAACCGCGTCCGCGGTCGGGTCACCCAAGAGCGCCGCGTCTCCCGGCGCCACGGCGTGGGCTGGACGTCTTCCGGCTCCCGCGGCCGCCTGGGCATAGAGCATAGGTAACAGGAAACGCCGGTATTTCCCGAGACGGGTTCGCGGCAATGGCTGATCGGTTAGCGCAAACCCCGACAATCGTTCATAGGATGGCAGATGCTGCGCTTTCTCCCCCAGGATGACACGAACGCCGTCGCGCAGGTTCGTCGCTCCTCGCTGCCGCAGCTTGACCGGATCCGCCCGCACCAGGGCGACGAGTGCGCCTTTGTCCTCCAGTACTGCGATCTCCGATATCTCGGGGGCACTGCCATAGATCCGCTCGAGATCTTCGGGGATCACCTTTTTCCCGCCGCCCAGCACCACGACTTCCTTTGTCCGCCCGGTGACGAACAGAAAACCATCGCGATCCAGGAAGCCCAGATCGCCGGTCCGAAACCATCCGTCCGGGGTGAACGCCGTCCGATTGGCTTCGGGATTGTTAAGGTAGCCTTTGGTGATCGAGCTTCCCCGCAGCTCGATCTCGCCGATCCCCTGATCATCGGCGTGCGCAATTCGAACATCGCCCTCGGCAAGCGGGCGCCCGGCGCTGCCGGGACGACGGTCGTGCGGGCGATTGCCGGTGAACAGCGATGCGGTTTCCGCTAGGCCATATCCGGACAGCACCATCCAGCCAAGCGCTTCCAACTGTCCCTCGGTCTCCCTCTCCAGCCGTGCTCCGCCCGAGACCAGCAGTCGCAGGCGCGGCGCGATTGTGTGCCGAACAGGTGCGAACAGAAAAAGCCCCAGACGAAGCCCGCTCGACTGCTGAACAAAGATCGTCAATTTCAGCAGTGCACGCCATGCCAAGCGGGCTGTAAGGTTGTACTCCTTAAGACGCGCCTCGATCGCGGCCCAGAGGGCCTCATAAAGGCGCGGCACCCCGATGATCGTCGTGACTTCGCCTTCGCGCAGTGCCCTCATAAGCGCCGATCCGGTCGTGCCGCCCGGCGATACGATCGTGGTTCCGAGGGTCAGTGTGGTCAGCATCCCGACAACAAACGGGTAGGCGTGGTGCAGCGGCAACGGCAGCAGCGCACGATCGCGTGGACCGACAACAGCCATTTTCTGCAAGGCTTCGACATTGCGCGCGATATTGCGATGCGTCAGCATGAATGCCTTGGGCGAGCCGGTCGTGCCGGAGGTCCAGGACAACACAGCCGGTTCGTCATTAGCCGGTACTGGGAGGTCTTCGGCTCGCTTGTTCGCCAATGCCTGCCAGGCCGTCGCGCCCGGCCCGGAGAGCGTGCCTTCATCGACACGAATCGCGGTGACATCGTGGGTGCGCAGGATAGCGCCGCTCGCGTCGAGATGACGCGCCGTCGTGAGGATCAGCCGGGCGCCGCTGGAATGGAGCGCTGCTTCGAGCTGTTCCGCGTCTGCCAGATCATCGATCGGCACGAGCATCCCGTCTGCCGCCAGGACGCCCAAGGCTGCGACGATCCAGACTGGCGAGTTCGGTGCCCAGAGCGCGACTGCGCTGCCGCTGCTGACCCCATTTTCACGTAGGCCGCGAGCCAAGCTCAGCGCCTTCTTGGCGAGAGTCTGGCTGCCCCATGTCAGGACACCGTCTTCGCCGAATGAGATGACGGCTGGGTGCTCTCCCCGCGCAGCGAGCTCGCGCAGCAGACCCCCGATGCTCCACGGGACGATCACAAGACCTGCCTCCTACTATATCGATCCCGACAGATAGGTCGTGCGCAGCCTATTGCGTTGATCCAGGTCAATGCCGTTGCCGCCGGCGCGGATAGCTTTTGCCTGGTAGCAGCACAGGAGGGGCGCATGCGGGCGAAAGATGTGATGATCAGGGCCGTGGTGACCGCATCGCCGGATACCACCGTCGAAGGGCTTGCGAGGCTGATGATCAATCTTCGCATCAGCGGTGTTCCTGTCCTGGACACGGACGGGCGCCTCGTCGGGATTGTCACCGAAGGGGACTTGCTGCGCCGGGTCGAGACCGGAACCGAACGGCACCTCCCGCGCTGGAGCGAGCCGTTTTCCTCGAATTCCCGGCTGGCCGCCGACTACATCAAATCACACGCTAAGCGGGTAGCGGACATCATGACCCGCGAGGTCTTCAGCGTCGAAGAAATGGCGACGCTCGGCGAGGTCGCCGATCTGCTGGAGACAAAGCATATCAAGCGTGTGCCGGTCGTGCACGACGGCAAGATTGTCGGCATCGTCAGCCGCGCCGACCTTTTAAAAGTGCTAGCCAGCGGCGGAGCCGAAACCGCTGACGCGGAGCAAGACCGCGCGATCCGCCGCCAGTTGCTCGCCGAGCTGCGCGAGCAGAAGTGGGCGGATGCCGGCGAAGGCCGCGTCGTCGTCTCGGACGGGATCGTGCATCTCTGGGGTATCGTCGGATCGGAGGATGAGCGCAGAGCCTTGCGTATCGCCGCAGAGAACACCCTCGGCGTCCGAGGCATCGAGGATCACACGGAATTTGCGACCGCTCCACCGGCGATATGAGGCGCCCCGCGACACGAGCCGGTCCCGCTCAGTTATGGTGAATGATCAGCAAGACGTCGTCGCTTTTCTGAGCAAGCCGGGCTCTTATGGACCGGCGATAGAGCAGGTCGATATCATTGCAACGCATGTGTCGCTGGTGTTCCTCGCCGGCGACCGCGTCTACAAGCTCAAGCGTGCCGTAAAATATCCTTATCTCGACTTCTCCACAGCGGAGGACCGGCGGCAGGCTTGCGAGGCCGAGCTAGCTCTGAACCGCCGCACGGCACCCACGCTTTATCTCGAAGTCCGAGCCCTGATCCGGTTGCCAAACGGAAGAATCGGCTTCGCAGATAACGGTCCAGCGATCGATTGGGTTGTGGTCATGAGGCGCTTCGAGCAGTCATCATTGTTCGACGCCCTCGCTCAAACCGGCGGGTTGAGCGTACCTATGATGAACGAGCTTGCGGGCCATATTGCCGATTTCCATGCACTGGCCGAACGGCGGCTTGATTACGGCGGCGCGACGACGCTCACCGACATCGCAGAGACGAACCATCGTTGCCTCGCCGCAGCCCGCCACGTCGGCTTTGCTCCGGAATGCGTCGATGAAATCCGCGCGAGTTCGTTGCAGCGGCTCGCGGTCGTTGGCGGGTTGCTCGACCGGCGGCGCGCGGAAGGAAAAGTGCGGCGTTGCCATGGGGATCTGCACCTCCGCAACATCTGCCTGCTCGACGGCAAGCCGACCCTATTCGATTGCCTCGAATTCTCGGACGCGCTCGCCTCTATCGACGTCCTTTATGATCTTGCCTTCTTGCTGATGGATCTCGAGCATCGCGGGCTCACGGATTTTGCCAATCTCGTATTGAACCGCTACCTCGATCTGACCGACGAGGATGACGGGCTCCCGGCGATGCCACTCTTTTTGTCGCTCCGCGCCGCGATCCGGGCGCATGTCACGGCGACGGCAATGGACCGGGCGACGCATGCCGAGAGAAAGCCGGAAATGGCCACCGAAGCGCGCCGCTACCTCGATCTAGCAGCTCGATTGGTGCGCCCGCGACCCTGTTGCCTCGTCGCGATCGGCGGTCTCAGCGGGTCGGGCAAGTCGACCCTCGCCGCCGCCCTGGCCCCAGGGATCGGCGCACGGGTCCTGCGCAGCGATGTGATCCGCAAGCGTCTGTTCGGGCTGGCCCCGGAAACGCGGCTCCCGCCGAGCGCCTATGCGCCGGAAGTATCGCGCCGGGTCTATGAAGCGCTCCGCCAAAAAGCGGCGGCGGCGCTCGCCGCGGGGTACTCGGTGATCATCGATGCCGTATCTCTGAAGCCTGAGGAGCGCCGATCCTTCGCGGCAGTGGCTAAGGCCACCGCCGTCCCCTTTTCGGGTCTGTGGCTCGCCGCTCCGGCATCGACGATGGAGGCGCGCCTTCGCGCGCGCCGTCACGACGCCTCGGATGCGTCTCCCAGAGTTCTCGCGCAGCAGCTCCGACAGGATGCCGGGCCGATCGACTGGCTTATTATCGATGCCGGCACAGGACTGGAAGCCTGTCTGGCCGCCGCTCGACGTGCTCTTGCCCTAGGCTGAACAGTTCCCCCGCAATCAGATCGACGGCGGTTTTCCACGGAACTCCTTTGCCTCAATCTGCTGCGCGAGTTCCACGCGCTGCTCCGGACTGAGCTCCTCTGCCTGCGCTTTCTTGCGCCTCTTGTTGGTCGAGCGGAGCGTCCGCGGTGCTTTCTGATCCTTCGTTCGACCCTGTTTCAATCGACGATTAATGGACATCCGGATCTCCTGTTGCAATAGATCAATTTGACTTGCCCCGCGTCGGCACGACTTTATCCAGATCAATCGAGACTGATCGACATCGCGGTCAGAATGCGGCGATCTTGAATTCTTTGACGACAAACCTAATATTAAGTTATCGACGCGATCTCGAATGACATTTCCGGCGGCGCTTTGAGTAAGAGCGTTTTCCCGACGAGAGGGATTCAAACCGAATCGTACCCTGACCGGATTTGCGGAGGCCCGCCTTCCGCGCGTCCTTCCCTGTGCACGAGCGAAGGAGCAGCACAGATGGCCAAGGTCCCGCAGGTTTAATGGATCGCCATTTGCGGCACCCTATTAGGCAGCGTGGGGTGATCTTCTAGCATTGCCCGCCATCACACCCGAAAAAGGCGACTATGGATAATTTGAAACCGCTGCCGCTGACGCAGCATCGCGGCGATAAGAGAGAGCGCCACCTCGTTCCTACTATCAGACCCACATCGACCGAGCAAAGCTTGATCGCAGCACCCCAGAAGCCCCCTTGCGCGGACCGAGCACCTGCCTTGACAGCCGAGCTGGATCCTGAACTTCAGGCCTATGCGGAAGCTGCGATCCGGACGTTTCGCTTCAGCTTTGACGAGGCGCTCGCGGAGAACTCGCCGGTAACGCGCGAACGGCTTCGGCAGGCGGCCTCCGATCTGATGCGCGCGGCAGCGCGTACGACGATCGTGCTCGATCGTTTGAACACCGGTGCCAAACGCGCACCCAACGAGGTCGCGGATTGGCCGCGGCCTTCCTACGCACGAGAGCACCCCCGTAGCGCCACGCCCGCCTAGCCCATCACGGCTCGACGCTCCCATCGACCTTGGAACTTTGCCTTCCTCGCCGTAACTAGCCTCTTCCTGGGGCGCTGACTCTGCGCGAAATTCGTGACCCTATTGGTTGAAGCTCCGGCGCAAGCTCGCAGCCATTGTGGATGAGGAGTGCGGTGCAGGGAACCCTTTTTGCCCGCCGTTCAGCGGCTATTACCTGGAGCCTGATCGGCGTCGATTATGCTTACTTCGATAAACTTCGCATGATCGTGCCAATCGCGAATGTTTTCGAGGCGGGCAAACCGCTTTTTTGCGGCCTCGATCGCCCGCTCGCGGCTCCGGGCGGAGCGGATGATTATCGCGCGTTGACAGGGTCTTACAACGATATTGAATCTAGCGTATTCGTTCAGAAAACATACCCGGTAAACCGGTCCGAGCTTAATCCCGGCCGGCTCCAGCGCTTTTTCAGAACCGCTTTATCTCCTCGTTCGCCCGGCTGACCTGGCCGAGCGCCTTCTCCAGGATCTCGGTAACACGCAGCGGCATCGCCTTGGATACCGGTTCGATTTCCGAGAGCCGGAGAGCGGCTGCGATATAATTGGTTATCGCCGTCAACCGCTCGCTGAGCTCGTGACAGACAGCTGGATGCGCTTCGTACCCTTGTGGCAGGGAACCGGGCCTCTGTGCGGGCGGCGTCGATTTCGTCGGACTGGCGCGGATACCGCAAGGCTCGGTGGGTGTGCGAATGGAAACCGTCATTTGGGCAACCCCCTATTAAAGCTGCTGTTCGGCGGGACCTCGGACGAGTATTGATCTGGCTGCAGTTTCGCCTCCGTTTCCCCGATCAGCTTTAAGATTATCTGCCGCTTGGCTGGGTCAGCCTCGTCTCCAGCAACCGCGAAAGTGATCGAGATTCATCTTGTCGATTGCCGGGTCTTGCATCGGAGTGCCCCTTTATTCCAGTGCATGTTGCGCTCATAACTGGCAGGCATCCGCGCTGACGCCCGGACGAGCCGTGGCCGCTATGGCGCGACCTGTTGAGAGCGTAAGCTGAACCCTGAAGGGCGGCCCTAAAGAATGTTAACCGGTGACCAACTCGGTCCGCCTCGCCACGCGGCGCCTAATCTCTACGTACCTGCGGCAGTTTGACGCATTAGGTCAAACGCCGGCGCGCGGGGATTATGGCGTCAAGCGGTGGGAGGAAACGGCATCCCGCACCGCCTGTGGCGCGCCTTCCAAATGGAGATAGCGAGGATCGAATTCAGCGGCCGCCTTTAGCGCGTCTAGGTCGGGTATTCTCAGCACTCGGTGGTCGGAGACGATCAGCTTCTCATTTTGCAGACGCCGCAGCATTCGGTTGGCGTAAACCTCTGAGATGCCGAGCGCATCGCCGAGCTCCGCCTGCGTAACCGGCAGCATGTAGTTATGGTCGACCGTCTCCCCCACCAATCTTAAACGTTCGAACATCTCGCAAAGAAGATGGGCCACGCGCGCATAGGCATCGCGCCGGCCGATCGCAGTGATGCGCTCACGAAGAATGGCCTCTCGCTGAAGGGCATTCCACCACAGGGCAACGGTCACTTGGGGATGATCGACGATCTCTGCGATGAGACGTTCGCGATTGATCCGCGCAATTGTCGTGGGCCCTAGGGTAAAGATCCCGTGGTCGGTCGCCTTGAACAGCAAGCTGTGAAGCTCAGTCTTATCACCGGGAAACATAAAATCCAAGATCTGCCGGCTGCCATCGGGCAAGATCTTGTAGCGACACGCATGTCCAGCGATCACGACGAAGACCGCGGCAGGCATCTCTCCTTCTCGTATGATGTCCGAATGTGCGGGAAATTCGTCGTACCGCAAAATAAGGCCGTTCAGCCATTCCTTGTCTCGGTCGGGTAACGGCAGGAAGTGTTCGAGCTTCATGATCAACGGTGTCAACATAGCGGTCCCCATTCTTGCATCGGCCCACGACGTCTCGCTGGCGCCCGCGCCCTTCGGGCAGCCAGCGAGGTTGATGTGGATCAAGGTCGAAGAAGCCTCGCCGGCGGTAAAGACCGTCTCGGACGACGGGCCTGGTATCACAGCTCGCTTCCATCGGTCAGCAGCTAATCCTCTGTGGAGGACGTGGATGGTTCCGGACAAGACCTTGCAGCCCGACGTGCTTGTGGAGCTCGAGTTCGAGCCCAGCGTCAACGCTGCGTATATGGGAGTCGCCGCGAAAGATGGTGTGATCACATTGACCGGTCGCGTCGGCAGCTTCAAGCAGACTCGCTGCTGAGCGAGCGGCTCGGTGGGTAAGAGGGGTCAAGGCGGTCGCGCAGGAGATCGAAGTGCGGCTTCCGTCAGATAAAAAATGCGCCGATGACGAGATCGCCGAGCGCGTAGTGAAGATCCTGAGCTGGGATCCGACTCTGCCTCCCAATCGCATCTACGTGCGGGTCGATCACGGCCTGGTGATGCTCCGCGGCTCTGTCGAGATGCCGTTTCAGGTTGAGGAGGCGGAGCTTCAGGTTCGCAAGCTTTCGGGCGTTGTCAGCGTCATCAACGAGATCCGTGTCAGGCCGAGGGAAGTACCGATCGACATTGCTAAGCGAATTGAGGCGGCGCTGCACCGCAGCGCCGAAATCGGGACGCGCAACATAGGCGTCGGCTTCGAATACAGCAAAGTGATCCTCACCGGGACGGTCAACAATTGGCATCAGCGCGAGGCTGCCGGTCGGATCGCCCGATTGGTCCCCGACGTCGATATCGTTGAAAACCAACTCGTTCTAGAGCCACAACGATGAGGACCACCCCCGACGCCTCGACCCCTAGCCGCGTGGTTGCCGGCTTTGTCATGGGCGGCCTCACGCTCGCTCTGGTCGGCCTGACAACAGTGCTCGGACCGGCAGGCGTGGCAACCGTTGCCCACCCCCTGGTTCCTTTGATTTTTCCGGTCGCGGCGATCGCGACCGTGCTGATCGCCGCCCTTTCGCCGTCAGGGCGGACCGCCTGGGGCAGGTTGTGCCTGATGAACGGCGTCGTGAGCATCGCGCTCGCCGGCACCAATGTCCAGAATGGCCCCCCACTGTGGCCTACGGACCCGGTCTACGAGCGCGCCCTCGATCAGTCGATGCAATGGTGGCTCAGAGAAGTGATTTGGACCACTGCCGCTTATTTCGGCGGAGCGATGATCATAGCTGCAGTCTTATTTGCTTTGAGCTATTGGCTGTTGCATTCACCGCATGGTCGGCATCGTCAGGCGCATTGAACCTTGCAGCGGGCGGCTCGGAGGAATCCACGACGACGAGCAGATTTCCGGCGGTGTCGCTGTCCTGTCGGGGAGCAGCGGAGCGTCGAACCGGGGGTCGTCCTTCGCGGCTCGCTCGTAATTCGCGCCGAGTATTCCGTGGTGATCGAGAAATCTGTTTATGGCCGCGGGGATCCGCGCGCAGCCCTTTGATGGGGGACGGCCGAGCCGCCGTTCGAGATAGTCCGGATCGGTCGCATGCGACTGCAGTCGGATATCCCTTCTTCCCCTGTCCCCCAGCCTTTCGTAGCGCGCTGCTAGCCGAAATCCCAGACGCGCATCCCTTGAGCCCGAGGCCGCGAATATGCTGTGGATTTAATGTGCCCTCGGCACGCCAGTCGAGGACCGCATCGGTGTGCAAGAACACGCCGGTCGGTGTCAGGTAGTAGTCGCGCCGGCCCATCTGTCCGGTGGATACTTTCGTGCCGCCGAGGCTTCCCCACGCCCCATCGGGGCGCGCTAACACAATGCGCATTTGCTGGACACTGGGGTTGCGGTCGACGACGACAAGCAGCTGCGCCTGGCCGATGCTCGGGCCACTGGCGGCAACCGCAGCCTGCGTCGGTGCGATCCAACCTTGCTCGCCTTCGGGGCTGTTGACGATAACGCCCGGCACTTCGCGCATCAGATCGGCACGCAGGCGCGCCACCTCGCCGTCGACGTCGATCGGCACTACAGCATGCGGCGAGCCAGTGAAACCTGCGGTCGGCGCTAGGGGTCGTGGCGCCGGCATCTCGACGCAAGCCGAAAGGGCGACCAGCAGACCGATCGTAGAGATCAGGATGTGCATCGATAATGATTTTTGAGCAGCCAGCGCGGGCATCTCGTTGCCGCCGACTGGTAAATGTTATCCGGCCCGGCAATCTCTATTGCTCTGACTTGGATCAATGCGGCGGCGGGTAGAGCCGCATTTGATGGAGCTCGAACCCGACCGAGGGAGGCTTTGCACTGCCGATGGACGAGATCGCACACCACGTCTGGCAAACCAAATACCGCTATAAAGAGGACAGCCACCTCAGAGACGAAACAATCGAAGACACCTGGCGGCGCGTCGCTCGCGTCATCGCTGCGGTTGAACCGCACGATCGAGAATGGTGGCAAAACAAGTTCTTCGAAATCCTTAAGGGGTGCAAGTTCTTGCCCGGCGGACGGATCTTGGCCGGCGCCGGCACCGGCCGCCGCGTGACGCTGTTCAATTGTTTCGTTATGGGAATTATCGAGGATTCCTTGCCAGGCATCCTCGGCGCACTGAGCGAAGGGACTTTGACGCTGCAGCAAGGCGGTGGTGTCGGATACGATTTCTCGACACTGCGACCAAAAGGAATGCACGCCAAGGGCGTCGGCGCCATTGCGTCAGGGCCCGTGTCCTTCATGCCGATCTGGGATGCGATGAGCGAGACCCTGATGTCGACCGGCCCTCGCCGCGCCGCCATCATGGGCACTTTGCGCTGCGATCACCCAGACATCGAAGCATTTATCGGCGCCAAGCGTGAGCCCGGCCGGCTGCGGCATTTCAATCTTTCGGTCCAGATTACCGACACTTTTATGGCGGCGGTGCGCGACGATGCGGAGTGGCCGCTGATTTTTCCGACCGCGGCCGACAGCAATAAGGAACTGGTTTACCGTGAATGGTCCAAACACACCGGGGCGGTGCCGTGCAATGTCGTGCGCCGCATCACCGCCCGCGCCTTGTGGGACGAAATCCTGCGCACCGCCTACGAGACTGCAGAGCCGGGCGTTCTGTTCGTGGATCGCATCAACCGGATGAACAACCTCTGGTACCGCGAGGCAATCACGACGACGAACCCTTGCGGCGAGGTTCCGTTACCGCCGTATGGCGCGTGCGACCTCGGCTCAATCAATCTGACGCAGTTCATCGAGCAGCCGTTCACAGAGCACGCCCGCCTCGATACGGCGTCGCTGGCCGAAACAGTCGCAACGGCGGTTCGCTTCCTCGACAACGTCATCGACGTTTCGCGCTTTCCTCTGCCGCAACATAGAGAAAACGCGTGGGGTTCGCGGCGGATCGGACTCGGTATCACCGGCTTGGCCGACGCTTTTGTCATGTTGGGTCGGCCCTATGGCAGCGAGCGCTCGGTGGCTTGGGCCGCGGAGGTCATGGAGCGAATCTGCCATTGCGCTTATCGGGCCTCAGTGGCGCTCGCTCGCGAAAAGGGGCCATTCCCTTTGCTGGACCGCAACAAATACCTCGATGGCGCCTTCGTGAGCGCACTCCCGAACGACATTCGCACGGCGATCGCCGATCGCGGCATTCGCAACAGCCATTTGTTGGCAATCGCTCCGACGGGGAGCATCAGCCTCCTGACCGGCAACGTATCGAGTGGCGTTGAGCCGATTTTCGCGCCGACCTATCGCCGCGCGGTGCTCGACGAGACCGGCGTCGCTTCCGAATTCGAGCTTACCGACTATTCCTTGAAACTCTGGCGCGAGCTCGGGCACCGCGACGAAGGTCTGCCGAGTGCCTTTGTGACCACCCGCGACCTCCCGGTCAGCGCTCATTTGGAGATGCAGGCCGCTCTGCAGGCCCATGTCGACAACGCAATCTCCAAGACTGTCAATGTGCCGGAAGAATGCTCGTTCGAGGACTTTCGGCAGATCTACGAATTCGCTTATGACAAAGGCCTCAAAGGCTGCACGGCCTATCGCCCCAATCCTCTGCGCGGCGCAGTCCTCCAAGACGGGGAGCTGGCGGTCAACGCGCCGCATTGCTGCGTCCTCGAGCGCGAGACCGATTGAGACCGGATCTATGGCAGACGATTCCAGGGTAGCCTTCTTGAAATGGTGCCTGCCGCGGCTTGGACTCCGCTGGTCTGGCTACCGCAAAGTGCGCGGGCTCGTGGGCAAGCGCCTCAACCGGCGGCTCGCCGAGCTTGGACTCGCCGACCTTTCCGCCTACCGCACCTTCCTGATCGGCGAGCCGGCCGAGTGGGCGCGCCTCGAGGCGATGTGCCGCGTTCCGATCTCCCGCTTCTACCGTGATCGCGCCGTGTTCGACGCTATCGGCGGGCAGCTGCTGCCGGAAGCTGCTGCCGCAGCCGCCGCCCGAGGCGATAACGCAGTCAAATGTTGGAGCGCGGGATGCGCCTCGGGGGAAGAGCCCTACACGCTGGTGATGGTGTGGCGCTTCTGCGTCGCGCAGGATTGGCCAACGCTCGGCTTCACCGTGATCGCCACTGATGCTGAGAATATGATGATCGAAAGGGCCAAGGCCGCCTGCTACGCCCGAAGCTCACTCAAGGATCTGCCGCCACAGTGGGTCGAGCAGGCCTTTACCCGGTGTGGCCCGCTGTTTTGTCTCGAGCGGGGCATTCGGGAGGGCGTCCAATTCGAGCTGCAGGATATCCGCCGATTGATGCCCGACGGCCCCTTCGATCTGATCCTGTGCCGGAACCTCGCCTTCACCTATTTCGATGACGCGCTGCAATGCCGGATCTCGGACCAGCTGCGAGAAAGCCTCCGGCGCGGCGGGTTTCTCGTGCTGGGAACGCATGAAGCCCTGCCGGGCGAGGTTGGCGGCTTTACGCGCATTTCGCTGAATTTGCCGCTCTATCGGCGAAAACCATCGGGCTCCAAAGGATCATAACTTCATCCTGATCTAATCCGGGCCTCTGCCGGTATTCGCGACGGCCAGGGGTCGAAGCCGAGCCGACCATCGAGGAGATCATCCGCGAAACGATCGAGCCGTTCTAAAATTTGCGATCGCGATTTCCTCGATGTGGAGACGGAGATCCACCACTGAAGCGCTGGCGGCGGGCCCAACGCGCACGTGAATGATTTGCGGCTGACCCACCGGATGGCCGATCTGGCGGACGAGATAGGACTCGGTGGCGTCGATCTCGTCGACTTGCCGAACGAGGGTCGTCGGCAATCAGCCCCGCCGCGACATCGTACAGCTTGCCGACGTGGTTCACTGGATTTTTTCCCGGCGACGCTTAAGCCATTGGCCCGAGTGCTTCGGCCTGCCTCGCCGTCAACCCCGGCCTCGGCCGAGGTGCCGTGACGGTCAAAATAGAGGCTGTCAGGTGGCACATCGGCGGCATTGAGCTCGACCGATCCTTCCTGATCAAGAGCCACGCAGGCCACAGCGCGTGCCGCGTTGTAGATACCCGCTTTCTTGACGAGATAGTCTTCGGTGTTGTTGAGGTTTGCGCCAACGAAGGCGACGGCCACCGTCAAGTGCACGTCGCGATCGCGGCGAACCCCCATGACCTTGATGTCTTCACCGATTTCGGGATGGGCGGACTTGATCACAGGCCCGTTGAGATGGCGTTCCACCGCACCGCATAAACGGCCCTTTCCAGTAGGCTGAAGGGCACACAGCCACCGCCGCAGGACAGCATCTGCGACGCGCTCGCCGAGACCGCCAGTCTCGCGTTGTGCCGGCTGTACCGCGAGCGCTCCGGGCTAATTCTCCACCGCAATGTCGCTAAGGTGCTGCTCTGGGGCGGCGAGGCGCAGTCTGCGTTCCGAGGCGGCCGGATCATCAAGCCCATCGAAATCTTTATCGCTGGGCGGGCCACCAGACGCTTCAAAGGCGTCGACATGCCGGTTGACAAGGGCGTTCTGGAGGCCTGTCGCGCTTGGTTGCGCAACCACCTCGCCACGCTTGACGCGAGCTGGCACGTCAAGCTGCACATCTTGCTGCGGCCCACGTCGGACGATTTGGCAAGCCTCTTCATGAGGCAACAAGAGACGGGTGTCATCCTGGCGAGTCCGGACGTCCCATGCCCTTCCGCTCCACACTCTCGACCGCAGTGATGGCAATCGGCGTATTCCTAACCCGCAAGCGATCATCAATATTCATCTTCAGGAGCGATATCCGAATAGATCTGCCATTGCATGGTACGGGCCGGATTTGGGTGTATTGATATAAATCAAGGGCGATCCGTCGTTTCACGCACATTGTGACTTGGAACAAGACGGCAGCTGGGAGAACGTATTTCATCCCTGCTGACCGATCCGCGTGGGAGGTGCTTATGCAATTCTCCGAGGTGGTTCTGAAGCGAAGGTCGGTCCGCGCGTTCACCACGGCGCCCGTTGAGCGCGGCAAGCTCGAAACGATCTTGGAAACGGCGAGGCTCGCGCCGTCCGCGCGCGACCTCCAGGCCTATCAGATCGTCGTCATCGATGAGAGCGAGGTGAAAACGGCGTTAGCTGCGGCGGCCTTGGGCCAGCACTTTCTCGTGGCAGCACCCGTGGTGCTGGTCTTCTGCGCGAGCCCCGAGCGGAGCGAGAGCAAATATGGCGGCGGGGCGCTCCCTGTTCTGTATTCAGGACGCCACTATTGCCGCCTGTTGCGCGCAGCTTGCGGCAACTGCGCAAGGTCTCGCCTCGTGTTGGGTCGGCTACTTCGATGAGGCGGGTGTCGCCACCGCGCTGAGAGCACCAGCGGGATTTCGCCCGGTGGCGATCATGCCGATCGGTTATGCAGCCGCGGCGCCCGATCGGACACAGCGGAGAAAGCTCGATGAACTTGTTCGCTATGGCGTCTGGTAACCAGCCCGCCCCAGCGGCGCCGCTCTGCTCATTGTTCAACCATGTCGAGCACCTTGCCGGGGGCATCGGCGAGCGCAACATCTTCCGCCCCAACGCTCTGGCCGATGCCCGGAATTACATTGCTGGCGAGTGGGACCGGCAGGGCTATGAGGTCGCCAGCCACTGGTACGAGACCAGAGGGTTGCGCTGCGCCAATCTGGAGGTTACCCGGATCGGTAGGAAATATCCGGAACAGATCCTCCTCATTGGCGCGCATTACGATTCGGTGATTGGAAGTCCGGGCGCTAATGACAATGCGAGTGGCGTCGCAGCCCTCCTCGAACTGTCGCGGCTGTTCACGACAGGGTCTCCAGCAACGAGCATCCGATTTGTCGCCTTCGTCAATGAGGAGCCCCCCTTCTTCATGAGCCGCAAGCAAGGCAGCTTCGTCTATGCCCACGACGCCCGGCGCCGAGGCGATGACATCCGCCTGATGGTGTCGCTGGAAACCATCGGATATTACCGAGACGAGCGCGGCAGTCAGCGCTACCCGCCTTTGTTCAGGCTGTTCTATCCGGACCAGGGAAACTTCATCGGCTTTGTATCCGATTTCCGGTCACGCCGGATGACGCGTCGCTTGGTGACGTCGTTTCGCGCAGGATCGGAGTTTCCCGCTGAGCACATCGCGACCTTTCGCTGGGTTCCGGGCGTGGCCTGGAGCGATCACCTTTCCTTCTGGCGCCTCGGCTACCCCGCCCTGATGGTGACCGACACGGCGTTCTATCGCTATCCTTATTACCACAGCGCCGAAGATACGCCCGAGAAGCTGGCCTACCCGCAGCTCGCTCAAGTAGCGGAGGGCCTGTTCCGAGCGCTCTCCGCGGTGTCTGAGAGCGGTTTTGGATGAACGTCATGCCAGAGAGCCGTTGGCGGCAGGCGCGTCGAGGCTGAGCCCAATCCTGTCATGGGCAATTCGCGCCTCGACGCCGCGCTCGCGGCCGAGGCGCCGGACGAGCGCGCCGAGCACCCGCTCGTCGCCACCGACGATCTGCGAGCCGCAATGCGTAAAGATCGCGCGCCTCACCAATTGCGCACGGCACCAGTCGAGTTGGGTGCGGATCGGAGTGTGACCAATCCGGACTGCACCCCGCCGGCGGATTATCGGCCGGGTCACCGTTGCGCCGTCGCCGATATAGAGGTCGATTCCGCGCAGTGCCGCCGCCGGATCGCAGATCGCGACAACGTCGGGTACATAGAATGCGCTTCGCCGGTTGGCAGCAATGCGGTAGCCGACGGCGGGAGCGCGGATCGAATGCTCGACTGGAAACGCCTCGAAAGAGATCCCGCACACATCGATGGGTTTGCGTTCCGACATAATTTGGCGCTTGCTGATCGGATACGCCGCGAGCAACTGCCATGTCTTGGCTGTCGCATAGACGGGACAGGGCGCCCCGGATCCGGGTGACCGTGCGTCACGACGATCGCGGTTGGCCGTAACGCCTCGATCCGACCGGCCCAGTCAGCCCCACAATCAACGAGGACACGGGCATTCGCCTCTTTTATGAGCAGCGCGCTGTGGCGGCGATGGCGCCGCGTTTTCTTCTCGATGTCGCCGCGGGTACCGAGAAAGACGAGGTCCACCCAATGACTCTGTATCTCACCGTCGACCGGTCGATATGATCCAGATCAACGCGGTCAACGCCGATGCGTGACTTGCTTGCTCGACACTGAAAGCAGGAGGCGCGCATGGACGTAATCGAAGCGATCTACCATCGACGGTCGGTGCGCGCGTTCACCACGGACGCGGTGCCGTCCGAGGTCATCGACGATCTCGTGTCCGTGGCCGTGCAGGCGCCGAGCGCAATGAACCTCCAGCCCTGGGCATTTCTGATCATCGAGGGCCAGGTGACACTGTTGCAATTCTCCGAGCACGCCAAGCGGCACCTGCTCGAAACGACGACGCCCGAGTCGCCGTTTTTCCACTATCGCGACCAGTTATCGAAACGGGCGTTCGATATCTTTTACGGCGCCTCTCTGCTGGTCGTGATCGCTGCGACCTCCGATGCGGCTCAATCCGCCGAGGATTGCTGCCTGGCGGCGCAAAACCTGATGCTCGCCGCGCTCGGTATGGGGCTCGGCTCCTGCTGCATTGGCTTTTCGCGCCCCTGGCTCAACCTGGCCGAAACCAAGGCCGAGCTTGGCATACCCGCGCCTTACACCCCGATCATCCCGGTCGCGGTCGGGTATCCGAAATCCGCCGCGCCGCCTGTCTCCCGCAGGCGGCCGGAGATTCGGCGAATTCGCGACAAACGGTGAAGATCTCCCACGGAGACACAATCATGAAAGTACACCCGGCTCGTAAAGCCGCGGTCACCCAATCGGCCGCTGGCCCGGTGTCCGAGACCTCAGAAGGCGAAGGCACGCAGCCGCCGGCGCCGGAATTCGAGGAGCCGGCCGCCACTGAGGACCGCGAGGACCCTGGCACGGATGTCGCGCCCAGTCGCCTCGACGTGCCGATCGATCCGCGCGCGCCCACTCGCACCCCATCGCCCCAGGGCTGCGGCCTTCCCGACGAGGATAGACCAGAGTCGACGGATTTCGACGGAACAGTTTGACCCCATTGGGGACTTGGGCGGCGGACGGAGATTCAGGCCCTTGCCGTCCAGTTCACTCGCACGAAGTATCCGTCTTCCTCAAACTGCGCGTCGATCTCGCCGTGGAAGGCGCGCTTGACCGCTTCGCCAATGCGGCGCGGCAGGTGGATGTCGGTGGTATTGATCACGATCCCATGCGTATCCTCCTCGATGCTCATGATGCGGTTCAGTGGGTGCTCGTTCTTCTCTGCCTCCTCGTGATGGCGCGCCAGGCGGATCATCTCGTCTTTATGTTTCCGGGCGAAATCACCGCGCAGCGTCACGATGCCGGCAGGAAATTTGTCGTTAGTCCGGCGGCAGGCTGCGCACAGCTCTTTGAAGCCACCCTCGGTCCACCCCACCCATCGCCAGCGCCCGTCGTGATAGACGGCACCGCATTGCGGGCAGAGCGTGCGCTCATGCAGCTTTTGCTGAGCCTGGTACGGGTCCAGGATGTGATCCTGTTGGGCATGTCCGGCGATGCGGCGCGTGGTTCTTGGCCTCTGCGGCCCGAGATTCGATTGCTTCATGTGGACTCCATGGCTTGAGGGCAGACTCGATTTCTTCGGCAATATCTGATGCGGAGAGGATTGATCCATTGACCTGGGTCAATGACCATCGACTGCATCTGATCCAGATTGGGGGCATGCTGAGAACGCTTCTCGCCATCATAGGCTTTGGAAGGCTCGGCAAGGCCTGCGTGGAGGCGATCGCCGCGACCGAGGATCTTGCGGTCGCCGGCATTGTGCGTCGGCCGGAGAGCCTCAACCAGCCATTGCCGGAGACATTGCGCGGTGTCGCCGTAGCGCCGCATGCGAGCGAACTTGGCAGTTTTGATGCGGCGCTGATCTGCTTGCCGACCGCTGTGGCCCTCGAGGCGGCCACGGATCTCCTACAGCACCGCATCCCCATCGTCGAGGCCGCCACCGTGCCGAGTGCCGCCTATCAGAGCTACAAGCGGGAGCTCGATCGAGGCGCTCTTAGACACAAGGTCGCTGCTGTTGTTGGCGCAGGCTGGGAACCGGGGATGCTGTCAGTGTTCCGCGGTTTCTTCGCGGTGCTATGCCCCAAGGGCCACAGCGATATGCGCGATCGGCCAGGCGTCAGTTTGCACCATACCCTCGCCGCGCGCTCGGTTTCGGGCGTTAGGGATGCGCTCTGCACAGAGCTTCCTGCCGGCTCCGGGAAGATCGAGCGATATGTTTACGTGGAATTGGAGTGCGGCGACGATTTACCGCGTGTGACGCAGGTGATCCAAACCGATCCGCTGTTCATGGATGAGGAGACCTTGGTGCTGCCGGGCGACAGTGTCGCAGCCCTCGAAGACGAAGGTCACGGCGTCGTTTTGGAGCGGCTGGGAATATCGGCAGGCAAGGCGCATCAGCGCTTTCTCCTTGAAGGACGCTTCGACTTCGTCGCAGTGACAGCCCAGGTGATGATAGCGGCGGCGCGGGCGTTCCCGACATTAGCTCCCGGCGCGCATGCATTGGCGGACCTTCCGCCAGCGGCCCTATCGCAAGAATTTTACGAGACCCCGAGCCAATAGGAGAACACCATGCCAGTGTGGAAGCTGACCCCGACCGATC
>Ga0318540_10000085_pt1 | contig 19739 bp, 42 predicted proteins | sample GRESIP166b4f25_FD_203485 | JGI IMG/M metagenome (GOLD analysis project Ga0318540, IMG submission 203485) | Tropical soil microbial communities from Luquillo Experimental Forest, Puerto Rico - GRE.SIPMG.166b4f25 | ecosystem: Environmental > Terrestrial > Soil > Tropical forest > Bulk soil...
ACCCACGCCTATGACTCCCGGGGCGCCCACCTGCTGCCGTATGTGCCCCGCGTCTGGGATTCGGCCGCCTTTGACTGGACCCCGCCCGAGCATAATGAGGCGATGGGCCACCGGGTGGTCCTGGACGTGAACCCGCAATTCGGCTATTGCCCGGATTGCCGCCGCAACCACAATGACGACCGGCCTGACCCGCACATGATGTCCCTCGCCCGCCGGCACATCCGCGAGCACCGGATCCTGGATCGTGGCGATGATCACCTCACGGAGCATTTCGCCCGGGTAGGCTGGCCAGCGGCGCCAGGACCACCAGAGCGGGTAATGCCCTTCACCGGGGTCCGCTCGAAGCTGCCCCCTGGCGCCCTCACCGCCCACTTCGCCGCCGCCCGTTCCTATCCTGCTCCCGGCGAGCCATTTAGCCACATGACCCATGAGCAATACGATCAGTATGTGCGCCCGCACCTGGAGGCGTCGGAGCTGCCGCCTGATGATTTTATCAACACCAATCCGCCGCATCACACGCAATATCATGCCACGCCGTATTCTGGGAAATTCCCTTACGACAACTGGACGCACGTCGGCACCAGGAAAGCGGCGGAAGAGCGGGCGACAGCGGTGAAGCCCGAGCATTACGGGCTGCCCGAGGGCACGCGCTCATCCATTTACGCGGTGCGCCTGTCCGGTAAGGTCTACCCGCGCGTGATCAGCGATGAGATGGCCAATGACATCAGCGGCGCCGGGTACGACCAGGCGGGGCGCCTGCTTGCCGAGCATGGCCTGCCCAGCGGCGAGGGCTATCACATCTTCCCCTACCGCAACCACACCGAGGACATCGGCTCGGTCAGCTACCTGGCGCACCATTCGGCGATCACCAGGACCGCCATCATCACGCATGAGGCGACGGCGGCGCTCGGTCATCCGTACTTGACCAACCACGCCGCCGTCACTCCTTCGCACCGGTTCGTCCGCAGCTCCCCCACTCCCGGCGACCCCTACCGGTGCACCCATCCGCAGTGCGCCGAGGAGTGGGGGCCCGGCCAGGACCAGCCGACCTCCCGGTGCCCGGCGCCCGAGTCCACCGCCGACATCATGAAGCGCAAGCGCGAGCAGGAGATGAAGCTCCAGCAGCTGCAGCAGGCCAGCGGCGAGAGCGGGGATGACCAGGTGGGCGGCGGAACGGAAGAGGACGGGGAACCTAAAGAGGAGCCCGGCGCCAAATCAAGTCCCGCCGGCCACACGGCAATGATAAGCTCCCTTGGTAACTTGATCGACGCGGGAGCCTGGAATGAACCTCGCCGGGAAGCTGAACGCCGAGCGTGAGCGGGCCGGGGCGGCCTGGTGGGATCACCGCCGCTGGTGCGGCTACTGCCACACGCACTGCACCACCCTGTGCCCCCTCGGCAAGTACCTGCTGAACGACTACCAGCAGGCCGATGGGCGGGTGCGCGCCCTGAGGGAGGCCGAGGCGATGGCGATGATGCGGCTGCGGCCGGTGACCGGATGAGGCGCCTGGCCCGGCTGCCGGTCATCCGGCGCTACGCCCAGGTCCTGGATGAGGCGGAGCACCAGTGGCAGAAGGACGTGATCTGGGCCTCGATCGGCCTGTCCGCTGGCCTGTCCGCGCTGGTGATCTACTCGGCAGTGAAGCTGATCGGCATGGCGCTGTGACCGCCCCGCTGAACGTCGGCTACATGCTGGTGAAGCTGAACCCGGACGGCACCGCCTCGGTCATCCTGCCGTGCGACTGCGTCTCCGAGCTGGTGCTCACCTCCGAGCAGGTGAACACGGGCATGGGCATCCATGCCAGCTGCGCGGGCTGCGACGGCCTGTGGACCCTGGTGCCGATGCCGCCCCACATCCTGAAGTTCATCGGGTCCACCAGCGCCGATGAGCTGCCCGAAGACCACGTCGCGCTGCTGATCGTCGATGGGCTGATGCAATGACCGCCGACGTCGCCAGCCTCACCAGCTGGATCGCCGCCGAGGAGGCTGCCTGGAAAGCCCGGTCTCCTATGGGGCGCCCGCCCGGCAAGTCTCCCCGGGCCCCGTGCCGGGTCTGCGACAAGGACTGCGCCGTCCGGCTGGATGGCAAGACCGGCCGGCACCGCAACCCGCGCACCCGCCAGCCCTGCAGCGGCAGCGGCACCAGCCCGCTGCGCAGCCCCTGGCCGGTGGACGAGGCGCTGCCCGGCCCGCCGATCTACCTCACCGTGGCGCTGATTGCCCACGGCGGCATCAGCGTCAGCTGCCAGGCCGATGGCAGCGGCATCAGCGGCAAGCTCGGCACCATGGGGGCCTGGCTGCCACCGTGGCTGGCCGGGCACGTGCACGAGGAGCGGCGATGACCGCCGAGGAGCCGGTGGTGCTGTCCGCCCACGACGCCGTCCTCAACTCGCTGATCGCCGGGGCCTGGCACAGCGCGATGAGCCACTACGGGGACTCGCCCGAGCAGCTGGCTCATGAGGTCCAGACTCTGGTGGTGCAGGCCTACGCGGCGGGCATTACCACCGGCCACGACGGCGTGGCAGCCGACCACCAGGAGGGCCCGTGACCAAGAAGGACCGGCTGCACCGCTACCGCCCCGGCGACCCGCTGCCGCACTACTCGGGCCGCTCGGGCTGCAAATTCTGGCTGATCACTTACGCCCTGATGATCATCTCAGCGGTGGCCATCATTACCGGCAGCGCCATCGCCTATCTTGCCCAGGGCTGGACGGGCGCGGCCTGGGCTGCGCTGCTTGGCCTGGTGCTCGGCGTCTGCGTCCTGGTCATCCGGAGCCAGTGATGATCCCCGGCATCCCCTGCTGCGCCGAGGGCGCCTGCTGCTGCAGCCCGGATCCGGCCCCGCCGCAGTGCCTGTGCGCGCACATCAATCCCCCGCTGTGCCGCGACGCCACTCCGCACCGCCCGCACCCGGTCCCGGTCGGCGAGATACCGTTCGCCCCGCGCGGCCTGCATGTCGTCTGGACCATCTGCTGCGGCGCCGGCCCGCTGGCCCGCAGCCCCGCCGAGTTCATCGTGGAGCAGCATGACCCCGGACCAGCTGGCTGAGGCCATCGCCAGCGCCATGGAGGACCCCGACTTCTACGGCCACCTCGAAGGGGGCCTGCCCGGCATGCGCAGCTCGAAATGGCAGGGCAACAACACGGTGCTCGTCGAATGCGAGACCGGCCAGCGATTCACCGTCCAAGTGTGGCGGACCCCGAAACCGGAGTATTTGTGAGCTACGAGCCGATCCCCCGCCCGCCGTTCCCCTGGGTCACCACCGCCGTGATCGCCTCGACCATCATGATGTTCACCGCCCCCAGCATGTGCTGGATACCTCTGATGATCCTGTTCGCCTTCCACGAGAAGGCCCGCCAGCAGGCCCTCACCCCGTTCGGCCTGCGTGATGGGCCCACCGGCCGCAAATGGGCCTGGCACGAGGTGGCGCCGCTGGAGGAGATGGAGCGGCTGATCACCAGGGGGAGAATCACGTGAGCCCTGATGACCTGGAGACCTGGCGCGCGGTGTTCGACATCGCCATCGGCTCGATGAACTTCGGCTCGGGCTTCCTGGACCACGAGGAAGTAGAACACCTGCGCAAGGCCGCCGTCATCCTCGGCGTGGATCCCGAACTGGCCACCCCGGACAATTTCCTGTGCCAGTACCGGGGCTACCACGATCCCACGTGGTGGAGCACCGACCTCTCGTTCTTCGAGTCGTGGGCGGACGGCCTGGAGCGCAACGCCCTGCGATATACCGACAAGGACGGCGGCTATCAGCGGGGCCAGCCGCTGGTCAAGATCAGGGGCCTGCGGATCCAGGTGTGGTGCCACCTGTGCGGGCGCCGGATGTACGCCCTGGGGGACTGCCCCCAGTCCTTTGTCACAACCGGCGAGAAGACCCACCGCTTCGATGAGGATGATGACGATGCAGAGCTACAGTGAGCTGGCCCTGATGGTAGCCAGCCTGGCCTACAAGGAGAACTGGCGGTTCTCGCTGCGGCACGGCTTCACCTCCAACACTGGTTTTCCGCTGCACGACGAGCCGCCGCAGGCTGCCAATGCCGCCACGGCGTCCACCATTTTCATCAGTGACGAGCCGGTGTTCCTGATCATCGAGCTGCGCACCCCCGACTCGGGCAACCCGCAGATGCTGACCATGGTCCAGCACACCTTCGCCGTGCCGCCCGCTGACGTGCCCCATATGCTCTGGGACGAATGGCTGATCCGGTGCATCCTGTGTGTGGAGACCCACGAGATGTGCGAGTTCTTCTCCGTCAATGGCGCCAAGCCGTTCTACCCCGAGCACGGGCCCAGCGCCAACCTGTACGCCATCAAGAGAAAGGCCGCGTGATGATAGTCATTCTTACGGTCCTGGCCCTGGCCGGCTTCGGCGCCATGCTCGCCCTGCCCGGCAACGCGGCCATCACCCTGGCCTTCATCCTGTTCGGGCTGATGTCCTGCTTGGGCCTGGGCCAGTGCGCCTGGCTGATGTGGGGCTCCTCCAGCCCGCACCGCCAGGCCCGGGACGTAAGCCAGACCCAGCCCATCGCCTATGAGTACCGGCCCGATCGGCACTATCCGTGAGGCTGGAGAAGGTCACCTGCGCCCACGGCAAGCGGGTCATGCTGGACGACAGCCGCGCCGAGCTGCCGCTGCGCCACCTGGACGCCAGCCCCTGCGGCGCCACGGCCTTCCTCGTCACCGAGCGCACCGACCGGGGCTACGCCTACGGCAAGCTGCTCGCCGCGCAGATCGCCAGCGGCGAGCGGGCCCAGCTGATCGAGGACGCCGATGCCTGAGCTGCGTTACCACCTCACCTGGTACGGCCACGAGCGGTGCGAGGACCTCTCGTGCCCGCGTGAGCACGACGACCCCTCGAACGACGCCCCGTGCCCGGATCCGGGGCGCTGTGACGGCTCCTGCCGGGCCCATCAGCTGAACGCGGCCCGCAGGGCCCACCTGACTCCCCCGGGCGCCCAGACGGTCCTGGACCGTCTGGCTGAGGAGGCCAAATGAAACGGATCAACAGCTACGACCTCCAAGCGCACACTCCCGCCATAGGCAGCCGGTGGGTGTGGGAGATAGACACTCCCCAGGCGCGGGCCATCATCGAGGTCATCGGGGTGAAATGGAACGGCGAGGAATGGTGGGTGCGCACCAGGACGCTGCTGCCCAACTTCTCCTATCCGCCAGCTGGCACCGACAAGTATGACAATGACCTGTCCCGGTTCGCCGAGGCGGTGACGCCGGTCGGCGCCGCCTTGCCGCACACCTGGGTCTACCGGGCCGTGCGTGCCGGAACTGAGCAGGCATGGAGCAAAGATGACTGAGCCGCAGATCGACTTCCCCGGTGACTGGCAGCCGGACACCTGGATAGCTATCGAGCGTGCTGTCTACGCGGCCCGCGACCGGGGGGTAACCACGACCATCGTCGTGGGTGGTATCACGGTCGCTAAGATTGTCCCAGCTCATCGGCAGGGCTGATATGACCAGCGATGATCAGCGCGGCAGCCGCCCGGCCGCCCGGCCCTGCCCGACCTGCCCCTACCGCCGCGACGCGCCCTCGGGGCTGTGGGCGGCGCACGAGTACGCCAAGCTGCCCGGCTACGACGGTGACATCGGCAGCCAGCTAGCAGCGGGCGCGGACCAGCTGTTCAACTGCCACACCGACCGCAACCGGCTGTGCGCGGGCTGGGTCGGCTGCCACGACATGGAGAACAACGCTGCGGTCCGCATCCACTTCGAGGAGGTGGACCTCCGCTGCCTTTATGACTATGTGTCCCCGGTGCCATTGTTCGCCTCGGGCACCGAAGCGGCGGCTCATGGCGTGCGTGATATCGAGGACCCGGATTTCGATTCCCGGCTGGCGGCCGATAAACTGCGGAGGATCAGGAAGCGCCGCAAGCAACGGGAGCGGAAGAAATGATCCATATGATGACCGCGATGGCAGCAGTCATCATTTTGTACATTGTTCTTAACACCGTCGTGGCGATCTATGGCTGAGCTGCCGAGCACCGAGGGCGGCTGGCCGACCATCCTGGCCGACCCGCCCTGGCGCTTCGACAACCGCACCGGAAAGGTCTCCCCCGAGCATCACCGGCTGTCGCAATACGCCACCATGACCAATGCCGACATCTATCTGCTGCCGGTGGAGAAGATCGCCGCCGACAATGCCCACCTGTACCTGTGGTGCCCCAATGCCATTATTCCTGTCGGCCTGGAGGTGATGCGCGGCTGGGGGTTCACCTACAAGACCAACCTGATCTGGGCCAAGCGCCTTGCCGATGGGCGGTTGGACAACCGGGGCGTCGGGTTCTATTTCCGCAATGTCACCGAGATGCTGCTGTTCGGCGTGCGGGGCAAGCTGCGCACCGGGGCCCCGGGCCGGATCCAGGTGAACATGATCGAGGCGGCGGCGCGCGGCCACTCGGTCAAGCCCGAGCAGGCCTACGACATCATCGAGACCTGCTCGCCGGGCCCGCGCCTGGAGCTGTTCGCCCGCGACTACCGGGCCGGCTGGGCCACCTGGGGCGAAGAATCGTTCGCCAGTTATCTGCACCACCGGTATTGATAAGGTAGCTTGGTAACCGCACGGGAGGCCGTGCAGTCGCCGCAAGTCCCCGACATGGTCCCGAGACGGAGTCAGGTCACCATCTCACCCCCGGTGCCCTGGACGACTAGGGCCGGGCGCGTGGTCAGTAGCGCCTGGGGTGCGCAGAGCGTAACCGGCCTCCCGTGCCCTACGGGAGGAGAACCCATGAAATACCGGCTCGCCGCGACCGTCGCGGCCACCATCACCGTCGTAGGCTTTGCCCTGGGCGGCTGCGGCACGGCCAGCAACCAGGCCGCCGCGCACCCCTCGGCCAGCGCCGCCGCTGCCCATGTCAGGGCCCTGGCCACCAGCCCAGCGGTGCAGAATCAGGTCAAGAAGGTGGCGCCCAAAATCCAGTCCTGCGCTGCGCAGAACGGCATCACCCTGACCATTCACGGCGCGGGCACCGCCTCGATGAGCGCGCAGGTCACCCACGTCAACGGCACGGTCATGCTGCACCCGGTGCATACGATCGAGCACATCTTCAGCTGCGCCGGGCTCACCCCGGCCGACGTCGCCAAGATCAAGTCCTACGCCGAGAGCCAGATCATGGCCAACGGGTTCGGCCACGGCTCGGGCGGCAAGGACTTCACCAACATCGTCACCTACGCGGGCGGCCTGATGAGCGGGCAGGCGTCATGACCGCCGTCGCCTCGCACCGGCAGGAGCCGCGCAGGCTGTTCGGCCTGCTCCCGCCCAAGCCAGCCCCCGTCCTGATCGACGGCAAGCCCATCCACGGCCGCGCCATCCAGCAGCTGATCTGGGGCGCGGTGCTGGGCACCGTCCTGTTCGGCCTGTTCTTCTCCGGGCTGTACTACGGCGGCACCCAGGTTCACTGGTACGTCCACCTCGGCGGCTTCTACTGGCGCGGGGTCTGGGTGAAGCCGCACTGGGACGGCGGCATGGGCATCATCCACGCTCACACCTGGCTGATCAACACCGCCAACTGGCCGGACTACCGGCACCCCTACCGCAACATCGGGCTGGGCGCGTTCGCGGTCATGGGCGCGCTGTCGATCACGGGCGGCTCCAAGAAGATGGCGTCCCGGTGGTACACCGCCCTCGCCCCCCTGCTGGTCCTGATCGCCGCCCTCGTGCTGATCACGGCTGGGGTGTGGGTCACGCTGTGGGCCAACGCCCGGTGGGGCCCGGCCAGCCACCTGGTCACCGCGCTGGAGGCCGCTCTGCTGGCGGTGATCGTTGGCCGGGTGCTGCACACCATCTGGAAGCCTGCCGGCACCCGGATCCAGCATTTTCTCGTGGAGCGCGGCGTGGACCGGCACTTCCGGCGCGGCGGCGTCGGGCTGCCCCGGTGGGTGCGTCACCCGCTGGCCCCGCCGACCATGCGGGAAGCCGCCGCCACCCTGATCGCGGAGGACGAGGCCTCTGGTGAGGCTTCCGCCCTGCGCGCCGAGGGCCACACCCGCAAGTCCAGCACCATCTGGTGGATCGCCGGGACGGTCCTGGTCCTGGTGCTGGCCTTCGACTTCCTGGGCTTCATCGGCCATTTCTGGGTGGGTGTGCTCGGGCACAATTTCCCCTACCTGGCGCCAGGGAGCTGAAATGAAGCGGGCGCGTGGCAGGGATCGCGCCCGGCCGGGGCCAGGCAGTCCCGCGCCGGCTTTCCCTCCTTCCACGGTGCGTGAGCCCGTCGCTCCCATGAGCGCGGCGGGCATTGATTGCCTGGCTCTCGGAAACTTCTCTAGGAGGACCCATGCCACTTGACCCGACAATCCGCGAGCTGCCACTGGGCGAGCGGATCCTGGACCAGATGCGGACCTTCCCCCAGGGCCAGGCCCGCACCGCCGCCAAGATCGCCAGCCAGATGGTGGCCGTCAGCCCCGCCGAGGCCCTGGCCGCGCTGCGCATTTTGCACCGTCAGTCCAAGGTGGTGCTGCTCCCCGGCAACCCCGCCACGAAAGAGCCCGAATCCTGGCGGCTGCCATGATTGTTCTCATCGTCGGCTGCCTGGTCCTGGCCTTGTTCGTCGCCGTGATCGCGGCGCTGCTGGGACCGCACCTGGAGCGGATCGACGACAAGACCCGGCGCGGCGAGCCGCTGGAGCCCTGGGAGACCGAGCTGGTGCGCCGCCTGACCCATCCGCCCCGCGACACCTGGGGGTGGTGGATATGAGGTGGCGCGGCCGGGCCCTGTGGTGGCTGCTCGGCGTCAGCAGCGTCGTAGCGCCCCTGGCAGCCTGGGCGGTGCTCGAAGGGTGGCTGCTGGCCCGGGAGGAGCGCAGGCGCCAGGAGGAGGAAGCACGGAGGCACTGGGCATGACCAAGATCAGTGTGCTGTGGCTGGACGGCCAGCACCAGGACTACCACTGCGACCGCTGGCAGGTCCGCGATGGCGCCATCCTGGTGCTGCACAACGACTCGGGCCAGGACAAAAGGATCGTGCTCCCGCTGGTGAATATCCGGGACTTCAAAGAGAAGCGCTGATGAACTATGCGGCCCCGGTTAAATGTGCCCGGTGCCCGCGAACCGCCCCCGGCGACAAATGGGGCCGGATCCGGGCCAGCGGGCAAGGCTGGTTCTTCTCCCGCGAGGAGGACGCGGCCTATTGCCCCGACCATATTCCTGACTGGGTGGCGGGCTGGCGGAAACGCAAAGAGGAAGAACGGCTCGTGCACCTGGACATCGGCCCGCTGACCGGCGAGCAGATGCTCGGGGAGCTGCTCATCGCCCTCGGTGCCACCGCCCCCGGACTGGACCGCGTCACGATCGTCATGAGCGGGGAGCGGCGCCTGGCCAGGATCGTCCCGATCGACCCGGGAGAGGAGGACTGACGTGGAGCTGCCACAGGCCCGGCCTGACATCACACTGCTGGAGCGGGCCCTGGCCTGGCTGAAGGACCACCCCGACTCCAGCGCCCGGCAGATCACCCGGGCCATCGGGGAGCGTGATGACCGGTGGGTGTTCCGGCTGCTTGACAATGCGGCCTACGACGGCCGCTGCCAGCGCTGGCGCCCTCACCCGCGCAGCGCCTGGCTGTGGGAGGTCCCGAGTGGGCCCTCAGCCCCTCGCCAGCCGGCAGACCCGGTGCGCAGGGGCTGAGGGGCAGGAATGTGCCTGCTCTTGGCGGCGGCGCCTGTCCGCCTCCCCACATGGCCAAGCTAGCCCGCCAGTCAACCGGTTTCTAGCCCGGGTTCCTCCGGGCTCACATAGGGTCCCAGCGCCTCGTAGGTGATCGTCACGAAGGCCCGGCCGGTGTGGTCGGTGCGCGCGTTCACGTGCACGACCCGCAGGGCCACCTGAGGCGGCAGCTGGTCGGTGTCGGGGAGCAGGCCGTCGCTCTCGTGCCAGGACACGAATGGCGCCCCGCCCACGTTCGTCGAAGGGTGATCGGACTGCACCCAGGCGGCGAACCCGCTGGCCTCGGCCTGGCTGTCGAAGTAGACCGCCAGCAGCCATTCGCCCGTGCCCTCGGGGCGGCCATAGGTGGCGGTGATCGGGCCCTCGATCCGGAATGGCAGGTCCACGTGACTAAGCTAGCTTGCCAGGTCTAGGCTCGCCTGCATGACGAGCCCACAGATCACTAGCGTCACATCGGACATGCCCGTGGGCGGTTACGCCCCGGGCACTCAAACAGCCACGGTCACCACCAAGGTCGCCCTGCACGGGCCCGGTACCGCGCACGTCAGCGTCGGTGTTACCGGCAGCGCTCCCCGCTCCACCATGATCGTGGTGAAGTCGCCGGTCACCATCCCGGTTGGTGCCACGGTCAGCCCGCAGGCCTGGCCGATCGACCCCGCGACCAAGAAGCCGCCGACCATGGAGCAGTGCTACCGGGACTGGGCAGGTCAGTTCGGCATGCCCATGGGCGCCAAGGCCTACCTGCACAGCTTCCCCACGCAGCTGTCTCAAGACGGCCAGCTGAAAGGCATGAGCGCCTGTGGGATCCCCCCGGTGGTGTGCTTCGGCGCTTTCAACTTCAAGGACCTGAACGCCGACCGGGCCGCGTTCATCGACAGCCTCAAGTTCCTGGAGCAGACCTACCCGCACGGCTGGATCGTGTTCGAGCAGGAGCCCAACACTGGCGTCCATCTCTCCGTGGCCGGCCCCGGCTGGAACGCCGCCGCGTTCATCGCGCTGTCGCACGCCCGCTACGCCGACGTCCGGGCCACCCTTCCCGCCGACAAGTGGCCGGTGCTGTTCTGCCCCTCCACCGGGGGCACCTACCAGTCGGTGCAGACCTGGTACCCGGGCCCGAACGGCTGCGACGGGATCGCCCCGGACCACTACTGCGGCGGCGGGGGCTCGGCGAAGGCGATGCCCGCCTTCCAGCTGGCCGCGCAGATCGTCGCCCGGGATGGCCTGCCCGCAGGCGTGGGCTGGCTGGAGATGGGCTGCTCGGCCTCCACGGTGGTGCCCAAGCCCGAGGCCATGACCGCGATGATCCAGGACGCCGCCAGTTTCTTCCTTGCCCGCAAGCAGGCGGGGGAGCCGGTGGCCCCGTGGCTGTGGTGGAACGGGCCCGACCATCCCATCACCCCGGCGACCCCGGCGATGAACGCCATCTGGCCGAAGGCGACCAACCCGGCTAACAACTACCTCATCCCGGTCTGGCAGTCTGCCGTCAAGCAGGTGACTGCCTAGCTCTTGTCCCCGCGCCTTCTGTCCCCCTGGTCTTTGGGGCTGCGCCGGGTCCGCTGCCTGATCTTGCCGAGCTTGGGCCGCACAGGGACGCTGTCGGCCGCTTCCTTCAGCTTCTCGCGGAGCTTCTTGTCGATCTTGTCGTTCTTTTCCTTGTCATTCACTGGTGCCCCCCAGGACCAGGTAATACCGGTAGACCTTGTAGTTTTCGCCGGGTGTGCGCAGCTCGTAGATGCGGGTCACCCGGCCGGTTTCCATGAGCCTTTCCAGCCGGTTGTGCACCGTGGCTTTACGCCAGAAAGGCACATTGATGAGGTGGCATATCTCTTCAAGAGAGAGACGCTGCGAGTAATGGCCGAGCACGGCTTCCACCTCGGCGAGAGAGGGGTTTACGGGCCTAGCCATTATCGCCTCCTATGTGAAAGGACGGGCAGGGCCCCCGTGATCCTGCCCGCCCTTTCCTCTACCTTAGCCGAACGGATACCAGGCGATGCCGTGATAGGCCGTTCCGGCCAGGTTCACCCGGGCGTTGATCAGCCCGCCGTTCGCCTGGATGCCGAAGTCGGAGAACCAGCCGCTGAACACCGTGGTCCCGGCGAATCCAGCGGGCACCGCGCCCAGCTGGCAGGTCACCTCGTCGTACCCGCCCGTGGTCACCGAGCCAGCGGGCACCTGCGCGGCAGGCAGAACGTTGCTCGGATGGTGGACCTCGTTGCACGTCACCGGCCCGAACACCGCATCGTTGTAGGTAAAGTGCCCCGGCGTGGAGGCGTTGCCGCCGCCGCTGCCGGGTGTGCCTGCCCAGGCGGGCGCGGCGCCGAGCGCTACGATGGCGGCGGCACCGGCCAGGATGATCGCGAGCCTTTTCATGATGGTTCCTTTCTATTGGTGCTGGGATGAATGACGGGGCCGGGCTCCTGACGACCCTACTGAGAAGGAGCCCGGCCCCGTCGTGTGTGAGCTGAATAGGGTAATTCGCAGCGGTCAGCTCACGTCGGTGGGATCAGGGAATGGCCGACCACATCTGGTCGGTGGCCACGCCGTCCGCCTCGAACTGGCACTGGGCGACGGTGAGACGGCCGGACAGGTCCACCTGGGCGGTGGGCGCGGTCAGGCACGGGTGGTGCTGGGCCGAGATGTTGTGCTTGGCCAGCAGCGCGTACTCGTAGTCGAAGGTGCTGATGTCGGTGGACTCGTTCAGGAACGGCGGGTCATCGGTGATCAGGAAGTCCTGGTTGGGAGCCCCGGAGCAGTTCTGCAGCACCATCTTGTTGGACTTGTTCGCGGCGGCGCACAGGTTGGTGCTCTGCCCGAACGGCGTGAACTCCAGCAGGAAGATGTTCGTCGGGTCGGTCGGGTCGTTGCCATAGAGCTGAAGGTCGGCGGCGTTGAGCCCGAACCCGAACGGCGGGTCGGTCCCGGGGGCCGGCACGGTGCCGATCTGGACGAACTGCCAGTCCTGCGTGCCGTTCTCGATGTCATTGTTGGTGGAGATGCTGACCGCGCCGCCCGGGACACCGAAGTTGGAGTCCGGGCCGGTGTAGGTCATGGCGAAGTCAGCAGTGGGCAGGCCATCGTCGCCGGGAATGGCGGACTGCGCGACCACCGGCTCCGCGCACTGCGGGTCGGTGAGGTTACAGCCAGGCGTGGGCGCCTTCGGGATGTGGTTGCCTGCGCTCGCGGCACTCGCACCCAGCAACGGCAGCGCCAGGACGGCGCCCACCGCTGCCGCTCGGATAAAGTAACGCTTCATGAAGGGTTTTCCTCCTGTTTTCCTGGGGTTCCTGTCCCCATTGTTGTTTACCTGCGGCATGTCCTGGCGCAGGCCGAACTGTAGTGATCCCCCTCCTTCTCACATTGGCTTGACGGTCAGGCTTTATCGGCGGTGTGGATATAGAACGCGGCTCCCTGATATCGCCACAGGAAGTGCGGGATGTCCGGAACGCGGTTGAGATTATCGCTGGCGCTCAGGTGCACGCGCAAGGCCCAGTTCGTGGCCAGGATCCGCTCCAGCGTGGTCCATACATGGATGTCGGCCAGCGGCACGTCCTTGACGTTGGCCAGCATCAGGATGTCGGCGACGATCTGCTCGTCCTCCACCCCGCCCCGGGGCACCAGCAGCTCAGGCCGCATTGCCCGCGCCCGCTGCTTCGTTGGTGCCTGATGACGGGGGAGGCGGGGTGACTGGTGCCAGGTCGGGCCGGTGGGTGTGCGGGGCCTGCCACATCCCGTAGGTGGCGAGCAGCCAGGCGATCATGAACGGCAGCTGGCCCTGCAGGGTCTGCGGGATGACATGGGCCCAGTCATCGACGTAGTTGACCAGCGCCCAGGCGAGATAGGACGCGAAGATGAACGACGCCGAGCCGGTGGCCACCTTGGTTTCGACCAGGCTGTTGGGCATCGGGATGCCGGCCATCACTCGCCTCCGAATCGCAGGTTCAGGGCAATGCCGCAGATGAGCAGGAGAACGGCGCCCCACAGGCCAGCCAGCGCGATGTCGCCCACGATGTCGTCGATCCACAGCGGCATGCCGCCCACGCTCAGGAACGCCGTTACGGTGATGCCAAGGCTCGCCACCGTGACGGTCAGCAGCACGACCGAAATGAAGATGTACCGCGACACCTGCCGCAGCATCCGCTCGCTCATTTTCCCCTCCACCCGATCCGGGCTCAGCCCGGCGCGCAGCAACTTACCACGACCAAGCTCCCTTGGTAACCCGATTGCTCCGAAGGGGGGCTGTGAAGTTTTGAGGAGGCCGCATGAGGATCCGCTTCGACCCGGTCACCGCCGCCCAGCGTGAGCAGCGCGTTCGTGACAAGATGAGCGCGGTCTTCGCCTACGGTGCCCAGCACGGCGTCGAGTTCGAGGGCATGACCGAACAGGTCAGGGAGGCTCGCAAGAACCGCCGCGTCAACGCCCGGCTGGCCCGCCAGGGCACGTTCGCCCGCACTGCCACGGCCGGGCCCGGGGGCGCCTCGGCCGGGTTCAGCGACATCCAGTTCGCCACCGGCCGCCCCCGGGATCCGCTGTTCTACTGGCGGCAGAACAACCTGCCCTATGACTTCAGCCAGAACGAGGAGCTGGCCAAGGTCCGCGCCTTCACCCGGCTGCTGTACACCACCGACCCGATCATCGGCAGCTGCGTGGACATCTTCTCCCGGTTCCCCATTCTCGGCGGCCACGTGGAATGTAAGGACAGCCGGATCGAGGACTTCTACGGCGAGGAGTTTTACGACGAGGACCACCTGGACTACGAGGAGTTCCTGGAGGACACCGGCCGCGAATACTACATCGCGGGCGAGGCGTGGCCGTTCGGCACCTTCAACGAGGACCTGGGCATCTGGGACAACGAGGAGCTGCTGAATGCCGACGACATCAAAGTCGAGCGGTCCCCGTTCCTGAAAGACCCGCGCTACTTCATCAAGCTGCCGTGGACCATCCGGCAAATCCTGCAGACCCGCCAGCCGGTGTGGGAATACAACCGGCTGATCCACGAATACCCGGAGCTGGTCGCCTACACCTCCGAAAACTCTTTCATGCCCGTGAGCAACATCCTGCTCAACCAGATCAAGTTCAAGGCGGATACCTTCAATGTGCGCGGAATACCCCTGCTCACCAGAGCCATGCGGTCCGTATTGCAACAGGAGATGCTCAACACCGCGATGGACGCCATTGCGGACCGCCTTTACACTCCCCTCATTCTCTGTAAGCTCGGGGCAAGTGCCACTGACCTGGGTACCACTCAGCCATGGATCCCCGACGAAGACGACCTGGAGAATTTCGAGCTGGCCCTTGACGCTGCCCTCGCCGGTGATTTCCGGGCCCTGATCTACAACTTCGCGGTCGAGATGGAGAACGTGTTCGGCCGCGAGCAGATGCCCGACCTCACCCCCGACTTCGAGCGGATCGAGGACCGCATCCTGCAGACTTTCGGGCTGTCCCGGACCTTCCTGACCGGCGCCCAGGAGGGCCAGACCTACGCCGCCGACGCGCTCAACAAGGAGCTGGTCACCCAGCTGATGACCCGCCAGCAGAAGCGGTGGCGCAGCCATTTCCGCAAGCGGGCCAAGGTGATCGCCGAGGCGCACGAGCACTACGACTACAACGAGCACGGCGGCAAGCGGTACGTGATTACCGAAGAGGTTCTCGAAGACGATGAGGAGACCGGCGAGAAGCACCTCGTCGAGCAGCCCAAGCTGCTGATCCCCGAGCTGAAGTTCCGGGTGCTGAACCTGAAGGATGAGGACACCACCCGCCAGTTCATCGAGGCCCTCCGCGCCTCGGGCGTCCCCATCTCCCAGCGCACCCGCACGCGCGGCCTGGAGCTGGACCTGGACGAGGAGTCCGAGATATCCCAGGACGAGTCGGTGGAGCAGGCGGTCGCCGAGCAGGAGACGCGCAAGCGGCAGTACCTGGAGCTGCGCCAGCGCGGCCTGCCGATCACCGACGAGCTGCGCCAGGACTTCGACCCCCGGGTGCAGCTGGAGGCCATGCCGCCGATGGGCGCCGCGCCGCCAGGCGGCACCCCGCGCCAGGGCATGGAGGACCAGCCGCTGCCCAACCTGGCCCCCGGGCCCGAGGACGAGGAGCTGGAGGAGCCCGAGCCCGGCGAGGAAGCCGAAGAGGACGAGGGGCCGCCGCCCGGGGAGCAGTCCCAGCGGCCTCCAGAAAGCGACGAGGAGCGTGAGGGAATGCCCACGGCCGCCAGCCGCAAGCGGGTCCCGCTGCCGTCTGAGGCGGCCCTGTGGCGCCGTACAGCGGGCTCCAGGGCCCACGCCGAGGCCGCCCGGGAGGCTGCCACCGCGCAGGAGCCCGGAGAGGAGGCCACCCACTGGGAGCAGGCCCGCCACGAAGGCGAGCTGGTCACCCGCGAGTGGACCTCCGCCGATGCCCCGTCCTACCTGCGCGACCCGGCCACCACCGGCCACCGGGCCCGGGTCACCGCCGAAACCCTCCAGCCCTCGGGCGAGGAGATGTACGGTGAGCCTGCCAACGGGAGCGGAGGATGACATGAGGATCAGGGGCGGCAGCATGCCGGCCAACGGGCCGGGCGCGGGCAACAGCAACAGCGGCGTGCACGGCTACTACAGCAAGATCATCACAGGCACCACGCTGAACGAGGGCTGGTGGAACTTCCCGTAGAGGCCGGGCTCGATCTGCGGATGCGCTGGCATCCCTGGGTGCCGGGGGACAGCCACCACGCTAAGGCTTACGGGTGGATCGCGTTGTGCGCGGAGGATCACATCATCGCTGAATGGCCTATGCCCTGGTGGAACAAAGCTGGCCACGAATCACCTGGCATTCCCGCTATGAGAAAGGCCGTCGCTGCTTTTCTTATGGAGCGGCTGCGATGAGCGACGCCGAGGGCACCACGGTCACGCCCGAGCTGGCCGCACTGCTCGAACGGTTCCTCTACGAGGCGCGGACCAGGCCCGGCGCCGGGCTGGATCCGGACGAGCTGCTGGACGCCTGCATGGCCTTGTCCCGGATTCCGAGCAAGGATCAGCCCGGCGACTGGGCGGCCCTGGCTATGAAGATCAACCAGCTGGTGGATTACCTCGGGATGGGCGGCAAGTTTCCGTCCAGGCTGCTGGCCGCCCAGCGGGTCGGCCCGTATGCCCGGCCGATCACCCAGGTCCTGCGGATCGTCTGGGTCAGTGAGCCGTTCCCGCATGCCCAGTGGGTATGCGATGGCTGCGAGGCGCCGCTGCTGACCACCTCTGGCGGGGAACCCGATGGGCCCGGCTACTCGATCACCGTCACCGGCAAGATCGAGCACCGGGCCCCGTGCACCGAAGTGCGCGAATGAGATACGCCCATCACGTCTACAGCTACTGGGATTTCGGCTATTTCCGGAAGCGGGAGGAAAGCCATTACCACCTGATCAAATCCACCTGGCATGCCGTCGCCCGAGCGCGCAGGCGCAAGGGGGACCTGGCAGGAGCGGACCGGGCCACCCGCCAGGCGCGGATGACCCGGCCACTGAGACTGCTCCTGCCGCCGCGCAAGATCACGCCGTCCATCCTGCACCTGGCCACCGACATTCCCGGCCGGGGCGGTGTCGCCTGCGGTGGCTGGGTGATTCGCGGCGACAATATCACCAAGGATATTGAGCTGGTCGATTGCGGTAATTGCACGCGGACGAAAATCTACCGGTCAAGCCGGGCGTAGCACCCTGACAAGTTCACTGCTGGTTGCGGTGCATGTTGCACTACGTGCTCAAGTGTTTACAGACAGGTATCTTCCAGGGACAATTACCAGGACATCTTGCCAATCGTAAGGAGTCCCGTCATGACCGCTGTCCGCATGCTCACCCCCGCCATGCGCCTGGCCGCCCTGCTCGCCGTCGCCCTCGGCGTCCTGGTGTTCTGGCTGCTTGCGGCCCGCTACGGCGCCCACGTGGCGGCGATGCACGTCCACCACGCCCTGCGGGCGCTGGCCGATCCGCTGATGCACTACCACGGTTAACCAGAGCTGGCGGGGCGGCCTCGCCGCATCCGGGGCCACCCGCCTGGGGCACTGGTCAGAAAGTTCCGGCGCAGATGGACGTCCACAGGGCGATGGTGGCGGCATCCTGGAACTGATGCTGGTGCTCGGCGTCAGTGCTCAGCACCGCCGCCGTGCAGTCGCTGTACCAGTAGAGCCACCCGAACCATGGCGGGACCTGACTGGAGAGCAGGTAGCTCGCATCGAGCGCGATCCGGTCGTGGCGCGCGGCGTCGCCCATCGACGCGCACACCCCGTACTCGGGGGTCATCAGCTTCTTGCCGGAATGACCGACGAGCCCGAGCCAGGTCTGGAACTCCGGGTAGTTGGCCAGGCCCTGGGTCGGCCATTTGCCCGCTGGCTGGTTCTGGTAGCAGTCCATGCCATAGATGTCCACCAGGTCGGCGGGCACGATCCAGTTGCCCTTGACGGCTTTCCCGCCAGGGGAATAGGCGTACCCGGAGCTGTCGGCGCACACCATGACACCGGGGTTGCCCACGGCGCGGGCAGCGGCCGACAGCGAGGCGAACCAGGCGAAGAAGGCGCTGGGGCTGGCCCACTTGTTTCCGCCCTCATACTCCTGGCTGAAGATCATGACGACCTTCTGCCCGATCGGGATCGACTTGACATACGTGGTGACCTGGGCGGGCGTGGTCTTGGGGTCGTCGAAGCAGATCAGCTGCAGCACCGAGGCCGGTAGCGTGGCCTCCTGGTCGTTGCGGTTGTGGCCGTCCTGCCAGGTGCCGAGCGGCTGGCCGGGGCTGTAGAACATTTTGTTGGCCTGGAGCTGGCCGCTGAAGAGGGACTGGTCGGCGATCAGCCAGTCCCGGGTGCAGGTGGGGCACTGGCCCTTGGCGCTGACCTCGGCGCCGATGTAGGCAGCGGCCTTGACGTTGTAGTGGTAGGCGGACCCGCCGGCGGTATGCACGGCGGGGAAGGAAACGGTGGATCCCTTGGGGTAGACCGGCAATGACGTGGTCATCCGTTGTTCTCCTTGCTTGTGCGAGGCGGAGGATTCTGTCCGGGGGCAGCCTACTCCTGGTAAGCTCGCTTAGTATCCAGTGCTTCGCGGCCTGGTGTTCTCGAAGGGGGCCCCCTTCTCACTGACTGGCGGTCGGCGGGCAGGGGGCCCCTGCCAGCCCTCCCCGGGACGGTTACCACACTGGAGCGACGCCAGGTGTGCACGCGCGGCCGTCCCGGGGAGCTTGCGTCCTGCGAACGATTTGTTAAGCTCTCTTGCTAAGGTCGGCGGCGATGCGCCTCCGATGCTGTCTCCCCCCCACAGCTAGGGGGTCAAGAGGGGGTGTTCAACCTGCGCTCCCGGCCGCCGGCCCCCTGCCCTGGCGGCCTGGGTTCTGCCCCCGTAACCCTGCCGTCAGGGCCTTAATTACTTCTCTTGTTGTCCAGGTAATGGGCGATCGGCACATTAGCCATTCGCGCCTGCCGTTGCGCGTACAGCCAATAACGGCAATCGGGCCGGCACGCCTTGAAAACGACATAAGGAAGGTCCTCGCCGGACGGCTGTTCCCACATCCTGCAGCCGCAGGGTATTTCCAGCAGGCTGCCTTCAATCGCCAGCGCGACGTTAGGCTCGATCATGGTCTAATCATTCCTCGGAAGCGGGGAGGAGGCCACCGGATATGGAGCGCAGGGCTGCCCGGCACCAGACCCGGCTGTCCGGCGCCCATACCGCAGCGGCCGACACCGAGTTCCAGCCCGGCCAGCGGGTGCGCACGATCGACGGGCTGATCGGCCGCATCCTGGAGGTGTCGGAGTCCTGGGCCCCGGGCAACACCGCCTACCAGGTGGTGCTGGACAACGGCATGGGCGGCGGTACCTACCTCGGATCACAGCTGCGCCCCATCCCCCAGGACTACGGAGGCCTGCACCCTACGCCCGCGAACCTGCCCGCGTCCCTCGGTTCCGCTGACGGCGAACCCCCTTCCGGGGAAAACGTCCACCTCGCCAGCGAAGATTATCCCGAGATGGGCACGGTCCTGCACGATCACCCGGATCCGGCCGCCCAGATCACCGTGGTCGGCGCCAGGCAGGCGGCGGCGATCGAGGGCCACGGGATGGACC
>Ga0318540_10000090_pt1 | contig 19300 bp, 18 predicted proteins | sample GRESIP166b4f25_FD_203485 | JGI IMG/M metagenome (GOLD analysis project Ga0318540, IMG submission 203485) | Tropical soil microbial communities from Luquillo Experimental Forest, Puerto Rico - GRE.SIPMG.166b4f25 | ecosystem: Environmental > Terrestrial > Soil > Tropical forest > Bulk soil...
TAACGATAGTGCACGCTCATCACACATTCTCCTTTTCATGTGCGGTGGTGGGATGTGCCGGGAGACCGAGTTGTCGAAGACCCCATAAGCCGGGCGCCGGCGCCTAGCCGTGCAACCGTCGGCCCACATGACTGACCGCCACGGCTGACCGCGAGCCACCCGCTCGGCGCGAAGCGCCGCGATCACATCAGCCGGCGAACCGGACGGCTCCCGCATCGCCGCCAGATCATCAATCTCGGCTGAGACCGCGTCGAGGCGACGGGCCAGCGGCTCCAGGTCACGGACACAGGTCACTTCATCAATCGCATTGACGAGACGGGTCCGTAGCTCACGCAGCAGCTTCAGTTCGATCCTCGCTCGCGGCGGCTCGGGCCAGTGCGGTCCTTCGAGGCATCTGAAAACCCTCCTTAAGCCCCTCGACATTATTCCGCTGGGGGTGAAAACGCCGCAATGCATGGGCCGCTTTGGCCGCTGATCGAAGGGGGTCCCGCGGCTACCCACCTGGGTGGTCAGTGATGGCACGGGGCAATAGTCACGCACGTTAAATACGCGGCACGTTAAAGATTTGAATCCGCTTAGCGTGGCATTGTTTCCCTGAGTTTCTTGCGTGCGTACAGATAAACTCCGGCGGTGTTTCCGAAGGCAGGTGTTCCCAAAAGAGGAGGCAGAACGATGACTCTTGGGCCACTTGAGATTTATGTCGACTGCGACGAACCGGGGTGCACCGCCGAAACGGCGGTGTGGTCGGGAAATCCGATGGAGATAGAAGAGGTGGTCTATACCACGCCGGAAGGGTGGTACATCAACGACGAGGAGAGAGTTGCGTGTTGTCCGGCGCATCGAAAACACGGCCGCTGATAGCCACCCTCGGGGAAAATCTCAAACGGCTGAGGACCTGGCGACAGGACTGGGAACTAGACCGGCGCAGGGGTGCGCTATTAGAGCGGCTCTCGGATGCGCGCGAGGGCAAGATCGAACTGTCCGACGCGGAGCGCATGGAGATCTTCGACGCTGTAGCGGACCTGGAGCGGCGGGCTAACGATTTGGCGGCGAGCGATGGCTGGTAGACCACGGCTGCGGATCGGGCAGCGCGGCAAGATAAGCCGCCGCTATCTTGGCGGCGGTGTGTGGGAAGCGTTCTGCCGCTTTCGCGACGCCGATGGCATCGTCCGCAAAGTGCAGCGGATCGGGCCTGCCGACGAGTTCGACAAGCGCGGCAAGTTGGCCGAGGACGCACTCGTCGAGGCGCTGGCCGAACGCCGTACACCGTCAGCCGACCAGATCGGCTCGGACGCGCGGACGCTGGACACGTATCGGTTCACCGCCGGGAAGCTCGCCAAGTTCATTGGTGGGGTGCGCGTCGGTGAGGCGTCCACAGCGCGGCTGGACGCAGCGTTGCGATCCATGCGAACCTCACACGGGCTGATGATGGCCAAGCACGCCAAGACAATCCTGCGCGGCGGGCTCCAGCTGGCCGTGCTGGCGAACGTGCTCGGCGCCAACCCCGTGCGTGATGTGCAGCCGCTCCGGTCCGGCGATCGGCCCAAGGGCGGCGCTGTGGCGCTCACCGCCGACCAGTTACCGGATCTGCTGACGAAACTGCGGGCGTCGGCATTCTGCCGCGATCACGACTTGGTGGACCCGACCACCCTGCTGATTGCGACCGGCCTGCGGCGTTCGGAGTTGCTCGGGCTGCGCTGGGCCGACGTCGACACGACGGCCGCCACCGTCACCGTCAACGGGAGGTTGGTGCGGGTAGCCGGCGAAGGACTGAAGTGGGTTCCGGCCACCAAGTCGGCGGCAGGTATGCGTACCCTGCCGCTCTCTCGCTTCGCCGTGGAGATGCTGGCGGCGCGCCGCGGTGTGCCGTACTACGGGGAACAGACGATGATCTTCCCGTCCAAGGCGGGCGCCTGGCGCGACCCGGAGAACTTCAACAGGGCGTGGCGTACAGCCCGTGGAGCCCTCGGTGTTCCTGGGGTGACTTCGCACAGTTTCCGTAAGACGGTGGCCGACCTGATCGACGAGGAGGGACGATCGGCACGTGTGGGTGCGGACCAGCTAGGCCACGCCAAGCCCAGCATGACCCAGGACCGCTATACGACACGGGGCCGTGTCCACCCCGAGGTTGCTGACCTACTGGACCGCGCGGTAATAAACGCCGAATAAACGCCGACTTGGCCACCCGGGCGCATCAAAAATAGCCTCTGACCTGCCTCTGAACCTTCACGACCTGCGAGTAATGGAATTGCCAGCGCTCGACGATGTGGAACCCGAGGTAGCTCGGGAACCGATACGCCGGGGCACGCCCGAAGGCCGTCCCCGGCGGCAACGATTGGCCGGATTGGTGGTCGGGCAGCGACTTGTCCCTGTCGGTGATGGTCCAGATGGTGGAGCATTTATTGATCTTGGCCGTCGTCAGCCACACGGCGACGTGGCCGTCCCACAGCCAGCCGACCTTGGGTCCGTACGCGCCACGTTCGACGTCGATCAGCGACCGGAAGGCCGCTGGGCGGGTGGCCAGCACGGCGCGGATCGGCCCGGGCCTCCAGGGCACGGTGTTGTCCACCATCAGGCAGTCCCCGGGTGCGGCGTGGGAACTGATCAGGTCGGCCACCTGGCTGTAGTCCCAGCCCTCTTTGGCATACGGCCAGCGCTGCGTGAAGAGGTAATTCGGCAGCGCGGCAACGGCGAACAGCAGCACGACGCCGGCGATGGGCCGGGGCTTGCGCGCAATCGTGACGATGCAGACGGCCATAACGACCGCCATCGCGGGGGCGGTAAAGATCAGGTAGCGCGGGTAGTAGATCGGCTCGCTGATGGCCGAGTAAACGACGATAAGCCCGGTAGGGATGACGATCCACGCTGCGCAGGCGAGCAATAGGCTGCGGATGTCGCCCGCCGGGGCTGGCGCGCCCTTCAGCCGGGCCAGCGCCGCCGCGACGATGAGGATGCCCGTAAGGACGGCAAAGGCAACGCTGTGGTCGAAATACTGCCGATGGATGATGTCGAATGCGTAATGCCAGCTGACGGGATAGATCCAATTGACCTGCCCGACTTGGCCATGGGCGAACACGATGAACGGGGTCATGAGCCCGATGGCGGCGGCCGAGCTGACGGCCCACCAAATGGCCGGAGATTTGCGGGAATGTTTAGGTGCTACCAACGGCAGCATCGCGGCGTAGACCAGAACCAGCAGGACCAGATTGAGATTCAGCAAAATCGACAGCATTAATGCCAGCGCGTAGGACAGCCACGGTCGCGGCCTGTTTTGCCGGACGGCGGCGACGAGCAACACCGTCAGCCAGACGGCCGCGGCGGCGGCGAACGCATACGAGCGTGCTTCGATGCCCGCCCAGGTGGTGCGCGGCAAAATCGCGAAGACCGCACCCGCGCACACCGCGGTGGCACGTCCGGGGACGAACTGCTTGGTGAACACCGTGACGCCGGCGGCGGCGGCCCCGATCGCCAGGGCGCTGGGCACCCGCGACCAGAATTCGGTCGGCGGAAATATCGTGAACCAACCGTGCATGAGCAGGTAATACAGCCCGTGTACGGCGTCGATGTGGCCCAGCAGTTTCCACAGCTCAGGCAACGTGCGGCTCGCGGAGGCCGAGATCGTCGCCCCCTCGTCGAACCACAACGAAGGCCTGCTGGCCCATGCGCCGCTGATAACGGCGGCTAACACGGCAATCGCCCACGGGTCGAACAGCCTTCCTCGCGGGCGTGCCGGCGCGCGCTCGTCAACGGGGTCCGCGGCGCGCTGCTCAACTGCGGGAATAAGCATGATGCCTGTCACTGTAGGGCTCGCGGGATGAACCGGCTCACCATTAGTCGCGGGGGCGGGTGTGGGCATCATTGGCGTCCCAACGGCGCATACACGCTCCCCGCCCGCATTTCCCGAAAAGTCGCGCGACGCAAGGCTTTCCGCCCTCGACATGGGCAATCGGCCGATTTATCGTCGGCGACATTGTCCGTTGGCGCGCCGTGGCCCCGCAAATGCTGTTCGCGCCACGCCGCGTTGACTCACTAATCTTTTCTCCTCTGCGTCCGGCAAACGCGATACTGTCTTGGGTTGGCTGACCAACCGAAACTGGGAGGATAAATGAATTCGTATCGGACCGTGGTGGTCGGGACCGACGGCTCGGATTCCTCAATGCGTGCGGTGGATCGCGCGGCCCAGATCGCCGGGGCCGACTCCAGGCTGATCGTCGCGTCGGCCTACCTACCCCACCACGACGACACCCGGGCCGCCGACGCTCTACGGCAAGAAAGCTACAAAGTGTCGGGCATGGCGCCGATTTACGCGATCCTGCAGGACGCCAAGGAGCGGGCGCACGCGGCCGGTGCGAAGAACGTGGAAGAGCGGCCTATCGAGGGCGCCCCGGTCGACGCGCTGGTAAAGCTGGCCGAGGACGAAAAGGCCGATCTGCTGGTAGTCGGCAATGTCGGTCTGAGCACGATCGCGGGCCGGCTGCTGGGATCGGTGCCGGCCAACGTCTCGCGTCGGGCCACCATCGACGTGTTGATCGTGCACACCACGAGTTAGCCGGTCTCGGCCCTACCAACCTCGAATCGCGCCAGTCACCGAGGTTAGGCGCCCCACGCCGTCGGGATCTCCACGCCGAGCCCTCTCACGCGCCAATACACCTTGCCGACCGTACCCGGGCGGCGGCTTGGCTTCTGTACCCTCCAGCAAACTCGGTCTAAGCTCCAACTCGGGATGGGCGCCCGGCCAATCCCGAACCCATTGGAAGGAATGTCAGCATGACCATTGTTTCCGCTGTAGCGATCCACCCGCGGTCGGGTGAGGTGTGGGATGACCTGCAAAAGCAGCAAAGAAGGCGATGACGATCGTCAAAAAGCATGGCGGCGAGAACGTAACCCTGCTAGTGACCGTGATCGGCGGCCAGCAAACGAATTCTTTGACCATGCTCACCACCGCCGAGAACTGGACGCGCTTTGGCGAGATCCAAGAGGCGGTGTACGGCGACCCCAAGATGCTGGCGCTGATGGCCGAAACCGGGAAGATCGCGACCTGGGAGATCTACGCCGCGCAGACGCTCGAACTCTGAGCGTTCCCCCGAAACGGGCGGGTGGTCCGATGGGCTACCCGCCCCGTCGTTTATCGGGGTGGCATGAATTAGCTTGTAGAAGAGGGGATTTCAGCACGGGCCGATGAAGCTTGATGGTTGAGATGTGTCCCCCGAAACCGGTGCAACTACTCGACGGCGCATCAATCACCAGCGTCGTTCGCGCCAATCCTCGAGATGGGGGCGCTCGGCCCCCAGCGTGGTGTCGTCGCCGTGGCCCGGATAAACCACCGTGTCGTCGCCGAACCGGTCGAAGACCCTCGTCGTCACGTCTTGGTACAGGGAGTCGAACTCCGCCGGCTTTGTGGTGCGCCCGAGACCGCCGGGGAACAGGCAGTCGCCGGTGAACAACTGCGTGACCCCGCCGGTCGCGGGCCCGTCGAGGGCCAGGGCGATCGACCCGGGCGTGTGCCCGCGCAGGTGGATGACGTCGAACTTCAGCTCGCCGATGTGCACGGTGTCACCGCCCGCCAGCAAACGGTCGGGTTTGACGGGCAGCGGTCCGGCGTCGATCTCGTTGGTGGCGGTCGGGGCACCGGTCGCGGCGGCCACGGCTTCGAGCGCCTGCCAGTGGTCGAAGTGCTGATGGCTGGTCACGATCAGCGAAACCTTCGGGGCGTAGCGCCGGACCAGGTCGATGAGGACATCGGCGTCGTTGGCGGCATCGATCAGCAGCGTTTCTCCGGTGGCTGAACATGTCACCAGGTAGGCATTGTTGTCCATCGGGCCCACCGACGCCTTTAGAATCGTGGCGCCGGGTAGGGTCCGGCGGGCCGCAGTACCAGGGTCGACATGTCCGGTGTAGTTGTCGCTTGGTTCGTTCTGGGCGCTCATAGCGGCCACGTTACTGGTCACGGGTTGCTTGTCGGTACGGACACATAGCATGGAATGCGCCGTGCGCTGTTTTGTTTTTAAAACCGCTTCCGGCATGTAACACGTCATTGAGAGGGGCAGCGTGGCTGACCGCCTGATCGTCAAGGGCGCCCGCGAGCACAACCTGCGCGGCGTCGATCTCGACCTGCCGCGTGACTCGTTGATCGTCTTCACCGGGCTCTCCGGATCGGGTAAGTCGTCGCTGGCCTTCGACACGATCTTCGCCGAAGGCCAGCGCCGCTACGTCGAGTCGCTGTCGGCCTACGCCCGCCAATTCTTGGGGCAAATGGACAAGCCGGACGTCGATTTCATCGAGGGTCTCTCCCCGGCGGTGTCGATCGACCAGAAGTCGACCAACCGCAACCCGCGGTCGACGGTCGGAACGATCACCGAGGTATACGACTACCTGAGGCTCCTTTACGCCCGCGCGGGCACACCGCACTGCCCGGTCTGCGGTGAGCGGATCGCCCGCCAGACGCCGCAACAAATCGTCGACCAAGTACTGGCGATGCCGGAGGGCAACCGATTCCTGGTGCTTGCCCCGGTGGTGCGCACCCGCAAGGGCGAGTTCGCGGATCTGTTCGAGAAGCTCAACGCCCAGGGCTACAGCCGGGTGCGGGTCGACGGCGTGGTGCATTCGTTGACCGATCCGCCCAAGCTGAAGAAGCAGGAAAAGCACGACATCGAGGTGGTGGTGGACCGCCTCACCGTCAAGGCCACCGCCAAGCAACGGCTCACCGATTCGGTGGAGACCGCGCTGAACCTGGCCGACGGCATCGTGGTGCTGGAGTTCGTCGATCACGAGCCGGGGGCGCCGCATCGCGAGCAGCGGTTCTCGGAGAAGCTGGCCTGCCCGAATGGGCACGCGCTGGCGGTCGACGACCTGGAACCGCGGTCGTTCTCGTTCAACTCGCCCTACGGCGCCTGCCCCGAGTGCGCCGGCCTGGGTATTCGGAAGGAGGTCGACCCCGACCTGGTGGTGCCCGATCCGGAACTCACGCTGGCCGAGGGCGCGGTGGCGCCGTGGTCGAGCGGGCACACCGCGGAGTACTTCACCCGCATGATGGCCGGGCTCGGCGACGAGCTGGGATTCGACGTCGACACCCCGTGGCGCAAGCTGTCGGCGAAGGCGCGCAAGGCCATCCTCGAGGGTTCCGACCATCAGGTGCATGTGCGGTATCGCAACCGGTACGGCCGCACCCGGTCGTACTACGCCGATTTCGAGGGCGTGCTGGCGTTCCTGCAGCGCAAGATGTCCCAGACCGAATCGGAGCAGATGAAGGAGCGCTACGAGGGCTTCATGCGTGACGTGCCCTGCCCGGTGTGTGAGGGTACCCGGCTCAAGCCGGAGATCCTGGCGGTGACGCTTTCCGCGGGGAAGCGCGGCGCGAAGTCGATCGCGGAAGTGTCCGAACTGTCGATCTCGGACTGCTCGGATTTTCTGAACGCGCTCACCCTGGGGCCGCGCGAGCAGGCGATCGCCGGGCAGGTGCTCAAGGAGATCCAGTCGCGGCTCGGCTTCCTGCTCGATGTGGGGCTGGATTATCTGTCGCTGTCGCGCGCCGCGGCCACGTTGTCCGGTGGTGAGGCACAACGCATCCGGCTGGCCACCCAGATCGGATCGGGCCTCGTCGGCGTGCTCTACGTGCTCGACGAGCCATCCATCGGGCTGCACCAGCGCGACAACCGTCGGCTCATCGAAACCCTCACCCGTTTAAGGGATTTGGGTAACACGCTGATCGTCGTCGAGCACGACGAGGACACCATCGCGCATGCCGACTGGATCGTCGACATCGGCCCGGGGGCCGGTGAGCACGGCGGCCGCATCGTGCACAGCGGAACCTATAGCGAGCTGCTGGCCAACGAGGATTCGATCACCGGCGCCTACCTGTCCGGCAAGGAAAGCATCGAGATGCCGGCGATCCGGCGCCCGGTCAACCGGCGGCGTCAGCTCACCGTCGTCGGCGCCCGCGAGCACAACCTGCGCGACATCGACGTGTCGTTTCCGCTCGGTGTGCTGACCTCGGTGACGGGCGTGTCCGGCTCCGGCAAGTCGACGCTGGTCAACGACATCCTGGCCGCGGTGCTGGCTAATCGGCTCAACAACGCTCGGCAAGTTCCGGGTCGCCATACCCGGGTCACCGGGCTGGACCATCTGGACAAGCTGGTGCGGGTCGACCAATCGCCGATCGGCCGCACGCCGCGATCCAACCCGGCCACCTACACCGGGGTGTTCGACAAGATCCGCACCCTGTTCGCGGCCACCACCGAGGCGAAAGTCCGTGGGTATCAACCCGGCCGGTTCTCGTTCAACGTCAAGGGCGGTCGCTGCGAGGCATGCACCGGTGACGGCACCATCAAGATCGAGATGAACTTCCTGCCCGACGTGTACGTGCCGTGCGAGGTCTGCCATGGCGCCCGCTACAACCGGGAGACCCTTGAGGTGCACTACAAGGGCAAGACGATCTCCGAAGTGCTGGACATGTCGATTGAGGATGCGGCGGAGTTCTTCGAGCCGATCACCGGCATCCACCGCTACCTGCGCACGCTCGTCGACGTCGGCCTGGGCTATGTCCGGCTGGGTCAGCCGGCGCCGACGTTGTCAGGCGGCGAGGCGCAGCGCGTCAAGCTGTCCGCCGAACTGCAGAAGCGTTCGACCGGGCGCACCATCTACATCCTCGACGAACCCACCACCGGGCTGCACTTCGACGACATCCGCAAGCTGCTGAGCGTCATCAACGGCCTTGTCGACAAAGGTAATACGGTCATCGTCATCGAACACAACCTGGACGTGATCAAGACATCGGACTGGATCGTCGACATGGGGCCGGAGGGTGGCGCCGAGGGTGGAACGATTGTCGCCGCAGGCACTCCGGAAGACATCGCCGCGGTGCCGGAAAGCTACACCGGGAAGTTCCTCGCCGAGGTCGTCGGCCGCTCCGCCTGAGTTCACCGCGACACGTGCAGCACGCACACGACACGCCGGGAAGCCAAGTCGTGGTGCAAGTTTCGCGACTGACCGCCGGACGCGTCGAGTCTGCGCATACGGCGTCGAGCCTGCGCTCACTGCCTTAGCTTTGCGGTTTTCCCGCCGTGGCCGCAGACTCGATCAGCCCGGCGAGCTCTCATCCGCGCGCATCGATTCGCGGATCTGTGCCAGTCGCTCGGCCGCCGCGCGCTGGCGCTCCTCGTACTCCTCCTCGACGGAGCGGCCCTCCGCCGTCTCGGCGTCGAGTTCGGCCGCGCCCTCCGCGGTCGCGTACCGGGATTCGATCTTCTCGCGGACGGACTCGAAGGTCGGCACGCCGGCGTCGTCGTACCCGGGGTCGGGGATCGTTGGTTCGTCGGGCATGCCGCCACGCTACTGCGACTGGCGATCGAAATAGCGCACCATCTGCTGCCAGTACACCAGCGTCAGAGCCATTTGCGCCGCGGTGGCGACGGCCGCCGGTATGGGTCGACGCCGGCGGGCGGCGACGATTGCGCTCAGGGCGGTCACGGACGTCACCGCGCTCACGGCCATGGCAGCGTCCCGCGGTCGACGACTGATCCACAGTTCCTCGCCGAGCATGGCCCGGGTCGACCAGGCGCGTTCGTGCGCCGGCTTGCCGAAGACGAACGGATTGACGGCCAGCCACAGCGCGATCAGCACCGCATGGCTCCATCGCCGCGTCCATGCGGGCACGAGTGGCAGCGGAGTGCTCGCCCAACGTGTCCACGCGCTCCAGGGATTGCAGTGCCGCGCGAATATCGCGCGGCGAATGCGCGCAACGGCTACCACTGCTCGGCGCTCGGCTAATGCGGCTTGGCGAGCGGAAACGGCAGGGTCTCGCGGATGCTGCGGCCGGTTATGAGCATGACGAGCCGATCGATGCCCATGCCGAGCCCGCCGGTGGGCGGCATCGCGTACTCCATCGCTTGCAGGAAATCTTCGTCGAGCTCCATCGCCTCGGGGTCTCCGCCGGCGGCCAGCAGCGACTGCTCCCGCAGACGGCGCCGCTGCTCGACCGGATCGGTGAGCTCGCTGTAGGCCGTGGCCAGCTCGATGCCCCACGCCACCAGGTCCCACCGCTCGGCGACACCGCGTTGACTGCGATGCGGCCGGGTCAGTGGCGACACGGAGGTCGGAAAGTCGATGTAGAAGGTCGGTTGCTCGGTCCGGTCCTCGACGAGGTGCTCGTACAGTTCCAGCACCACCGCGCCGGCGTCCCAATGTGGCCGATAGGGAATGTGGGCGACGTCGGACAGCTTGCGCAGGGCGGTCAGGGAGGTGTCGGGGTCGATGTGTTCCCCCAGCGCTTCGGATACCGCGTTGTAGACGGTCTTGACCGGCCAAAAGCCGGAGATGTCGACCGGTTCGAGGCGGGCGTCGGTGCCGTCGGCGTCACGGCGTGGCCGCACCACGGTCTGCTCACCGTTGGCGGCTTGCGCGGCGTTCTGGATGATCTCGCGGGCGCCGTCGATCCACACTTTGTAGTCGGCATGCGCCTGGTAGGCCTCCAGCAAGGTGAACTCCGGGTTGTGGCTGAAGTCGGCACCCTCGTTGCGGAATGCCCGGCCCAGTTCGAACACCCGCTCCACGCCGCCGACGCACAACCGCTTGAGGTAGAGCTCCGGCGCGATGCGCAAAAACAGGTCCATGTCATAGGTATTGATGTGGGTGACGAATGGCCGGGCGACGGCTCCGCCATGGATCTGCTGCAGGATCGGGGTCTCGACTTCGATGAACCCCTTGGCGGTCAGTGTTTCCCGGACGGAGCGCAACACACTGCTGCGGGCCTTGATCAGTTCGCGCGACTCGGGATTGACGGCCAGGTCGACATATCGGGTCCGCACTCGCGCCTCGGGGTCGGTCAGCCCCTTCCACTTGTTCGGCAGCGGCCGCAAGCACTTACCGATCATGCGCCAGTGGCGCACGATCAACGATCGGGTCCCGTTTTTGGAAAAGCCCATGTGCCCGGTCATCTCGACCAGGTCGCCAAGATCGATGGCCGCGGTGAAATCGGCGGTGCGGCCGTGCTCCAGGCGCGAATTGTCCAGCAGCACTTGCATTTCGCCCGACCAGTCGCGCAACTGGGCAAACAGCACGCCGCCGAAGTCTCGTATCCGCAATATCCGGCCGGACACCGAGACGGTGTCCTGGTCGTCGGCGTCCAGCGCCCGGGCGACCGTGTGAGTCGGGGGTGAGCCGACGGGGTAGGCGTCAACGCCGCTGCGCTGCAAGGTTTTCAGTTTGGTCAGGCGCACCCGCACCTGTTCGGGAAGACGGGATCGCGATTCGTCCTCGTCGGCGCCCGCGCGGCGCTGCAGCCCGCTCACGTCTGGGGCCGACCCGTCTTCATGCAGCAGCCCGGACTCCGCCAGCCTGGGTGGGACGGCCGGGTGGTGACCGGTGTGCGTTTTGCGTCGGCTGAACGGGAATGCGAGGAACCCCTCGGCGAGGGCCGAGGCGACGCCGACGCGGGGAATCAGTCGGGCGTCCTCGTAGCATGCGTAGCGCGGAACCCATTCCGGCTGGTATTTCATGTTCGAGCGGTACAGCGTCTCGAGCTGCCACCACCGCGAGAAGAACAGCAGGAACCCGCGCCACAACCGGGCAATCGGGCCGGCACCAAGCTGGGCGCCCTGCTCGAAGGCGGACCGGAACATGGCGAAGTTCAGTGAAATGCGCGTGAGCCCAAGCGTTTCGGCGTTCAGGGCCAGTTCGCTGACCATGAGTTCGATGGTGCCGTTGGGAGATCGTGGGGAACGGCGCATGAGGTCCAGGGACGCGCCGGTGGTTCCCCACGGCACCAGCGACAGCATGGCAACCACTTGGCCGTCGCGGTCTTTTGCTTCGACGAGCCAGCAGTCCCCGTCTGCCGGATCGCCGAGCCGGCCCAGTGCCATGGAAAATCCGCGCTCGGTTTGGGTGTCGCGCCAGGCGTCGGCGCGCGAAATGGTGTCGGCCATCTCGTCGGCGGACATGTCGCGGTGTCGCCGGATGCGCACCGTCAGCCCGGCTCGTCGGGCTCGCGTCACCGCCTGGCGCACCCCGCGCATGTCGGGGCCGGACAGCTTGAAGTCGGACGTCCGCAAGATCGCCTCGTCGCCCAGCTCGAGGGCGTTAAGGCCGGCCTCACGAAACGCCTGGGCCCCCTGCGAACTGGCGCCCATCACCCCGGGCGCCCAGCCGTAGGTCTGGCACAACCCCAACCACGCGTCGATGGCTTGCGGCCAGGCCCGCTGGTCGCCCACCGGGTCGCCGCTGGCCAGACAGACGCCGACTTCGACGCGATAGGTGATGGCGGCGCGGCCGCTGTGCGCGAACACCACGGACTTGTCGCGACGGGTGGCGAAGTAGCCCAGGGAGTCGTTGCTGCCGTACAGCTCGACCAGCCCGCGGATGGCGGACTCGTCCTCTCCGGTCAGGGCGTTGTCGGCGCGTTGGGATTGGAACAGCACGATCGCCGCCGCGATCAGCGCGAGCGCACCGAACAACCCGAAGATCGCGTTGAGTATGACGTGCGGCCGGCCGGTGAACGCGTCGGGATCGACGATGGAGAATCCGACCACCCGGTTGACCACGTACCAGAAGCGCGAATCCGGCGCGAGCGTTCCCGGCCACATTTCGACCAGGCCCCAGGATGCCAAGATTCCGATCACATCCCCGACGACCAGCACTGCCGCGGCCTTGAACAGCGCGCCTTTGCGGACCTTGGCCCAGAACTGCCGATACGCCAGGAGCAGCAGCACGATCACGACGATGTGCACGGCGAAACCGAGGTTCTCGCCGAACGTCTCTTCCGCGGTGTTGTCCCCCGCGGCGATATCCGCGGCGTTCAACGCGGCGGCGAGGACCATGTTGCCGAGCAACAGCAGCCAGGCGACGCGCTTGCGCGCGGTGAGCGCCGCGGCCAGCAATGCCAGCACGAACGACCACGCGATGCTGGTGTCGGGGAAGTTGAACAGGTAGCTGTTGATGAATTCCCGTGGGGCCTTGATCACCCAACGGAACAGTGGTGACACGCTGCCGACCAGTGACAGCGTCGCGATGACGCCGACCGTCCAGCCAGCCGCCGCCGGTACCCAGCGATACCGGGAGCTCGACTGGCTGCCCGAACGGCGCGTCGCAACTGTCACAGACCGCGAGGATATGCCTTCAACCCGTGAAAATCCTGGCGAAGCGCCAAGTCGCTCCGGAAGTGGTTAGCCGGGTTTGCCGAGCAGGGGTAACTCACACCAAACGCCCATCCGGCCGCGGAAGTGCTGGAAGACGCCTCATGGCTGCTAAACTAGCGATCGCGACCATCCCGGCGAAGGCCGGGGACAGTTAAGTGGAGTCCCACTCCCACCGCTAGCCACGAGTTCGTGTCAAGGCTATGCGGTCCGGTCACAGGCATCGTGTATGCCTGTTCCGCGAGAAGTGCGGGCGGCTTGAACGATTTCAAGCCGCGATCGGTCGGCATTGGGCCCTGCTTGTGCAGGGCCTTTTTGCTGATGGTGTGGTGCTTCCACCGCTGAATCCGGACGGGCTTGGGGACTGGGCGCGACTGGAGGAGACAGAAGCCCAACAAGGGAGGCCCCATCAGCACTGAGACCCGCGTCAACGAGCGCATCCGCGTACCTGAAGTCCGATTGATCGGCCCAGGGGGGGAGCAGGTAGGCATCGTGCGGATCGAAGACGCGCTGCGCGTCGCCGCGGACGCCGATCTCGACCTCGTCGAAGTTGCCCCCAACGCCAGGCCGCCGGTCTGCAAGATCATGGACTACGGCAAGTACAAGTACGAGGCGGCGCAGAAGGCGCGCGAATCCCGCCGCAACCAGCAGCAGACCGTCGTCAAAGAACAAAAGCTGCGACCAAAGATCGACGATCACGACTACCAGACCAAGAAGGGTCACGTAGTCCGCTTCCTGGAGGCGGGATCGAAGGTAAAGGTCACCATCATGTTTCGCGGACGTGAGCAGTCGCGGCCCGAGCTGGGCTACCGATTGCTCCAGCGGCTGGGCGCCGACGTCGCCGAGTACGGATTCGTCGAAACGTCGGCCAAGCAGGACGGCCGCAATATGACGATGGTGCTGGCACCGCACCGCGGCGCGAAGACTCGCGCCAGGGCGCGGCATCCCGAAGCACCTGGAGCCGAGCCGGCCCCGGATTCGGATGAGGGCGCCGAAAGCCAGCCTTCGCCCAACTGACCTGACAGCGAGAAGTAGAGGAAATATGCCCAAAGCCAAGACCCACAGCGGGGCGTCGAAGCGTTTCCGGCGCACCGGCACCGGAAAGATCGTCCGCCAGAAAGCCAATCGCCGGCATCTGCTCGAGCACAAGCCGACCAAACGAACCCGGCGGCTGGACGGCCGCACAACGGTTTCAGCCAACGACACCAAGCGGGTCAACTCGCTGCTGAACGGCTGAGCCTCGATTGAGCGAGCCCCGGACCTCCGGCACCTGACCATTTACGTCTGAACGAGAGTAGGAACATCCATGGCACGCGTAAAGCGGGCAGTCAACGCCCACAAGAAGAGGCGCAGCGTCCTGAAGGCGTCGAAAGGCTATCGCGGCCAGCGATCCCGGCTCTACCGCAAAGCCAAAGAGCAGCAGCTGCATTCGCTGCAGTACGCCTACCGCGACCGCCGCGCGCGCAAGGGCGAGTTCCGCAAATTGTGGATCTCGCGGATCAACGCGGCCGCGCGCGCCAATGACATCACCTACAACCGGCTGATCCAGGGCCTGAAGGCCGCGGGAGTCGAGGTGGACCGTAAGAACCTCGCCGACATCGCGATCACCGATCCGGCGGCGTTCACCGCGCTCGTCGACGTCGCGCGGGCGGCGCTGCCCGAGGACGTCAACGCGCCCTCGGATTCGGGAGAGGCTGCCTAGCTCGTCGACGATGGCGGTGCTCACCGAACGCTCGGCCAGGGTGGCCGCGGCGGTCAAATTGCATCGACAAGTCGCCCGACGGCGCGCCGGACGCTTTCTCGCCGAAGGCGTCAACCTCGTTGAGGCCGCCTCAGCGCGCGGGCTGGTTCGGGATGTCTTCGTCACCGAGTCCGCGGCCCAGCGGTATTCGTCCTTACTCGACACCGCTCAGTGGCCGGTTCACCTGGTGAGTGAGCGGGCCGCAAAAGCGCTCTCCGACACCGTCACTCCGACGGGGCTGTTCGCGGTTTGCGACATGCCGGCGACCGGGCTGGCGGACGTGCTGGCCGGCTCACCGCGGCTGGTTGCGGTTGCTGTCGGAATCGGCGAGCCGGGCAACGCGGGCACGATAATCCGCATCGCCGATGCGATGGGGGCGGCGGCTGTGATCCTGGGCGGGCACAGCGTCGACCCGTACAACGGCAAGTGTCTGCGCGCTTCCGCGGGCAGCATCTTCGCGATTCCGGTTGTCGTCGCGCCCGACGCCCACGCCGCCGTCGGCACGTTGCGAGCCGCCGGGCTGCAGGTGCTGGCGACCACAGTGGACGGCGAGACGTCCCTCGCCGACGCCGAACTCGCGGCGCCGACTGCCTGGCTGTTCGGGCCTGAATCGCACGGCTTGTCAGCCGAGATCGCCGACGGCGCCGACCACCGGGTGCGCATTCCGATGTCCGGCGCCGCGGAGAGCCTGAACGTGGCCTCCGCCGCGGCGATCTGTCTCTACCAGAGCGCGCGGGCGCTGGGCTGCTTTGGCTGAGCGGCGCTGCGGCTAAGCGCGTGACGGCTTGCCTACCATCGAGCCTGCGGTGAGGGATTCGACTCTGCGTGTACGGCCACCCGAAGCCGGAAATCGCGCTGTCATCGCAGACTCGATGGCGCCGGGCCGAGGTGCCCAGGCGGCCTTATGCAGCTCTGCTGCGGCCGCGGGCGGGACGTAGGCCCGCGATCGAGAGCGTGCTGTGCACCAGCGATCCCGCGCGTTCCATGAGGGCTCGGGCCGGGTCGAGGGGGGACCGGGAACCTGGCGGAAAGTAATGCATCGGCAGCCCGCGGCGGTCACGCGGCGGTGCCACGAACGCCGGGGCCTCGACTAAGGGCGCGTTGCTGGCAGCCCGTCCTTGGGCGCGGCGGTAAGCGGCCAGCGCCCGCGGGTGCAGACGGATTTCGTCGGGAACCGCCAGGAAAGCCAGCTCGACGAACTTGCCGAACATGCGCAGCAACACCTCGTCGCCCGGCGTCCAGTGCATCCCCGCCTTCTCGCGAACCGCGGGCTCGAATAGTCCCGCCGCGATCCAGCGCTGGCCTGCCACCAGCGGCTTGAACATTTGGTCCCAGATGGGCGTCGGCATCAGCACGAACTTCGGTTTGGGAATCCGCATCTGGAAGATGTCCAGCGTCGCCTGGTTGATTTCCAGCTCCTCGCGGCAGACCCGATCCCAGTACTCCTGAAATTCGTCCCACGATTTGGGGACCGGCCGCATGCTCATCCCGTACATCCGGTACCACTGCACGTGCTCTTCGAACAGCTGTCGCTTCTCGGCCTCGGTCAGGCCTCCGCAGAAGTACTCGGCCACCTTGACGACCAGCATGAAGAACGTCGCGTGGGCCCAGTAGAAGGTGTCCGGATTGAGGGCGTGATAACGACGCCCCGTGCCGTCGACGCCCTTGATGGTGCGGTGGTAGCCCTTGATCTGCTGGCCGGTTTCGGCTGCCCGGTCACCGTCGTAGACCACGCCCATGATCGGATACACCGACCGGGCCACCCGCTGCAAAGGCTCGCGCAGCAGGATCGAATGCTCTTCGACGCCCGCGCCCAGTTCCGGATACATGTTCTGGATCGCGCCGATCCAGATGCCCATCATGCCGGTGCGGAGGTCGCCGAAATATTTCCAAGTCAGTGAGTCAGGCCCGAGCGGATTTGCGGATGTCGTTGAAATGGCAGTCATCTCGACCTCCTGCTCCTAACTGCGCTCACGATAACTTTGACAACGCACGTTGTCTACGATTTCGGGACATATCCCCAGGGGTGTTATCCACTTTCGACGCCCGCGTCGCAAGCCCGTAACCACACGGTTTCGTGCGCCCGCCGAGCATGAGGAGTACACGCGGAGTGCGCGGGCGTCGACGGCATGTGGTCGGCCTCAGTGACCAGCTCGGCGCACACCCACCAGAGGAGTGCTGTAGCCGGCTTCAAGTGCCACAGGGATTTTGACTGTTACGTGCGTCTGATGGCGATATGCTCCTTCGTCCGCAATTACGTCCTGATTTCTCGTGTGAGTCGAAAGGGGACCAATGTCGTTTCTGAGCGTGACGTCTGATGCGGTGACGTCGGCGGCCGGGCATCTGGAGGCCGTTGGTTCGTTGCTGAGCGCGGCCAATGCGGCGGCGGCGGGCCCCACGACGGGGGCGGCTGCCATGGCGGCTGATGATGTGTCGGCGGCCGTGCAGTCGATGTTCGCCACGTATGCCCGGGGGTACCAAACCGTCAGCGCCCAAGCGGCGGCCTTTCACTCGAAGTTCGTGAGCTTATTGAACGGTGGCGTGGCCGCCTATCTGAGCACCGAGATCGCCAACGCCCAGCAGACACTGGGCAGTGGCGGCACTCCCGCCGCCGTCACCGACAGCGCCCCTCCGCCTCCGAGCAATCCGCCTCCGAGCAATCCGGGCCCAAAAGTCACCACTCTTGGTCGCGTTCGAACTCCCGTCGGTGTGGTGAGGGTAAGGGACACGATATTTCCGGACGGGGCGGCCACGGTCTCCGTGGACGGATCGGTTTTCGTCGCCGTGGACGGATCGGTTTTCGGGAACCCCTTCTCCTTCGGAGGACCGGTGCCGCTGGCGGTGGCGGAGCGCCTCAACTCATCGCGCTTGTGACCGTCACATTGGGCGGTACAGAGTTGGGCGGCTTCATTCCAGCCCCGCGGCAGGTTGGTGCATTCCCTAGGTTCTGAGGGCTGCGGAGCCCTATGCGGCGAGCCCATGGCCGAATCGTGCGAGCTGTAACACAAACGGGGGATCGTGATTGCCCGCCTCTCCCGAAACCACCTACCCTGGCCAAGTGGAACTCGCGCCTTCCGATCCGGACCCGGGCGCGTCCGAAGAGGCGGTGACCACGGTTTCGCCGCCTGCCGCCGCTAAACGGCGGTCTCCGGCGGAGTGGTTGCACAGCACAAATCGCAGCCCCGGCGTGGTGGCGTTTTTCCGGCGTGCGCGACGGCTGTTGCCGGGAGACCCCGAGTTCGGTGACCCGCTGTCCACCGCGGGCGAGGGTGGTCCGCGAGCGGCGGCGCGAGCTGCCGACCGGCTGCTGGGGGATCGCGGTGCGGCGTCGCGCGAGGTCAGCCTCGGCGTGTTGCAGGTGTGGCAGGCGTTGACCGAGGGGGTTTCGCGGCGGCCGGCAAACCCGGAGGTGACGCTGGTATTCACCGACCTGGTCGGCTTCTCGACGTGGTCATTGCAAGCCGGTGACGAGGCGGCCCTTGCCCTGCTTCGCCAGGTGGCGCGGGCCGTCGAACCGCCGCTGCTCGATGCCGGTGGGCACATCGTCAAACGCATGGGCGACGGAATCATGGCGGTCTTCCGCGATCCGACGGTCGCCCTGCGGGCGGTGCTGGTCGCCAAGGCGGCGCTGAAATCGGTCGAGGTGGCCGGCTATACACCGCGGATGCGGGTCGGTATCCACACCGGCCGGCCGCAGCGAATGGCCGCGGACTGGCTGGGTGTCGACGTCAACATCGCCGCGCGCGTTATGGAACGCGCCACAAAAGGCGGAATCATGGTGTCAAGCTCGACGCTGGATCTGATATCGCAAAACGAGCTGGAGGCATTGGGCGTCGTCGCCAAACGTGCACGTAAACCCATTTTTGCGCCCAAAACCACCGGCGTTCCGACAGACCTGGGGATATACCGGATCAGGACTCTTAAGGAGTTGACAGGCTCTGATCACACTTCCGAAACAAATTAGCTGACATAATGGATGGCAATGATTGGGGGCATCTTCGCCCGGCTGGCCCGGGTTCAGTTCACGGTAGGGTACGCGGCGGTTCTGCTTGCCATCAGCTGCGCCATCCTGGTGCTCGGCCCGCACGCGCATGACGTACTCGTGCAGCGCGCCAGCACCAACCTGCACAACCTGGCCCATGGCCACGTGGGAACCCTGCTGGGCAGCGCGCTGGTCGTCGACGCCGGTCCGCTCTACTTCTGGTTGCCTTTCCTGACCTGCCTGCTCGCACTGGCGGAACTGCATTTACGCACCATCCGGCTCGTCGTGGCGTTCCTCGTCGGCCATATCGGCGCGACGCTGGTGGTGGCCGCTGCTCTCGCCGCCGCGGTCGAGTTCGGCTGGATGCCGTCGTCGATCACACGAGCGAGCGACGTCGGGATGAGCTACGGCGCCCTTGCCGCTTTGGGAGCGATGACGGCGGTGATTCCGTCG
>Ga0318540_10000094_pt1 | contig 19171 bp, 16 predicted proteins | sample GRESIP166b4f25_FD_203485 | JGI IMG/M metagenome (GOLD analysis project Ga0318540, IMG submission 203485) | Tropical soil microbial communities from Luquillo Experimental Forest, Puerto Rico - GRE.SIPMG.166b4f25 | ecosystem: Environmental > Terrestrial > Soil > Tropical forest > Bulk soil...
TACCAACTCGCCAGTAAAAATGTCGATCCCGGTCAGATTGCCGGTTGGTCGCGAGAGACTCGTAGCCAAACCGAGTTGCACTGGATCGCTTCCGACTAGGAAAATTATCGGGATGCTCGTCGTTGCCGCCTTGGCAGCCAACGCTGATGGAGGGCCTGCGGTGATTATCGCGGCTACCGATCGGCTGACCAGGTCAGCGGCCAACAACGGCAACCGATCCATTCGATCGTCCGCCCACCGGTACAAGATCGTTATATTCTCGCCCTCAGTGTAACCGGCCTCTTTCAAGCCCTGGCGAAATCCTCGCAGGCGGTCTTCCACCGCCTCAGGGGAGCGGGAGTCGAGATATCCGATAACTGGTATTGCTGAGTGCTGCGCGCGTGCGGCAAGCGGCCAAGCAACCGCTGAGCTGACAACACCCTTGATGACGTCGCGTCGTCGCATTTGTCAGTCCAAGGCTCAGGACTGCGCCGACTTACAGTGCAATTACAGCAGGGATTTGCGACAGGCGAAATGGGGTTCAGGCGGTAAGTTTGCAGGCAGCGGTCCTTGTTGTGGACTTGATCGGGGGTGGGAACGGCTGCACGAGGCCGCGGTAGCTGTTTGTCATTTCGTTTGATGCTTCGACGGGCGAAGGCAGGTCCGAAACGATCATCGCCAGCAAAAATCTCGCGCAAACAAGCGACGGCCTTATTGCTTCTCGGCGATGCCGTTGACCAGCGGCGCCAATTGCGCGAGGTCGCCGTCGATATAAGAATCGAAGGCGCCCAGCGCGACGATCTCCGGCCCGATGCCCTGCCCCTTGATCTTCTGCTGCAATTCGCCGTCGCGGCTTGCCGTCGCAAAGGCGTCAGCAAGCGTTTGCAGAACCGGCTTTGGCGTTTTGACGGGCGCGAGGATGCCGTACCAAGTGGCAAACCGATATTCGACGCCTTGCGAGAGCGCGGTCGGAATCTTGACTGGCTCCGTCACCGGCTCGTCGGCACCGACCGCAAGCGCACGCAGACTGCCGTTCTGCAAGAACGACAAGACGAAGGCAAGCGGATCGAACGAGGCCTGGATGGCTCCGCTGAGCATGTCCGAGATGATATTCGAGCTCACCGTATACGGCACATGGACGAGGTTGAGATTGGTCTGCGCCGCAAAATAGGCGCCGGCGAGATGGGTCGCCGTGCCGACGCCAGCCGAGCCGTAATTGAGCTGCCCCGGCTTTACCTTGGCGAGCGCAATGAATGCGTCAAGATCACTGACGCCGAGCGCGCTTGGCACGACGACGATCGCCGGCGCAGCGCCGATCATCGACACGCCGGCAAAATCCTTGATCGGATCGAAGGCTAGATTTTTGTTGAGCAATCCAAGGATCGAATGGCCGGAATTGCCGAATAACAGCGTATATCCGTCCGCCGCCGCGGTCGCGACCGATTCCGCGCCGACGATGCCGCCGGCGCCTGGCCGATTCATCACGACGATCTGCTGACCCAACAGCCTGCCGAGCTTGTCGGCGTAGAGCCGCGCAAGGATGTCGATCGTGGTGCCCGGCGTCAGCGGCACCACTAGTGTGACCTGGTGCGAGGGAAACTGCTCGGCTGCCTGCGCCAGGAGGACTGCCGCAAACAGCCCGCAGAGCGCGAACAACGCGGTCAGAACGGCTCTCCGACGCGGCAGCAGCGGGACGCTCATGGCTAAACGCTCACGGCTAAACGCTCATGCTAAACGAGCGCGACGGCACGGATCGGCGAGGCTTCCGCGTCGATTAATTTGAGCGGCAGCCCGATCAGCGTGAATCGGTCTTTGTCGATGCGATCAAGGCTCTTCAGGTACGGCATCGTGATCACGCCGTGTTCGCTCAGGGTGCGGGAATTGTGGAATACCCGCGGTGCGTTGGGCTCGTCGTTGCCGTGATAGAAATCGTAGCCGACGATCACGATGCCCTTGTCGATGCACCACATGGTGGCGCCGATTGTCAGATAGGGCGAGACTTTCATCCACTTTTCCGAGCCGCCGTCGTAACTGTTGTTGAGGTCGGTGCGAAGCATGAGGCGGTCGCCACGCTTGACGCCGCCGGCGCGTTTTTGCAGGTCGTCTTCGGTGATGGCCTCGCCCGGCACTTTGTCGCGAAGGTCGGCAATGATCGCGTCGCCGATGAACAGATCGAGCGACAGCTCGTGAATTTGCATACCGCCGCGCACATTGTGCTCCGGCGCATCGACATGGCTGCCGGCGTGCAGTCGCATGTGGACGCCGCGCACGATCTGGCCGGCGCCGCCCGGCGCATCATGCTCCTTGATCACCTCCATCGCGAATTGCATGTCCTTCTTGAAACCGGCGGGCGTGCGCATCGCGAAATTCTTCGGATCGAGCTCAAGGCTTATATCGACGATCTTGAAATTCGGCGGCAGCATTGATTTGCCCTTCACATCGCTCACGAAAACGGCGGGGCCCGACCAGCAGCCACGCTGTCCTTTTTAGCCGAGCTAAGTGCGGCTGCCGATAGGTCCGCACTGATAGTAATTGTAAGTGCAAAAATTCATCGTCCACGCCGGGCCGTCGGTAAGAGCGGCGGCGCGTTCCAATGCTTCGTCCGGGGCGTTGAAAACCAGAATATTCTCCTCGGTGCTGACATCATCAATCCTGTCCATGAACGAACCTCCCTACCTAGCGTCCAACTGCCAAAGCGCCGTCGATAGGCGCCGTCGTTCGTTCTTGCTACCTAACCGATTTCATCGAGTTGCAGCGGCGACCAGCCCACCGCGGCATTGAATAGGGCGGCGCGAACGCGTGCGACGGCGTGAGACTCGCCAAACAAACGCAAGTCTTCTTTGCTGTCGCCTTGAACAAGCACGATGTTCGGCGTCTGTTCGCCATATCTCGAAATGACATGGATGCGCATTTGCTCGGTAACGTGATCGATCTCGAGATAGTCCAAAATTTCGTCGAGGACGCGCACGATGTGAATAACCTTACGCGGATGGTCTCGCACGGTTCCATACGCCAGTTGACGCGTCATTCTATGAGGCGGCTCGCCAATAAAGCAAAGTCGCAATCCTTACGATCAAGGAAGCGACTTTGCCGATGTTGGGGTTACTGGAACAGTACTGCCGCGGATTTGAGGGTGATCCACACGCCCCAAGCTAGCGGAATACCGACAAAGGCCCAGAACAGCACCGCCTTGCCGTCCAGTCCGCCCTTGCCGATGCCGAATGACCCCACGGATGCCGCGCTGGTGCCACTGGCCGCTTGCAATTTGGCGACTTCGTCGGCGCTCATATACCACTTGGGGCTGACCGGCTTGACCAGGAAGTTGCAAATGAGGCCGATGATCAGCATGCCGCACAGAATGTACATCGTAAAATCGTAGAGGTGGTCGCGCGGGACGCCAGCGGCGAGCTGCGCCTCGCGGATATAATTCACTACGACGGGCCCGATGATTCCGGCGGTCGACCAGGCGGTCAGCAAGCGGCCATGGATTGCGCCGACAAACTGGGTGCCAAACATGTCGGCGAGATAGGCCGGCACGGTGGCGAAGCCGCCGCCATACATCGACAGGATGATGCCGAAGGCGAGCACGAACAGCGCTTTGTTGCCGATCTGGGCAAAGAACGGCGCTGAGGCATAGAGCGCAATGCCGAGAATGAAGAACGTGTAATAGGTGTTCTTGCGCCCGATATAGTCGGACAACGACGCCCAGAAAAATCGGCCGCCGATGTTGAACAGCGATAACAGTCCGGCAAAGCCGGCGGCGATCGCCGCAATGGCGGCTTTCTGATCGCCGCTGAGCGCGTTGAAGCCAAGCTCGGGATGGCCGATCAGCTTGCCGCCGAAAATCTCCTGCAACATCGGCGACGCCATGCCGATCACGCCGATGCCCGCGGAGACGTTTAGGCACAGCACCCACCAGATCAGCCAAAACTGCGGCGTCTTGTGCGCATCTTTCAGATGCACGTTGTGCTGCGTGATCATGGTTTTGGTTTCGCTCGGCGGCGTCCAGCCGTCCGGCCGCCATCCCGCCGGCGGCAGCCGATAGCGGAACGCGCCGACCATCATGAAGAAAAAGTAGATGGCGCCCATGGTAATGAAGGTCTGCCACGCGCCAACATCAGTCGCGCTCTTGAAGTTGTTCATCAGCATGTTGGCGAGCGGGGCGCCGATCATGGCGCCGCCGCCGAATCCCATGATCGCCATGCCGGTCGCCATGCCGCGCCGGTCCGGAAACCATTTCACCAGGGTCGAGACCGGGGAAATGTAGCCGAGGCCGAGACCGATGCCGCCGATCACGCCCGAGCCAAGCCACATCAGCCAGAGCTGGTGGACGTAGATGCCAATGGCGCCGAGGACGAGGCCGCCGGCCCAGCAGCAAGCCGCCACGAAGCCGGCCTTGCGGGGACCCACGCGCTCCAGCCAGCCGCCCCACATGGCGGCCGACACGCCGAGGATGACGAAGAACAATGTGTACATCCAGCCCATGCTGGCAACCCGCCAGTCGCAAGTGGTCGTGAACAATTCCTGGATTAGCGACATGTCGGGACAGGTCTTGCTCGCCGTGATCCCGAGCGCGCGCGATAGCGGCAGCCAGAACACGGAAAAGCCGTAGGCCATGCCGATGCAGAGATGAATGCAGAGCGCTGCTGGTGGCACTAGCCAGCGATTGAACCCTTTTGTCGCGATGATGCGCTCGCGATCAAGAAGGCCGGGCATCGCTGCGCCGGCTGGCATAGTTTGACCGATAGTCGTCATCATCGCGTCTCCCTGCAAAATTTCTTGTGATGTGTCCCGTTTTTAAAACTGTCGGGAGCGATTGATAGAATCAATCGTTTGATCTCTATCGAATGATAGGAAATTCAAATATCGCTATAGCGAAAAGCTATGGGAGTAATGAGGGAGGCCAGTACCCGGCTGTCTTAACGCGACGATACCCAAGATCATTATAGATGAAAAAAATTCATCTAATCTGCGAGCAGCGGGGCGACGCGTCGCGCTTCAGCGACGAGCGCCGCGATGAGCGGCGTCATCGGCTCGCGCGCCGGCACGACAAGTCCAATCGTAAAGCTCGCTTCCGGCTCGACAATTGGAATGGCGCGCAGCACGTCGGTGAGGCCAAGACTTGTCGCCAGCCGCGCTGGCATCACGCTCGCCCAACGTCCGGTGCGGACATGGGAATAGAGGACAATCATCGAATTGGATTCCAGGCTCGTCTGGGCGTTGCCGCCGGCCTCGCCAAGCAGACGTTCGATGATGCGGCGATTCTGCATGTCCGGCGTCAACAAGCAGAGCGGAACCTTGGCGACTTCGGCCCAAGTCACTTTGTCGCGGTTGCCAAGCGGCGCATCGGCGGAGATGAGCAGCCGGTAGCGCTCGCGATAAAGCGGCAGCTGCGTCACGCGGCCGACCGGCTCATTATCGAGATAGGTGACGCCGGCGTCGGCTTCGAGGTTGTCCAATAACTCAAAGACTTCTTCCGACGTGCACGAGCGCACCGTAAATTTCACCTCGGGATGGCGCTCGCGGTAGGGCGTGGTGAGGGTTTCGATCATCGCCAGCGTCGTCGGGATGGCGGCAATGCGCAGCCGGCCGGTCAGGCCGTGCTTGAGCGCGTGCACCTCCTGCCGCATCGCCCGCGAGTCGCCGACAATGCGCCGCGCCCAATCGAGCACGCGCTCGCCTTCCGGCGTGAAATCCTGAAATCGCGAACTGCGATTGACCAGAAGAACACCGAGCGTATCTTCCAAATGTTTGATGCCAGCCGACAAAGTGGGCTGCGTAACGCTGCAAGCTTCGGCGGCGCGGGCGAAATGCTTTTCGCGCGCCAAGGCAAGGAGAAATTCAAGCTTATCGATCAAGACTGAGCCCTCAGCCAAAGGCCTCTTGCCAGATTGAGATCCAGAAACCCGTCTGCGAACTGCTGTCGCAATTGATGGAAAAAGCCGCGGTTAGTCAATACATTCGATAGAGGTTTTCTATTGAGTAATATGGAGTTAGGCCTTGTTTGGGCAATCACAGTCAGATTTTTGCAGTTTGCGAGGAGATAATGACCCTTATGGACCTGCCGCCGACTGCGCCGTCCGATAGCCGCAACCGCGGCGGTGGCGGACGGCGTCGGCCTCCGCGCACGCCAAAGGGCCGCCAAGTCGATCCGCAAGCGTTCGAGCAGGTACGTGCGCTCCTTGGCGATCGCGAGCGTCGCCGCGATCTCCTCATCGAGCATTTGCATCTTATTCAGGACCGCTACGGCCATCTCTCGGCAGCACATCTTGCTGCCCTGGCGGCCGAGATGCGGCTCGCTTTGACCGAGGTCTATGAAGTCGCGACGTTCTACGCGCATTTCGACGTGGTGAAAGAGGATGAGACGCCACCGCCCGCGGTGACGGTGCGCGTCTGCGATTCGCTGTCCTGTGCGCTTAATGGCGCGGAGCGGTTGTTCGCCGAATTGCCGAACAAACTCGGGCCCGGCGTGCGCGTCGTGCGCGCGCCATGCATGGGCGCCTGCGATCGCGCGCCGGTCTGCGCGATCGGCCACGTCCAGGTCATGTGCGCCGATGCTGGCAAGGTGGCGGCAGCCGCGGTCGAGCCGGCGCACCCGCATATTTATCCGACGGCGACTCCGTTCGATGCCTATTGCCGTGGTGGCGGCTACGAGTTACTCGAATCATGCCTCGCGGGGACAAGGAGCCGCGACGAGATCATCAAGATTGTCAGCGATGCAGGACTGCGTGGCCTTGGCGGTGCTGGCTTCCCAACGGGACGCAAATGGTCGCTGGTGCGGGCCGAGCCGGCGCCAAGGCTGTTTGCGGTGAATGCCGATGAAGGCGAGCCCGGCACGTTCAAGGATCGCTTCTATCTCGAACGCGATCCGCATCGATTCATCGAGGGCATGCTGATCGCCGCCTGGGTGGTCGAGGCCCCCGACACTTACATCTACATTCGCGACGAATACCCGGAAGTGCGGCTTCTTCTTGCCGCGGAGATCGCCAAGGCGGAGCGGGCGGGACTCGCCAAGCACAGCAAGATTCATCTGCGCCGCGGCGCCGGCGCTTATATCTGTGGCGAAGAATCAGCGATGATCGAATCGATCGAAGGCAAGCGCGGCTTGCCGCGGCATCGTCCACCTTATGTCGCTCAGGTCGGCCTGTTCGGCCGCCCGACGCTCGAACAGAATGTCGAAACGCTGTTCTGGTTGCGCGATATTGTCGAGCGCGGGGTCGATTGGTTCACCTCGCAGGGCCGTCATGAGCGCAAAGGTTTCCGCAGCTTTTCGGTCTCGGGCCGGGTCAAGAATCCTGGCGTCAAGCTGGCGCCTGCCGGTATCACCGTGCGCGAACTGATCGACGAGTTGTGCGGCGGCATGGCCGACGGCCACAGCTTCAAGGCCTATTTGCCGGGAGGGGCATCGGGCGGCATTCTGCCTGCGTCAATGGCGGATATCCCGCTCGATTTCGGCACCCTGGAAAAGTACGGCTGTTTCGTTGGGTCGCACGCGGTTGTGATCCTGTCCGACAAGGACGATATGAAGGCCGTGGCGCTTAATCTGATGAAGTTCTTCGAGGACGAAAGCTGCGGCCAATGTACGCCATGCCGGGTCGGCACTGAAAAGGCGGCGCAGCTTATGGCCAAGGGCCCGTGGGATCCCGCTCTCCTCGATGAATTATCCATACTGATGCGCGATGCGTCGATTTGCGGACTCGGCCAGGCCGCGCCAAACCCGTTGTTGTGCGTGTTAAAGTATTTTCCTGATGAACTGACCAAGCCGCTCAGACATTGGTAATCCAAGGCCTGCACGATGAACGATGGCAACCAACAAAAACCGGCCGGTCACGGGCGCGACAAAACTACCAAGACGTTCACGATTGACGACCGCGCGATCGATATTCGCGCCGGCGAGACCATTTTCCGCGCCGCGCGCCGTCTCGGCATCAAGCTGCCGCATCTGTGTTATCTGCCCAAGCCCGGTTACCGCGCCGACGGCAATTGCCGCGTCTGCATGGTCGAGATCGAAGGCGAGCGGGTGCTGGCGGCAAGCTGTATCCGCACGCCCTCGCCGGGCATGAAGGTGCGCACGCAGACCGACCGCGCCATGACCGCGCGAAAAATGGTCGCCGAGCTTCTTCTCACCGACCAGCCGGCCCGCGACGTGGCGCATGATCCGGATTCCGAATTGTGGAAGATCGCGACGCGGCTCGAAATCGGGCAGGGTCGCTTTCCGCGCCGGCAAACGCCCGCGCCGGACCGTTCGCACCCGGCAATGGCGGTCAATCTCGACGCCTGCATCCATTGCAATCTTTGCGTCCGCGCCTGCCGCGAAGTTCAAGTCAATGACGTGATCGGCATGGCCGGCCGCGGCCACGGCGAGAAAATTGTCTTCGACTTCGACGACCCGATGGGCGCCTCGACCTGCGTCGCCTGCGGCGAATGCGTGCAGGCCTGTCCCACCGGCGCACTGATGCCGGCGACGCTCGTGGACGAGGGTAATGTCTTTACCGGAAAAGCGGACCGCACAGTCGATAGCGTCTGCCCGTATTGCGGCGTCGGCTGCCAGCTCACCTATCACATCAAGGATGACAAGCTCCTTTACGTGACCGGCAAGGACGGACCGGCCAATGAGAACCGTCTGTGCGTGAAGGGCCGCTTCGGCTTCGATTACGTCCACAATCCGCAGCGGCTCCTAAAGCCGATGATCCGCAAAGACGGCGTGCCGAAAATTCCGCACGAACAGATCGATCCGTCAAATCCTTGGACGCATTTTCGCGAGGCGAGTTGGGAAGAAGCGCTCGACCGCGCCGCGGCTGGCTTGAAGAAAATCCGCGACCGCGACGGGCCGCAGGCGCTCGCCGGATTCGGTTCGGCCAAGGGATCGAACGAAGAAGCCTATCTGTTCCAAAAACTCGTCCGCACCGGCTTTGGCACCAACAATGTCGATCATTGCACGCGGCTGTGCCACGCTTCGTCGGTGGCCGCGTTAATGGAGGGGATCGGCTCCGGCGCGGTGTCGGCGACCTTCAACGAGTGCAAGAATTCGGAAGTCATTTTCGTCATCGGCGCGAACCCGACCGAAAATCATCCCGTCGCCGCCACTTTTTTCAAGCAGGCGGCCAAGCGCGGCGCGACACTTATTGTTGCGGATCCGCGCGGCCAGGCGCTCAAGCGGCACGCCCATCACATGTTGCAATTCAAGAACGGCACCGACGTCGCTTTGCTCAACGGCATGCTCAACACGATCGTGACCGAAAAGCTTTATGACGAGCAATACATTCAGACTTACGTCGAGGGCTTCAAACAATTCGCCGACAGCATCAAGGATTACACGCCGGAGGAGATGGCGCCGATCTGCGGCATTGAGGCCGACGTCATCCGCACCGTGGCGCGCAAATTTGCGCGCGCCAAGGCGGCGATCATCTTCTGGGGCATGGGAATCTCCCAGCATACCCATGGTACCGACAATGCGCGCTGCCTGATCGCGTTGTCGCTGATCACCGGGCAGATCGGGCGGCCGGGCACTGGGCTGCATCCGTTGCGCGGGCAGAACAACGTTCAAGGCGCTTCCGATGCCGGCCTCATCCCGATGTTTTTCCCGGACTACAAATCAGTCGAAGACCCGCAAATCCGCGCGCGCTTCGAAGACGCCTGGGGAATGAAGCTCAATCCGAAGAAGGGCCTCACAGTCGTCGAGATCATGGACGCGGTCCACGCCGATGTGATCAAGGGCATGTACATCATGGGCGAAAATCCCGCGATGTCGGATCCGGACCTCAATCACGCGCGCCAGGCGCTCGCGCATCTCGAGCATCTGGTGGTGCAGGACCTGTTCCTCACCGAGACAGCGGTTTATGCCGATGTCGTGCTGCCGGCGTCCGCCTGGCCGGAAAAAGACGGCACCGTCACCAACACCAACCGCCAGGTGCAGATGGGCCGCCAGGCATTGCCGCTGCCGGGCGACACCCGTCATGACTGGTGGCTCATTCAGGAAATCGGCCGCCGCATCGGCCTGCCCTGGAATTACCGCGGCCCTGACGAACTTTATACGGAAATGGCGTCGCTGATGCCGTCGCTCGACAATATTTCGTGGGAGCGCGTGCAGCGCGAGAGCGCGGTCACTTATCCGGCCGACGCACCGGATAAGCCGGGCCGCGACGTGGTGTTCGAACAGGGTTTTCCGCGGCCGGGCGGGTTCGGCAAGCTGGTGGCGGCAAAACTGCAGCCGCCCGACGAGATGCCGAACGAGGACTATCCGTTCATCCTCACCACCGGCCGCCAGCTCGAACATTGGCATACCGGCGCCATGACGCGCCGCGCCACCACGCTCGATGCGCTGGAGCCGAGCGCGGTCGCCTCAGTGTCGCGCGGCACGATTGCCAAACTCGGCATCAAGCCGGGCGATCCGATCCGGGTCTCCACACGCCGCGGCGTGGTGGAATTGGCGGCGCGTCAGGATGACGCGATCCCGGACGGCGTCGTCTTCATCCCCTTTGCCTTTGTCGAGGCGGCGGCCAACATTCTCACCAATCCGGCGCTCGATCCGTTTGGCAAGATTCCGGAATTTAAATATTGCGCCGCGCGGGTCGAGGCGATCGATCCGGCAACGAAGGTGGCGGCGGAGTAGGAACACGGCCTATTCCGCTCATTCCCGCGTAAGCGGGAACCCAGTCTTTTCAAATCTTAGCTGTGCGCTGGGTCCCCGCTTTCGCGGGACGAGCGGGTGATTATCGCCGACCTCAGCCTTTCTTCTCGTCCTTAAAATAAACCTCGACCGGTCCGGTGAGCTTGATTGTCAGCGGGTTGCCGCGACGATCCTTGGCCTTGCCGACCTCAACGCGAACCCAGCCTTCGCTGACGCAGTATTCGCTCACGTTGGTCTTCTCGACGCCCTTGAATCGTATGCCGACGTCGCGCTTGAGCACTTCGGCATTGTAATACGGGCTGCGCTCGTCATTGGAGAGACGGTCGGGCGGCTTGCCGGATTTGTCGGATTTGGCAGACTTGGTGGCCATGACGCAAATAATTCCGTCGCTTCTCTGACGCTCACTCAGTCCATCGGCGCGATATTGGCATCCTTGCCGAGCTTGACCATGACGGCAACATCGTTGGCGAAGAATTTAGCGAACTGATCCTGCGTCATCGGCATGGGCTCGGCGCCGAGCTGCCGCAATTTCTCGCGCATGGCCGGTAGCGCCAGCGCCGCATTGACCTCGCGATTAAGCTTTTCGACGATTGTGCGTGGGGTCTTGGCCGGCGCCGAGACCGCGCCCCAGAACAGATATTCGGCATCCGGATATCCCGCCTCGGCGATGGTCGGCACATCAGGCAGCGATTGTGCCCGAGTCTTCGTCGACACCGCGAGCGCGACCACTTTGCCCTGCTTGATCAACGGCAGCGCCGGCGCGATCGGCAGGAAATAGAAATCGATCCGTCCCGTCATCAAATCGGCCAGCGCCTCGACCGGTCCGCGATAAGGAATGTGTTGCACCTGCAGTCCAGCCGCGAGGCGGAAGCGCTCGCCGGCAATATGCGAAGCGGAGCCGATCCCGGCGGAGGCAAAATTGAGTTCGCCAGGTCGCGCCTTGGCCGCGGCCACCAGTTCAGCCACGGTTTTAAAGCCTTTGCCCGGCGCGGCCACCAAGACGCTCGGCTGTGCGCTGAGCATCGCAATCGGTTCTAGGTCACGCAGCTCGTCATAGGGCAGGGATCTGTGGAGAATGACTGCGGAGCTCATCGACGCCGAGCTCAAGAGCAGCGTGTAGCCGTCAGGCTCGGCGCGCACGACCGAGGCGACGCCGACAATGCCGCCGCCACCAGGCCGATTTTCGATGAAAAAGGCTTGCCCGGTCTGCTGGCCGACCTGATCGAAAATAAGCCGCGCCACGATGTCATTGGCGCTGCCAGCGGTAAACGGGCTGACGACAAGCACTGGCCGCGTCGGCCAGTCTTGCGCGGCCGCCCAGCCGCCGCCGTAAATCGCCGCCGCCAATGCGACCGCTGCCACGAGTCCTGTCAGCCGCCAATTCATACGGCCGGCATTGTGATATGAACGCCGGCCGCCCGCCAGTGCGATAAGCGCGCAGGATTTCACCGGCTCGGCATTACCGGCTACACTTGCTTTATGTCGCTGACTACTGACGCCGCCATGCATATCAACCCCTCCGGTCCGATCCGCCACGATTGGACGCGGGGCGAGATCGGCGCGCTGTTCGACCTGCCGTTTCCGGAATTGATGTTCCGCGCGCAAAGCATCCATCGCCAGTACTTCGATTCGGCCGAAGTACAGATTTCGACGCTGCTGTCGATCAAGACCGGAGGCTGCCCCGAGGATTGCGCCTATTGTCCGCAGAGCGCGCGTTATGACACCGGCGTCCGCGCCGAGAAGCTCATGGCGCTCGAGGCCGTGGTCACCGAAGCTCGCGCCGCCAAGAGCGCCGGCGCGAGCCGGTTCTGCATGGGCGCGGCCTGGCGCTCGCCCAAGTATCGCGACCTCGACCAAGTCTGCGACATGGTCGGAGCGGTCAAGGCGCTGGGGCTCGAGACCTGCGCCACGCTCGGCATGCTGACCGCCGCGCAAGCGCGAAAGCTAAAGCGCTCCGGCCTCGACTATTACAATCACAATCTCGATACCTCGCCAGAATTTTATGGCGAGATCATCACCACGCGGATTTATGAGGATCGGCTGGAGACGCTGCGCCATGTGCGCGACGCCGGCATCCATGTCTGCTGCGGTGGCATTGTCGGCATGGGCGAGACGCGCGCCGACCGCATTGGCATGATCGCGGCGCTGGCGTCGCTGCCGGCGCATCCGGAATCGGTGCCGATCAACATGCTGGTGCGCGTCGCCGGCACGCCGCTTGGTGACCAGCCGGCGCTTGATCCTTTTGAATTCGTCCGCACCATTGCTGTCGCGCGCATTACGATGCCGCGGTCAGTGGTACGGCTTTCGGCCGGGCGCGAAGACATGAGCGAACAGACACAGGCGCTCTGCTTCCTCGCCGGCGCCAATTCGATTTTCTACGGTCCGAAGCTTCTCACCACGGGAAATCCGGAGCGCGACCGCGATCGTGAACTAATCGAGAAGCTGGGCTTGAGCCCCATGGAATAACGACTCGCGTCAACTCGCTCACCCGAAATCCGACTGCCAGGGATTATTATCAATGCGTGCAGCATTTTCGGTCATCGGCGCTTATTTGATGGCCGTCGCTATCGGCATAGGCTCGGCGGCGGCGTTCGGCGAAGGCTTTGACGACACTCTTAGCCGCGATGCGGTGCTCCGCGATCCGGAAATTCCTGCGCTCGGCAATCCGCAAGGCGACCTGACTGTTGTGGAATATTTCGACTATCAATGCCCATTTTGTAAGAAGCTCGCGCCGGAAATCGCGCAGGTCATTCGCGACGACGGCAAAATCCGGTTGGTGCTGAAAGACTGGCCGATCTTCGGCGCGGTGTCGAAGTCCGCCGCGCAACTGGCGCTGGCGGCGAAATATCAGAATAAATATCAGGAAGCGCATGACGCGCTGATCGGCGCCAAGGCGAAATTGAGCGACGCCAACATTCCGGAGCTTCTGACCCAGGCCAGCGTCGATGTCGAAAAGGCCAAGCAAGATCTGCAGGCGCACCAAAAGACCATCGATGACGTGTTAGCCCGCAACGACAAGCAGGCCGATGCCTTCGGCTTTCAGGGCACGCCTGGCTTCATCGTCGGGTTCTTCCGTGTGCCGGGCGTGGTCGAGATGAAAGTGTTCAAGCAGATCATCGCCGATGCGCGGGCGGCGGCGAAGAAGCGTAAAGGGTAATACCGAACCGGCCTCTATATCCCCGCGGCGCCGCCGTCGGCTCGCGGGTCATGCGCGCCTTCACAACTGCCGTTCGGGTGCAGCACCACCGCGCCTGCATGGCCCATCACGTCCGAATAAGGCTCGGAGAGCATTTCAACGTCGTGGCCGGCAACGGTGAGCGCCTCGGTCAAGCGCTCGTCGAAGCGCGGCTCCAGGCGGAGCCTCGTGCGCGGCGCGCCCCAGGTGCGGCCGAGCACCCAGCGCGGCCGGTCGAGCGCTTCGAGCAACGACTCGCGGAAGTCCACGTAGCGGGTGAACACCGCACTTTGCGTCTGTGGCTGGCCGTCGCCGCCCATGCAGCCATAAGCCATGATGCGCCCGTCCTCGAGCGCCGCAAGCGCCGGGTTGAGCGTATGGAACGGCAGCCGCCCCGGCGCGAGATAATTGAGTGCGCCGGATTGCAGCGAAAAGCTCGCGCCGCGGTTTTGCATCAACAGGCCAGTGCGCGGCAGCACGCAGCCGGAGCCAAATTCCCAATAGAGCGATTGAATGTAGGAGACAACCAGGCCGGACGTGTCGGCCGTCCCCATCCAGATCGTGTCGCCAGCATTTGGCGCGAGCGGCCACGCCGCCGCCTTGCGCCGGTCGATTTTCATCGCCTCGCCGGCGAGATAGCGCTCTTCGAGCACGCGTTCCAGGGAATGCGAAAGATAATTCGGATCGGTGATGAGGCGGTCGCGCATCCGTAACGCGCGCTTGGTCGCCTCAACTAGGCAGTGGATATGATCGAAACTCTCCGCCTCGTGCGCGCCAAGGCGAGCGAACAAAGCGAGGATCATGAGCGAGACGGCGCCTTGGGTGGGCGCGCCGGTATTAAACAGTGTTCCCGAAGCCAAACGCACATGCAGCGGCTCCGCAAGTGTCGCGCTATATCGCTGCAGATCGGTTCGCGATAGCGGACTATTGATGCGTTCGAGGTCGGCCGCGATCTCACGCCCGACATCGCCGCGATAGAAATCCTCAAGGCCCGCAAAGGTCAGATGTTCGAGAGTGGCGGCGAGCGCCTCCTGCTTGAGAACGGCACCGACTGCTGGAACCTTGCCGTCGACCAGAAACTGCGTGGCGAAGCCGGGCACGTCTTTGAGCCCGCCGAACTGTTCTTCGGTCAAACGCTTCTGACTGCGGGTGACGGCATAGCCGGCACGCGCTTGCGTGATCGCTGGCGTCAGGAGGACCGTCAGCGGCATCTTTCCGCCATGCGCCTTGGCCGCTTCGAGGGCGAGCGTCCAGCCGCCGATCGCGCCGGGCACGGTAAGCGCTGCGAGCGGTCCGCGCGTCGGCATGCTGTCGTGATCGCGATAAAGCTCGGGCTTCGCGGCCAGCGCCGCCGGACCCGCCGCCATGATCGCGCGCACCCGGCCGGATGGCTCGCGGATGAGCCAGAAACCGTCCCCGCCGAGGTGATTCATATGCGGGTAGACCGCAGCGATCGATGCAGCCATGGCCAGCATGGCTTCAAGCGCATTGCCGCCCTCGGCGAGCACCGAGCGCCCCATTTCGGCCGTCGCAAAATGGGGTGCGCAAACGACACCGCGTCGGTGTCCAGCGCTGTGCAAGTTCGCTGCATTGGCCATAATTCAATTCACCACATTCAATTCGTCATTCAATTCGTAGCGCCGGACGCGGCAAAGCCGCGTTTGCGCAAGAGCGCGTCGGCGGTCGGCAGCCGACCGCGGAAAGCCTTATAGGCCTCAGCCGGCTCTTGTCGTCCACCGGCGGCATAAACGCAGTCGCGCAACCGTTGCGCCGTAGCCGGATCGAAAATGTCGCCAGTCTCCTCGAAAGCTGCAAACGCGTCGGCATCCAGCACTTCCGACCACATATAGCTGTAATAACCCGCGGCATAGCCGCCGCCGAAGATATGGGCAAAGTGCGGCAGTCGATGCCGCATTACGATTTCTTCCGGCATGCCGATGCGGCGAAGGTTACGCGCCTCGAAACTGTGCGGATCGATTGTCCCATCGCCGGCATATGGCGGGGACAGCGAATGCAGGTCGAGGTCGAGTTCGGCGCAGGCGATGTATTCGACCGTAGCGAAGCCCTTGTTGAAATTGCGCGCAGCAATGAGCCGGGCCAGCAGGTCCTCCGGCATTGGCGTGCCGGTCTGGTAATGCAGCGCGAAGCGCCGCAACAATTCGGGCTGCTGCAGCCAATGTTCGAACAGCTGCGACGGCAGCTCGACGAAATCGGTGGCGACATTGGTTCCGGCAATCATCGGGTAGGTCACGGTGGAAAGAAGGCCATGTAGCGCGTGGCCAAATTCGTGGAACAGCGTGCGCGCATCGTCGAAGCTCAACAGCGTCGCCTCGCCGGCGGGCGCCTTGGCGAAATTGCAGACGTTGACGATCAGCGGAGTAATGTCACCGACGAGTTTTTGCTGCTCGCGCAGGGGCGTCATCCAGGCGCCGCTGCGCTTTGATGCCCGCGCAAAGTAGTCGCCAAAGAACAGACCAATCACTTTGCCGTCGGCGCCAGACACCTGCCAAGCCCGCACGTCGGGATGCCAGACCGGCACGTCCGGACGGGGCTTAAATTGCAGGCCAAATAACCGCGTCGCCGTATAGAACGCCGCTTCGATCATGCGATCGAGACCGAGATATGGTTTGATGGCGGCTTCGTCGAAGTCGCAAACCAGCTGGCGGAGCTTTTCGGCGTAGTACCGCCAATCCCACGGCTCGAGCTTGAAATTGCCGCCTTCCTCCTGGATCAGCGCTTGCATCGCGTTGCGGTCGGCGAGCGCACTGGCGCGCGCCGGCCGCCAAACGGCGTCGAGCAGATGACGTATCGCTGCTGGCGTCTTCGCCATCGCATCATCGACCCGGTAGTGGGCGAAATCGGCATAGCCGAGAAGCTGCGCGCGCTCGGCGCGCAGCCGTACCATCTCGGCGATGATCGCCATGTTGTCGGTGGGGCCGCCATTATCGCCGCGCCTCACGAAGCCGCCAAAAACCTTTTCGCGCAGATCGCGGCGATCGGAAAATTGCAGGAACGGTTCCACCGTTGAGCGGGACAAGCTCACGGCATAGCCGTCAAGCCCGCGTTCACGCGCTTCCGACTGCAAAGAGTCGCGGATGTAATCGGGCAGGCCGGCGAGCTCCGCTTCGCCCTGCAGTCGCAACGTAAAAGCCTGCTCATCGGCAAGAATATTCTGGCCGAATGCGGTGCCGAGCGCCGCGAGCCGCTCCATGATCTGGGCCATCCGCATCTTGGCCGCCTCATCCAGTGCCGCGCCGGCGCGGCGGAAGCTGGTGTGATAGCGCTCGACCACGCGCTTTTGCTCGGCATCCAGTCCAAGCCGCTCGGTGGCCGCCATCACGGCGTCGACGCGCCCGAACAGGGCGGCATTGGTGCGGATCTGGTTCCAGTGGCGGGCGATCTGTGGCGCTATCAGCCGCTCTATTTCCTGCAAAGCGTTGTCGGTATGTGCGCCGGCAAGGAGCGAAAACACATTGTCGACCCGTTCCAGGGTCTGGCCACTCAGCTCCAACGCCGCGATGGTATTGGCAAATGTCGGTGGCGTTTGCTCTGCGGCAATTGCGGCGATTTCCGCAGCGTGCTCGGCAAGCGCACGCTCATAGGCCGGCAGGAAGTGCTCGGCCGTGATGCGGGAAAATGGCGGGACGCTGTCTGAGGCGGTCCAGTCTTCCAACAGCGGATTGCGATCGGGCGCGGTTGCCGCGCTAACGGAAATATTGTGATCCGTTTTGGGCATGTCTGTTTTGGGCATGTCTGTTTTGGGCATGTCTGTTTTGGGCATGTCTGTTTTGGGCACGTCTGTTTTGGGCACGTCGATTTTCGGCATAGCGGGGGTCTTAGCAAATGCGGTTACAGGCGTGATATAGGGATCATGAACCAAGTGGAGGGCCTGCAAGCCCTCAACGCACCAAAACCCCGCGAGACCTGCCGAGTCGTCAGGAGAGCCGAAAATGCCCCGTCATACCCATTACCTGCCCCACGGCGTGATACCGGCGGTTCTCCTGCCGTTCGCCGATGATCTGACGATCGACGAAAAGAGCTTCCGCAAGCACCTGTCCGATGTCGCCGCGACCGAGGGTCTCTCGGCCATCACGGTCAATGCCCATTCGACCGAGGTTGCCTCGTGCAGTTTCGACGAACAGCGCCGCGTGCTCGAGATCGCTCAGGACGAAATCGGCGGCCGCCTGCCGATCGTCAATGGGGTGTGGGCCGACGGCAGCATCGAGGCTGCCCGCATCGCCCGCATGGCCGATGAGGCCGGCGCCTCCGCGCTGCTCGTCTTCCCGCCGGCGCCATTCCCGCTTGGCCAGACCCCGGCCATGGCCGTCGAGCACTTCAAGCGCATCGCCGATGCGACCAGCCTGCCGCTCATCGCTTTCCAATATCCGCTGGCGACTGGGCAGGGCTATCCACGCGACACGCTTTTGCAAATGATTGAAGCGGTGCCGAGCATTCGTGCGATCAAGGATTGGGCCGGCAACGTTGCCCAGCACGAAATGCACATTCGCACGCTGCAAAGCCGCAAACGCCCGGTCAACGTGCTGACCACCCACAGCGCCTGGCTTTTGAGTTCGCTGGTGCTTGGCTGCAACGGGCTTCTTTCCGGTAGCGGCAGCGTCATAGCGGACTTGCAGGCGGCGCTGTTCCGGGCAGTGCAGCGCGATGATCTCGCTGACGCCCGCCGGCTGAACGACCGGATCTATCCGCTCGCGCGCGTTTTTTACGCCGAGCCTTGGGCCGACATGCACAACCGCATGAAGGAGGCTTTGGTGTTGCTCGGGCGCCTGCCGCGGGCGGTCGTGCGGCCGCCGCTGGTCAAGCTTGGCCGCGCCGAGATTGACCGCATTCGAGAAGCCCTGGTCGAGGCGGGGCTCTTGTCGGCAAAAGCGGCGCGTGACGCTGCGTGAGGCTTTGCGACGCGGCGGCTTGAATTGCCCGCCCGTTCGGCCTAACTGCTGCCACCATGAGTGAGCCATCCCCCCAGCGCCGCCGCATCGTTTGGCAGAACGTCCTGACGGTGGTCAGTGCGGCGATCTTGATCAGCGCCGAAGTGTTTGGCGCGGCGTTTGCCGGCAGCTGGGCGATCGCCAATCTGTTCGCGCTCGGCACGCTCGGTGCGCGCGTCCTTGACGGGGTGTTCATGCTGTGCGGTGTCGCGGTGATGGTGCAGTTCGTGCGCGCGGCGCACTGCGTCGAGCCGTTCACCGCAGACTAGTCGCTCGCGACCGGTCTCGTGCACAGCCAAGTTTGCGATTTTACGTTTCCTTAAAACAAAAAGGGTTGCACGAGCGAACTAAATCGCTTATTGCGGGTTTGCCCAATTTCGCACGTGCCTGTGGCCGTGTGTCGGTCGGTGGGCATCCGGACAAGAGGCCGGACAGCCGCCT
>Ga0318540_10000106_pt1 | contig 18553 bp, 21 predicted proteins | sample GRESIP166b4f25_FD_203485 | JGI IMG/M metagenome (GOLD analysis project Ga0318540, IMG submission 203485) | Tropical soil microbial communities from Luquillo Experimental Forest, Puerto Rico - GRE.SIPMG.166b4f25 | ecosystem: Environmental > Terrestrial > Soil > Tropical forest > Bulk soil...
ACCAGTCCTTCCCGCAGGTGGGTGGCAACGAGCAGCACTCGTCGATGCCGCTGTTATCCGAAAAAGATAGGAAGAGCCCATCGCTCGGGTCCGCGCAGCGCGACCGCAGGCCCGAGTTGACGGAGCGGGAAGGGCCGCGCGAGCTGCCGCCCGCAAGCGATTGCGACTAGCCGTATTCGCGTTGGCATACCTGGCTTTTGACACTTCATCGCGGTGGAGGCTATCGGTCAGCTTCCGTTAACGTTCCGTTGGATGCATGCTCACCGGCGTTTTGCGACAATCACGGAACTATGAGACTCGTTCTGCTGCTGGCAAGTGTCGCCGCGGTGATCGGCACCGCCGCCCCCGCCTACGCCGACCCCGATGGCAAAGACCAAAGCTTCCTCAACGCCCTCTCGCAGGCTGGGCTGACTTACTTGAGCGCCGACCGTGCGATAACGGCGGGCAAACAGGTATGCAGTTTGGCCGACGGGGGAATGACCGGCGATGAAATCGTCAAGAACCTGCAGGACCGCAATCCGGGGTTTGCCGGTCTTGGCGCCGCCAAGTTCGCGGCGATAGCGGCCTCCGCGTACTGCCCCGAAAAACTGACGCAGACCGAGGACCAGGGCCCCCCACCAAAGAGCGGCGCCTAGCGGAGTAGGCGCACGGCCGACGTTCGGTCGAAGGACCGACGGGTCAATGCGCCGACGGTTCGGTACGTGGCACGCTGATCGGCCGTTCCGGTCGGCAGAGCGAGACGAACGGCCGTTGGTGGCCGTGAGCGTGCGGGGCCGAAGTGGCCGATCATGCCGCAGCGTAATATCCAGCGAACAATGTCAGATGAAGGATCTCGTGGATCTCGTGAGGCGTCAGCAATGGCGGGGCAGGATCTAGCGGTGACAAAGCAAAGATCGATCGCCGCTCTGGCCGGCGCATGAAGATCAGCCTGTTCCTCGCGGACGCGGCGCAGGCCGACGTCCAATCCGGAAAAGTCCATGCGCTAGGGCTGGGATGGCGGCAGTGCCAAACACCAACGCCCCCTTTTACTTTGGTGTTATTCCTGGACATCGACTGGGACGAGACCAACAAGCAGCACAAGCTGACATGCCAACTATTGACCACCGACGGCGATACGGTGGTCGTGATGGGAGCACAGGGCCCACAGCCGATCTCGTTCGAAGCGTCGGCGGAGGCCGGGCGTCCCCCGGGCGCAATCCACGGCACTTCGGTTCGCATGCCGCTCACTCTGAACATCCCGGGGGGAATACCCCTCGAGCCGGGAATCTACGAGTGGCGTGTGGAAGTCGAGGGTTTCGAGCAGTCCACCGCTGTCGAGGCGTTCGTTGTGATCGGTCCCGCTCCCCCACCGGCCACGTCTGCGTAATGTTTGGCATCGACGCCCGAGAGTCCGGGCACGGCAACGAGTTTCGCGCCTAGTCGTCGCCGAATTGTTCGTAGAGCTCGGGCAGAAAACCCGCCAGGTGGTTCATCTCCTGCGCGCAGTGCACCAGCAGGTTGCGGGCGGTCGCATCCGGGACACCAAGTATCCGCGACGCGATCGGACGCACGGCCCGGGACGCCGCCCCAGGGGCCTTGCGCACCTCGATGTAGGGTCCGCCCATCCAGAACCGTGACCGCATCTCGGCCCCGCCCGGCGTCGACCGGATGTGGTGGACGAACCATCCGACGTCCACGGGGGCGTCGCCGGAGCCCAGCCGGGCACAGATCGCCACCGCGCCGTCGCTGTCCGGGGGCAGGCCCATGGTGGCCGGTTCGACGAATTGGATTGCGCCATTGAGCATCGTTGAGCCGATGTACTCGCTGATCATCGAGCAGCGGCCGATGTAACGCCGGGTGCCCTGGTCCCCGTCTTTCCACACGGCGGAAAGGTGCGCTCGCGGATGCCACAGCTTGTAACGGCGGCTATCGCAGCCGTGCCACCCGAACCACCACGACCACATCGCCGGGGTCACCCCGGGCATGTCGGTGCGTACCGATACCTGGAAGCCGCCATGCTCGAGAACTCCGTAGCCGTTCTCGGTCTGCTGATATCCCTCGTTGGCGACGCTGGCCGCGTCGTCGAACGCCGACAATGCCATTCCGCCCTGCGGGCCGTGTTGCAGTGCCTCAACGACGTGCTTTGGGAGCGGGGCCATCTCGGGTTTGAAGAACTTGCCGAACGGCGTATTCGCGTCGCCGTTGCGATAGCCGAGGTAAAGGTCGCTCGTCATCAGAGCCGCCCCATCCAGCTGTTGAACAAACCGTCCGGGTCATAGACGGCGCGCGCCTTGTCGAGGCGGTCCATCGCCTCGTCGGTGGCGAACCGGGCGGGACGCCGGCCGAGGTTTTCGTCGGCAAGTTGAATGCCGGTGGCCAGGTGGGACATCGCGGCCATGTTGGATCGTGCCCAGTCACCGTACTTGTCGTCGTCGACGGCGTCCTTCCACGAGCCGTACAGCGCCAGGTAGATCTCGTCCTCCACGCTGTAGGCCATGTCTTGACGGCGTGGGGACGGCCCCCAGTTAAGCCAGAGGAAGTGCGACGGGTGCGGTGGCATCGTGTCGAGGATCGTCCGGATGCCCGGCAGCAGCTCGTCAGCCGACGCCGATGTCCACATGTTGTCCGCGGTGTAGCGGTAGTCGCCCAGGTAGTGGGTCATCACGACGTCATACCAGGTGGCCAAATCGATTTGCATGTAAGGGTTTCTGATGACCGCCCTGTCGGCTACCGGGCAGGTGCCGAACACCGCGAGGGCCTTTTCGGCCTCCGCTTCGGAGTCGGCGAACGCCGGCGACATGCACACCATGGCAGGAATGTCGAGGCCCATCTCCGGGAGACCGCGGGTCGCAAGCATCTGCATCTCGACGCGGCGGTCCACTTCGGCGCTGACGCTGCGGGCCCAGGTGTAAACCTCATCGGCGACGTCCCACGGGTAGACATACAAGCTGGTGCCACACACAGCCGGGCGCGGATACAGCTTCAGGTAAAACGACGTGACGACGCCGAAAAAGCCCGGGCCCGCACCGCGGGCAGCCCAGTAAAGATCGGCGTGATTGTCCGCGTCGCAATGAATCTGTTCGCCGTCGGCGGTGATGACGTCGAGCCCGATGACGCTCTCGCAGGCCGGGCCGAAGACGCGGCTGTTCCAGCCGTACCCACCCTGCAGCAGATAGCCGCCGAGGCACACGCCCCTACAGTGCCCGCCGGGGAAGAAGAGGCCCTGCGCCTCCAGGTCGGCCATCAGCAGGCTGCCGCCCTTGCCCGGACCGACGACGGCGACGCCATTGTCAGCGTCGATCGTCGCGTGATCGAGGCGGCTCACGTCGAGCAGGACCGCGCCGTCGCGAAGATGGTTGACAGCGAAGCTGTGTCCACCCGAAACGATGCTGACCCGATGGCCGTTGGCCTTGGCATAGCGGATGCCCGCAACGATGTCGTCGGCATCGACGGCCTGAACAATCAGCTCGGGGTAGCGCTCGGGCACGAGCTGATGCCACACCGTCCCGCGGCGCGCGGCCTCATACCCTTCGTCGCTCCGGAAAAAGTGCCGAGCGGCAGGTAGCACACTCATCTAGGCTCCCGTGATCCACAATTCGGTCCTTGGTAGTCCGCGGTGCGGAACACTATCTCGGTGCGGGCTCCCACCGAGCGCTTTCGCGAAAAGGAGCAGATCCACTGCAGGTTGACACGGCCGCGATACCCCCCGGGGGACCCCGGCCGTGCCAAGCTATTAGTCGCCGCTCAGCAGCTCGCAGCGGCCGAGGTGGCGAATAGCGAGCCCCACTCGTGGCGAGCCGCGGACTGCGCATCGATGAAGCTGGGTGTCTTCTCGCCGTCACCCGCGAGATGAACCAGCGCCCAGGCCATCGCGAATACCGGCACCTTGTGACGTTGTGCCGCACTGTGCAACTCGTCGAAAGCCGCGTGTGACGGACACCGGCGAAGGCCAATGATGATGCCCCGCGCGGTGTCGAGAATGCGGCCAGAGTTCGTGCCATACGAAGTCTGAGCGGGAGCCCAGTTCGCCGTCATACTGTCGATACCTCCTGTGGCGCCCCTTGCGAAATCGATCAGAGTTACCACCGCTCGCGGCCGTGATAACCAATGGCGCCATGTGCCATGATTTGTGCATCCGCGCCGCTGTGCCAGATCGTCGTCGGCATCGGTATGCAGCTGTGACCGTTTCGGGACCGGCCGGTGGCCGCCAAACGAGGCAGTCGGGCGCCGGCCGCAACGTCCCGCGAATCAGCCTGCGAGCGCTAATACTTCGTCGAAGCCAGCAACGAGCGCTTCCTGGAAAACCTCGTGGTCGGGGATCGCAACGGTATCAACGTCGATGCCCAGCGCGCACGTGTCGACGTAGGTGAGGAGGGTGACGTTGACCGCCGAGCCGATCGTCGGGCCGAACGCGTATTGCGCGCGCACCGGGGCGCCCCCCAGAAAGACCGGCACCGGCACGCCCGGCACATCGCTGGCAAGGAAATCGACGTGGCGCAGAACCGAGCCGATATACCACCGCGGCATCAGGTTGAGAGCACCGGCGATCAACTGTGTGTGGGGAAGGGACCTTTCAGTGCGTACCGCGCCGGCGCGCTGGTGTATTGCCCTGATTCGCGCCGCCGGGTCGGCCTCGCCCACGGGAACATCGAACCGCATCAACGTGATCCGGTTTCCACCCACGTCATCGGCGCTAGTGCGCAGGCTGATCGGCATCGTGAGATGCAGGTCGCCGATCTGCACTCCGTGCTTCTCGTGGTAGAGACGCAATCCGCCGGCCACCCCGGCAACGAACGCATCGTTCAGCGCCCCACCGCAGTGGTGCGCCGCCTCCCGCAGTTGCGTCATCGGTACCTGATGGACCGCCAAACGCCGGATCAGGCCGCGTTCGGTTACCAGCGGAGACCCGGTTCGGCTTATCGGCCGAATCGTCCGGTAGACGGATGCGGTGGTGGCAGCGGCCGTTCGGACCGTCGCAATGGGCCGCCGAACCGTGTCGGATACCAGTCGTGGTGCCGCTTTAGCCGCGCCCGCCACGGCGTTCGCGATCAAGCCGATGTTATAGCGCCAGCTGTCCCGGTAACCGCCGAGCCACGACGGCCTCGACACCTCCGGTGCGGGCGGCAGGGGTCCGCGCTCATATAGCTCTTCGGAAAGGTTGAACAGGGTCATCGCGATCTGCACGCCCCCGATCCCATCGGTGAGGGCATGGTGGAATTTGCAGACCATGGCCGCGCCACCGTTTTCCAGGCCGTCGATGAACGTTGTCTCCCAGAGCGCCCGCGCCCGGTCGAAGTCCTGCATCTCGGCCAGTCGGGCCACTTCGAGTACGTCCTCGAGGGTGCCGGCCCCGGGGGCGACGGACCGCCGGATGTGGTAGTCGAGGTCGAAGTCCGGGTCGTACTCCCAGCGGGGCGGGGCCGGTGGTGGCGACGGCACCACCCGTTGCCGAAACACGGGCAGTTCGCGACTCATCAGGTCGAATCGTTCGCGTACCGCCTCCCAGTCCGGTGATCGATCCAGCAGCACGACGCTGACCACGGTCGATCGCAGCCGTGGATCGCTTTCCATCGCCCACGTGAAGGCGTCGCTGTTGCGCAAGAAGTGAGTCATCGTGTGCTCCGGGCACAAACGTACGACTCGCGGCGGCAAAGGTCAGCAGATTCTTGGCACGCAATGACTTTGGTCCTCGCACATCGGGCCATTCGTCAGGGCGGCCGGACGGGCATCGCCCGGCCGGGGTCCGCGACGCCTATGCCGGCATGGCGTCGGCGAATTCGCAGAATGCCGTGTAGGCCCGGGCGCCGTAGATAGTGGCCGGGCCGCCGTGCATCAGGAAGGTGACGCCGATGGCCTCCGCGGCTTCCTCCGGAGTGGCACCGGCACGAGCAGCCGCCTGGGCGTGCGATGCGATGCACCCGTCGCAGCCCTGCACAATCCCGATCGCCAGCGCCATGAGTTCTTTGACCTTCCGGCTGAGCACTCCGTCCGTAAGGGCGGCTCCGCTCAGGGCCGCAAATCCCTTGTAGACTTCTGGGATTTGCTGGCGCAGCGCGCGATGCTGGGGCAGCAGCTCTTGCAGGATTTCGTGATGATGCTGTTCGTCCGACATTCCTTCATCGTATACCCCCATGGGTATGGCTCCGCTACCGACCGGAACCCCGCGCCGCGGTTTCGATGGCTATTCGTCGGCGGTAACCGGCGAACCGCGCTTGAGCGAGTCGATGGCCGCTTTCAGTCGGTCGGTCACCTGCTCGGCGACCGGGCGCAGCTCCGGGTCGCCGGTGACCTCGACCAGCAGCCCAGGATTCATCGCTTCGACAAGCACCGTGCCGGCGTGGTCCGGATCGGTGCGGACGACTACATTGCACGGCAGCAGCAAGCCGAGCTGGCGATTCGCCTCCACCGCGCGATGCGCCAGCGGCGGGTTACAGGCGCCGAGGATCAGATAGTCCTCCATGTCCGTGCCGAGTTTGGCTTTCAGCGTGGCCTTCATGTCGATTTCGGTCAATACTCCAAAACCCTGCTCCGCGAGTGCTTCGCGGGTCCGCGCAACCGCGTCTTCGAAAGAGGTATGCAGCGGCGTTGCAATTGCGATATTCATAGTGACTTCTCCTTCCATATCCGGGTCCCGCGTCAGGCGAGCGCCAGGAACAGCTTCTCCAGCTCGGCTTCGCTCAACTGTTCCGGACCGTCCGCCGTTGTGCCAGTGACACATTCCTTCAATCCGGTCGCCACGATCTTGAATCCGGCGCGGTCGAGAGCGCGCGAAACCGCGGCAAGCTGGGTGACGACGTCCTTGCAGTCGCGGCCCTGCTCGATCATCGAGATCACCCCGGCAAGCTGTCCCTGCGCGCGGCGCAGCCGGTTTAGCACCGCGTCGATGCTGTGTTGATCACCAATCACTGGATCCTCCGTCTCGTTGCGCTACCCAACAGGGCGCCCACCGGGGTATCAATAGACACATCTGGGGAATATACCCTACCGGGTATCGGTTGTCATGGGGGTAGGGCCGAATCGTAAGGAAGAAAGATGACCATCACCAACCTCACCCGTGAGACGTTCGAGTCAACCATCGTGGATAACCCCATTGTGCTAGTTGACTTTTGGGCCGCATACTGCGGGCCCTGTCGGGCCTTTGGTCCGATTTTCGAGCAATCGGCCCGGATGCACCCCGAAGTCGTGCACGCGAAGGTTGACACTCAAGCCGAGCTCGAGTTGGCGGCCACGCTAGGGATTCGGTCCGTTCCGACCATCATGGCGTTTCGCGACGGTGTGCTGGTTTACAGCCAAACCGGCGCGATGCGTCCGGACGTGCTGGAGAACCTAATTGCGCAGGTGAAATCGCTGGACATGAATTCGGTGCACGCCAAAATTGCCGCCCGCAACGCCGGCGCGGTTCGATGATGGCGGAGGGCGGTCAGTGCCGCCTCACAGGATGGCTTTGAGGTCTTTCGCCCTGGCTATGTCGTCCCAGTCGACGTCGAGTTCGAGCAGAATTTCCTCGGTGTGCTGCCCATGTTCGGGCGCGCGCGCGGGAGCCGGCGGCGTCTCGTCGAATTGAACCGGCGCGGCGACGATTCGGTACTTCTCCCCATGGTCGTCGACGTTCGTGACCACGTACCCATTCGGCTCGACTTGCGGGTCGTTGAGGGTTTCCCGCGGCGTCGCCAAGGCACCCCACACGCCGGGTTCGTCCTCGAGAACCTTCTGCCAGTGCGCAAGGTCATGGCCGGCAAAGGCATTCGCCACGATCTCGGTGGCCGCTGCGGCGTTGGCTATCAGGTTGCTCGACGGCACAAATCGCTCGTCGGTGGCCAACTCCGCCAGACCCATCCGTTGGCAGAAGCCGGCCCAGTATTTGTCGGGTTGCAAGAAGACAAGCTGAATCCACCTGCCGTCTTTGGTCTTGTACCTGTTCACCAGCGGATTGATGGCCAGCCCGGGCGGTGCGCCCGGAATGCCGTCGATATCGAAGAAATCGGCCGCTGAGATCGACGGTGCGATCGCCCACATCGCCTGGGCCAGCAGCGAGGAGTCGACGATCGTCGGCTCACCGGTCCGCTCCCGGTGGAACAACGCGGCACACACGCCGCCCGCCAGCGTTGCTCCGCCCTGCAGGTCACCGAATGCCGGGCCCTGAACGGCGGGCGTCTCGGTTCCGAACGGCGTGAGCGTGTACGCGACCCCGCCACGCGCCAAATACGTGGCGGCGTCGAACCCGCCGCGATCCCGATCCGGGCCCCGGACCCCCAGCCCGGTGCCGCGCGCGATGATGATCTTGGGGTTGAACGCGCGGACGTCGTCGACGGTCAGCCGGGCCCGTTCGAGTGGTCCGGGCAACCAATTGGTCAGGAAGACATCCGCACTGGCCAACAACCGGCCGAACAAGTCGCGGCCCATCTCGGATTTGATGTCGATGGCGATGCTGCGCTTGCCGCGGTTGCCCAGCTCGAGGATGAAATCGGCATCCGGGCGGGCGGCTTCGCGTGTGAAACCGCCCACGACCAGCGCGCGCCCGGGGTCACCCGAGGCGACGCCTTCCACCTTGATCACGTCGGCGCCCCAGTCGGACAGTGCGGCACCGGCCGACGGCACGTAGGTCCACGACGCCAATTCGACAACTCGGACACCGCTGAGCACGCCAGACATCGCAATCCCCCGCTCTGACCATTTCTTGCTATTTTAGGTATTTACCGTAGCCGAACGCACGTACGAAATCGCCCGGTAGGCGGTTTGCTAGCTAAGCCAAAAGCCAACGGGTGCAACGCTTTTAGTACGACTAGCGTATGGCTACGGTACTTAGAGGGTACGCGGTAGGTACGGCTGCGTCGGCGGTACGGAGTAGGTACCGGATGCCTGGTGGGGGCCTAGTGAAGAGCGGTTACGTTTGAACAGCAGCGCCCACCCAGGTACTTCAAAGGGGTTCACAGACAGCGGTGGCGGGATAGGACAAAAACCACCGCTGCCGGCGGCCACCTCGGGGTGCTCACCGGCGCCAAGGCGGCCACCACCACCTGGGCGTACATCGACGACTTTATCGACAGCCACGCCGCCCGGCTAGGGCATACGTCAGTTCGCCCCCTACGACGGACTGGCCTTGGACGGCGGCGCGGCCGTGGGCGTCACGGCGCCCAGACCACTCGGCATCTTCAGTACGCATGCGACGACGAAGAACAGCCCTATGAGAACGCCCACGATCAGGGCCAGCGCACTGACGATCTTGCCCTGGATCAATGTCACCGAGAGGAAAGCGGCACTGAGAACGAGATGGCCGAGAACGACGTAGCGCACCGATCGGGAAGCGCCGGAGACGGCGCGGTGTCGATACGTGAATGCGGCGACGGCGGTGTTCGTCAGGAGCCACGCGCCGGCCAGCACCACCTGCATGCGAGGCCCCACGAGCAGGGCGAGAACGAAGAACAACGGCATCGCCACAGTGCTTATCGCCGGGGCGGTGAAATGTTCGACGAGCGCGAGGCCCGAGACTATCACACTCAACCCGAACAGGATGACGAACGCCACGATGAGCGGCCGGTACCAGTCCAGGCTGAAGACCGCCGCCTGGAAGAGCTGAAACAACGCAGACAAACAGAAGAAGACCAGTACGACGGATGACACGGCGGCCGCGGCCGCATCAGTGATGGAGACAACTCGTCCGGAACGAACTGACACCGGCGACCTCCGACCGAGAGTAAGTGTGCCTGAGAAGCAGCGTACCGCCTTCCCGTCGCGGCATGAACGCGAGCAGGCGGGCTGCTGATCGGCTAGCTAACTCCCGACCGCGCCATGGACGCCGCGTTCATGCCGCGACGGGAAGGCATGGCGTTGTTAGCTACGGGGCGCACCTCGGGCTTGCCGTGATCGCGATCGGGATAGATCCTCAGGGATCACGAATGGTTGTCACGACGAGTTCAGTTCGCCGCAGCAGCGGAGATCGGCGCTCGGCCGGGTGTGCGCTTTAGCTCCTTAAGCATGTACCACGTGGTCAAGCAGATATAGCCGCCCCAGATGGCGACCGGCAGGTAGAAGGCCAGCAGCCCGTGGTAGGCAAACGGTCCGCTCTTGAAGAAGGCTGGGCCCCCCGCGAAGAAGACTGTGAAGCCTCCGGCGATTGTCAGCCAACTGAACCAGCGCGGGACCATCGGCTCGGGCCGTTGGTCCATCAGTTCCACGATGGCGGTCGCGAACATCTCGGCCGCCAGGTAGATCCAGCCGAGCAAGAACGCGAACCACGCCCAGTCGCTAAAGCCCTGAAGGACGCTGGCCTCGCTCTCCTTTCGATAAGCGGACACCATCCACGCGCATGCGTTGAAGAAGACGATCAAGGAGATGAAGACTCCGCACACCGCCGTGGTATACGACCACACCGGCCAGCGTCCCTCGATCTTCGCCAGCATGATGCCGAACGCAACGGAGCCCGGTGTGAGGAAGCCGGCGGCGATATAGAACAGCGTCAAACCGACAATCACGGCGGGGTGATGCGTCTCGGTGAACCACACTTTGGTTTCCGCGAGACTGAGGTCCGCTCGGGCTGGCATCCAGAAGTGCGCGATGCCCAGCCAGCCGACCGCCGTGAGCGCGACGAAGATCCAGTTGGAATAAAGCCCGAGCTTCTGCGAGCCAAGCCTTTCTGCGCCTTGCATGGGTAGCCCCTTGAATCCACTGAGCCATCGGTTAAAGTGCGTTCATGACGTTAGACAACATGACCAATTCAGTCAATATTTTTGTCACAGATTCGGTCGCGACCGTCACGCTCAACCGACCCCGGGTCCACAACGCCTGGGATGACGCCTTAGGTGTTGGGCTCGAGCGCGCCTTCACCGCACTGTCCGCCGATAAGGCGGTGCGCTGCATCGTCCTCACCGGCACAGGCCCGACATTCTGCTCGGGCGCCGACCTGGCAACGGGATTCCCGCAGCTGCCGAGCGGACACGACGACCTTCGCGGAACTCTGCGCAGACGTTTTCACCCCGCGTTCTTGGCTCTGCTCGACGCCGAGAAGCCGGTCATCGCGGCCGTCAATGGTCCTGCCATTGGTGCAGGCGCTTGCTTGGCCTTGGCAAGCGATATTGCGATCATGAGTCACTCGGCATATCTGCAATTCCGTTTCAGTGCAATCGGTTTGATGCCTGACGTAGGCGCGACTGCGCTGCTGGCCTCGGCCGTAGGCGCTTCGCGGGCCATCGAAATCTTCATGCTTGCCGAGAAGATCGGCGCGGAACAGTGTCGAAACCTCGGCCTGGTCAGCCGCGTTGCCGACGAGGCCGCTGCCGACGCGCAGGAGCTCGCGCGACGGCTCGCACAAGGTCCGACGCGGGCATACGCAACGACAAAGTCCGCCGTTCGCCGATGGTCACGGCAGGCCCTTGCCGACCAGCTCGAGTTGGAGGCCGAACTTCAGCAAACGCTCATCGCCACCGAAGACTGGGCCGAGGGCAGGACCGCCTTCCTCGAGCACCGCAAACCGGCGTTCGTCGGCAGGTAGGCGTGGCGACAGATCGGGTACCTGAGCCGACGTCGACGAGATCGCTCACGCCCGGTACGGCACGCGCGACACTGCTCAACATCCTTGGCGACCTCACGTTCCCAGACGAAGCACCAGTCCCGACGACTGCCTTTATCCAGTTGATGGGAAAGGTTGGATACACCGAACCTGCCGTACGGCAAGCCATTTCGCGATGCGCAGCAGCAAGGTGGATTACCGGAGAACGACACGGGCGGACCACGTCGTGGTCCCTCACTGCCGGCGGCCAACAACTGGTCGGCGACGGAATAACTCGCGTCGAAAGCCTAGCCGCTGAACGAAGCGAATGGGACGGTCAATGGCTCGTCCTCGTCGTCTCCATACCCCAACAGCTTCGCAGTGGACGCGACCGGCTCTACCGAGCGCTGCGGTTCGACGGGTTCGGCAATCCCAGCCCCGCGATATGGCTAAGCCCTCACCTGGATCGCTACCGGCGGACCGCCGCAGCGCTCGAAAGTCTTGGACTGCAAGACGTCGCGCTCTCCTTTCGCGGCCGGCCCGACGTTCTGGGCATGCGACCCTGCGACCTCGTGGCCAAGGGATGGGATATGGACGGCCTTGCCGAGGTGTACCGCACGTGTTGCCGACGGTTCGCTGCGATGTCGCCGAAGACAGCCGAGGATCACGCCATCGCGCTGCTGCACCTCGACAGCGAACTTCAACAATTTCAGGTGACCGACCCGCAACTACCCGCAGCCCTACTCCCGGATTGGGGCGGCCGGCACGATGCGGCGGTTCTTCTCGCCTGCCGGCAAAGGTGGCGACCAGCCGCCAGAGAGTACTGGCGGGCAACCGTCGAGGCCTGCGAATCGGTCCATCGTCAGACCGTGTCGATCACCAGTTGACCGAATCGGTCGATAGCTTCCGGAAGAACAACCGCGCCTGCGCCTTGGAGGCGAACGGCTTGTGGCCGGCTGCTGGTTGACCGGGCACTAGTCCTGGCGCGTAGTGCCTGCCGCTGCGCTTTTTGGCCATGACAACCTACCCAATGCGGTCGCCGGGATAGCCATTAGGCAGGTGATCTCGCCTACGGACAGGTGCAACTCGCACGCTGAGGTCTGGGCTGCGGACTATTTCGACCGGCTGGGAAGTGCCCCGATACATACCGCCCATGCTCGGCGGGGCGTAATAGTACGCACGCGGGTCAAGATCCCAATACTTGGAGAACTCAGAAGGCTCATGCCTGTAGCGCCCTGGTAAAAGGCGAACGACCTGGATAAATGGTTTTTTTTGGTGGTACTTTTACTATTTTAGGTATTCTAGCTACTCTAAGGGATATTGATAGCCCGGCCGCAGCCACGCGCATTTCCGTGGAAGAGATGCAATGGAGCCGACCATTGGTCCGATTCGAATCCCCGTCGCAGCGAGGGCTGGACCACTGATCCCGGTGTCGAACGGCTTTGGGCGCCAATGCGGGTCGTTGGAATAGGGACTGGGACGAAGGACGGGCGATGGGCCGGGTAGCAGGCAAGGTGGCGGTAATCAGTGGGGCCGCGCGCGGTCAGGGACGTTCGCATGCGCGGTTGCTCGCCGCGGAAGGCGCCGACATCATTGCGGTCGACGTCTGCGCAGATATCGAGACCAATGAGTACCCACTGGCCCGACCCGAGGATCTCGACGAGACGGCGCGGCTGGTCGAAAAGGAGGGGCAGCGCGCGGTCACGGCGATCACCGACGTTCGCGACCGGGTGGCCCTGTCGGCCGCGATCGATCAGGGTGTGGCCGAGTTCGGCCGTCTCGACATCGTGGTTGCCAATGCCGGCATCTGCCCGCTCACCGCGGGCCTACCGCCCCAGGCGTTCGCCGACGCCGTCGACGTGGACCTCGTCGGGGTGCTCAACCTGGTACACGCGAGCCTGAAACATCTGCAGGCCGGCGCGTCAATCATAGTGATCGGGTCCAACGCCGCGTTCATGTCGTCGATGAACACCACCGGCATCGACGGCGGCCCGGGCGGCGCCGGCTACGCATTCGCGAAACTCGCTGCCGCGCACTATGTCAACGACTTTGCTTTGGCGCTGGCTCGGTTCTCGATCCGGATGAACGCGGTGCATCCGACGAACGTCAACACCGACATGTTGCACAGCGCACCGATGTACCGGGCCTTCCGGCCCGACCTCAAGGAACCGACTCGCCAGGACGCCGAACCGGTCTTCCCGGTCGTGCAGGCGATGCCCGTCCCCTACGTGGAACCCGAGGACATCAGCGAGGCCGTATTGTTCCTGGCTTCCGACGCGGCGCGCTATATCACCGGCCAGCAGCTCCGCGTGGATGCGGGCGGCTTCCTCAAGGTCAAGCCCTGGCCGGGCGCGTGACATGCTGCCGGGCAACGGAACTGGAGGGAATCGGTGAACGACAGCCACTCCGCGGCAGACGTTGAACGTCGGCTTTACGAACTGATGGCCCTGATGAAGGCGGCCGACGACCGCCTCTCCAAGGGCATCGGGACCGGCGAGTTCATGTGCGTGTACTGGCCGTCGCGCGGCCAAGAGGCCATCGCGGCCGCGATGGGTGTGGCGCTCCGGCCCGACGACCAGTTGGTGACTACTTACCGCGGGCTGCACGATCTCATCGGCAAGGGGGTCCCGCTCGAAGAGATCTACGGCGAGATGATGGGGCGCACCGTCGGCGCGAGCCGGGGCAAGGGCGGTACCATGCACATCGCCAACCCGGACAAGGGTGTCATGCTCTCGACCGGGATCGTCGGCGCCGGACCACCGGTGGCCGTGGGGCTGGCCATGGCCGGCAAACGCAAAGGCCTCGATCGCGTAACGGTGGTCAGCTTCGGCGACGGCGCGACGAACACCGGCTCGTTCCACGAGGCGGCCAACATGGCCGCGTTGTGGGATCTTCCGCTGGTGTTCGTATGCCAGAACAACCTTTTCGCCGAGATGACGCCAACCGCGGACACCATGAAGATCAAGCACGTCGCCGAACGCGCGGCCGGTTACGGCATGCCGGGTGTGCGCGTCGACGGAAATGACCCGCTGGCGGTGAAATCGGCTCTCGACGAAGCCCTGCGGCGCGCCCGCTGCGGCGAGGGGCCCACGTTCATCGAGTGCGTGACCTTCCGCTTCCGCGGTCATTACTTCGGCGACCGGATGCCCTACATCCCCAAAGATCAACTGGCCGCGGCAATGGCGGCCGACCCGGTACCCCGGTTTCGCGACCACCTCGCCGAAGCCGGCGTCTGCAGTCGGGACGAGCTCGAGCGCATCGACGACGAGGCGTCGGCGACGGTAGAAAACGCGCTCAGGGCGGTCATGAGCGCGGAAGCCCCGTCGGTCAACGAACTCGACCACGACGTGTACGCAACCCCTATCAGGTTCCCGGTCTGAGGACTCAGTTGATGAAAGAACGAGAGATGACGATGCGCGAGGCGCTGAACCTCGCGCTCGACGAGGCGCTCGCGGCCGATGACCGAGTGTTCCTGCTGGGCGAGGACATTGCCGATCCCGGCGCATCCGGGCCAACGGCGGGGCTGTCGACTAAATACGGCCACGAACGGGTGCTGGACACTCCCATCTCGGAAGCCGCGATCCTCGGCGCCGCGATCGGTGCGGCGATAGACGGGATGCTGCCGGTGGCCGAGATCATGATCATGGATTTCATCGGCATCGCCGCCGACCAGTTGATCAACAACGCCGCCAAATTGCGGTTCATGACCGCCGGGCGAACGACGGCCCCGATCACCGTGCGTACCCAGGTCTACGCCGGGCTGGCCACCGGGGCCACGCACTCGCAGAGCCTTGAGTCGTGGTTCATGCACATACCCGGCATGAAGGTGATCGTGCCCTCCACCCCGCGCGACGGCAAAGGTCTCTTGACAGCGGCGATCTTCGATGAGGACCCCTGCCTGTTCGTCGAGACGATCCGGCTGCAAGGCAAGAAGGGACCAGTCCCCGTCGAACCCGGGTTCTCCATCCCGCTCGGCAAGGCCGACATCAAGCGACCGGGGACCGACGTGACGCTGATCAGCTACGGGCGGCCCGTGCACGACGCAATCGCCGCGGCGGCCACATTGGCCGAACAGGGCGTAAGCGCGGAGGTCGTCGATCTGCGCACCCTGGTGCCACTCGACGTCGAGACCATCGTCGAATCCGCCCGGCGCACCAGGAGGGTCGTAATCATCCACGACGCAGTGCAATTCGCTGGTCCGGGAGCGGAGATCGCCGCGATCCTGCAGTCGAAGTTGTTCGGCGAGCTGGTCGCGCCCGTCGAGCGGGTGGGCGCCAGGTTCGTCCCCAACCCGGCCGCCGCCGCGCTGGAGGCGCAGGTGTATCCGTCGCCGGCACGCATTGTGGAAGCTGTCCAGCGAACACTACAGAAGACCAAAGTGCATGGCTGACTTCATTATTCGTATTCCGCGAGTGTCGGTCGCGGTTTCGGAGGCCGAACTCACCGACCTTCTCGTCGATGCCGGAGAGCGTGTCGAAGAGGGAACGCCGATCTATGTGATCGCCACCGAGAAGGTGGAACAGGAGATCGAAGCCGGAGCGTCGGGCGTCGTGCGATGGACGGGCCAGGTCGGGACCACCTACGACATCGGCGCCGAAATCGGCGTCATCACTTCATAAACAGATAGCGAAAGGTAAAGCGTATGGACCTCAACGAGACCCGCGAGAGAATCATCTACGAAAAAGAAGGTCCGATCGCGCGCATCACGCTCAATTGGCCCGAGAAGGCCAACGCCCAGGACCAAAAGCTGGCCCAAGAAGTCGACGCCGCCCTGCTGGACGCGGACCGCGATTACGACATCAAGGTGTTGATCTTGAAGGCCAACGGCAAGGGCTTCTGTTCCGGACACGCCATCGGCAACAACGCGGTCGACTACCCGGAGTTCGTAGAGGGCGCAAGGGTCATGGGCACACCTTGGAAGCCGCAGACCGACCTGTTCGTCAAACCGATCCTGAACCTATGGGAGTTCTCGAAGCCGACCATCGCGCAGGTGCATGGCTACTGCGTCGGCGGGGGCACCCACTACGGGCTGACCACCGACATCGTCATCGCCTCCGAGGACGCGTACTTCTCCTACCCGCCACTGCAGGGATTCGGCATGCCATCCGGTGAATGCTCAATCGAGCCATGGGTTTTCATGAACTGGCGGCGTGCGGCGTATTACCTCTACCTCGCCGAGGTCATCGACGCCAAGAAGGCGCTGGAGGTCGGGCTGGTCAACGAGGTCGTTCCGCGGGAGCAACTCAACGACCGGGTGGAAGCCATCGCCCGCCATATCGCCCAGGCGCCGATGACGACGCTGCTGGCGACCAAGGCCAACCTCAAGCGGGCCTGGGAGCTGATGGGCATGCGGGTGCACTGGCAGAGCTCCAACGACCTCGTCGCGCTCGCGTCGATCAGCAAGGATGTGCAGCAGCTGATCCAGCAGGTGTTCAAGGACAAGGTGCTGCCGTCCGAGCAGGCCCGGCGCCAGGCGGCCGCGGCGGCCTCGTCCACCGACGGCGCGGCGACCACGTAAGGCTTTTCGGGGCTCGCAGGTGAACATCGCCGACCACGCGCTTGCCGCCGCACAGTCGCCGGCGTTGATAATGTCCGACGGCGGCACAACCTCGTTCGGTGAGCTCTACGCGAGAAGTCAACGTGTGGCCGCGGTGCTGCACGATGCCGGGCTTCGGCGCGGCGACGGGGTGGCACTGGTTCTGCCGAATCGACCGGAATTCTTCGAAATCACCTGGGGCTGTCAGCTTTCCGGCCTCTACTACACCGCCGTCAATACCCACTTCACTCCGGACGAGGTCGCCTACGTCATCGAGGACTCCGATGCGAAGGCGGTCTTCCTGGATATCACAGCCGCTTCGCTGGGCGACCTCAACAGGAGCGTCGAGGTCCGCATCAGCGTCGGAGGCCACCTGCCCGGCTGGTGCGCGTATGAGGATGCCCTCGCAACGGCCGGCGGTGCCCCGCCGTTGTCGGACGGATCGGAGATGCTGTACTCGTCGGGCACCACGGGACGGCCCAAGGCCGTCCGCCGGTCCCTGCCAGCCGACGGCAACGGCTCATGGGCTCAGGCGGTGCTGGAGTTGGCGCTGACCCATAAGTACGAGATGGACCCGTCGAGCGTGTACCTCTCCCCCGCGCCGCTGTACCACGCCGCCGGGGTGAACTACACCATGGCGGTCAACCGCGTCGGTGCCGCATCGATCATCATGCGCAAATTCGACGCCGAGGACGTGCTGCGGCTGATCGAGACCCACCGTGTCACCCACGCCCAATTCGTGCCCACGATGTTCGTGCGGATGCTCAAGCTGCCCGAAGCGGTCCGAGAAAGATACGACGTCTCGAGCTTGCGGTGTGTGATCCATGCGGCCGCGCCCTGCCCCCTGGAAGTCAAGCAGCGGATGATGGCGTGGTTCGGACCGATCATTCACGAATATTACGGGGGCACAGAGGGATTCGCGGGAACCACGATCGGCCCCGAGGAGTGGCTCGCCCACCCGGGCTCGGTGGGGAAACCGATGTCTCCCGTGCACGTGGTGGGCGACGACGGGAATGAGCTTCCCATCGGGCAGTCCGGCGAGCTTTACTTCGAAGGTGGGCCCGACTTCGAGTACTTCAAAGACCCGGCCAAGACCGCATCGGTCTACAACGAACGCGGGTGGCGCTCGTTGGGCGACATGGGTTACGTCGACGAGGACGGATACATGTACCTGACCGACCGGTCGACGTTCATGATCGTCTCCGGCGGGGTGAACATCTACCCCCAAGAGGCGGAAAACCTGCTGGTCCTGCACCCCAAACTCGTCGACGCGGCGGTCTTCGGCGTTCCCAACGACGAGTTCGGCGAGGAGGTCAAGGCCGTCGTGCAACCGGCTCACGGCGTGACGCCTGGGCCGGCCCTCGAGGCCGAGCTGATCGCGTACTGCAGGGCTCACTTGGCCGGCTACAAGTGCCCGCGCACAGTCGAATTCGACCCGGAGTTGCCCCGGGACCCGAACGGAAAGCTCTATAAGAGGCGCATTCGCGAACGCTATTGGCAGGGGCGGGCGTCCCGGATCGTATGAACAAGGGTTGCAAAAGGGTTTGAAAAAG